>Ga0256868_10000007_pt1 | contig 131303 bp, 88 predicted proteins | sample RVTome_13_FD_187341 | JGI IMG/M metagenome (GOLD analysis project Ga0256868, IMG submission 187341) | Soil microbial communities from uranium-contaminated site in the Upper Colorado River Basin, Wyoming, United States - RVT92D227 HiSeq ...
TGTTCGTAAGTTCTCCTGTCGTTTTCCGAGACATTGGGGGAAAGATAATCCCCGCATTCATATCCATCCACCCCGTTGATTTCGATGGTGAAGGAGACACAATAGGTCAGCCGTTTTTGGCTGGGAATATAACGGAGAGGGAAAATCTCCACCACTGCCATGCTCTGACCAGCCAAGTCGGTTTGATTGACGAACCGGACCACCTCTGCCGGATAAGGCTGGGAGGAGGAGTATATCTGTTGGTCGGGAGGAATGAAATCCATATTTGCCTGAGATGCATCAGTAGGCAGGGGTAGCTGAGCCGGATAGATATTATATTCACCGGGAATCTGCTCTTCTATGCAGCTTACCACCCAAACGCTTTTTACCGTCATTCCGGCGGGAAGCGCGATTTTTATCTCTTTAGATGGTAACATGGGTTTTCCCAGCTCTGCCAACCAATCACCGTCTTTAAGGCCTACTAAATCGTAATCCTTCATCTGGCTAAATGAGAAATCGGCCCTGGAAAACTGGGCAGTATATCTGACGGAAAATGCCCCTTTCCCGTCAGACGCTACGGCTTGCGCCTGAACAACACCGCTAAGCATAAGCCCGGAAACAAATAAGAGCAAAAAAGAAGAGATAACTACCCCGGCAGGAAACGATATGGATTTATTCATCCGACACTCCTGGAGTTTAAGTTGAAAAAGGTGAAATAGTTTTTGCGAAAGCACATAGGAGATTTCTTCCAAATAATTATCAGCAAAAATTAATACGAAAATACTCCTAATTGTAATTTAACAAAATTTATCAATTTGTCAATGATTTTTATAATACTCTCCCGTTATCTCTCTGGATTCTGCATATATTGAAGCAACCATGTAAGAACTATCGGATTTGCAAATTTCTTTGTGAAGTACTACCTTTGAATATCTTTTCAACAATATCGGAATAACATAGCGACGATGCGATTTTATAAAGAAAATATAAAAATCCCAGACATTTAAAATATACTGACAGAGGTACGTGCCTTTTGACTTTCGAACCGGACTTGCTGGGCTTGCTGGACTTGCTGGGCTTGCGGAGGGTGGTTTTTTAAAAAATGCTCATAACCGAATTAAAGGGTTCAAGGGGTCGGGAGAGGGGTCGAGTGAATGCAAAGGAATTGAGAGTAACTCTTTTAGAACCCCCTGAATCCCCTTCAGGGTGAATCCCTTCAGGGTGAACCCTTTATCAGGGGGACAACCCCCTGTATCCCCCTTGTTCCTTCTCCGCCTTCGGCGGAATCAGGACCTTTCGGCAGGGGGAGTTTTTTCTTGAGTTTTCTTCCTGGTGATTTCTTTTCCTAATTACTCTATTAGTGATTAATTCCAAGGATACTTGACCGGAGGAAGGGGTGCATCTGGTGTTCATTTATATTTTTTTCTCACTTTTCCCTACGGGCAGGCCACCAAGTGATTTAAGGTTAATGACTTGCGTATAAATTTCGATGCATAGTTCGTGCATATTCTCCACCAGAGGCGCCCGCCTGCCATCCGTCGGGCAGGGATTTGCCTTCAGCGGAAAAATCAAGATACAAGGTTCGAAATTCAAGGGTCATGGGTCAAGGGTCAAGATTTAAGATTTAAAATTCAAGATTCAAAGTCAAAATTGCAACCAAAAATTCAAAGTTATGCATTCTAGGAATGCGGTTAGGGGGCAGGTATAATACACTGCCCCTCCCAGACGGGAGCCCGGACGGGGGCACCGTCCGCTCATAAATACCGGCGCCATCCTTTTCACCATCGAAATTGTAGATAATTTGCTATTTGTGGAAGAGACGTAGCGGGATGGATAAGATAGTTTTGTGTCAGGAGCCAAAAGGCTCCTAACTTACCAGCTGAAGCATTTGAAGTCGAAAAAGCACATGTGAATACCATATACTACTTATAGCTGTCTCTTTTCTATACAAATTTGCTTGCTTTTTAAGAAAATCGAACTATATTGGAACTGCAGAATCAAAGTTTTACTTATAACCTTTACAATATGAAATACCCCTTTTTACCTACTCCAAAAACCGGAGGTCTCCATGCGTTCCATCTCTATCGTTTTTTGTGTCTTTGTTGTGTTCCTTTTAGTAAATCTAACGCAAGCTACAATCATCCACGTCCCTGCCGAACAACCCACCATTCAAGCTGGCATAAATGCTTCTGTGAACGGTGATACCGTTCTGGTCGCTCCTGGGACTTATCAAGGGTTGTTCGATATTAACAGCAAATCAATAGTTTTAGCAAGCGAGTTCTTATTTACGGGTGATACTGGTACAATTAGCAGTACTGTAATATCTGCTCCCGATTCTCCCAATCATCTTACTGTAATTACTCTCGAGAATGTTCCGGACACAAACTGCGTAATTTCAGGTTTCACAATTACCAACGGATCTGTCGGCATTATGTGTTATAGATCATCCCCTTTGATCTGTTACAATCACATCCTGGAGAATGGAAGCTATGCAGAGAACTCTGGGGGTATAGTCATCGGAAGTATCACCTCATTATATTTACCAAGAGTGCTCTTTAATACAATTTCCAATAATTGGGGTTCTCCCGCTGGAGGTATATCCTACGTTACAAACCTTATAGCTAACTATAGTTCGGGGATTCTGGTTGAAAAAGGGCAAAGTGGGGCAATTACATCTATCTCCAACGACTGGAATCTTATGTCGGGACGTATCTCCAAATCAAGCGACGACACACCACCTTTTATCAAAGGAAACATCATAAGTTCAAATCGGGGTGAAAAGGGTGGTGGAATCGGCTTGATAGGCGGTTGGGCATATTCAATTGAGGATAATCTGATCACGGGTAATATAGCTCCTAATGGTGCAGCGGTATTCTGTAGTAGTTCCTCCAGCAATGCTTGGGTTATCTCGAATAATACTATTTCTCACAATGCTGGAACTTATGCTGGGGGAATTTATTGTTCCTTGGGCAGCGATATGGAGATAAAGAATAACATAGTATGCAACAGCACGGATGGTTTCGGCATATACTATGGTATGTCCCCAAAGGAACCAAACCCACTCCTTTTGATTTCTTACAATGATGTTTGGGGCAACGCTGATGGTGAATATGGCGGAAGCTGTCCTGATCAGACCGGATTCAATGGTAACATTTCTGCTGACCCTCTTTTCTGCAACTTGCAGAATGGTAACTATCTTCTCAACAATACTTCCCCCTGTGTTGGAGCCGGTGAGGGTGGTATAAACATTGGTGCTTTCGGTGTCGGATGCGGTATGAATTATGGAGTACATGTATATAATGGAGAAGACACATCTGGCTTTGTAAACTCCCAGGTTAAGGTGACTTTCTTCGTGCAGAACACGGGGCAATTGTCTGACACCTACAATCTCGTCATCTCCGACTCATTAGGCTGGCAGGTCAATCCAACTTATTCTCAGATGACACTCAATTCGGGTCAACAGGATTCTATCTTAGTTACGGTCAGCATCCCATCCACGTCTATCTATACAAAAAACAAGGTTAGACTCACGGCTACTTCGCAGACGGAACCTCTTGCCACCGATTCTGGCTGGCTCATGATTAGCGTTATACCTGTGCTTGGGGATGCAAATTGTGACGGAGTTGTGGATGTGGGTGACGTTATTTACACCATCAATTACCTCTTTAAGGGTGGCCCTCAGCCATGTGAACCGTAGGGGTCAAACCCACAAGCACCCAACTTTGGAGGTCTTATGCGTTACCTTGCTATCATTTTCTCCGTTCTCCTTGTTCTTTTCTGTCTTTGTTTGCACAATGTTGCTTGGGGTAGTGCTCGCATCGTTGATTGCCAACTCGCGATTATCCAAATCATCCATTAAAGGGAGGATTGGTGATGCCACCCAAAATGCTATTTAGAATTGTATTATTTGTTATTGCCGCAGGTACAGTTGTGTCAACAGGCGGTTGCAGTCTTATGGGACTTGGGGTCGGGGCAGCAGTTGATCATTCCAGACCGGATAGCCTTAGCATACCTGGATGGAAAGTGGATACTCTTAAGCCGGATAATGAGATAAAAATCACTTTCCAAGATGGAGCACAGTTGAATGCGACATACAGAGGAATCGAACGCTTCCCCCAAAATAAATATGCCCAAAGATACAACTTTTCCAGAGAACAAATTCTGCCTGATGTCATCTTGCCGCCACTGGGTGATACAATAGGAATAACACAAAAGTCTGGAGACTTCATAGAACGTGAATTCTTGGGTTTTGATTATCGATATAAGCCCACAGAAACTAAGGGAGCAAATGAAAGCTCTCCTTTTACCCCGGTTTTAGTTTCTATAAAAGTTAAGGAAGATGCCGTTGCCCAAAACCTTTCTTCCACAGAATTCATCAAGGTTTCAGACAGTGAAGGAAATGTTTTAGAAGCAGATGTTTTAGAAAGGCTCGCCACTTTAGGTAAGATTCCCTTTCTATCAGCAATTTCCCTCGAAAATTCGGACAGAGTGATGCTTATTTCCAGAGAGAAGGTATTCCAGATCGAGAGGAAGAATAGTAAAAATGCCAAATGGATAGGTTTGGGTATCGGTACGGCTCTCGATGTGACGGCAATTATAATAATCAGCTCGATCTTTTCTTTTCGGGATTTCTCCGGCAATGGGTCATTTTAGTGATCGGGACAAACGCATACACTTCGTCTTCTGTTTACACACTCTTCATATATTCAGTTGTCAGAGATCAGGCCGAATCTGTCCTTTAGAGGAATAAACAAAGAATAAAGTGTTTGCTTTGTTGTCAGGTATAGTGTATATTCTTAGTTGATTATTGCGTTTTTTTCAGATTAGGGTCATGAATACCGATAATTTAAAATAGGGAGAAATTTCATAATCGTAACCGAAAGGGGTGAGGAGAAATGAAAAGATTGTATCTTTTGGGAACAGTCGCTATGTGTATCTGCATCATGTTCAGCTCTTGCTCTGAGAAAAGCACCAAGACTACCACTCAAGGTGGAATAAGGATTTATCTTGCCGATAAGCCCGCTGTCTACGATGCGGTCAATATTGTGGTTTCGCAGGTATCGGTCCACATAGCAGACCAGGATTCTGAATCCGGCTGGACGGTGATTTCAGACACAATCCAAACCTACGACCTGCTGGAATTAAGCAATGGAGCCATGGTTTTATTTGCTAACCATACTCTTGACCCAGCTCACTATACCCAGATTAGGCTGAAAGTAACTGATGGGTGCAATGTGGTGGTCGATGGTATCCCCTACGATCTCAAAATCCCCAGCGGAGAGCAGAGTGGAATAAAGATTAACCACCAGTTTCAAATTCAACCTGGCGAGACTTATGAGCTTTTGCTTGATTTCGACGCTGAGAAATCCATACATCAGAAAGGAAACGGTGATTATCAAATGCAGCCAGTTATCCGGGCTGTCTCCGTGGCCACCTCTGGGAGTATCTCTGGTGTGGTCGATCCGGACAGTATAAATGCTTATGCTATAGCCAACCCGGATACTGTTGCCCACACCCATTCCGACACTACAGGCTATTTCAGGCTGGTTGGGCTGCCGGCAGGCTTGTACTCCGTTCAGATCGTTCCGGATGATGCCACCTATGCAGATACCGTCTTCTCTGATGTGGCAGTAGTCGCAGGACAGACTGCTGACCTTGGGTCTATTCAACTTCGGAAGAAATAGTTTTCGAGACGCTTAAGTACATTGATTGCTAAAGAACAATATTAAGTTGTCAGAGACCAGGCCGAGCCTCTACCTTGGAGGTTCGGCTTGTCTTATTTATACCAAAACCTCTGTATCGACATATTAAGTTGTATTATCGGGAGTTAAGCCTCTGAAATCACTATTCGAGTATTACAATTAGACCGAGAGAACTATCCCAGTTTTTTTATTTCCCTCCATTCGGACAACTGCAGTCTCTTTTGCTCATAATTTTCTAAAAAAAATCGTTGACAAAGAAAATTTAATGTTTTAATATTGGAAAACTTATGCGGGATCTTTGTCTTTTCCCGCACCAGAAAAAAACGAGAGGTTTCGTTTGTTTGGGTAAAGACAAACGAGGACCTAGAATAAGAGATCAAGTTTTTTGAAACCTGTAAAGAGTAAGAGGTGAAAAATGAAGCGTGGTTTTATTTCTCTTGGCGTAATTCTTTTAATTCTCATATCGACCAGCTTTTCTTTTGCCGGAGGGGGGTTTGCCCTTCCCGGGGTGGGTTACAAAGCCCTGAGTATGGGTGGGGCTTTCCGGGGATTGGCTGACGACTGGAGCGCCGCCTATTGGAATCCAGCCGGGCTGGCGTATCTGACCAATTCCGAATTCTCAAGTAACGGTTATATCATTAATTTCAGACCTGAATATACCCCTTCCATAAACTTGGGAGATGCGGGTTATGCTATCGGGTATCCAACCGTGACTTATTACCCGGAGGATAGGGCTTTTTTCCTTCCCAGTTTTTCCGGATTCTACAAATTCACCCAACTCCAAGGATTCACCGGCGGGATAGCATTTTATGCCCCGTATAAACTACAATCCCGATGGGATCTGTATAAACCTATAATGGGATTTGATAATACCGTACCCTATCCCACGTTCGATCGCAGCACCAATATCCTGATTTGGGACATACATCCCTCCGTGGCAAAGAGTTTCATGGAGGATAAACTCGGCTTAGGTTTAGGTATTTCCATCCAAAGAGCCGATTTCGAACTGCGCCGGCCCGTGTTAGTTCCCACCGATTACCCCAGACCTTATGATTTCTTCCCGGTGGACGAATCGATGATCACCGACGGCTGGGGGGTGGGATTCAATGCCGGGATTCTCTACAAATACAGTCCCAAACTGCAATTCGGGCTTTCCTATCGCAGCCCGGTGAATATCGATCTCTCCGGAAGCATGGTACTGGAGATTTATTACCCCTATATCGAGGTGACCAATTCTCAAATTCTGGGAGGGACCACCCGTTACAGAGACAACAAATTCGAAACCACCCTCTCCCTTCCCGGCGAGATAGGCCTAGGGGTGATGTACAAACCGCTGGAGAAATTAACTCTGACATCCGACTTAAGCTCGGTTAACTGGTCTAAGTTCGAGTCGATCGATACCAAGGACTTCACCCTTACCCACGATACTCTCTATCTAAGGGATGCCAAAATTCCATTTAACTGGAAGAACATAATCAGATTCAGTTTGGGCGGGGAATATATGCTGAAAGAGAAGCTGGCGGTGCGGGGCGGGTATTTCTTTGAAAAATCCCCCATTTCCAATTCCACCTTTAATTTGCTCATCCCGGATGTGGGAGATAAAAACTGCATCAATGTGGGGTTATCCTACCGGATCAACTCTGTCGAGCTAGGTTATGATTACCAACTGGTATTATATAAAAAGCGGGACTTCAAGGATCTCCAGGACGTTAACGGAGACGGCCGCTATGACAATATGCCCGGAAGTTACAAGATGATCTACCATTGTTCCGGATTATCTTTCACTTACCATTTTTAAAATGAACCAGATTAAGCCCGAGGGTGAATCACCCGAGCAGGAATTAACTCGAAACCGAACAAAGGAGCCATAATGAAAAGAATTTTATTCGGACTGATTTTGATCTGTTTGATCATTTCTCTTTTGGTGAGCTGCGGGAAAAGAGAAAATCCGATCCGACAGGAATATCCGTTAGAAGAACCCTGGATATTAAGCTACAATTTCCCGTCGCTGCAAGGTAATCTGATAAAGGATCCCTCGGTTAGGGATATATACATCTACTTGCCCCCCCAGTATGACCCGATCAATCACCCACCTCAGAGCCTGAACGGTTTCCCGGTACTCTATCTGCTCCATGATTTCGGTGAGGATAACCAAGCTTTTACGTTCATCTACAAAGTGGCAGAGGTGGCAGATCGGATGATAGCAGAAAATCAAATTAATCCCATGATCCTGGTGATGCCGGATGCTTCCTCCATCGCCCTGGCTTCCGATCCCTACAAAACCGATCTGGGTGGAACATTTTACGTCAATTCCAGTCTGTTAGGTAATTACGAGGATTATATCACCCATGACATAATTGATTCCATCGAAGTCAACTTTGCTACCGTAGGAATCCGGATAGAGGGGGTATGGATTCCCAATAGAGATTACCATGCGATAAGCGGACATGGAATGGGGGGTTACGGTGCCTTGAGAATAGCCATGGATTACGATACCCTGCTTTTCAGCTCGGTGAGCGCCATTAGCCCCTATGCCTCATTCGAGACCTTTCTCACCCGCCAGATAATCGATAAGATGTATGATGAAAACGGTTTTGCTTCCGACGATTTCTCCTATGCCAGTTATAAAAAGCTTAATCCCTGGACCGACCCGTCCCATCCCGACAAAACGTATAGCCAACTAATCTTTGCCATGGCAGCAGCTTTTTCACCGCATGATTCCAATGATCCAGATAGCACCAACTTCTTTGTTCTCGTCGACATCGGAGGAGCCAAATATGGAGCGGATCTCCCCTTCGACGCCAGCAGAACCGTCCCAGCCGGCCCCCCCATCTGGAACCGGTGGTTAAGCCAGGACATCAAGACCAATCTGGTGAATGAGCCGGATGCTTTCGCCAATTTGAGCATTTACTTCGACTGCGGGGATCAGGATCAACTTGGCCTTTACAACGGAACCAGAGCCTTGGACCAGCTGCTCTCCTTATATGGCAAAGAGCATACTTATATGGAATACAGCGGTTATTCCGGCTACCCGGCAGACCATAATCACTTTGTCTACGACCGTTTGCCCTATATCTTGAAATTCCACTCCCAGCATTTTGGTCCGCCCAAATGGGAAAGGAAGTAATCATCGGTTAATCAGATAACACCACCACGGAAGAGTTGTTGAGAGGCCAGGGTCTTAAAACCCTGGCTTTGTTTTTTAGGGGGGATATACACTTTTTCGGATATCCAGGACAATTCATCCATAAAAGGCTCTATTGCTTTTCGTATAATACAAGACAGAATTTGTCTTGATTGGAAAGGCATTGGAAATGCAAAGATATTCCATTATTGACCGATGATACTTTTAAGGAGATCAGGCATATTATGAAAAAAATTCCTTTGGGGGTGATAGGAATGGTTTGGATGGGATTAATAACCATTCTGCTCTTTGGGATTTTTTCTTTGGTCCGAGCAGTAACATCTCCAACCTGGGTCCCGTTGACTCCGGCTGAAGATAAAATACCTCGGCTGAACATCATTAAATCCGATCCCTCCCAGATTAGTTTAGAGATCCTGATACCCGGAATATGGTCCGAGGAGATATCCACCGCCGGGGGAGCGTACTCCTCACTTTCCATCTCCTCTGCCGGGGTAACCTCGGTGATCAGTCAGCCGAACCTGCCGGTGATAACCAAAATGGTGCAGATCCCCTTTGGGGCAGAGGTCAGCATTAACGTGGAAAGTTATGAATCAACGGAGAAGAGCCTAGCCGAAATGAAACTTACTCATCCCATTGTCCCGGTCCAGCCTTCTGTGCCCAAGATAGCCGGGGCAGAGAGACAGGTCCCGTTTACCATAGACCAGCAATTTTATCAGCAGAACACTTTTTTGCCCGAAAAACCGGTTAAACTGGGAGAGATCGGTGTCATCCGGGGACATCGCTTCGTTATTATATTGATTTATCCGGTCAGTTATAATCCCCAATCGGGACGGATTAGAATTTACTCCAACATAAAGCTTAAACTTAGCTTATCCAGTTCAGATATCAGCACCACTCAAAACCAGCTACAACAATATGCCTCTCCCCCCTTTGAGGAGCTCTGTTCAAAGCTGTTAGTGAATTATCAGTCTTTTGCCTCTATGACCAAAACCGCCAAGTCATCCCCCATCGGGTACTTGATCATCACCCATCAGGATTTATATCCGGGCTTGTCCAATTTCATAGATTGGAAAACCAAAAAGGGATTCCAGGTTACCGTGGCACAGGTACCTGAAATCGGTTCCACCCAAGAGGAGATAAAAACTTACATCCGGAATGCCTACGAGAGCTGGACTATCCCCCCTACTTATGTGCTTTTGGTGGGTGACGTTGAGTACGTCCCGACCTGGACCGGAACATACAGCTTGACTGCCACCGATCTTGACTATTTCCGTATGGATGCAGACGATTTTGCCGACATATTTCGCGGGAGATTACCGGCCAAGAGCTTGACCGAGGCAGAAGCCATGGTCGATAAGATATTATATTACGAAAATCCGACCTCATCCGGCTTGGACTGGATGCAGAAAGCATGTTTTGTTGCGGCATCGGATTTGAACAATCTGGCTGTCAAAACCCACGATTACGTGATGCTGAATTACTGCAAACCCCAGGGAATGATTTGTGATACCATCTGGCAAAGCCTGGGGGGGACTACCGGTATGATCACCGCCAGCGTTGACGAGGGAAGAACCATCCTCTGCTATTCCGGACACGGCTCGGAGAGCGGCTGGTCCAGCGTACCTTTTAACCAGATCAACGTGCAGAATCTAAGCAATCCGGATAAATATCCTTTCGTCCTTTCGCATGCCTGCCTGACCGGAAGATTCAACGTATCGGAGTCGTACGGCGAAACTTGGGCAAAAACGGCTGGCAAAGCGGGCATGGCTTTCTGGGGGGCTTCCAACTACACCTACTGGGATGAGGATGACATTCTGGAAAAACGGATGTTTCAGGCTGCATTTGCCGAGACCTGTCTTTCCATTGGCAGCATGACCGATAAAGCCTTGTGGTATCTGTATCAATATTATGGCGGAGAGGGATTCAGCCGCTATTACCTGGAAGCTTACAATATCATGGGGGACCCATCCGTTGATTTGTGGACTCAGACGGCGGATACCATGAATGTCGCTTTTCCTCCCCACATTAACCTGGGTACAAATGAAGTGACATACACCGTGAGGAATGCGGATTCCATTCCGGTCTATCATGCTTTGGTTTGTTTACATAAGGGGGACGAGGTCTTCGAAACGGGTTATACCGATCCTCTGGGCCAGATTACCCTATATCCTTCACCTCAGACCCCGGGAACAATGAATCTGACCGTCACTGCCCACAATTACCTGCCTTATGTTGATTCCATGTTAGTGTTATCCGGAAAGGGGGATGTCACCGGCGATGGCCAGATTAATATAGGTGATGTGATCTACATCACCAATTATCTATACAAGAATGGACCCATCCCTGATCCTTTAACTAAAGGAGACGTGAATTGTGATGGTAAAATCGATTTAGGGGATCTGGTCTATCTAATCAATTATCTGTATAAGAGTGGTCCCTTCCCCTGCTATTGAAATAACTTGAATAATTGTTTTCCACAAGCCCCACCAAAAATCGGTGGGGCTTTTGTCTTTAATGCAATTTATGATTTTACTCTTCAGAACGAATGAATAATGAAGATTAATCGGGACAATAATAATCTAAATTATCCCACTGACTTATTATATTCTCTCACCGACAAAAGACTTTCCCGCTTCACAAAAATTTCGGAACATTCTCCTGTATACTCCGGTATAAAAAAATGAGTCGAAAAAGTTATCGATTCCGGATCGTTTTACAAAAGATTGCTACTTCTCTTCCTAGAGTTCATTATGCTGTCCTGGAAATGGATTTTAATCTCGGTTGCGATATCTTTATTCTTTCTTCTTCTAAATAACTCCGACCTCTTCGCTCAAGAACCCGACGATGATACGGTCAAAAGCATTACTGCCGTGAAAGTCAACGGGGGGATTAAAATAGACGGGATATTGGATGAGGATTTCTGGGAAAAGGCACCCCGGTCCGGAGATTTCATTCAATATCAGCCGGACGAAGGAAAACCCGCTTCCGAATCCACCTTTGTGAGAGTGGCATACGATGACGAAGCTCTTTATGTGGGGATGCAGATGTATGACTCAGAACCGGACAAAATCATCAACCGACTCACCCGGAGGGACAGGGATATTCAAGCGGACCTCATCAACGTCATTATCGACAGTCATCACGATCACCAGACCGCACATGCATTAACCCTCTACGCCTCCGGAACTCAGAAGGATACCTATTACTATAACGATAATAACGCCGATCTCAGCTGGGATGGCGTCTGGGAATCAGCCACCCGGAAATCAGCGTCTGGCTGGACTGCGGAGTTGAAGATTCCATTTTTCTGTCTGCGCTTTGCTTGCGAGGAAAATCCAGTCTGGGGGATATACTTCAGCCGGCAGATAAGTCGTAAAAATGAACTGGACCGCTGGATTTATATACCGGAAAGCGCCAGCGGTTTTGTCTCTCGTTTCGGACACTTGAAGGGGCTTCAGAATATTGCTGCCCCCAAAAAAGTGGAACTGCTTCCTTACGTGGTATCTTATGAGGAAACCGAAATAAAAAGCCAGGGGAATCCCGATGGGCGGGACTTTTTTGGAAACTTTGGCTTTGATCTAAAATACGGCGTTACGTCCGATCTGACGCTGAACGCCACAGTCAATCCGGATTTCGGTCAAGTGGAACAAGACCAGACTGTTTTAAACCTCTCCACTTTTGAGACGGAGTACGATGAGAAACGTCCGTTTTTCATGGAGGGATTTGACATATTTGACACATATCTGGACCTATTTTATTCTCGCAGAATCGGAAGAGCACCCACCGGATGGCCCGAGGGAGTGGATTACTACGTTGAACGACCCAAATCGACTACAATCCTGGCGGCAGGAAAACTCAGCGGAAAACTGAAGAGTGGAACATCCATCGGAATCTTGGAAGCGGTTACTCAGGAAGAAGAGGCGGAGTTCGTGGATATCGACAGCAATCGAAGAAAAGCGGTAATAGAGCCGGAAGCTAACTATCTGGTTGCCCGAATAAAACAAGATATATTAAAAAACTCAAACATAGGTTTTATGGCAACTGCGGTCAATCAGAAAAGCTTCAATTCCGCTTATACTGGAGGATTAGATTGGACGCTGAGGTTTAAAAACGGAGATTACCAAAGCTCCGGACATTTGGTTGGTTCGAAAACCGGACCGAAAAGGAATGGCGGGGGCGCGTGGATTTACTTTGGAAAAGAGGGGGGAGAGCACGTCAGAGGATCGATCCAGTCATATTACATAGACCGAAAACTGGATTTAAATCGCATGGGCTTCTGGAAACGCTCGGACATGAAAGGGATCGAAGGCTGGATGCAATACCGGACCACTAAGACATGGTGGATAGTCAGGAAGACCTGGAACAACATTAATTTTTCCTTTAGCGACAACTTATCTGACGTTGCTTTAACCCGGGGAGGGAATTTCAATACAAGCTTTGAGCTGACCAACTTCTGGGAATTGGGAGGAGGAGCTTGGACGGATTTTGAGGTTCAATATGACGATCGGGAGACCCGCGGAGGCCCGCTGGTATTGATACCAATAGGAAGGAGCTGGTGGGCGAGGTTGAATACCGATAGCCGCAAATGGTGGCAAATCAACCCCTACCTGGAGGGAGGAGACACCAAAGACGGACATTTCAATTACTACAGTTTTTGGATTAACCTGCAACCCACATCCAATATCGAGTTCAACGGAGGTCCGGGATACATGCGCTCGGACGGGGTTACCAGATGGCTGACAGCTCTTACGGACGAAAACGACAACAGAACCGACGAAATATTCGGTGAACAGCACGTAAGGCGATTCGATATGACCCTCAGAGGAACCTGGACTTTTACCAAAGATTTAACCTTGCAGTTTTATGCTCAGCCCTTCATGGCAGCGGTGGATTATAACAACTTTAAAAAGATGATTGCTCCGGATAAGTTTGAGTACGTGGATACTTCGGTCTATGACGAAGAAAAAAGCCAACCGGATTTCAACTGGAAGTCTTTTAATTCAAACGTGGTTCTGCGGTGTGAATATCGACCGGGAAGCACCTTGTTTGTGGTCTGGACCCAGAATCGGGACACCTGGGAACAAGGGGTGGGTGATTTCAGATTCAGACGCAATTGGAATAGCCTGTTTGAAACCATTCCCGGCAACACTTTCTTAATCAAGCTCAACTATTGGTGGAATATATAGTAACTCCACCCTGATTATCAGGGGCAAAAAGAAGGGTAAAAAACAACCGGATAATCCATTGAGCAAAAGTACCCTTAAGATGCCTGTCGGGTTCCCCCTACCCGGCAGGCATCTTTAGTTTGGCGAGGATGACCGACCGGTAAATCGACTGCTTTCCACCTAACTAAATTTCAATATTGAGAATTATCTTTTCAAGATTCTTGTGCATTTTATGGCTTGACAAATCGGATCAGTCAGCTATAATTCTATTGGGCTTATTAGATTACCATTCGTATTCACTTTCAGATACCACTATGGGAAAAAAGGTATACATCCAGACCTTTGGCTGCCAGATGAACGTCTACGATTCAGAACGGCTAATGGGCATGCTTCATGCCGCAGGTCATACCGTAACTAAAATAGAAAAGGAAGCGGAGGTTATCGTTCTGAACACCTGTTCCGTCCGGGAGAAAGCGGAAAGACGCGCTTTGGGGCGGCTTACCGATTTCTACCGATACAAACAGCAGAATCCAGATGTTATGCTGGTGGTGGCTGGTTGTATGGCTCAAAGATTAGGAGATGAATTACTTCAGAAACAACTTTTTTTGGATTTGGTCTTGGGACCGGATCAGATATTCCAGCTTCCCCAACTATTAAGCAATCACCATTACTCCCGCCGGGTGAGGGTACACTCTTCGCGTGACGATTTTGATTCCCAAGAGATCTGGGATCGGGAGATACTCCCCAGAAGGAAAACTCCTTTTACCTCCTTTGTTGCCATCTCCCGCGGCTGTGATAATTTTTGTTCCTACTGCGTGGTTCCGTATGTGCGGGGACCGGAAAGAAACCGACCAAGCCAACAGATAATCCGGGAGGTTCAACTCATAGCTGAATCCGGGGCGAAAGAAGTAACCCTTCTGGGGCAGAATGTGAACTCATACAGATATGAGGGGAAAGATTTCGCGGATTTACTCCAGATGGTTAACGACCGGACCGATATCGAATGGATTCGTTTCATGACTTCACATCCCAAGGATTTGTCCGATAAATTAATTGAGAGAATAACTTCACTGCCCAAGGCTTGCAGACACATTCATCTTCCGCTGCAATCCGGGTCCGACAGAATTCTGGAGAAGATGAATCGGGGTTACACTTCGGGGGATTATCTAATACTGGTTGAGCGGATCAAAGAGAGAATGGTAAACGTTAGTCTTACTACCGACGTGATCGTTGGGTTTCCTTCCGAGAGTCAAGAGGATTTTCAGAAGACGCTGGAGATAATGAAAACGGTCGAATTCGATTCCGCTTTCATGTTTCGTTATTCCGTAAGAGAGGGGACCGGAGCTGCTGCTTGGGAGGACGATGTGCCGGACGAAGAAAAGCTCAAACGACTATATGAATTAATACATTTGCAGAAAGAGATCTCGAAGAGGAGGAATCAAAGATTTATGGGTAAAACCGTGGAAGTTTTGGTGGATGAGAAGAGCAGAAGGGACAGAAATAAATGGAAGGGAAAAGCCCGAACCAATCAGACCGCGATAATCGACACCCGCGAAGATATCTTGGGGAAAATTGTTTCGGTCAAGATAAATGAGGTGGACAGCTTTACCTTATTTGGCAGCCCGCAAACCATTAACAGTGTCTAGTAAATGCCATATGAGAACCACTAAGGAAAATGGGAACCATATGCAAAAGATATTCGAAATTGTGGTTGATCGTCTGAAGGATTATTTCAAAGTACCGCACTTTGCAATCTTTCGAAAAGATGTTGGGGGTGGGGAATGGAATGTGATTTATTCTTCGGGTTTTTCTGCTGATTCAGTGCAAAAGTTGCAGGATTTAAAAGAAAAGGGGAGTTTCTTTCAGCGGGTGATCGACTCACAGATCCCTCAACTGGTCAATGATATGGCAGAAACAGAAATAGAATTATCCTGGTTAGTCGAAACCGAGAAAACCAACTCCTTGATCACCGTTCCGATCAGTTCCAAGGGAAAATTGTGGGGGATTTTGATCGCTTTCAGTCGGGAGAAGTTCGGATTCAAAGAGGAGGATGCGAAAATCATCACCCTCTTTGGCAATCAAATTGGTGGACTGCTGGAGTTAGTCAGCCGCAGCTTGCAGGAAAACATAGATGAGCTTTTGATACAGATCCTGGGAACTTTGGAGCTGTTGAATTTCAAGTATAAAAACCGGGAGTTTATCCCGGCAAATGAGATTTTACTGGTGCATGGGCGTCTTAAAAACAGAGTCCTCTTATCGGCAGCCGGTATGGAGTCGGGCTATATCGATCAATCCCCCGGTCAAAAATTTCCGAAAAATGAGCCGGTAAAACTCCCCACCGGAGAGGAATTGAACATAGAAGAGGTGATTACCATCCAAGGAGAAAAGAATACACCCAGACAAACCAAAAATGTATTGATCATCGACGATGAACCGTTGATAACCGAGCTTTTGACCAACGTCCTGGAGCGGATGGGTTGCAAATCCCAAGTGGCTTCCTGCGGTAAAGAGGGAATGGAGACATTCGAGAAGGAGGATTTCGATCTGGTGATAACCGATTTGGGGATGCCGGACATCTCGGGCTGGGACGTCTCCAAAATGGTCAAGCAGAAAAAGCCCAGAGTTCCGGTCATCATCGTCACCGGCTGGGGATTGGACACTGATCCCCAGAAGGTTAAAGAATCCAGAGTCGATCATCTTCTTACCAAGCCCTTTCAAATCGATCAATTGGAAAAGATCATCAAAGATCTGTTAGAGAAGTAGTGTCATTAAGCAGGCTTTGTTTCGACTTCGCTTTAGAACGAATGTGAAGATCGGGTTAGGTACAGCGGAGGCTTCATATCTCCGCCATTTGTTTAACTATTTGATCGCATTTTTTTCGGCATTTAAAACCGGGTTCGATGAATCGAACCCCTACAAATTACGACAAACATAGCATCGCTGCGCCGATGAAGCCGGCATCGTTGCCCAATTGAGCTTTTACGACCTTGAGATTTTTTGTGGCGGAGGGGAAAGCTCTTTTCTTTACTTCCTTTTCAATTCTTTTGATAAAGTTATTACCCCCCTCTGATACCCCACCACCGATTACCACCACCTGCGGATTTAACAGATTCACCGCACTGGCAATGCCTGCCCCCAGGTAGATACAAGTCTGGTTAATAACTTCCGTAGCTAAAGAGTCCCCCTTTCTTTCCGCTTCAAAGATGATCTTGGGGGTAAGTCCACTTAAATCACTTTTGACCAATTTGTGAATAATAGATTTTTTATTTTTGTGAAGAAGTATTTTGGTATCTTCAACTATGGCGGGTGCGGAAGCATACATCTCCAAACATCCGATGCTACCACAATTACATTTTCTCCCTTTATAGCAAATAGTCATATGTCCGAACTCGGCCCCGGCATAATTCGACCCGTGAAACAATTCACCGTCCAAGATAATACCGCCGCCGATACCGGTTCCAAGGGTCAAACAGAGCGCATGGTGATAACCCTTAGCTGCGCCAAATTTGTGTTCCGCTAATGCCATGACATTGGCATCGTTGTCAGCATGAATGAGTAATTTGAAATATCGGGAGAGCCACTTCTTCAAACCCACATTCACCATCTGGGGAAGATTGGGACAGGAACCCTCGATTTTACCCGTAACCAAGTTCACCGTCCCCGGTGAGCCTACCCCGATCCCCCTTATTTTGATCTTTTTCCTTTCTGCAAAATTTAGGGATTGAAAGACAGCCCGGTTTATATTATTTAAGATGGCTTCGCGCCCCAGGTAAGATTGTACAGGCAGCATTCCCTTATGGAGAATCGCCCCTTTGCCGGAGACAATGCCGAATTTGATATTGGTTCCCCCCAGATCAATGCCGATGAAGTATCGTTGGTTCATTTGTTTTGATTATGAAACCTCTCCCCCATAATCCCCCTCTCCATCCTGAGTTCGTCGAAGGATGGAGAGGGGGATACAGGGGGTGAGGTAATTACGGTCTTTGATTGTAAGTCTCAATTCCCTTTGCCAAAACCCTCATGGCTTTTTTCAGATCATCCACGTTGAGCACATAGGCGATGCGGGCTTCGTTATGGCCTTTGCCCGGTGTGGCATAAAATCCGGGTCCGGGTGCGATCATGGTGGTCTCACCGTCTGAATTGAAATCGGTCAGCATCCAGCGGGCGAAATCCTCTGCGTCTTTTACCGGAAGCTTGGCCATGATATAGAAAGCACCGCTCGGCTTCAGGCATACCACACCCGGGATCCTCATCAGCTCGTCATAGACGGTATCCCTTCGCCTTTTATATTCCAAAGCCATTTTTTCAAAATATTCGTCCTGGATCACCAGAGCCGCAGTTGCGCCGACCTGCTCGATAGTGGGAGAGCACAACCGGGATTGACCCAGTTTCAAAGCTGCTGCCATCACCTCTTCGTTCTGAGATACCAAACATCCGATCCTGGCTCCGCAGGCGCTGTATCTTTTGGAGATGGAATCTAAAAGTATGGCCCGATCCTGGATTCCGTCGATATGCATGATGCTGGTGTGCTTTCCTTCGTAGATGAATTCGCGGTATACTTCGTCGGACAAGACAAACAGATCGTGCTCCCGGCATATTTGGGCGATCATCTCCACCTCTTGGTGGGTGTACACCGTTCCCGAGGGATTGTTGGGGGAGCAGACGGAGATGGCTCGGGTTTTGGGGGTGATCTTCTCCACTATCTTCTCTTTGGGGGGGAGGTGGAATCCGTTTTCCGCCTGTAGGGTCAGAGGGATCAGTTTTATGTCCGCCATCTTGGCGAAGCTGTTGTAGTTGGTGTAGAACGGCTCGAATATTATGATTTCGTCCCCCACCCCCGCCACGCAAATCATGGCAAAGATGATGGCTTCGCTTCCTCCTGTGGTCACCTGAATGTCTTTTTCCTCCACCAAGATGTTTCTTCTTTTATAATACTGAACCAAACCGGAGAGGAATTTTTGCAATCCTTTGGAATTACCGTAAGCCAAAACCTCTTCATTATAGTTGCGGACAGCATCCATGAACTCGCGGGGTGTGGGAATATCCGGCTGCCCGATGTTCAAATGATAGATCTTTATTCCTTTTTTCTTCGCCGCATCAGCTAAGGGGACTAATTTCCTTATGGGTGACGGAGGCATCTCCTTTGCTCTTTGCGAAATCCTGGGTGTTGCCATTTGGTCTCCTTTTTTCGTACAAAGATAACCGCATTCTTAGGATAATAAAGCTAATTGACTACGTTTTGTCAAATTTAAAATCTGTTTAATAGATAAGTCGGGGTTATATGTTTACAATAGTTTGTTATGGGGAAAAAAGAATACCAAGAGTAAGGGCTAAAGCAACTTTTAAAATACAATATTTATATTACCCAAAAATGCAATAAAGACTTGACAAAATAATTTAGTAATTTATACTATAATTGGTGAACATAGATAAAAGACGAGGGGAATCTTATGAGAAGACTGGTCAATTCTTTATTGCTCTTCAGTTTAATCTTCTTGGTGTCAATATCTGGCATTCAAGCACAGATGCCCGGTGACGTCAACGAGGACAGCTTGGTAGATGTGGGGGACGTGGTGTATGAGATCAACTATCTTTTCAGGCATGGGGCATACCCGCTGTGTTTGGACTGTGCTGACCCCAATGGAACTTGTAATATTGAGGTAGGGGACGCGGTGTATCTCTTAAACTATCTTTTTAGAGCAGGACCAACACCGCAGACACCGGAATGTGATTGGAGCGAGCCGGTAAACCTGGGACTGCCCATTAACAGTACTGAAGGCGAGGAATCATTTCGCACGACCCCGGATGGAAAGCTGGTAGTCTGGTCTTCAAATAGACCAGGGACTTACGGCAACCATGACATCTGGTACTCTTTCTGGAACAGTATCTCAGGTTCTTGGTCAGAACCTCGGAATTGCGGACCTCATGTAAATACCATACTTGAAGACTTAGGACCTTGTCTTTCACCGGATGGAAAGAAACTTTACTGTGTGGAATTCTCTAGGCCCGGAGGATATGGTGACTGGGAGATCTGGGTTTCCACCTGGGATAGTGTTAATAGTGAGTGGGACGTACTGGAGAATTTAGGACCAACCATCAACGCCACGGGATCTGAATGGAGTCCTTTTGTATCGCCGGATGGCACAAAACTTTACTTTAGCAATTCCTGGGGGGGCATCTGGGTTTCGGAGTGGAATGGCTCAAGCTGGGATACACCTGTCTTATTGGAGAATACCGTTAATGCCTCCGGCACTGAAAAACATGCCAGTGTGACAGCGGATAACAAAACGCTTTATTTCACCAGATGGGGGGGTCCTAACCATACTTACCATATGTGTGTTTCTCACTGGACCGGGACTGGATGGGGAATAGCGGTGCTTTTACCACCTCAGATCAACGACCCTATAGGAGCGGGATGGTCTTATATCACCGCTGATGGAAGAAAGCTTTATTTTGTTTCAGGGAGGGAAGGGGGAGTGGGAAGCGGTGATATCTGGGTGAGTGAAAGAATTCCTATAGGGAAGAAAAAACAACTTGGTGAAGAAAGGTAGAGTGGTTAAAGGAAGTGTGAAACCCCAATACAAAGGAGGCACTAGGGACAATTGAACAAAGTTTTTCAAAGATTTAATCAAGGGGAGATGCATACCTACCATTTGTAGTTTTTTCCTCATCTTCTTTTCTTCAAGACCTTAATTTCGACAGGAGGTCGATATGTTACGGCGAATAATTCCTTTCGTGCTAATGTTTATCTCTTCTTTGATCTTTTCTTCACTCGGTTCCGAGACTTTTGCTTGGAACTGCGCTTTTGAGGATTCAAGCAATATAAGCAAATGCTCCTACCGACGCCCATCCATTGATACAATCCGCACCTTAGCTATTTATTGCACTCCTCATCTCGCTGCAAACACATTACTATCTTACTGGATGATTGTATCGTCTCGATCTCGGATAATATCAACCCAAGCATAAAACCCCCGCTTTTAGCGGGTTTTTTTTGTCACCTTTTTTCTTGACAAGCAGGGTACATGGGGATATACTTAAGTAGAGGCTATCAAGAGTGTTTTAAAATGAACCGGGAAAGGAGGTAATAATATAAATTTAAGCTAAAGGGTAAGTAAGCAGGGTTGAACTTTAGGATTTGACATTCTTGGCATGTGACGTATATTATTTGTGCTTATTCTAAGGAATTATCAAACCCAGCCTTGCTTAGGGAATGTAAGATGACTAAATTACCGTGTTATCACGTAGGAATAAAAGCTTGTGGTTTTATATATCATGCCGAGTTGAGCGGTATCTTATCCCGCAGTTGACTCGGCTTTTAAATTTTCCTAAAAGGAGTTTGTAATTTGAAAAAACTATCCTTGCCTATTTTAACTTTGATTTTTTACATCATGGTTCTACCCGGTTTGGGACGGGCACAACTGGTCACTCCGGAAAAGATGTCGGTCACTGCACCTGCTGCCCTAGAAACGGCACCGGCTTTGGAAAAAAGCATCGACCCCGCTGAATACGTGTTGGGAGGCGGGGATGAGCTTTCCATCGACATCTGGGGTGAGACCAACATCCATTCTGCGTTGACGGTAACCCCGGAAGGCGATCTTTTGATCCCCGGGGTGGGAAAAGTGCCGGTAGCAGGAGAATCCCTGGATGAGGCCAAAAACACTATTCAGGATGCCCTCCTCAAATATTACAAGAACGTCCCCATCACCGTCACTCTGGTGAAGCTCAAAAAAGTCAAGGTGATAGTGGCGGGAAGGGTGGAATCACCAGGGGTTTACACTGTTTACGCCAATACCCGGGTGTCGGAGGTGGTGGATTCTGCCGGGGTTATAGAGGACAGCTCCTCTTTAAGAAATATCCTAATCACCCATGCGGATGGTAACACCACCCTGGCAGACATATTTAAATTTAAACGAATTGGCGATCGGAACAGAAACCCCTATGTTCTGGGAGGAGACATCCTATTTGTGCCCTCACAGGAAGAAAAAGTAAATACCATCGGCATCTACGGAGCGGTGAAATCCGGAGGGGAATTCGAATATGCTACCCACGACAGTCTCGGAGATCTGATAAACTTAGCTTATGGTCTGACCATGGACGTGGATCTTCTTAGCGGTGAGCTGGTCAGGTTCAATCCGGATCATATGACCACCACCACTATTCCCTTAGACCTTAAAGGCTTGATAGCCGAACACGACCCCCGGAAGAATCTCCCTCTTTTGCCGGATGACCGGGTGTTTATCCGAACGATTCCCAAATTTCACAAAAGAGATCAGGTGTTTATCAAAGGCGAGGTGAAGTATCCCGGCGTTTACCAAATAGAAGAAGATACCACCAGACTGTCGGAGGTCATTGCCAAAGCCGGCGGATTTACCCCTTTTGCCTCCCTTCCCGAAGCCGAAATGATCAGAACTTATAACGTAACCGATCCGGAATTCGAAAGATTGAAAAATATCCCGGTGGCAGATATGACTGAGTCTGAATACAATTATTATAAACTCAGATCCCGGGAGAAACCGGGTAGAGTGGCATGCGATTTTGAAAAATTGTTCGCAAGGCAATTAAGTCAATACGATCTCACCCTGAAAAACGGGGACGTGATAAACATACCGACCAAGAGTATGGTGGTGAATGTTTCGGGCAGCGTGATTAATCCGGGTTTGGTTCCGTATATGGCGGGTGAGAATTACCGGTATTACATCGACCGTGCCGGCGGTTACTCCTGGAAAGCCAACAAGAACAAGGTAATGATTGTTAAGGGTCAAACCGGGGATCGAATGAAACCCACTCCCGGTCGTAAGATCGATCCGGGCGATACGATTTTGATTCCGGAGAAGCCGGAAAGGGATTATTGGAAGTTCTTCCGTGATACCATGCTGGTTTTAGGAAACGTAGCCACCGTGTATCTGGTAATCCAACAAGCCACCAAGTGAAAGAGGCTATTGGTTAAAGGTCTGTGGATCGATGCATTTAATGCCGGAAATCTTAAAGAGAAAAAATAAGGAAATGGAATGAATAACAAGGAATCCGAACAGGAAAAAGTGGATATCTTCAGCTACCTAACGGTGCTGGTGAGTTACCGGCGGTTCATCTTCCTCAATTTCGTCGGGGTATGCGTAATCGTAGCCATCATCTCCCTTTTTCTTCCCCAGTGGTATCGTGCCACCACCACCATACTGCCCCCCCAAACAGAGTCTTTGAATCTGGGAATAGCTTCCTCCCTTCTGGGTGCCGCCTCCGGACTTGGATCGTCATATTCTTTGCCGCTCATGGCCACCCCCTCCGACGTTTTCGCCGCTATTTTGAAATCGAGAACAGTGACCGAGGCCGTGGCGGAAAAAGAGAACCTGATGACGGCCTACCGAATGAAATCAAAGGATGCTGCCATAAAAGAACTCTCCTCACGGATGGCGGTGAACGTCACTTCCGAGGGATTGATAACCTTATCTTATGAGGATCGGGAAAGAAACCGGACCGCCGACGTGGCTAATTGCTTTGTGCAGGAGTTGGATCGGGTTAACCGAGAGACCTCCAGCTCCAAGGCAAAAAACGCCAGGATTTTCATTGAGGAGAGATTGGCTCAGACTCAAAAGGACTTAAGCTCAGCCGAGGAGAATCTGCAGAAATTCCAGGAGACCAACAAGACCCTGGTGCTGGACGATCAGATGAAAAGCGCCATCCAAAAAGCCGCCGACCTGAAGGCGGAGATGGTATCCTCAGAGATCGAGTTGAACGTTTTGGGCAAAACCATGTCCCCCTCCCATCCCCAGATTCAATCATTAAGAAGCAGGGTAAACGAGATGAAAAGGCAGCTGGATCTTCTGGAGTGGGGGAATCAGAAAGAAAAACCGGAAGAGAAAACGATTCTGGACGTTTTCTTCAACCAGGTTCCCTCTTTAAGCCTGCAGTTAGCCCGGCTGATTCGGGAAGTCAAGATTCAGGAGACGGTGTTTGAGCTTCTAACTCAGCAATACGAACAATACAAAATAGAAGAAAACAAAGATACCCCCACAGTGCAGGTTCTGGATAAAGCAGTTCCGCCGGAAAGAAGAGCCAGACCCAAAAGAGCATTTCTGGTGGCGATCTCGGGTATCTTAAGCCTTTTCGCATCGATTGCTTTCGTATTTGGCCAAGAATATGTCAAGAGATCCAGAAAACGAAATCCAGAAGGATTCAATCGGCTGGAAACGCTGTTGGGGGTCTGGCGTAAGGATATAGAAGATTTGCGGAAAAAGTTTTCTTTCCGGTCGAGGAAAAAGAGTTAATCATCCTGAAGCGATGGAAGAGACAGGATTCGTGTGTTCAAGGATTGGGATGCTGCCCAGAAATCGTTGAAGAGGGAGGATTCCGCGTCCAAGTAGAATAGAAAGTTGTTAATAATTTTGTCATAATACAACCCGTGAGGTCTTATAACATGGAAAACTTCATTGACCAAACAGCCAAGTTGGGAGAAGGAACCAAAGTTGGAAAGTACACTGTGATAGAGAAAGATGTCCGGATAGGTAAAAACTGCACTATTGGGAATAATGTAACTATTTATGCCAGCACCCAGATTGGAGATTCTGTCCGGATAGATGATAACACCGTGATCGGCAAGCTGTTGATGAAGGCAACTGCCTCCGCCACGACCATCGAACAACAACTAACCTCCACTCAGATCGGAGACGACTGCCTCATCGGAACCTCGGTAGTGATCTATGCCGGAGCCACCCTGGGGAAAAAGGTACTGGTGGCTGATCTTTCCACCATCCGGGAGAACGTCGCCGTGGGCGATTTCACCATTGTGGGAAGAGGGGTGGCTATCGAGAATTTCTGCAGGGTCGGTTCCCACTGTAAACTGGAAACCAACGTGTACATCTGCGCCTATTCAGTATTAGAAGACAATTGTTTTATCGCGCCCTGTGTGGCTACCAGTAACGATAATTACATGGCCCGGAGCAAGGAGAGATTCAAACATTACAAAGGGGTGACGGTGAAAAAGGGCGGACGAATCGGTTTAAATGCAACCATCCTTCCGGGTAAGACCATCGGAGAGGATTCTCAGGTAGCTGCCGGTGCAGTGGTAACCAAGGATACCCCGCCTAAAAAGATAGTTCTGGGAGCACCAGCCAAAGAATGGGGGGATGTTCCAGATGATCAGCTTCTGGAGAATCAATAAAAATTTTATCCCTCTCCGAATGTTGAGGTCAGAGTTATCAGTTATCGGATTAAAAGTCAACGGAGGATATAAATGCAAGTTCCATTGTTAGACCTGAAGAGACAATATAATGCCATAAAAAAGGAGCTGGATCAGGCGGTTTTATCCGTTATGGCTGATACCAAGTTTATCATGGGGCCGGAGGTAAAGACCTTTGAAGAGAAAGCTGCGGAATATTGCGGTGCTAAATTTGCCATTGGAGTGGCTTCGGGAACCGATGCCATTCTTTTAGCTCTTCGAGCTTGTGGCGTAGAATCCGGGGATGAGGTGATTACTACCCCTTTCACCTTTTTTGCCACCGCCAGCACAATCACCCGGCTGGGAGCAATCCCGGTGTTTATCGATATCGATCCAGATACTTACAATATAGAACCGGAGCAAATAGAAAAGAAGATCACCCCTAAAACCAAGGTGATAATGCCGGTTCATCTTTACGGCCAATGCGCGGATATGGACCCGATCAACCGGATCGCTAAAAAACACAATCTGAAGGTGGTGGAGGATGCAGCTCAAGCCATCGGATCGAAATACAAGGGGAAGAAAGCGGGTACGCTGGGAGATTTTGCGTGTTTCTCCTTTTTCCCCAGCAAGAATCTTGGAGCTGCGGGGGATGCGGGGATGGTAACCACGGATGATCCGGATATGGCGGATTTAATAAGAATCTTGAGAGTACATGGGGCACAACCCAAATACTTCCATTCCATCGTCGGTTACAATAGCAGACTGGACACCATACAGGCAGCTATCTTGAGCGTCAAACTTAAGTACCTGGATAGCTGGACCGCCAAAAGAAGGGAACATGCAGCTGCGTATAATGCTGCCTTCAAAGGCTTCGATATCATCACACCTATGGAAGAGGATTTCAATTATCACATCTATCATCAGTACACCATTGCGGTCAAAAACAGGGAAAAACTCTCAGAGGCATTAAAGGAAAATCAGATTGGGCATGATATTTACTATCCCGTCCCCCTGCACTTACAGAAATGCTTTCAATTCCTGGGATACACGGAAGGTGATCTACCCGTAGCGGAAAGAAAAGCTAAGGATGTGATTTCGCTCCCCATATATACGGAATTGACTGACGAAGAACAAAATTTTGTGATCGAGACGGCAAAACGATCCCTTTGATCATATTACATGATCGTAATTCAAACCTTTCCAAAATACCTTACCCTTCTCACCTTCCAGAGAGGGATTGGTTGAGGAAAATACATATAGAAGCTGAAGATAATGAAAATTATCTCCGTGGTGGGAGCACGTCCCCAATTCATCAAACTGGCTGCGCTTTCCAAAGAACTGCAGAAAAAACATCGGGAGATCATAATACACACCGGACAGCATTACGATGATGATCTATCGAAAGTTTTTTTCTCCGAACTCTCCATACCCAGGCCGGATTATAATTTAGGTATTGGCTCGGCTGAGCATGGAGAGCAAACAGGAAGAATGATGGAAGGGATTGAAAGGATTCTGCTTTCCCTGAAACCGGATTTGGTCATAGTTTACGGGGATACCAATTCGACTTTAGCCGGGGCTTTGGCTGCAGCAAAACTGAATATTCCGGTGGCTCATGTGGAGGCAGGACTGCGCAGTTACAAGAAATCTATGCCAGAGGAAATCAACCGGATTTTAACCGACCATGTCAGCACTTTGCTTTTCTGTCCCACCCCTACTGCGGTAAAAAATCTAAAAAAGGAGGGGATTACCAAAGGAGTACATCTGGTAGGGGATGTGATGTACGATTCGCTTCTGGAACATCTGAAAGTGGCGGAGAAAAAATCAAGGATAATGAGAAAACTTAATCTGAGGAAAAAGGAATTTTATCTGTTTACGATTCACCGGGCGGAGAATACGGATATCCGGGAAAATCTACAGAGAGTCATACAAATCATAACAGATTTAAACCAAAAAGTGGTCTTCCCTATCCATCCTCGCACTAGGAGGAAACTGATCGAGTTTAGACTGTTGAATCGGTTGCTCTCCTTGCCCGGTTTGATTTTGATTGATCCAGTTAGCTACTTGGATATGTTAATCTTGGAGAAGAATGCTAGTTTCGTGCTGACCGACTCAGGAGGTGTGCAAAAAGAAGCCTATTTTTTGAGAACCCCCTGCCTTACTTTAAGAGATGAGACCGAATGGGTGGAGACTTTGAGAAATAGTTGGAATAACTTAGTGGGCTTAAGCTCAGAAAAAGCGTTACGGGTAATCAAAAACTTCACCAAACCAGATTTTAGTCCTCCAGAAATGGGAAATGAGCTAATCCTTAAAGATGCTAAATATAAGATAGCCAAATTCATTTCATCATTCGTTAAGCTAGTATGATCTGCATTAGACAACTTTGAGGAATGGTATGAAGATACAACCGATTTGTCTACATAGATAACTTAGATCGTTGGAGGCAATCATCTTACTATTTGGATTAACAAGAAGCAATTAGCTACTTGGATTGTTCTCAGATAGGAGCAGAATTGTCCACCTTCAGAAGAATTCTAAAAAATTGCTTGTCTCTTTATAGCGCTGAGATATTAAGTAACATTCTAAGATTTCTATCTGTAGCATATTTAGCGCGAATTTTGAAAGCTGAGGGTTTTGGTCAAATCAGCTTTGCCACTGCGGTGTTAGCCTATTTCACGCTACTGATCAACTTGGGTCTGGACACGTTTGGAATAAGGGAGGTAGCCCGAGATCAAAGCCAAATCAAATCGTATGTCAGTAACATCTTAGGCATAAGAATTTCGGGGGGTGCTTTAAGCTTTCTATTGCTTTTGGTTTTTGTATCGCTCATCTCCAAACCCCTGGAAGTAAAGAAGCTGATCTTATTATATGGACTGGGGGTATTCACCTTTTCTTTAACCCTGGATTGGGTTTTCATGGGTATAGAAAAAATGCAGTACATTGCCATTTCCCGGATCATACAGCAGACATTTTATGTGGCTTTGATTTTTCTTATCATCAGAAGACCGGAGCAGATTTTATCCATCCCCCTGTTTCAATTTGTCTCCGGTCTGGTGGCGATTTTAATTCTCTCCTACGTTTTCGTCCGGAAATTTGCTTTTTACAAAATCAACTTTAGTTTTGGTGTCTGGAAGAATATCTTAAAAGCTTCCCTGCCCATGGGGTTCTCATTTATCATGATCCAGATCTATTACAATTTTGACGTGATACTTTTGAGCTTTATGAAGAGCGAGAAAGAGGTGGGATGGTACAGCAGTGCTTACAAGATTATCCTTCTGATCAATACCATCGGATTAATTTATTATAGTACGATCTTCCCTCTGATCTCCAATTATTACAAAAACTCAATGGAAAAACTCAAAATTCTGCTGACCTATACCTCTAAATTAATGGTTACCGTAGTGGTCCCGTTAGGCATAGGGGGCGTATTCGCAGCCCGCCCGATCATGGACTGGGTATATGGAGAGAACTTCCGGGGTGGAGTGATAGCTTTTCAAATCTTGATCTGGGTTGTCTGCATTATCTGGATCAGCTGCATCTATGGGAATTCGCTATTAGCCTGCGATAAGCAAAAGAAATTTCTGGTGGGTGTATCTCTGGGAGCGGTTACCAATATCGTCTCAAACCTGATCCTGATACCCCGGTTCAGCCTGATCGGTGCAGCCGTCTCTACCATTTTGGCTGAGGGGGTAGTTTTTATCTATATGTATCACAATTTCTCCAAAATAGCCAAAATCAAATTCCTTCAACATCTGCCCAAGCCGTTGTTCGCATCGATGATTATGGGATTGTTCATGCTCTGGTGGGGCACAAAATTGAATCTGTTTTTCCTATTGCTGGGTGCCATCACCATTTATTCCCTGGTGATCTACATAGTGAAAGGGATTACCCGGGAGGAGATCGTTAAAATTAAGAAACAACTCACCCCGTCGGTCTAAAAGGGTAAAGCGAATGTCGAAAAGAATCGTTATCTTGGGCGCGGGACCCACTGGCTTGGGATCCGCATACCGGTTGGCGGAATTGGGCTATCGGCATTGGGATATCTACGAGAAGGAGAATCAGGTTGGTGGTCTGGCTTCAAGCTTTAAAGATCAGAAGGGTTTCACCTGGGATGTGGGAGGACACGTGATCTTTTCCCATTACTCCTATTTCGACGATCTTTTTGAGAAGCTTTTAGAGAATCAATACGCAGAACTCACCAGAGAAAGCTGGATCTGGCTGTTGGACCAATGGGTCCCGTATCCTTTTCAAAATAACATAAGGTATCTCCCCCCGGATAAAATCTGGGAATGCGTTTTGGGGCTTTTGAATGTTCAGAAAAGCAAAACCGTACACCGAAACTTCAAAGAATGGATCCTGGGCACTTTTGGACAAGGGATAGCTGACTGTTTCCTTTTGCCATACAATATGAAGTTGTGGCGATACCCCTTAGAAGATATGTCCAGAGATTGGATAGAAGAAAGGGTAAGTGTTGTCGACGCAGAAAAAGTGTTGAGAAATGTGATCTTGGGAGAAGATGATAAGGGTTGGGGTCCAAACAGTAAATTCAAATTTCCGCTTTATGGCGGAACGGGTGGATTTTTCAGCCGATTTGAACCTCTGATCAGTGATCATCTTTGGATGGAGAAAGAAGCAATTAGAATCGACGTGAAAAATAAGGAAATCAAATTCGCGGATGGACAAAATGTGGCTTATGATTTTCTGATCACCACCATTCCCTTGGACCGGCTGGTGAGAATTATCCATCCCCTTCAGGAAGAGCTGATCCGAGCCGGGTCAGGTTTGAAATATTGTGGGGTTTGCGTGGTCGGGATTGGAATTAAACAGAGCCAGGCTGATTCCAAATGCTGGGTTTACTTTCCGGAGGATAAAGTCCCCTTTTATCGGGTAACGTATTTCTCCCACTATTCACCTTTTAATGTTCCGGAGGAAGGATATACTTCATTCATTTGTGAAACCTCTTATTCCGGTACGAAACAGGATAATGCAACATCAATAGTTGAAGATACCATTCGGGGTTTGCTTCGGACTCAGGTTATTTCTGATAGGGAGCGCGATCAAATAGTAAGTCAATACCTGATCCAGAGAGATCATGCATATCCAATTCCGTCGCTGTCCAGAGATCGGACGTTGAAGACCATCCAAACGTATTTAATGCAGAACGATATCTATTCACGTGGTAGATTCGGCGCGTGGAAATACGAGATAGGCAATATGGATCACTCGGTGATGATGGGAGTGGAGGCGGTGGATAAGATTTTAAATGATCGGGAGGAGAAGACTTGGAAGATGTAACCCCCATGCCCTTCGTCTCCGTGGTAATGCCCAACTGGAACGGAAGGAACGATACCTTGGAGTGTCTGGATTCTTTGCGGAATTTAAATTATCCCAAGGCCAGAATGGAAATAATCATCGTGGATAACGGCTCTAAAGATGGTTCACCGGAGAGCATAAGAGAAATATTCTCCGAGATGAAACAGGATGGATTTTTCTCTTTGAAGCTGATAGAGTTACCGGAGAACATCGGTGCGCCCGCAGCCATCAATAGGGGAATCAAGAATGCCCACACTGATTATGACTATATTTTCAAGATAGATAATGACGTGGTATTTGATAACGAAAGCTTAAAGGAGTTGGTTAAGGCATCGGAGAAAGATGAAAAGGTTGGGATTGCGGGGGGTAAAGTGTACTTTTTTGAAAACAGGAAATTGATACAATCCGCCGGTGGTAAAATAAATCTCTGGCGGGGATGGGCTATGACAATTGGATATAAGGAGATGGATGTCGGTCAATATGAAAGAGTGCAAGAAGTAGACTGGATATGTGGAGCTTCGATGTTATTGAAAAAAAAGGCTATTGAAGAAATTGGTTTATTTGATTATAGGTATTTTGTTTATTACGACGAGACCGATTTAGCTATTCGCGCAAAAAGAGCAAGATATAAAGTCTTATACATCCCATATGCCATAATCTGGCACAAATTATCTGTCGCTGTGCAGAAAATCAGGAATTTGAGCTTGCATTATATGACTCGCAATAGAATCATATTCCAAAGAAAATATTCTAACAATTTCCAGTATCTTTTTTTTAACTTATTCTTTTGGTTTTATGAATTCCCAATTAGATTTATAAAAGAACTTAGAAAAGATCGAAGGACATTAGGAGTTTTTATCAATGCAGTTCGCGAAGGTTACTTCACTCCAATCTAGGATTATTTCAGGTTTCTTAGTCGATGAAGAATAAGTTGAGTGTAATCATACCGACTTACAATAGGAAACTATCCTTGCGCAGCTGCTTGGACGCTTTATTAAAGCAAGATGCCCTTGAAGATATTTATGAGATTATTATCGTGGATGATGGTTCCACAGACGGTACTGAGGAATTTATTGAGGGAACTAAAAGTATATTGCAAGGAACGAAATATCTGTACCAAGCGAATAGTGGTCCTGCAGTGGCTAGAAATCAAGGAATCAAAGCCGCCCGGGGAGATATCCTGTTATTCATAGGGGATGATATCATTGCTACCCCATCCTTGGTGAAGGAACATCTGGAATGGCACGCCCGCTACCCAAAAATAGATGAAGCTATATTGGGTTATATTACGTGGTCGCCGGGAATTGAGGTAACCGATTTTATGCAATGGCTGGAAAATGGCGGACCTTTGCTCTGTTATCCACTCATAAAGGATAAAACCGAGGTTGATTTCAGATTTTTCTATACCGGCAATATCTCGCTGAAGTCAACCCTGTTGAAACAAAATCTGTTTAGCGAGGATTTCTATTATGGGTATGAGGATACGGAGTTGGGTTATCGTCTGGGCAAAGAAAAGGATTTGAGGATTTTATTCAATAAGGAAGCAATAGCTTATCATCACCATTATATGACTTTAGAGGATTTCAAGGGACGAATGGAGAAATGGGGCAAAACAGCCAGAGTATTTTTGACCAAATATCCTGAACTCAAAAAGACCTTGAGGGTATATCCGGTATGGTTTTTGAAAATATGCAGGTGGATCGTCGCTTTGCTTTACCCCTGGGCTAAGATCATTGGCTGGAGGAAAATCGTTTATTATCATAGATATCAGATTAGCCTAATGATCGTTTATTCAAAAAGTTATTTCGAGAATAAGTGATATGGAATATCTATTGGATGATAGAAAAGAGAATAGTAAATATGTAATTTGGAGTTTTATTCTGATAGATGTTATCAGTCTGCTGGTGTTGTTGAATCTATCCTGGCAATGGAACATCCTCTTATTATTAACTCTTTTAGGATTGATAGCATTTACTCTATTACAACCCCGGATGAATATTCCCGTATTTTTTATGCTTTTGATAATATATACGGCCCCCCTGGAAAGATGGAATTGGAAGATTTGGTTTACCTTACGGCCGATTATTGTCATATCCCTCTTGTGTTTTTGCCTGATACTATTGAGACATTCTCTGGTAAAGCTCGTTTTGGATCGAAAGACCAGACAAGTATTAATACTTTTCTTCGTCCTGACTATGATATTCGTGGCATCCTCGTTAAATGCTTTAGATTATATCAAAAGTTTTAGGGTAACGGTTCTGAACGTAACTTTATTTATTCTCTTCTTCGTTGTCGTTCACTTGACCAAAAATATAAAAGATTTAAGGAAGTATTTGAGCCACTGGATGATAATTGGATTTTTACTTTCGCTTTTTGGTTTATCTCAAATGATCGGTGTTTTATATGGCCTGGATTTAGATGCTTTATTATTCAGCAAGTTTAAACTAATACCATACGGTCGAACAGATTTCAACATCATCCGATTGGTCGGCTTCAGAATCTATTCTCTGTTTCAAGACAGCAACAATTTTGCCGCTTTTCTGAATACGGTTTTTCCATTTTTCTTGGCTTCAGCTATTTATTTTCGATATTTAAGAAAGCTCAAAATTTCTTTATTCTTTTTGATAGGAAGCGTGATAGTTGGTTCATGCCTGATTCTAACCCTCTCCCGCAGCAGTTGGGTGGGTTTATTCTTTGGAATGACGGTTATAAGTTGGGATAAAAGAAAACAAATCTTTAACGCCAAGAATATAAAGTACTTTGGACTGTTTCTGATCATTTTAATACTGCTAATCAGTCCCTTTCTTAAGTATTTAACTCATTCTTTTACAGCGCGTTTGGCTGTAGATGAATCCACGAAAATTCATCGTTTTGTAGCAGAAACAGCTATTTCAATGTTTTGGAAATATCCCATTCTGGGAGTGGGAATAGGCAATTGGGGTGAATATTATGCCAGATATTATAAGGCGGGGCACGAGAATTGGAATGCTCATTCAGCCTATCTTCACATTCTTTCTGAGGTCGGTATAATAGGATTCACCATCTATGCGATACTCGCTTACCTCGTTCTTAAACAGATATTGTATTTTAAAGCAAACACTAATGGTTATAACTCTGAAGTGTTGGGTAGCGGATTATTGGCAGGTTTCATTGCGCTTTTAGGAGCTAATATTTTTTACCAGAACTTCACCTTTCAATTTTTCATCGTCTTTTTAGCACTGGCATTTGCATCGGGTAATATCATTCAACGTTTAGAAAAAGGAACAAATAAGGTTAACTATGGATCTATCAGTAGTCATAGTCAGTTATAAAACCAGAGATCTGTTAAATAAGTGTCTTGAATCACTAGTGGAAGGAGAAGAACCAATTGGATTCGAAGTCATCGTAATAGATAACAACTCTCAAGATGGCACTGTAGAAATGATGAGGCAAAAGTTTCCCCAATTCAAATTAATAATCAACAGCAATAATCGTGGTTTCGCAAGAGCTTGCAATCAAGGAATAATGGCATCGAGGGGGAAATATCTATTTTTTTTGAATCCCGATACAGAGGTCGGATGTAATACGTACAACCTTATTATTGCTTTCATGGAATCCCATCTTAGAATTGGTGTGGCTGGTTGCTATCTCTACTACCCAGGGGGAAAAATTCAAACATCTTTTTATAAATTTACCTCTATACTGAACCACCTGGGTAGGGCATTGTTACTTTATACTATTCTTCCTAAAATTCGTTTAACGACACCATTTTTTCGTGATTACTGTATGGAGGATGAAGCAATAGAGCGAGTGTGTGGAGGTGCAATGGTAGTACGTCGGGAAGCCATTGAAGATGTTGGATTTTTTGATGAATCTTTTTTCTTATACTACGAAGACGAAGATCTGTGTTATCGGATGAGACAAAAAGGATGGAAAATCGCTCCTATTCCAGGAACGAGAATAATTCATCATCATGATCAAAGCGGCAAAATAAATATCCGGAAAGCCATTTTCTCATCGTATAAAAACCAGTTCCTTTTTTATAAGAAATATAACCCTCACTATAAGGTCTTAATCTTCAGAGTGATTCAGCTAGTGGGTGTAGCAATTAGATCATTTTTCTGGTTCTTTAAAACCATAACTGGTGAGAACCAAGAAGTGGCTAAACAAAAACTTGTCGCATATCTATCAATTCTACTATCAGATTTTTCCTACAGGAGATCTTTGATAAAATAGGTACAATGAGAATCGCAATTGACGCACGAAAAATCGAGTTGCCCTTAACCGGGATAGGACGATATACCAAGAATCTCCTGACTCACCTTGCGGAGATAGACAAGGAAAACGAATACATTATACTGCAAAGGCAATATCCATCAACAAAAGTGGTTGACGCAAGCAATTTCCGAACTGTGGTTTTTGATTATCCAGCTTTTTCTTTGCATTCGATATTTTTCTTGCATAAAATCCTAAATCGCGAGAGGGTTGATATATTCCATTCTCCATTTGTTTCTGTCCCTTTGTTTGCGAAGTGCAAAATCATCATAACAGTGCATGATTTAATTCCGCTGAAGTTTACAAAAAGCTATAATAAAAGCAAAAGGTTATCCGAGATGCTGAGGAGATTTCAATTTCGCTTGATCCTATTAATAGCATCTAAAAGAGCACAAAACATTATTACAATATCAAATGCGAGTATGCAAACATTACAGAAACTAGATCACACTCTTGCTAAGAAAATTCAAATTATATATATGGCTCCAGAGGAAATCTTTAAGGAAATTGCCCAAGAAGAGAAAGAACAAACCAAGACAAGATTTGGATTGAAGGGCCAATTGGTTTGTTATATAGGCATGATTAGGCCTCATAAAAATTTAGTAATACTCCTCCAAGCTTTAAGATTATTACTTATTGAGAGAAAGCAATATTGTTATTTAGTAATAGGTGGTAGCGATGATGAAAATCTTATTTTTCTAAAAAATATAGTTAAGAGATTTAATATTTCAAATCATGTAATTTTTACAGAAGTTTTAAGTGATCTCGAGGTAGTCGCTTTAATGAACGCAGCAGATGTTTTTGTCTTCCCTTCCCTGGAAGAGGGCTTTGGTTTACCTCCCTTGGAAGCGATGGCTTGTGGAACTCCGGTTGTAACATCCAATGTATCATCTTTACCAGAAGTAGTTGGAGATTCTGCCTTATTAGTTAATCCTCTCCATGCTCAGGATATTGCTGACGCTATACAGAAACTTTTTCTGGATCAAGAATTAAAGCAAGAACTAATAAGAAGGGGTTTTGAAAGAGTGAAGCTATTTTCTTGGGAGAAAGCCGCTAGGGAAACCCTTCAAGTTTATACTCAATGAATACCCGTAAATGGTGACGTCTGAAAATGAAGATACTTCATGTTTTTAAGGAATACTATCCTGTAGTTGGTGGGATACAAAACCACATAAGAGTTTTATCAAGGGAATTAGTCAAGGATAAAAGGTTTGAAGTTGAGGTTTTGGTGACTAATGTCAATTCAAACTCTGTGACACAATATATAGATGGGGTAAAAGTAATCAAAGCTGGTCGTATCCTACAAATCGCTTCCACTCCCCTTAGCTCCGATTTATTTAGATCTATGAAAAAGACGAAACCAGATATTTTGCATTTACATTTTCCATATCCAATAGGTGAAATAGCAAGTTTACTCTCGGATAAGTGTAATCACGTAGTGATAACCTATCATTGTGATATCGTAAAGCAAAAAATGTTGCTTTATTTATATATGCCCCTCTTAAAACGAGTGCTCAGAAAAGCTAAAGCCATAGTTATCTCCAATCCGAATATCCTAAGTAGTTCAATGCTGCTAGACCCGTATACTAACAAAATTGAGATCATACCCTACGGAATCGATATAGAGCGATTCGAGAAAGTTGATGAAGGAAAGGTTCAAGAGATTAAAAGCAGAGATGGAAATTCGATAGTGTTATTCGTAGGCAGGTTCTGTTATTATAAGGGGATAGAATATTTATTAGAGGCTTCAAAGAAGGTGGATGCAACTTTTTGGCTTGTTGGAGATGGACCACTTAAACCTTGGATAGAAAACTATATCACAAGAAATAATCTTAATAAGAAAATACTCTTACTAGGTCAAGTGAGTGAGGATGAGTTGCCTTATTATTACCACGCGGCTGACATTCTAGTTCTACCTTCAACTCACCGAAGTGAAGCCTTTGGTATTACACTATTAGAGGGCATGGCCTGTAACTTGCCATTGATTACTACAGAATTGGGTACTGGAACTTCTTTCGTGAATCTTAACAACAAAACCGGTTTAGTTGTGCCACCATCCAACTCATCAGCACTTATTGAGGCTATCAACTTAATTTTGAAGGATAAAAATCTTCGCTCTGGATTCGCTGGTACTGCCAAGGATAGAGTTAAACGTGAATTCTCCAAGGAAAAGATGGTGAAACGCTATAAGACTCTGTATTCTAAAGTATTAAATAGTTAATGATATTTTAAAATCTTTAGTTGTGTCTCTAAATTATGAATTATATTATCATATTACCCGTTGCATTCTTCATTGTTTTGGGAATTTCGCCCCTATTGATTAAACTCGCCAATAAGTTTGATTTCCTGGATTACCCTTCCTCTCTAAAAATCCATATTAGACCTACCCCCCTTTTGGGGGGGGTAGCAGTGTATGTTGGGTTCTTAACCGCTTTTCTTCTTGGTTTGATTCTACTCGGTCTGCCTTTAAATGCAGATATTGTGAGCATCTTAATTGGCAGCGTATTGGTATTGGCAGTAGGTTTATGGGATGATAAAAAAGGCCTTTCCCCCAGTTGGAAACTTGTAGGACAAATCATCGCCGCTATATCATTTCTAATGTTAAGCGGTAATGTGAAGATCTTGACTGGTTCTGACTGGGATGTTTTGATCTTGCTCCTTTGGATAGTCGGTTTGATGAATGCCATCAATTTTCTGGATGCCATGGACGGGCTGTGCGGGGGTATTTCCTTCATCTCCGCTTCGGCATTTCTGGTCATCGCGCTCTTTACCCATCAAACCTACAGCGTGATCATCGCCTTGGCTTTGATGGGTGGGCTTTTGGGTTTTCTGCGTTACAACTGGTCTCCCGCCAAAATCTTTCTGGGAGATGCCGGCTCCATGTTCAACGGATTCATACTGGCCTGTTTGGGAATCCTCTTCGCCCGGGACAACACCTCCTATTCTTCTCTTTTAGTCCCTATTCTTATATTGAGCTATCCCATATTCGATATTTCCTTTGTCACTCTGGTTCGCCTGAGGGAGGGAAGAAAAGTATACGTGGGGGATTACAATAATTCCCCTCGAAGAATTGCGAGTTTAGGTATGCAAAACAGAAAAGTGGTTCTGTGGATTTATCTGTTCTGCTTCCTTCTGGGCAGCCTGGGGGTTTTGGTTTATTTCTTCTTCGAGTCCCCCATTAAGATGCTGATCGCCGTTTTCGTTTGGTTAATTTTGACCATCTTCGGCGTCCATCTCCAGAGGAATTTTGTCAACATCCGGGAAAAGCTCCTTCTTATAATGACCGACATGCTCATGATCAACGCGGTGTTTTTGTTTTTCTTCTGGGTAAAATTCCACTCGGGTTTATTTCACAATCAATTTTTCATTCACCTTTCGGAGTTTACCGCCCCCATCATCTGGATCAACATCTTCTGGTTGAATCTATTTGGCATCTTCGGATTGTACGAAATTCTGGGAGATTCCAGGTTTAAGGACGAGATGAGAAATATCGCCAAAAGCGTTGGTGCCGGAATCGTAGTATTCTTGATACTGACTCTAAACCCATCTTATCTGCAAATAAAATCCTGGATACTTCTTTTGGTTTACAGTTCTTTTCTGATCGTGGCACTATGGCTGGGACGAGGGATAACCACGTTTCTGATTCGGAAACTTAATCTCTTTGGAGCTTTCTATCGTCGCAGCATAATCCTGGGAACAGGCTCTCATGCTCTGAAGCTTTGCAAAAAGCTCTCTTCAAATCCGGGATATGGTTATCGGGTGATGGGATTAGTACAGGAAGATGATAAGGATCCTCCCTCCCCGTCACTAGATATTAAGTGTAAAATCGAGGGGAAGATATTGGGAACGATCAACGAGCTGGATGAGATTGCCCGGGAGAATAAAGTTCAGGATATCCTGATTGCCGTGGAACCTGGCTGGAAGGGTCCTCTACTACAGGAGGTTATGAATTCGGTACACAATCTGGAGGTCTCTTTTAAAATCATTCCGGAGCTGTCCGATCTCAGAAGAGGTTATCAGACCGCTCCTCTTCGATCTGATATCCTGCTGCGGATCTTCCCCCGTCATATGCGAAGCTGGGAATGGCTGGTGAAAAGGTTTTTTGACGCTCTGGTTTCCTTAGTTATATTAATCGGATTTTTACCCTTGTGGATACTGCTAGCTGGGTTGATCAAACTAACCTTCAGAACCTCTCCTCTGGTTAAGGAGACCTATCTGGGTAAAATGAGAAAACCTGTCCAGATTTTTAAGTTCCGGCTAATTCCAGGTAAAATCGAAAACGAGAAGGCTGACTCCTCTTCGGAAGTCAAACTGCCGGGGTTAGGAAGTTTCCTAAAGAACTCAAAACTGGAAAAAATTCCGATGTTACTTAACGTATTAAGAGGGGAAATAAGCTTGATAGGACCCCCGCTATTGAACCCTGAAACTTTTGAGAACCTGTCAAATAAATTCCCTCTTCTGCCGAAAAGATTAAATGTTAAGCCCGGCTTGATTGGTTTAAGTAATTCGAAGCATAAACAGGAAAAATTTCTGGAAGAGGCTAAAGACCAATTTCAGGGCGATCTGTATTATATGGAGAATATGTCACTTTTTCTGGATGTCAAAGTATTATGGGGAACTTTGATTTTGTTGGTGCGGAAGTAATCCCTCTAACCAAAGGAAAAGCCATGTTGGACTTGAAATTCATTAGAGAGAATGCGGATTTGGTAAGACAGGCGATAAAAAACAAAAACGAGAAAACGGACGCCGATCTGATTTTAAGCTTGGACGAGAATAGAAGATCGCTTTTGACCCAGGCAGATGAGCTGAAACACCAGAAGAATGTGGTATCCGACAAGATTGCTTCGATGAAAAAGGAAATGCGGGACGTTAAAGGGGAGATCGAGAATATGAGAGAAGTTTCGGATCGGATCGATTCGCTGGACGCCCAACTCAAGGATCTGGATGAAAAGATCAGCGGTCTTCTTCTTACCGTTCCCAATATACCTCACAGTTCGGTTCCGGTCGGTTATGATGAGGATTCGAATGTGGTGGTCAAAACCTGGGGGGAGCTGCCGAAATTCGATTTCGAGCCCCGCCCGCATTGGGAACTGGGTCAGATCCTGGGGATACTGAATCTGCCAAGATCTGCCAAGATAACGGGCAGCGGATTTATCCTCTTGACCGGCAAAGGTGCCAGGCTGCAGAGGGCTCTGATCAATTTCATGCTGGATCTGCATACCGGAAAGCACAACTACACCGAGGTCTTGCCGCCGTATTTAGCCAACCGTGCCAGCATGACCGGTACCGGTCAATTGCCCAAGCTGGAGGAGGACATGTATCTGTGCGAAAAGGATGACCTGTTCCTGATACCCACGGCTGAAGTTCCGGTAACCAATCTGCATCGCGATGAGATTTTAAAGGAAGCCGATCTTCCCCTGTATTATACCGCCTATACCGCCTGTTTTCGCCGGGAGGCCGGCGCATACGGAAAAGATACCCGGGGGATGATCCGGGTGCACCAGTTCGACAAAGTGGAGATGGTCAAGTTTGTGAAACCTGAAACGTCATACGATGAGCTGGAGAGCTTACTGTCAAACGCCGAAGAGGTATTGCAGCTTCTAAATCTACCGTATCGGGTGAGGGTGCTCTGCACCGGTGATTTGAGTTTCTCCGCGGCCAAATGCTATGATATCGAAGCCTGGGCTGCGGGTATGCAAAACCATCTGGAGGTCTCCTCCTGCAGCAACTTCGAGGATTTTCAGGCTAGAAGGATGAACTTGAGATTTCGTCCCAAAGCAGGAGGAAAACTCCAATTTGCACATACCCTGAATGGTTCCGGTGTGGCTCTCCCCCGAACCATGATCGCTCTTTTGGAAAACTACCAGACGGAAAAGGGAACCGTGACAATACCCGATGTTTTAAGACCGTATATGGATGGGATGGAGGAGATAAAGTAATCTCCTGGTAAAACTTGCTCTATGAGATTCATAGTATTGTGCAGTTATCAATCAAACATGAGATCGGAGACCCGGAGAAACCCGGTTTCCAAAAGTTCTAATAGGATAAATTGTGACCAAGCGAAACGATAAGTATTTGGGCGGATACGCCGAGTACTCCTGGTTCTTCAAAGGGTTCATAGTACTGGGGATCGTTCTGATAGCCGCGATCTTCGTCTATTACACTCAGGACATCATTGGTAAGATCAAGGAGAACTCCCGAAAAGTCCTAACCACGTATGCTCGCCTGTGGCAGATGGCGGCTTCTGCCCCCACCACCGGGGCGGAGATCGACGTGATCTTCGAGGAGATTATTCAAAAAAGCGATTTCCCCATTGTGGTAACCAGCGCCGACGGGGATCCGCAGGCTTGGCGGGGAATCGACGTGGATTGGAACGATACCACCTACCAGAGTAGGGAAAAACTGAAGAAGATCGTTAAAAAGATGGACGAACACAAAGAACCCATACCGATCTTCTTCGGGCCGGAGAAGAAGGTAATAAACTACCTGCATTATGGCGACCCACCTTTGATCGCCCAGTTGAGGATGATGCCGATGGTGGAGGTGGGAGTGCTGACCTTATTCCTCTTGATCGCATTCATCACCTTCAGAAACATAAAAGCCGCAGAGCAACGTATCATCTGGGTGGGGATGGCTAAGGAGACCGCTCATCAACTGGGCACTCCACTTACCTCACTCTTGGGCTGGCTGGAGCTTTTGAAAACCAAATGCGACCCCCAGACCCAAAAAATCGAAGGGAATCCTGAGCTCAAGCTGGAGGAAATCTGGGAGAGGATGAGGGTGGATCTGGTACGTTTGGGAAAGATAGCCAACCGCTTTGGGCAAATCGGATCCATGCCGGAATTGAAGTTAACCGATCTGAATCCGGTCGTGTCCGAAGCCGTGGCATATTTCCGGCAGAGGGTCCCGCGTAATGGTGCAGGGGTAATCATAAAGGAAAACTTGGAGGAACTGGTGCCGGCTAGGGCAAATGTTGAGCTGATCAGCTGGGTGATGGAGAATCTGCTCAAAAATTCACTGGAGGCGGTGGATCCCCAGGGGGGGATCATTGAAGTCTCCACCCATCTGGATAAAGAAAAAAAATTCATTCACATTAAGGTGACGGACAACGGCAAAGGAATTCCATTGCGGCAGCAAAAAAAGATATTCAAACCGGGTTATACCACCAAGAAGAGAGGATGGGGACTGGGATTGTCCTTAGCCAAGAGAATCGTGGAGGAATATCATCTGGGGAAACTATACCTGGTCGAATCCACCCCCCAAATCAAGACCACCGTACTGGTCTGTATTCCGGTGGAATAAAGAAACCACAACATGCCTTCGGTCATAATAATTCAAATCCTTTACTTCCCCCTCAGATACTAAGATTTTTAGTGTATGACAAAAAGTGACCTCTATCTAACCGTATTATCTGCTTTATTGACTAGCCTGTCTTTTCCCCCCTCCCCGCTAGGCTTTGTCGCATATTTCTCCTTGATCCCATTGATCATCGCCCTTAAGGGAAAAAATATCTCCTCTGCCTTCAAGATCGGATATCTCTTCGGTCTGATCTCCAATTCCATCTTGCTTTTTTGGGTAGGCTGGGCAACCGTGCCCGGAGCCATTGCCGCCGTGGTTCTCCTCTGTTTATATACTGCATTATTGTGCTGGCTCTGGGCCTTAGTTCAAAGAAAGTGGGGGGATGGGGCGCTGTTTTTCCTCCCCTTCCTGTGGGTGGCCATGGAATACGTCCGGTCCTTGACTGAGATCTCCTTCCCCTGGCTCAATCTCTCCTACACTCAAACCTATTACCTGCCGCTGATTCAGCATGCTTCTCTCTGGGGCAATTATGCCGTTTCATTCTGGATATTGTGGCTGAATCTCCTGGGTTACCTTTTGACTCAAAATCCAAGAAGATGGAAACTATGCCTTATCCTCTTTGCGGTTTTATTGTTCTTACCCTATATTTATGGGCTGAAGGTGATGGCCGAGCCAGTGAAAGGGAAGGAGATCAAAATCGCACTGTTGCAAGGGAATATCGAGCAGAAGATCAAATGGGACGAGCGATTTTTGGGTTACAACATGCAGACCTATATGGATATGAGCAATAAAGCCGCGGAAGGTCAGGTGGACCTGATAGTCTGGCCCGAATCCGCAGCTCCCTGCTACCTGGCAGCAGAGTCGCTTTATTTCACCCAAGTACACTCTCTGTGCGACGAACTACTCAATACTCCTCTGCTGATAGGAACCAACGGCTATCGTTCGGTTCCTCCGGACAGGCTGGACTATTATAACTCCGCTTTTCTTTTCACTCCTCACGGTGGGTATCCGCAGGTGTACAATAAAATCCATCTGGTGCCTTTCAGCGAGAAGGTCCCCTACGAGGAGAAGCATCGTCTCTCGGAGAAGATCCAACTGGGACAATCCGACTTTTCCAGTGGAAAGGAGCTCACCATATTCAAGATACCCAGCGGGAGATTTGCCACTTTGATCTGTTTCGAATCGGTCTATCCTGAATTAGTCCGCGATTTTGTCAACCGGGGGGCGGAATTTCTGGTCAACATCACCAATGACGGCTGGTTCGGCAAGACCCACGGCCCCTACCAGCACGCCCGGATTGCTATATTTCGTGCCATAGAGAATCGCATTTCCATTGCCCGATGCGCCAATACCGGGATCTCCATGTTCATCGATCCATATGGTCGTACGACCCAGGTCACCAAGATATCTACCCGAACCATCGTAGCAGACATGATACATATGAAATCGGACGGTAAAAGTTTCTCGGAAAATTACACCCTTTATTCCCGATACGGAGATTGGTTTGCGCAAGTCTGCTGTCTGGTCAGCTTATTGGCTGTATTCAGGGCCTTGATTCGTAAAACTTCAGATATTTAGATGGTAAACATTATGGAATTTTTGAAAACCAGAATTATATCTATATGTTTGAGTGGGCTTCTTTTGATGTTTCTGTTTCAGATTGCCTCTGCTGGGGTGGGGGATTGGACCACTTATACCAACATGAACAGCGTCAATCAGATCCTTCTCCAAGAAGGGAAGCTTTGGTGTGCCACCACCGGGGGTGCTGCGATATTGGACATCAACGATTCTGCTTTCACCCGATTGACCAATGTGGAGGGGCTGGGAGGAAATTATCTTTACTCCGTGGCTCGGGACACAAGCGGAAGTTACTGGTGGGGAGCGCAGAACGGTACGTTGACCAAGTATATCCCGGAAGATGACTCCTGGAAAGTATACAGCTTCATAGATCGGGACGAGAACAGGCTGCACATCAACCGGATCGAACCCTGGGGAGAACAAATCTGGATCGCTACCAATAAGGCGCTGGTTCTGTTTCTGATCGACAAAAACGGGGGGGAGATCAAGGAGACTTACCGCCGTTTGGGAGAACATCTGAACGGAGAGGAGGAGGTCACCTGCGTGCGAATGGTGGGGGACAGAATCTGGGCCGGGCTTATCGGAGGGGTGGCAACCGCCAACCGGAACGACCCTAATCTCTTGGATTTCTCTCGCTGGATCTCTTTTACCAAGGAAACCTCGATCGGTTTGAGCAGCAACTCGATCTTTTGCCTGACCAACATTGGCGACCAGATCCTGGTGGGTACCGACCAGGGAGTTTTTGAATTCCATCTGCTGGATTCCAGTTGGCAATCTCTGGGACTGAGTGACCGTCGGATCAACGATTTGGAATATCTGAATCAAAATCTATATGCCGCCACCGATTTCGGTCTTTTTGTTTATGAGGATCCAAACTGGATTCCGTTTTCCAACTCCGGGCTTCTCTCTGTTAATTTCCACTCAGTAACCATCGACTCAAAAGGTGCTATCTGGGTAGGTACAGCGGATAAAGGGATTTCCACATATATTGACTCTAAATGGAAGAATTATTTGATTGACGGTCCTCCTTCTAATGTTTTCTTGGACATGGAGACAGATGATAGTGGAAGAGTATGGTGTGCTCACGCAACGGACGGAGCAAGCCTTCTTTATGGAACTGAATGGACATCTCTTTGTTCAGATGCTTGGATCGATACGAATAGCATAGTTGCGGTGGAGAAGGACCAAAAGGGAAACATATGGTTTTCCAGTTGGGGAGGAGGGTTAATGAAACGTGACCTAAAAGGGATAACCCAGACGGTGTACAATGAGACGAACAGTCCCTTAAAGGGGATCGCCGGCCATCCTGCTTATGTGGTAGTCAATGATCTGGTCATAGACGAAATAGGAAACCGCTGGTTCCCTAACTGGGAACCTTCTGATAGCACCCGGCTGGTTTGTTCTCCCTCTGCTCAAGATACATCCTGGGTGGTTTTCTATGACCGGGAGGGGATCAATTCTATCCTCCTTTTGAGGGTTTTTGCCAAAGGGGGACACCTTTTTGTCTGCACCCGAGACGAAGGACTTTACGATTTCAACTATAACTGGACTTTAGAAAACAAATCAGACGATCAGATTACCCACTATAAATCTGAAACCTATCACCTTTCGGATAACGCGGTCCTGTGTGCTAATGTGGACAAGGATGACATGCTCTGGGTGGGAACAGCCGGCGGGTTGGACCAGTTCGATCCCGATTTTGAGAGATTCAGGCCGGTCAAACTCCCCGATCCTTTGGGACCGCAAATCAACAACATCGCCGTGGACGAAAGAAATAATAAATGGATTGCCACCTCCAATGGCTTAGGAGTAATGAATGGCAAAGGGGAATTCGTCCAAACCTTCACAACCTTCAACAGTAAAATCTGCGGAAATAATGTGCTTAGGATTAAGATCGACCATAATACCGGTGACGTATGGATTGGAACGGATGAGGGACTCTCCCGATATGAATCCGGTATTGGTGCCCCGGCTAAAAACCTCTCCGAAGTGATCCCCTTCCCCAATCCCTTCGTCATCCAGGATGAACTTGAGATACTCACCTTCGATCGGCTTCCCTACCAGGCAACGGTAAGGATATTTGCCATATCCGGTGATTTGATTCGGGAGATAAAATCGGGCAACCAGTGGGATGGGAGAAATCAAGCCGGGGAACTGGTGGCAAGTGGTGTATATCTTTTCTATGTTCAGGATCCATCCGGCAAAAGCGCTGTGGGTAAAATTGCCGTCATTCGGAAATGAAGCTCCAGATAGATTAAATAAAAACCTTGAAGACATTCTTTATAGTGATAGAAAATCTTCTCAGTCTAAGTCCCAGTCTAAATCAATCTTTTCCCCTTTTGATATAAATAAGGATGAAAATATTATTCTTATCCGATGCTTTAAGCTATCATACACAAAGATGGGTGAACTATTTTGTCGGAAAAGGTCACCTCTGCTTTTTAGCCACTTTAGATCGGGGACTCAAAACCGAAGCGACAGAATATCAGATTCCCTCTCCCCCTCTCCCCAATTTCCTGAGATATCCTTTAGCCCTGCCACGGGTAAGAAATTTAGTGAAACAGATCCAACCGGATTTAATCAATGCCCACTATATCCCCAGCTATGGATTACTTGGCGCAAAGCTGAAGTTCCATCCCTTGGTGATCTCCACCTGGGGATCGGACGTGTTGATTTCTCCCGGTAAATCGTGGTTGCACCGGAAAAGGACGATGTACGTTCTGAAAAAAGCGGATCTGGTGACCACTGATGCCCACTTCACCGCAGAAGCAATATACCGATTGGGTGTGGAAAGGGAGAAGGTAATTCAAAGCCCCATGGGAGTAGAGAGAAATTTGCTCAGCCCTCAAAAAAGAGAGGAAAAGCCATATTGGGTTATTATGAGTAACCGCAAGTTGGAACCATTGTACGATGTAGTTACGTTCATAAACGCGATTCCTCTGGTGCTGAACCGAACGGAACGGGAGATTAAATTCTTGGTTTTGGGCAATGGTTCGCAAAAGGGAGATGTGATGAATTTGGCTCGGAGGTTGAAGATAGAAAACCGGGTTGAATTCAAGGGGGTGGTGTCCCGGGAGATGCTTATGCGAACTTATGAGGAATCGGATATTTATGTCTCTACTTCCAAATCCGATTCCACCTCTGTCTCTCTTCTGGAGGCGATGAGCTTCGGCTCGATCCCGGTGGTTACCGACATTCCGGGAAACCGGGAATGGATTGAGGATGGGGTAAACGGTTTTATTTTCCCGATTTCCGATTATAAGACCTTGTCGGAAAGAATCGTACATCTGATCGATGGGTCTGCCGATTACACGGGGATCAGAGAGAAAAATCGCTCCATCATCCAAAAAAGGGCGGTTTGGGAAAATAACATGCAGGTGATCGAAGAGAGTTTCTGCAGGCTGGTGAATAGGAATAAGAGTTGACGAATGAATAAAAAAAAGGTGTTGATTATCGCCTATTATTTTCCTCCTCTGGGAATGGGAGGCGTACAGCGGATTACCAAATTTGTAAAATATCTCCCTTCCTTTGGATGGGAACCTTATGTTTTAACAGTTAAAGACGTAGCATACCCGGCCAAAGATAATTCTCTTTTGAAGGAAGTTCCCGCAGAAGCTAAAGTCGTACGAACCGGCTCTTTTGATCCTCTACGAATCTCCTTCATATTAAAATGTATTCTTGGGAAAAAACATTCACCTGACCAATCCCCTTGGAATAAGACAGTTGCCAGCTCAAAATTCACCTCCTGGTCTTTCCCCCTGGATAACAAAGCCGGCTGGATACCTTTTGCTTTGAGGAAGGGATTAGGATTGCACAAAAAAGAGAAATTCGATCTGATTTTTTCCTCCTCCCCCCCTCCCTCGTTGCATGTGACCGGATATCTACTCAGCCTCTTTACCGGATTGCCATGGATTGCAGATTTCAGGGACCCCTGGATCGGTTACAAGCTGGAGAAGTTTCCTACACCACTTCATTTATTTATCAAGAATGGAACACAAAAAATGATCCTGAAAAAAGCCAAACAGATAATTGCAGCCAATCCTTCGGTCAAAGAGGAGTTGGAAAGACATTACCGTAAGATAAGAGAAATCTGCCTGGTGGAACAGGGTTATGATGAAGATGATTTCGGAGGGGATCAAACTGATCCGGGGGAGATTTTCACCATCGGCTATCTGGGAACCTTCAGCCCGGATTGTGATCCCACCCCTTTCTTTTCTGCTTGGGGGGAGATGATCGCTGAGGGAATGATCCCCAGCGAAAGAGTAAGATTCATACATGCCGGAATCTCTGCCGGGATAGATTTAGACCGGATGCTGGAAAAGTATAAATTGAAAGATCTGGTCCAGCAAAAAGGTTATCTACCTCATCGGGAATCTTTGGACCTGATGAAAAAGACCTCCCTTTTGCTTTTAGTCACTGCAGATCACCCCTCGATCTTTCCGGCAAAGGTTTTCGAATATCTACGACTGAAAAAGCCGATTTTGGGAATCATGCCCGAAGAAAGTCAGATAGCGAAACTCATCATCCGGATGAAAGCCGGAAAAGTGCTTTCGCCCGAAGACAATGACGGAATCAAAAAAAGTCTGTTTTCTTACTTGGAGGATTTCAATCGGAAGGAATTGACTTTGTATTCAGACCAAGACGAGGTGAAACGTTTTGAAAGAAGATCCATCACCGCCAGGCTTTCATTTCTCTTCGACGAGGTCGCAGGAAGATCATGATAAGCAAAAAGCAGAAAACCATATTCTGGATTATTCTAATCTCCCAAATCTTCCTTTTATTGAACTTTGTTTTTTTCAGGTTGATAGATTATGACGAGGGATCTTATCTTTCCGCTGCTCGTTCAGTTCGACAGGGAAACCTCCCCTACCTGGACTTCTTTTATCCGCAGATGCCATATCTCCCCTATGCCTATTGTCTTGTATCCCAATATGGCTTCTCATCTCTTTTTCTGGGAAGGTTGATATCTGCCCTAGCTGGCATCTTTTTGTCTTTGATCCTCTTCTGGTTTGTCTACAAGTTCACCAAGGATACGGGATTATCCTTGCTCGCATTCTTTTTATATAGTTTACATGGATTGACTATCAACTGGCACAGTGTGGTGAAAACTTTGGCATTTTCGGATTTGTTCGCATTCATCTCCTTTGTATTTTTTGCCTGGTATCTTTTTTCAAAGGAAAACAACAAATATCTGAAGGTGTTTTTATCCGGCTTTTTTATCGGCATTTCATTCAATTTTAGGCTTACCTTTTTCTTTATGTTTCTACTAGAAGGGATCATGATTTTTGTTTTAACCTCCCCTCGGACCATCCAAAAGAAAATCCTGGATGTAACCTGTTTGTTTTCCGGAGCAATTTTGTCATCGTCTTTGGCTATCTTTTTATTTTTCAAAAACCCCACTGCCTTCATATTCGGAAACATTGGTTATCATCAGGTTTGGGGGCTTAAGTCGATACGGATGACGCTGACAACCAAAATAGTTACTTTGGGTAAATTCGTATTTTATCCCCAGGATCTTTTTCTTCTGGCTCTTACCACCATCAGCATAATCTGGTTAGTCCAAAGATTATGGAATAAAAAGAAGGCAACTTCTGAAGATAATATCATCCTCCTAACCTGCGCCATCAGCCTGATGGTTGTATCTGTATGTTTCTTCATGAGCCCAACCCAATTTCAATATTATGAACAGGCTCTGCCGTATATTTTAATCTCCTCCCTTCCTGCATTAGGTAAGCTTAAATTGTATGGGGAAAGGAAGAAAATTATAATTCCGGCTATTGCATCACTATATCTTCTTTTTCTGATCCCTTTCATCATGATATTTCTATTCATCTCCCGTGAAAAAGATAAATCATTTCAGATTCGCGAGGTAAAGAAAGTAACTCAAGTGGTGCAAGAGAATTCCAAACCTGGTGAGATGATCCTTTCCGGATGGCCCGCATATGCAGTTTTATCCAATCGGGAAGCAGTTCCTGGATTGGAAACCTGGGGATGGGAGATAATCCCGTTTATGACTACCGAGGAGAAGGATAATCTTAAACTGATCGATAGCTCTGGCATCGAACAAGTGATATGGAATAAAAAGGTTCGCTTGATTGTTGATGAGCCCTGGTTTCTTTCTAACTTCGAAAATTTAATCCAGGCGAATTACGATTTGATAAAAGTCGAATCGTTTGTCAAGATTTATACCAAAAGGGATTGAATAAATCTACTGGCAGGTCGAGTCCTTCAAATGATTTAAGCTGTGCATAATTCGAGGGAAAAGTTATAATGCATCTCTCAATCATCATCGTCACTTGGAACTCCGAAAGGTTCATCCGAAACTGTCTGGATTCGATCCTCCAAAACGGATGGGAACTTCACCCAGAGATCATCCTGGTGGACAATAATTCCTCGGACCAAACCGTTAAAATAGTGGAGGAAAATTATCCTCGGGTGAATATAGTCCGAAACAAAGATAACCTGGGATATGCCAAAGCTAACAATCAAGGGATAGAGAATTCCCAGGGAGAATACCTGCTTTTATTGAATCCGGATACCGAGGTTTTAGAAAATTCTCTGATTTTAATGATACAATTCATGCAGGAAAATCCACGAACTGGAGCTTTAGGTCCCCAGCTGCTCAATCCGGATGGAACCATCCAGCCCTCCTGCCGGGAGTTTCCCACTTATGCCACTTTACTCTGGGAATTCTCCGGTTTGAGCAGGCTCTTTCCGAAAAGCAAAATCCTCGGTCACTGGAGAATGGGGTACTTTGATTTCGATCAAATAAGAGAAGTGGATCAACCTATGGGATCCTGTCTTTTGTTACGGAGAGGGACACTGGAGGAAATTGGAATATTTGATCAGGACTTCCCCATGTTTTTCAACGACGTGGATCTATGCTATCGAATAAGAAAAGCGGGGTGGAAGATATTTTTCTTTCCTGATGCCCAAATCCTACACCACAAAGGAGCATCCACCCGCCAGGTCAAAAGAAGGATGATCTGGTGTTCCCATTTAGCCTTTTTTAGATTCTTCAGGAAAAATAAAACCGGAATGTTGAATCACATCATCCAATACCTGCTTTATGTCCCTCTATTCCTTTTTGCTTTTCCCCGGATGATCCTTAAGAAGTAAGAATTGATCAAAGTCTGATATAAAAATCTACCTTACCCATTATGCTTTCTGTAATTCTTGGATAAACAAACATGATTATCACTAACGGAATAACCGATTCTCTATTTTATTGTCTAACAACATGATAGATGGTTCAATTAAATACTTGCATTAGGGTGTACACAATAAAACTCACTTCAACACCCAATCAAGAAGATTACGGAAAAGGTGTAGTAATCGTCCCCTGTATAAAGAGTAAACAGTCTATATCCTCACCTAGTCTATTTCAAATCGATTTTCTTTCGGTTAAATCCATAAAAAAGTAGACAAGCTGCCTAAAAATTAATTGACAAATCCGGAAAACATGCTATCTTAAAAGCAGAAAGTAAATCCTCTTGTTTCAAGGGGATTGAACTTACCTTAACCTGGGGTTGTGATATATCTTTAGAGTGGAAGCAAACAATAAGAAAAGGAAGAATCTTTTAGGTTAATCTATTATTGCTAACTCTGAATCCAATCAACTGATTTTATCGAACTGAGGTGATCTGATCTACTTGCTGATGTTTCCTGAAGATAATGAATGGTTAACAACAATTACCCAAGGAGTTTAAAATGAGAGAAAAGCTCATCGTGGTAATGTGGCTGGCTTTGTTTTTATTCCTCCCAACCGCAGGGGTAGTTTTGGCGGATGATCCGGGCATTCCGGATACCTGCCGGGTTCAATGCTTGGATTTCACCCCACCGGGACAACAGTTGGTGATTCCGGTAACTGTTTACAATGACGAAGCTTTGGGAGGTTTAGCGGTTCCGCTTACCTTTGGTCATGCCCCTTTTGACGTGGTCTGTGATTCCGTAAGTTTTCAGGGAAGTAGAATCACTGATGCCGAAGTAGTTGGTGCAACTATCGACACCGCAAATTACAGATTGGTTTTCTACGTGATCTATTTTTCCACGGATTTACCTGTTGGCGACGGAATTGTAGCCAATCTCTTTTTCACCACGGGATACAACTGGGATACAACCTTGTGCGTTCAAGTGGATAGTACTTTCTATCCGCCGACTACCCGTCTGGAATTTACTCCGCGAGCCAGCGGTCAGGCTCTCCGTCCCAAATTTATAAAAGGATGTTTAAACTCTGGGCTTCCACCTATCCCAGCGCTATTCACCCCCGCAGATAATGCTTACGAGTGTTCCCAAGATACGTTCCAGTTTACTTGGTCGAAATCCTTGGAAGTTAATTATTCATTACAGTATGCCCAAGATCCCGATTTCACCACCGGGGTAGTTACCATAAGCGGTTTAAGCGATACCGCCTATGCCATTTCCCTCCCCTCACATACCTACTATTGGCATGTTAAATCATATAATCAATGTGGCAAGGAGAGCGCCTATCAAGACACACCATTAAGTTTTTATGTATACGTGAGCGGAGATGCGTCCAAAGACGGAATAGTGGATGTATCGGACATAGTCTATCTGCTAAACTACCTCTACCGGGGTGGTCCACAACCGGATCCTCCTCAGAGCGCTGACGTGTATCCGGATCAAGTACTCGATGTTAGCGATCTGGTTTTTCTCCTAAACTATCTATACCGGCATGGTTTTGCACCTGCCTGCCCCCCTTATAAGTAAAATCCAGCGTGTCATTTCAGGCAGAAGCCCGATAAACCCGGGCTTCTGCTTTTTTTATTTATTGACTCGATTCCGTTCTTAGAACATTACCAGGGTATTTGTTGAACTTCAGAGAGCAATTGCCTTTATGCTTCTTCCGGTCGGTTTAGACTTCTTTAGTTGACTTGTAAGCAGTAATCCTGCAAAAGGAGAAGAGGGAGGAATTTAATACTGATTTGGAAGGTGGCAGAGGGATTGGTTTCGCATGAGTTTCGGAAGCAGCACCGAATTTCATTAACATAGCATAAAAAAACCGCCCCTGCTTTTACAGGGGCGGTTTTCTGTATATTCTGCTTACCGATTACAAGGTGAAGGTCCCTGCTTGAAGAGGTAATTTATCAGATAAATCACATCTCCGATATCGGAAGTCCCATCACAGTTTAGATCTCCGGTCAATAGCGGATCCGGGCTAGGACCATGGATGTAAAGATAATTGATCAAATAAATTACGTCAGCAACATCTATTGATCCGTCACCCGTCGCATCACCAACCTGAACAGCCGAAAGATCAATATCGATTCCACCTGCCTTCCCTATGACCACCTCAACCGGATTGGGATAGGTGCCATCGTGATACATAACCATAGAAGCAGTCACCGTATAGGTTCCGGGGAGAAGACCGCTGATCACATAGCCACCTTCCGTAGAGCTTCTGGCAAAACCTTCGGCTTCTCCGTCAACCAAGGCATAAACAAAGGCACCTTCCAATGGAGTACCATTGGAGTTGATCGTACCGGAGATGCTTCCTCCCTCGTGACCACATGTTCCCAGATAGAAGTTTATATTATAGACATCCGGAGTTACTAAAGTAGCATCATGCCAGGAATGAACCCCATCATAGAATTCACCCATATATCCCGGGGCACATGCATGTACGTAATATTCGCCCGCTGCTAATCCCGAAATCAGATAAGCTCCGGTTGAATCTGCCAGATCACAGCCCCATCTTCCGTTCGTAGAGACTGCAAAAACAACGGCATAAGGGATAGGAGCGAGTGTGCTGTCATCCAACACCTGTCCGGCTATAATACCGTTGGCTGGGTTGCCGTAAGGAACTAAAGCGAAGTCGATGCCTGGAGTGTTTTGTCCTTCGAGAACGATCACCGTATCGGGATAATCTCCAGGATAATAGCCAAATGCCCAGGCGGTTACGTAATAACTTCCCGGATAGAGATGGGAGATGGTATACTGACCTAGAGAATCGGTATGAGCTTGACCGTGACCAAACTCTCCATGCGCCCAAACATGAGCCCACCTGATTGGTTCACCGGTTACCTGGTCGGTGATTGTCCCGGAAATCAATCCCTGCTCACCTAATGAGCCAAGAGCGAAATTTATATCGGGCGTATTCTGCCCTTCCAAAACGGTGACCAAATTTGGATAAACCTGATCTTGATAACCACACTTATACACACCTACGAGGTATTGTCGAGGGGTAAGGTTTTGTATAATATAGTATCCACCAGTATCCGTCCATGCCTCTCCACCACCGCAATGATGATGCCCACTGTCTCCCTGCGCCCAGACATGAGCCATGGCAATGGGTAGACCGGTTTCTGCATCGGTTACTCTACCCGAAATCGAACCGGTTCCTCCACCCCCTTCTGGGGTGAGGGCAAAATCGATGTTAGGAGTGTTCTGATCTGCTACCACAATTACTGATTCAGGATAAACCTCGTTCACATATCCGTAAGCGGAAGCAGAGACCACATAAGCTCCATGAGGAAGATGCTGGATGATATAGTATCCTGTGCTGTCGGTCATATCACCTCCGTATCCACCACCATGACAGCTATCGCCTCTTGCCATTACATGAGCTCCCATAATGGGAAGACCAGTCTGTGCATCGGCAACTATTCCTGATATCGAACCGTATTGTGCCAGCGCCAGCTCTGGTATGACCAATAAGAAAGTCAAACTCAATAACAAAACAAGAAGTTTTACTTTCATTTTGGAGTTACCTCCTGGTTTTGGGTTGAAAGTTACACTCTGTGAATTATTCCGTTATTTTAGGTAATCTACCAATCTAAGATTTCATTTTCTGATGGATGTTTTTCTCACAGCCCAGAATACTATTGAACCAATTCAACTTGCGATTGTGAATTTGCCCGTTTTCCCAATCCTGTCTAATTGTATTATAATCATTGCAGTTTATCTGTCAAGACATAATAGCGTGGTTTCTCCAAGAGAACATAAATATAGGACTGTTACCCGGGTTTTTGAGTGATAGTGGTAAGGATAATCCTAAATTGCTTGTATGAACGAGGGGATAATTTAGTATTGATCTAGTATTTCTGTAGCTCTTGTGGTAATAGAGCGGGAATTTAGTATTAAGAAAGATATTCCACAATCAAGGAGATGTTCTTTTTCAAATCCTGGCGGTGGGAGATCAAATCCAAAAAGCCGTGTTCCAAGAAAAACTCCGAGCTTTGAAAACCGGGGGGGAGGTCCTGTTTGATTGTCTGTTGAATTACCCGAGGACCGGCAAACCCCAATAGCGCCTTTGGCTCAGCGATGATCACATCCCCTAAGGACGCGTAGCTTGCCATAACACCGGCAGTGGTGGGGTTGGTCAGAACCGAGAGGAACGGGATATTATGATCATATAACTTGGCCAAAAGTGCGGAGGTTTTTGCCATCTGCATCAGCGATAGGATTCCCTCCTGCATTCTGGCTCCACCGGAACAGGAGATGATTACGAGGGGGATTCGCCGGTCCAATGCTCTTTCGATAGCCCGGGCGACCTTCTCCCCTACTACCGAGCCCATGCTCCCCCCGATGAATCCGAAATCCATCACGGCAAAGCTTACTTCCCTTCCGCTGATCTTTCCGATCCCGGCCACGATGGCGTCGTTGAGACCGGTCTTCCTCTGGGAATCTTTTATCCGGTCGGGATATCTTTTTGAGTCTTTGAACTCCAAAGGATCAGTGGCTTCCAGGTTCGCATCATACTCTACCAATTCCCCACCATCCAGGATCAGATTCATGTAATCTTTGCTTTTGATGCGGAAATGATAATCACACTTGGAACAGACCCACAGGTTCTTCTCCAGCTCTTTTCTGTAGATGATCTCCCCGCATGAATCGCATTTAACCCAGATGCCGTCCGGGATATCCTTTCTTCTCTGGGGAACCAGACCCTCTTTGGCTTTTTTAAACCACTCCATGATTTTTCCAGTCTGTTTTTATCAGGTTTAATAACCGACGCTAATCAATCAGATGCCTGTTTTGTTCTTTCGAATTTCGATCACGAAGCTTCGATCATCAATGCGAGTTTTGCAACCGAAAATGAACTTCGAAAACCGTTCTGGTTTTCCTCAAAGCTCCTTTGCCATAATCACTGCATCTTCATCCGGATATCGATAGTACCGTTTTCTTCTTCCCACCTTTACATATCCGAATTCCTTGTAAAGATTTTTCGCCGGTAGGTTGGATTCCCTGACGCTCAAGATCACACTGGTGCATCCCTTTTCCCCTGATTCCAAAAGCACCTCCTCCATCAACCTGCGGCCGATACCCCTTCTCCTGAATTCGGGTGATACGGCAAAATTGGCTATCTCCATCTGTTCGTCCATGTGCCAAAGACAGGCATAGCCGACGATCTTATGATCCAACCTGACCACCAGCGGTATGCAGAACTGGTGCTCCAGCTCCTCCTCGAAACATTTCCGGTTCCATGGATCGGAGAAACAGATCTTCTCCAGCTCTACCACCTCGTCTAAATCCTCATCGGTCATTCTCTGAATGGTAATCTGATCAAGCTCTTTTAACATTTCTGAATTTCAGCTCTGCCTCGGACTTCCTGAGATACATCGGTTCCAAATCCGTTATGTCTTCCACCTGACCGGAGATTATCTTGCTTAGACCTATGCGAGCCACGCAAGCTCCGCTGGGAAGGGACTGCTCATTTGGTGCGAAATGGGCTTTATCTCCCAGGAAATGGATCAAATCCCTTTCATAGACCTTAGCACCCGGACCGACGAACAAAGTCTTCGAGGAAATATTCTTAATTAATTCCTCTATGTCAACAACTAAATATCCACCTTTTCTTTTCAATTCTCCCCGACTGGTATCATAGATGGCTGCATACACCTGGTTTTTCTTGGCATCTAAAAGCGGTACCACCGGATACCGGCAGAAAAGGGATAGCGAAGCCAAAGCATCCAAGCTGGGGACGCAGGCCAAGGGTTTTCCGGATGCGAAACACAATCCTTTTACCGTGGACAATCCGATCCTCAAGCCGGTAAAAGAGCCGGGACCGATGGATATGGCGAACCCGTCCAACTTCTCCACTTCCAGCTCCACTGTTTTCAAAACCAGATCGATGGATGACAGAAGCACCTCGGAGTAGGTGATCTTCACGTCATACTTCAAATCGATCAAGACCTCCTCATCTTCGATAATGCCCACGCTGGCGGTCATGGTGGAGGTGTCTATGCCTAATATTTTCATGGTTTGTTTTACCTTTCCCCCCAACAGTCCCCTTCAGGGTGAACCCCTCTCCTTGCTATGGAGAGGGGGATATAGGGGGGTAAGGTTTAGAAATTTTCAATGCAAATTTCTCTTTCGCTTTCCGAAAGAATCTTAAGATTTATCTCCATCCTCTTTTTTGGCAGAAATTCCTTTATCTTCTCCGCCCATTCAATCAGAGTCACCCCTTTGCCATAAAAGTATTCCTCATAACCTAATCTTAGAAATTCATCCACATTCTCCAGGCGATACAAATCAAAATGATACACCCAGATGAGAGACTTGTTCAAGCTGCCGGGATACTCGTTGATGATCACAAAGGTGGGGCTGGTAACCGTCTTCTCCACCCCTAACCCGGTGCAGATTCCCTGCACCAAAACGGTTTTTCCGCTGCCCAAGGGACCTATCAGAGCCACCACCGAGCCGGGTTCGAGCTTCATGGATAAGTCTTTTCCGAAACTTTTGGTTTCTTCTGGACTTTTGGTCTTCTGGCTTACCATAATCACTTGGCAAATATACGATATAAAGTGAAAAAGGTAAAACGAAAAATGTAACGGCAAGGATAATGGAAAAAGGAAGAAGGAAAAAAGTGAAATATCCTATATAATATTGGAGGAATTAAAATTCCTTCCCTGATAGAGGAGGATTAGGGTGGGTTTCACTTGTAGATACAAACATCAGACGACTGCGTGCTGATTTCATCTTACTCTCGTAGGCGGGGCTCCCAGCCCCGCTAAACCCGGACGGGCAGGTTTGCCCGCCCTACGACCCATAATTTTTGTTTATCTCTTTGGGGTTAAAGTAACCACTGGCAGGATCATCTCTTCCAAAGAGATTCCACCGTGCTGGAAGCTGTTTTTATACTCTTTCTCGTACTCGTTGTAACTTGTGGGATAAACGAAATAAAAATCCTCCTTGGCGATAATGTACGTAGTGGACATGTTATAGCGCGGAAGCTTGTATTGCGGCGGGTCCTTTATCAAAAGAGCCTCTTTGGGATTGCAGTTTAAATGATCTCCATACTTGTACCGCAGATTGGTGGAGGTATCTTTTTTCCCTAAAGCGATGGTCCCCCGCGTTCCCAAAACGCTACCGTGATCGGAGGTCAAAACCACCGTACAATCCTGGGTGGAGAGATACTGTAGTACCCGGAACAGGGATGAATGCGTAAACCAGGGACGGGTCAGGGAACGGTAGGCGGATTCATCCGGAGTCATCTCCTTCAGAATCTCAGATTGAGACCTGCCATGCGCTAAAATGTCCAGAAAATTGAATACGATGGAAAGAAGTGAAGTGTCTTTGTAGGATGAAACCTTTTTGGCCATATATTCCCCTTCCGCCGCATCCAGCACCTTCACATAGCGGGTATCCGATTTGAGCAGCACCCCCAGTTTCTTGAGCTGATGATCCATCAGCTGGTGTTCATATCTGTTCCGGCTCGAGTCATCGGTGGTGCCTGCCTTCCAAAGCTCCGGATACTTCTGGGCATGTTCCGACGGGAAAAGCCCGCTGAAGATGGCATTACGCGAATAAGGGGTGGCGGTAGGGAGAATGGAATAGTAGTAATCCCTCTTTATGTGAAAATATTCATCCAGCATCGGCTCGATGGTCAGCCATTGATCCAGCCGCATGCAGTCCATCACTATGAAAACCACTCTTTTGGTTTTCGAAAAAAGAGGGAAAAGATACTGCTTCATCATATCCACCGAAAGCGGAGGCGGGTTTTCCTTCGCTATCCATCTTAGATAAGTATCCTCTATGTATTTGGCGAACTCGATGTTGCATTCCCTTCTTTGCCCCTGATGAGACTGCCTCAAATCCGGATCGCCAAAATTATCTATCTCTAAATCCCACTCACAGAGGGTTTGGTGGACGTCGATCCACTCCCTCCAGGAGAGCGGACCAAATAGAGCAGACCGGATTTTGGCTGAAGCTTTTGCATATTCCTGAGCCATACGTTGGACTCTGATCTTTCTAGTGTCCAATATCTTTTTGGCAGCGGAAAGAACCTGGCTGGGATTGACCGGTTTGGTGAGATAGTCATCGATCTTCTGGCCGATAGCCTGTTCCATCAGATTTTCCTCTTCGGATTTGGTCACCATGATCACCGGCAGATGCGGGCTTTTTTCCTTGATCTCCTCCAATGTGGTTAACCCGTCCTTGCCGGGCATCATCTCGTCCAGCAATACCAAGTCGAAGTTTTTCTTCCCCACGAGGGCTACGGCATCCTCCCCGTTAGAAGCTTCGGTCACCTGATAACCTTTGGATTGAAGAAAGATGATTTGCGATTTCAACTGGTCGATCTCGTCATCCACCCATAGGATTTGCTTGATTTCTTCTTTCATGCTTTCCCCTATTTAAAATGCGTTTGAAGTTTAAGGTTAAAGGTATTAGGTATTAGGTGTTAGGTGTTAGCTTAAACCTTACACTTTTCTCCTTAAACCTTAATTATAAGATTATCCCCTTCCATCTCTTTCGGTTTTTCTATATTCATCAGATGAAGGATAGTTGGTGCCACGTCGGCGAGTTTTCCGCTTGATCTTAACTTTCCTTTGAAATGATCCATCACCAAAGCAAAAGGAACCGGATTGGTGGAGTGCGCGGTGAATACCTCTCCGTTGGACGGTTCGATCATCTGGTCGGCATTTCCATGATCCGCAGTAACCATAGCTCCCCCCCCCACCTCTTTGACCGCCGAGATCACCTCTCCTATGCATTTGTCCATTGCCTCGACAGCTTTCACCGCAGCCGGAATGATACCGGTATGTCCGACCATATCCGGATTGGCATAATTAAGGAGTACAAAGTCGTATTTCTTCAATTTTATCTCCTTGACCACCGTTTCGGTCACCTCAAATGCGCTCATCTCCGGCTTCAAATCATAAGTAGCAACCTTGGGGGAATGGATTAAAATCCTGTCTTCTCCAGGAAATGGTATCTCCTCCCCCCCGTTGAAGAAAAACGTCACATGGGCATATTTTTCGGTTTCCGCGATGCGCAACTGCTTCATCCCCCTCTTAGACAATACCTCCCCCAGTATATGGGTAAGCTTGATGGGCGGAAAAGCAATCTTACATTTCAGCTTCTCGTCATAAAGAGTCATATTTACAAGATCGATGGTCAGGTTATCCGGTCGGGTGAATTCCTTGAAATTCTCGTCAGTAAGTGCCCAGGAAAGCTCACGCGCACGATCAGCCCGGAAATTGAAGAAAATCCCCACGTCATTCTTCTTGATTCTGCCAGAAACAAAATCATCATCCTGACTTACCACCAGCGGAACGATGAATTCGTCGGTTATGTTATCTTCATAAGATTTCTTTATGGCGGATATTACCTCGCTGGTCTTGGGTCCTTCTCCGTATACCATAGCCCGATATGCTTTCTCCAGCCGTTCCCATCTCTTGTCCCGGTCCATGGCATAATATCTTCCTGCCACAGTTGCCAATTTCCCCACACCAATCTCTTGGAATTTCCCCAGCAGTTTCTCCAGATAGCCAACACCAGCAGTTGGTGAGGTATCTCTGCCGTCCATAAATGCATGCACAAGAACCTTTTCAACTTTCCTCTCCCTGGCTAATTTAAGCAGAGAGTACAAATGATTTAAAGAACTGTGTACCCCCCCATCTGACACCAAACCCATAAGTTGAAGACCGACACCTCTTTTCTTTGCCATCTCCATTGCCTCTATCAAAATGGAGTTTTGGAAGAAGGTTTTATCTTTTATCGCCTGGTCGATCCGGGTGATCTCCTGATAGACTACCCTCCCTGCACCCAAATTCAGATGTCCCACCTCGCTGTTTCCCATCTGCCCCTCCGGCAGACCCACGTTCAGACCGGAAGCGCTCAAAGTGGTGTAAGGATATTCGGAAAAGATCCTGTCCAGATTGGGTTTTTTGGCCAAGGCTATAGCATTCCCCTCCTTATGCGAATTAATTCCATAACCGTCCATTACCAGAAGCAGAATCATAAAACTCCGTTTTATATGATGAAATTATGGATTGATCTCCCCGACATCATTTAATATCTACGTGATAAGATCAATAAAAAATAGATTGGGCAATCAACAATGGCTTTCTATTTCCCCCCTTACAGAGGAGAGGTCATCTGCCGAAGCAATATAAATACCCGTCTTCCGAGCCTATATAGATTTTTCCGTCATAATAAGCCGGAGAAGCGGAGATCATGCCTTCGGTCTGATATTTCCACAAAAGCTCACCGGTGAAACGATTCAGAGCGTAAAAATTACCGTCGAACGAGCCAAAAAACAATTTATCTCCAATCGCAATGGGAGAGGAGTGAACCAATCCCTCGGTCTTAAATTTCCAGCCCAGTTCGCCGGTTCTTAGTTTGACTGCATACATGCAATAATCGTTGGAGCCGATGTATACCAGGCTGTCCGTAACTGCAGGCGAGGAATATATTTCTGCTTCGGTTTTTAATTTCCATACCAGCGAACCGTCGTTGGAATTCAAGGCATATAGATTTCCATCCACTGAGCTGAAGAAAATCATCTCATTATTAATCGCGGGAGAAGAATAGATGCCACCTCCTGCCTGGAATTTCCAAATCAACTCTCCGTTTCGTGCCTTTAGCGCATACAAATACCCACCAATTGAGCCAAAATAGATCACCTTTTGATCCGGATTATATGAGGCAGAATCATCCCCCGCTATCATTGAATCTTCTAAACAAACGGGGGTGGAGAATATAGAATTCTGGACTCCAAACTGCCAAATGGTTTGGCCGGTGGTTTTATCCAAAGCCCACATGGTCCCTGCACCTGTACCAACGAAGATGCTATTCTCCCACAGCATTGGGGATGCAGAAATGTTTCCAATCCTTTTTTTCCATTGTACCCGTTTCTGCTGAAGATTCAAAGCATAAAAGTTGTACTTCAAATTATCCCAGGCGAAGTAAACTCTTCCGCCTTCCCCGCAGGCAGAGGTGGAGACCGAGGAGGAAACCTTGTAATATCCAATTTCCTTTCCCGACGATGCCTCAATAAAATTCAGTCTTTTGTCCAAAGAACCTATCACCAGCATTCCATCTATTAGGATGGGAGTCGACTTTACCGCTCTTCCCATGTCGTATTTCCATAGAAGCTTATCCGGTGTGGGGATGTTTTGAGATACGAAGGCGGTATTATGAACGTCCCCCCGGAAGTTTGCCCAACTGGAGGAACCGGACGATCCGATTGTCTTTAGTTTAAAGCTGCCGGCACAAGCCATCAAAAGCGTCAGCACCGAAAGAGAATAAACCAAAACGAGCTTTCTATGCATTAGAAATTCCACCCGAAAAAGAAATCAAAATCGGTATGGGAACTGATCTTTTTAAAGTCGGTCTGCCGGGAGAAATCAAATCTAAGAACCACCACGTAACCCAAACTTATTCTGGCTCCGATTCCGAAACTGCCGTACAGCTGGTCGAATCTGTCTTCCCAGGCATTGCCCGCGTCGAAGAACAAGGCTCCCCGGATGGCCGATAAAGATACCTTACCGAAAGGGAAACCGACGGATAGGTTGTCGATCAAGGGATAACGCAGCTCGTTGCTCAACAGAACCACATGCCGTCCGTAGAACGCCTGCCGATCATACCCTCTCAAAGACCAGCTCCCTCCCAGGTAAAGCCTTTGCGGCTCTTTACCGCTGGAGGAGAAACTCATGATCCTGGTGGCAAAGCAGCTGTTTTTCCTTATCCTTATGTATTTTCTGAAATCACCCAGAACCAGCTTATTATAGGCCTCTCCCTTATTCAGGTCCAGGGTAAGGCCCAGGGTGAAATTGAACCTGGTGCCGTCGATGGGTCCTACATAATCCCAAATGCTGGTATCCCAGATCCAGGAGAGGTAAGTGGTAGAGAGGAGCGCTTCCCGTGCTTTGGTTTCTATATAAATATCTTTCTCAGACTGCCTTAAGAAAAAGCTGGCATCTATTCTTTTGAATTTTGACAGAGGATAACTTGCCAGAACCAACCCCCCATATTGTCTTTCCGTGTAGAAACCGTAAAACTCATCATAATATTCATCCTTGAGGTGATAGAGTCCGTACCCGTAATTCAAGCGGTGAGTTCTGTTTATATAAGTCACTCCCACATTGAAGCTGGAGAGGAAATCCTTACTGGACTGGGCATTATTACCCAGCAGAAAGAAATACTGATGATTACCCAGCATGTCGGTGAATGCGACCTGAAATCCCCCCACCGTACCGTAAACCGCATCATACGAGATAGCCGATTGAGCTATATCGAAAGAGAACCGGTTTCGGTATTTCACCGTTCCGCTTTTCTCCCCCCCCTCTATCCTATGGGGTAACCATGCTGTAGAGGTGGAGGATACGATTGAGCTTTCCGGCACTGTGAAAAAGGTAGATCCTGCGTTTTTGCCATCCAAATTGAATTTATTTATCTGATAGGAGTAGTCTTCATAGGCGGTGAAATAGATCGTCTTATCATCCCGGGAAAAACTGGGATCAAACGCACCGGTTAAAAGAGAGGTAAGCTGGGTAGCACTGGTACTTCTGAATGGTGGTTGAAGAAATGGCAAAGAGTCTGCAACCGTCCCCTCATTCGGCAGCCAGGTGGAATCATCATCCGGGTTGTAGGACAAAAGGTAAAGCTCATATGATCCGCTTCTGTCCGAAGAAAATATTATACTCTTGCCATCCCCTGACCAATCTGGGGTTAAATCATTTTGTGCACCGTAGGTCAAGGGTGTGATTTCCCGGATGGTGAGGTCGAAAATGAAAAGATTCAAGAAACCCTTCTCCCCCGTTTGTCCCCGATCCGAAGAAAAGACAATTCTCTTTCCCTCCGGTGACCAGCTGGGATTACGCTCCTCGTATATATCTTGAGTCAGAGCTGTCAGCGATTTATCTTCATCCGGTTTCAATCCAGAAGAAAAATCGCTGATATACAGATCGGAGAATCCATTTTTGGCTGTACCCACGAAAGCCACCTGCTTACCGTCCGGAGACCAAGTGGGTGAAGACAATTCAACTAGTTCGCGAAATTCCCTTTTATTAATGATTTTTCGTCGCCTCACGTCATATATATAAATTACATCGTTTTCCTGACTTTTGGAGATAAAAGCGATCTGGCCTTCGCGGGACACTCCGAGCTTGCTCTTCAAAAGATGCAGGGATTCAAACCGGGGGGATCTTTCCCCCTTGACCAAAGTTATCGATTTCTTCTTTTCCCCCTCCGGAGACATCATACTGATTGAGGAATATCCCAATTTATTCGACTTGAACACCACCCATTCCTGTTTACTATTTGGATTTTCAGGATCAGATACGAAAACCGGTTCGGGCTTAACGTTTATCCCTTCATAGGTAAGGGGGGTGGAAACATGATCTGGAAGATCTTTCGTTTCTATGACGGGAAAATACTTTTTCTTAAGCGAGTATTCCCAATTATCCCAAACTTTTTTTAAGTCTTGATTCAAAGTGAGTCGGAAGACCCCTTCGAAATTGTCGGCTTTCCAATAGTTGTCAAATAACAGCCCGATCTTATCGTCTCCGAACTGGCTTTCCAGATGATCACAAAACGCTTCTCCGATCTTGTACATCAGATAAGTTCCATATACCTGATAAATGTCGTTTAGGTGCAGAAACTTGCCGGAAATGACCAGGTCCCGGATCATCATGTCCGCCTCACTGTCCCATTCTCTGGACCAGTGTTCCGCCAATCCCTCTTCAAACCATAAGGGGAGCCCGGAATAATTGAATTTCCTATGGGCTTTCATCACATAGGGTAGTTTCTGCAGAATAAAAGTGTGAACCAGCTCGTGCTGTATCACCCGGGCAAACCGGGAATATGAGCCATCAAAGGGGATGACCATCCGTCCCTTCATGTATTCGGTGAAGCCTGCTACGTTTTCGGGTAAAAGGGAGGGGATGATGTTGGTCTGCGCAAAATAGTTGGATGAGCTGTAGATGATTAAGGGAATCTTCCGGGTGATGCGATGATTAAACTTGTTTTCCAAAAACAGGTAGCTTTTTTCCGCACAGCTGGCTGCTATTTCGGCCAACTCCTCCTCTTCGGTATAGAAATAGACCTCAAAATGCCAGGTGGTTAAAACCTGCCAGTCGAAATTGGTATACTGGACCTTATTTTTCCCGAAATAGTATTGCCCCCTGGAGGTACCGTAGCACAAAAGAAGAAGGGCGATAAAGAAATAGAGTTTTTTCATGTTACGAAAATAATCAATGACACCGTAAAAATCAAGCGGGCAGAACCAGAAGCTAGCATTCTTTTATACGATGCCAGAGATGGGGGTGTAGAAGTTTCCGTCTGAGAGGGTGGAATTATAGTGACAGGGTCGGATGATCTCAGATTTATATGATCTTTATCTCTTTGGTTTCATTAGACAAGACTGCATCCGACCGGTAAATTCATTTTATGATTTCCATTTCCAGGGGTTCTGCGTTCGGTTTTTTGGCAGAGTCGCGGATCCTTTTGCTTTTAATTGAAGTTAATGCCCGACGGGCAGATTCTATCAACCGATCGTTTACCAGCAATCCCTTCAATCCTCTCTTCTTATTCTTTATGAATTTTTCGATCTCCACTACAGATTTAGCGGAACCTATTTTCCCGAGAATGTTCAATGCCATTATCTGAATCTCATCCCTTGGTTTGGACTGCAGCTGTTTTATTGTCACATCCTCTTCCGAAAGAAGACCCAGCAGAAACTGAATGGAGCGATTATAGCTTTCCTCTTCTGTCGGCTCGCCTCCACCGATCTTCCCGATTGCCAAAAGAGCTGGAAGTCTATCATGGGGATTGAACCGAAAATGTTCTAACAGTGGTCCTAGGCAGCTCTTATCGCTTAGTATACCTAAAGAGGCGATAACACATTTTCGCACTTCATCTTCGGAATCGTCTAAAAAGGTCAATAGAACCTTTACTGATTCTGTTCCTCCGATCTTCTCCAAAGCCTTGGCCACCTCCATTCTCACCCTGATGTCCGGGTCGTTTTTAAGGCGGGACAAAACCAGTACACTTTCTTCATCTGGAACATTACTTAAAACATAAATGGCGTTTCGTATCTTGTACCATGCATCATCGACTAAGTGCCCGCTTTCTTTTTCACGAGCCAAATTCACCTCGGCTGAAAGCAGGGATGATATGGCGGATACGGAATAGCTCCCCAGACGGTTCAAAACCCTCAGGGCGCTCATTCGGGTGGCTCTTTCGGGTGAGGTACAAATCTCCAGGAGTTTACCGGCTACCCTGTCCTTATCCATAGATTCCAGTATCTCCTCCACCAGCTTGATAGTGGGCATGGGGATACCCTCTCTTAAATGACCAGTAAGAAATAGGAGGGTCTGATCATCCGTGACATCCCGGATAAATGCCGAAGCCATCTCAGCTACCCCCTCTGGGAATCCACTCCCCGGGCTAAGATGGTTATTGAATTCTACTAGTATTTGGCGGATCTCCATGAACTCCTCTCTTTTTATCTGTTCCGCCAATATGATTTTCAAAAGCTCCCCACAACCCTTAAGAATCGAAGATGGTAGATCTTGATCTTTTATCTTTTCAGATAACCTATGCGTGACGTAATTAAAACCAAACCTTGTCTCATCCTTGACGAAGTGGATCAATCCTGGCTTTAAGAAGTCTAAAGCCAGATTACGGGATTGGATGTTTTCAGAATATAGCTGGGAAAGGAGCATATCTACAACGTAAGTTTTTATCTCGTTCTCTTGGGTACTGTTTACCCGGCTCCACAAAAACATGAACCTCTCCGAATCTACCTCCTGAGTACCGAGATTTTCTATCATGCCAGCCAGCTCATCCAAGACCGCCTGGCTCTTTAGCCATCTTTCAGCGAAGATGTAATCGAGATGTTTTTTCTCGAGCAGACCTCGCTCAGTAAGCATATTCTTGATCTGGGGCAATAGCTTCCTTTTGTCTCTATCCTCCAGCAACTTGAATACCAAACTTACCATTTCGTTAAGTTTCGAATCGGGTCCAAACAGCTCGAATTTCGTCAAATTCTTCTCCAAACCGGATACCAGAAGGTTTAGAAGATTGTCATCCGAAAGCTCCTTTACCTGATCCTTGATCTGACCCGATAGCTGATTGAGATCAACCTCCGAACCGAATTTTCCCTGGACGTCTTCCCTTGGGGTAGATTTGTTCAAAAGAAGATCTCTCACCAAGCCGGGATTGTCCCGGATGATCTTAGAAATCTGCGTTTTTAATTCAGCCCCTTGCAGCACCTCGCTGGCCACCACTACCTCATTTTCGGAAACCAACTCATAATGAAGCTGGTCTACGCTGATAGAATGGATATCTTTTTCCTTTAGGAAATCAGGCAAGCTTTTGGAAGGGACTTCTTTTCCGACCGGCTTAACAAAAAATCTCAAAAAACTGTTGAACTCATCTTCTCCTAATCCCTTGCTGGTATTGATGCTATTGATGTTCTCGTTTTTGAACTCCTGCAATAATCTTTCGGGAAGGGAAGCGCCTTCAATGCCGGTTCCATTGATGATAATTCTGTCTTCGGTTTGACTTATGGTGAGATGATCCACCTCCTTAAATATCTCCTGCAAAGCAGAAAAAGGCTTTTCTATTGCCAGGTGGATGGCGGGGTGATCCGGAGGGTACATCTCCAATACCCGGATGGCTCCGTTCATCTTCTTCAGCACACCGACATAATTAGGTTTGGTCACGGTTTCCATATATCGAACCTGCTAATAAATCAGGTTAAATAATATTTACTTTTCTTGAACTATTTTCTAACCGGGGACAGGATTAAAATAAAACTTTTGATAATTAATAATAGATTACACAGCTATAACCCCCTTTTAATTATAATCGACGTAATTCTGCTCGATTTTATCCCAAAGGCAAAACAAATGAAGTTGACGATTTATGTTGTTCGGGGGTTCCCTAACATCTGCACTAAAGAGTTGAAATGGATAAAAGTATATTTGATTCTAAAAAACCCATAAAAAAGAGCTTTGTCCGCCCGCCCTCATCTTAAGCGGACAAAGCTTAGGGGAGTTTAGAAGTGAAGAAAGGGAATGACAAACTGAATATAGTTCAAATTCTATGCCAAGGTATATAAAAGTGGAACCACTTTATTGTCATGTTTAACTCATTGTTATTCTGACTGTTACAGTCTACAGACAGAAGTGCTAAAATTTAATTATTTATCTCAACGCAACTTCCTGCGCTATTATTAAATTCAAGTTCGTTTTGCTACTATCCATAATTATATATTTATCAAGATATTAAGTTCAACGCAAGAGACTACGGTATGAAAGCTACACTTTAAATACCGATCGCGTTGAAATTCCTTATTCATTCCTTGATCGGATTCCCATAACAATAAACACATCCATGATAACATGAAAACCATTGTCCGATATCAAGGGATTTAGTGCAGTGACATTCCCCTCTCTGGGTCTTATCCTTAGCTTGAGAGCAAGGTATTCTCAATGGGTGCATTTCTATCAGAGTTCTCGCATCAATGCAACCTTTTTGAGTCAAATTGGGGAGTACGCAGGTGGAGAGCTCCATTCCTAAATTCTCTGCTTGGGGTTTCATCTGATTCTGAATAAAACCGGTGATTTCCTCCAGAGGATGTTCCAAGACCTCAAAATTATTGGCCTTGAGTCTTTTTATAACCTTACGGTAAAGAGTCACATAAGAGACAATTACTCTTTCTACCCCTAAAAAGTGAGCCCGGCTCAGAATGTCTGAAAACTTAATAATATCCAGATTACATAAACGCTCATTCCCCTGATAAAGAACGTCTATCAACGGATCATATCGGAATGCCAATCTCCGGGGAGAGTCAATGAAATCGATTATCGCAGGGAGCTGCCGGAAAACCTGATCAGCTGAGGGCGTATTTGGTTCCAAAGGCGTACCACCTAAACCGGTAACGGTTAAAAGAACATATATCTGGTCTAACTTTTCCAAAACCCGGTTCAATTTGGAATGAACCAACATGTTTCGGGGATTTTTGGTCCAGATGACCAGGGTGTGGATGTTCTCTTTCCCGATCTCCTCCAGTTTCTCCACCATATAGTCCGGGTAGAAAGCTACCAAATCCAACCGGCGGCTGGCTGAGATAATTTTTTTGAAGTGAGTTTTTATGGTCGCCTCAGAAAAATATTTTTAAAAGCACTCATTATTTTACCAGATAAAGTTAAATAAAGATGCAAATGAAGCAAGATAAACTTGCGAATATTTGCTAAGAACCCGGATATGATAGATCAAAATCCTTGACAATTTATCGTTAATGGCTTAGTTTTTCAATGGGTTAGTCCAGTTCGACATTTGTCGTGAAGAAATAACGAGGCGAATATGGCTTTCGACAATTTATCCGAAAGAGAGAAACTTATTCTACAGTCTTTGATCGACTATTATGTAACCACGGCGGAACCTGTAGGCTCACGGGTGGTGGCACAAAAGTTCTCTTTGGGAATAAGTCCCGCCACGATCCGGAACACCATGCAGGATTTGGAGGAGATGGGTCTGGTCACCCAGCCGCATACCTCCGCCGGTCGGATCCCCACCGACAAGGGTTACCGGGTGTACGTGGACAGCGTGATGGAACGGGAAGCCCTATCTTCTTTGGAGGAGGATCAGATCAGAAGGGAAATCCATCCGGATTACGCTGCGGTGGAAGACATCCTGGAGCAGACCAGCCGGGTGTTGGCGGCAGTCAGCAAGCAGTTAGGGATCACCATCTCCCCCCGCTTCGACAAAGGCGTCCTGACCCGCATAGATCTGATACCCGTGGCGGATAAAAAGATCCTGGTGGTTTTGGCGGTCAAGCACGGATTGGTGAGAACCGTTCTGCTGGAAGCTGAATCCAACTTGAACACCGAGCAGGTGGAGAAAACCGCCAGTGTTTTGAACGAAAGACTGTGCGGATTGACTCTGGGCGAAATCAGGGATTCGATGGATCTGCGTCTAAAAGAAGCCTCCAGTGCCGATCCCCGGCTGATAAAGATATTTTTGGATTCCGCCGAGAACCTTTTGAACTTAACCGAAACGGAGGAGATGCATCTGGGGGGAACCACCAACATCCTGGATCAACCCGAATTCAAGGACCGGGAGAAACTAAAAGGTTTGATTAAGGTGCTGGAAGAAAAGAAGCTGTTATCTGCGCTCATCTCGTCGCAGGGGATCAAAGAGGGAATCACCATCACCATCGGGAAGGAAATCGAACGGGGAGAGATACAGTCATGCAGCCTGGTGACCTCCCCCTACCGTGCCGGAAAGGTCAAAGGGACGATTGGAATAATTGGTCCGACCCGGATGAAATATTCCAAGCTGGTTTCTCTGGTGGAATACACCGCTAAGCGTTTGAGTGAGGTTCTTTCCATGTAAACCAAAAATCTTTCAACAACTCTTAATCAAACTGTTACTGTATTAATAAAATTGGAACCACAAAACAGTTCTTAGGAAGCTTTATCATTCGCAGTTTTCTCAAGAAAATTCTTAATTCTAATATATTTTTGCTGATGACGCATTCGAAGGAGGGATGATTAATATTGACTGAGAAAAAACATCCAAAAGAAAATCAAAAAGAAGAACAGATACCGAATACGGAACTCTCCGCAGGAGAGGTCATAGAGAAAGAAGAACAGCCTTCCAAACCGGAAACGGAAATCGAGTTACTAAATGAGCGGCTAGCTAAGAGTGAGGAGGAGACCAAAGAACTGGAGGACCGTCTATTGAGGCTGGCAGCCGAGTTTGATAATTACCGGAAACGGACCAACAAGGAATTTTCCTATCTGGTAAAGAACGCCAACGAGAAGCTGATTCTCCAGCTTTTGGATACTCTGGACAATTTCCAGAGGGCTTTGGACTCCGCCAAAACCTCAAGCGATTACGAGAATTTTCACAAAGGGGTGGAGTTGATTTACACCCACATGAAAGACGTATTAAACAAGGAAGGTCTAAAAGAGATTGACGCCATCGGGAAACCGTTTGATCCTAACTTCCATGAAGCGGTAACCCAGGCAGTAAGTGATAAATATGACGAGGGGATGGTAATGGAAGAGATCAGTAAAGGATATTTGCTGAATGATAGACTGCTTCGGGCTTCCAAGGTTGTGGTATCAAAAGGAAAGGTGGAAGATTAAATAATCAATAGGGTTATGATGGTGTGAATACTAAAAAGGGTGAGTATGAGTAATAATAAGGAAAATGGGTTAGAAGTTGAGTTAGCACGAATACGCATCCACACTACAGTAGAAAACATTCTCATTACTCAACATGCCCACCAAGAAATGGTGGAAGAGAATATTACTTTCGAACAAGTTCTTGAAGCTATTACTTCAGGGAAGATTCTGGAAAACTACCCTTTACATCGAAGGGGAGCTTGTTGTTTACTCCACGGTATTACAAAAAATGGTCGCCCTTTGCACATTGTTTGTACGACCAAAGCACCTATATTAATTATCATTACTGTTTATGAACCAAAATCACCAAAGTGGATAACACCAACTCAGAGGAGATGATAGAAATGAAATGCAGTATCGAAGGTTGCTCAGGAGAATATGAGGAGCGAAAGATTACCCATACAGTTCGTTATCAGGGACAGGTAATTGTTATTGATCACGTCCCAGCAGAAGTTTGCTCAGTGTGCGGAGATGTGCTTCTAAAACCAGAGACGGTCCGTCGTATTGAAAAATTGTTGCAAACAGCGACCAGTCCTGCAAGTACAGTCCCTCTTTATGAGTATGTATAGACAATTCAAGGTTGGTAATGGACACCTTATCAATCGTACAAGGAAATAACTATATGGTTTTCGCAAATTGGGCTTTGGTTATCGTAACTATGGTTTTAGCATTAATCACATTTTTCTATATGCGACATACAAAAAGAATGGCTTATGAAACAAAGAGAATGGCAGATGTCATGGTTAGAGATTACGAGACAAGGATCATGCCACTTCTAGATATTCAAGTTAAAGGACCGAGTCATTCCAGCCAGGGATTTGAAATTCCTATAACCATATCAAATTTGGGAAATGATCCTATAAAAGTTAAGAAACTCGTTATGAAATGGTGGTACAAAAATCATCCAGAAAAAGTGCCACAGGAGATACCAAAAGAATTTGATGTATGGTTAAAGAGAAATGATCCAGTTACTGCCTTATTTTTGCTTGGCGATGGACAAATCAAAAATTCAGAGATTCCAGAAAGTCAGAATCTTAACGGAGTGCATTTAGGTGCAATAGTTGCAGCTAGCTTTTGGTTAGAATTCCACGACAACAAAACCGACAAGATTCAATCCAGTAAAGAGAAGACAAGGGATCCTTTATGTTAATAACCATAAATTAGAATCTGAACCAGGAGGTAAAAAATAAGATGGCAAAAGTAATCGGAATAGATTTGGGAACGACCAATTCGTGCGTGGCGGTGATGGAAGCGGGGGAGCCAAAGGTGATACCCAATCCGGAGGGGATGAGAACCACACCTTCGGTGGTGGCATTCACCAAAACCGGTGAGAGACTGGTGGGACAGGTGGCAAAAAGACAAGCCATCACCAATCCGGAGAATACCGTCTTCTCCATCAAACGGTTCATGGGAAGAAAACATAATGAGGTCTTGTCGGAAGAAAAGTTAGTCCCCTATAAGATCGTGGAAGCACCCAATGGAGACGTGCGGGTAAAAGCGGGAGATAAAGAATATTCCCCACCGGAAATTTCCGCTATGATCCTGCAGTTCATGCGGAATGCGGCGGAAGAATATCTGGGAGAGAAAATCACCCAGGCAGTGGTTACGGTTCCGGCATATTTCAACGACTCCCAAAGGCAAGCCACCAAAGATGCGGGAAAGATCGCTGGTTTGGAAGTATTGAGGATAATCAACGAACCGACTGCCGCTTCATTGGCTTATGGTTTGGAAAAGAAAAAGGACGAGAAGATCGCAGTATTCGATTTGGGCGGTGGGACGTTCGATATCTCCATTCTGGAATTGGGAGAGGGAGTATTTGAAGTCAGAGCCACCAATGGAGATACCCATTTGGGCGGTGACGATTTCGATCAACGGGTGATAGACTGGATGGCAGACGAGTTCAAGAAGCAATACGGAATCGATTTGAGAAAAGACCGGATGGCTTTGCAGCGATTGAAGGAAGCAGCGGAGAAGGCAAAATGCGAGCTTTCCACCACCATGCAGACCAACATCAACCTCCCCTTTATCACCGCGGATTCGAGCGGTCCCCGGCATTTGGATTTGACCTTAAGCCGCGCCAAGCTGGAGCAGTTAGTTGACGATCTGGTTCAGAGGACGGTTCAGCCATGCAAACAGGCTTTGCAGGATGCCAAGCTCTCGCCACAAGATATTGATGAGGTAATATTGGTTGGTGGACAAACCCGAATGCCGAAAGTCCAGGAACTGGTTAAAAGTCTATTTGGCAAGGAACCACATAAGGGTGTGAACCCGGATGAAGTGGTGGCAGTAGGAGCGGCTATTCAGGCTGCAGTCCTTTCCGGTGAGGTGAAGGACGTGCTCTTGCTGGACGTAACTCCCCTATCCCTGGGTATCGAGACTCTGGGTGGGGTAATGACCAGATTGATCGAGCGAAATACCACCATCCCGACCAAGAAGAGCCAGATATTTTCCACTGCTGCGGACAATCAGACTGCGGTGAGCATCCACGTTCTTCAGGGCGAGCGGGAGATGGCGATAGATAACCGGACTTTAGGGCGCTTCGATCTGGTCGGAATTCCACCTGCACCCCGGGGTATGCCGCAAATTGAGGTAACCTTTGATATCGATGCCAACGGCATCGTTCACGTCTTTGCCAAGGACCTGGGTACCGGCAAGGAACAGAGCATTATAATCCAAGCTTCCAGCGGGTTGTCCGAACAGGAAGTCAACAAGATGGTGAAGGATGCGGAAGGGCATGCTCAAGAGGATAAGAAGAAAAAGGATGTAATCGAAGCCAGGAACAAAGCCGACCAGATGATCTACACCACCGAGAAGACTTTGAGAGATTATGGAGATAAAATATCCTCAGACGAGAAGAAAAACATTGAGGACAAGATCGAAAAGGTAAAACAAGCCATGAAAGGCGAAAACGCTGACGAGATCAACCGCTCCATAGATGATTTGATGCAAGCTTCCCACAAGATCGCCGAGCAGATGTACAAACAAACCGGGGCACAACAACAGACTGCTTCACAAGAGCCACCTAAAGAAGAGAAGAAAGAAGAAGGAGGTAAAGGCAAAGGTAAGGACGGAGCGGTGGATGCGGATTTTGAGGTGGTGGATGATAAGTAGGTTGACAAGTTGTCAACGGTATGAACCGTATGGTTCATACCATCGGAGGGAGCGGATTAAACGGATGAATGATGTCCACGGTCGACAGTCCACAGTCCACAACTAAGACCGGTCAACGGTTTGAAGCGGTATTGGGTAAACCTATACGCGTAACACTTGAACAATCGATCATTCAGGGGGACGATCAGTGTGAGTTTGGGAGACGAATTTTGGCTTGACAAAAGAGTAGCTTTAAGTATATTCTCCCTGTGCGATTTGTATGAATGTAAACACATTTATATGAATCTCGAATAAAGTGCGTAGAGTTATTTACCGAAATGGTGAAGGAGGAAGTTTTCTCCTTATATAATTAAGAGAATTTCCCGCCTCTGGCGGGTAAGTTACGGCGGCTTAGCCAAGTGGGAAGGCAGAGGTCTGCAAAACCTCTATTCTCCGGTTCAAATCCGGAAGCCGCCTTTTTAATTCAGTTCATAGTTCGTGGTTCATAGTCCACCTCAACACCCAACCAAAGCAGTTAATTCTTCGTGGAGAGAATCATTAGGTATGATACAGAAAATGGAAAGCGACATGCGGAAGTTTTTGAAGGCGAATGCGGATCCGGTTAATGTGAAGAAATATTCGCGGTATTTCAAGGAGGGATACGATGCGTATGGCGTTGACTGGGAAAAACTTCATATAAAAATTGATGAATGGTTTGTCAAATGCCAGAAAGAGATGAGCCAAAAAGAACTTTTGACTTTATGCGAACACCTGATGAGCACCGGAAAATACGAAGAAGCCAACATCGCCATTACGTTCATGGTAAAATCAAGAGACCAATATAACAAAAATCTGTTAAATATCATGGGCAAATGGTTTGAGAAGTACATCACCAACTGGGCACATTCCGACGTCGCTTCTCACAGTATCCTATATTTGTTTTTAAGTGATAAGGTGATTGGATTCAAAGATCTCCTTGCCTGGACAGATTCGCCTTACCGGTGGAAAAGAAGAGCAGCTGCGGTGACACTGGTTAAAGATTTCTCCAAAAGTGGAAGTGTCCCACAAGCCTTGCAACTTTCTCGAAAATTGATATTAGACTCCGAAAAAGTAGTTCAGCAGGGAGTAGGTTGGCTTTTGAGGGAGGCATGGAAGAAAGCTCCTGAAAAAGTGGAAGATTTTCTTCTCCAGTGGAAAGATCAAGCTCCTCGGCTGATCATTCAATATGCCACGGAGAAAATTGATAAGAAGAAGAGAATGAAGTTTAGACGAGGATAACTTCCCCCTCACCCTAATCCTGCGAAGCAAGCATACGCATCTCCCTGAGGGGAGAGGGAATTGTTGAGACAAAAGGTAGGGTGAAGCTGGGAACCATAAACTGTTAACCGTGAACTATAAACTACCCTATGGGCTGCCGGAGTGGCGGAATAGGTAGACGCAAGGGACTTAAAATCCCTCGGTGATCTTCACCGTGCCGGTTCGATTCCGGCCTCCGGCATTTGTAACCCAACCCCTCCCTACTTCACGTCCGCAGTCCGTCGTCCGCCGGTATGAACCATACGGTACATACCGTCGACCGCAGCTAAAATACTATTAGTTTTTATCTTGACAAACGTGTAGCAATTACTTTTTATGTCCGCTTGAAACAGACCAGCTGCTCAATTCCTTAAGAGGAGGTTAAACCATATTCAAACCCAGAAACTGTCTTGTTGTCCTCCTATTTATAATGTTATCTCATATCTATGCTTATGTTTTTTCAAAGGGAGGCTTCCGACCGGATGTATCCGATAACTTATGATACCAAATATTATGGAATGATGAAGTTTGACTAACCTTTTATTTGGGATTGTTTACAAATAATTACTTTCACTAGATTTGTGAAAAAGTATCGGCTGTGGTTTCATATCATCAACTGAAGCTCAATGGTGGTTTACCGATCTGGAGCCGCAATCCAAACCGATTAACAGTGAGCCTGACGAGTCACGCCTTAATCGATAAATGACCAAGCTTTCAACCCGTTTCGAATGACAGCTCGTACTGTAGCAGGGCTGGATTTTCCAATAGAACATTAACATGCTTAATAATACTCCACACTTGGGTGAGATACTATCTGTCCTCTGTGCTTTGGTCTGGGCTACCGCGGTTATCCTTTTCAAAAAAAGCGGTGAGAAAATCACCCCGCTGGGTTTGAATCTATACAAGAATGTTTTAGCTTTAGCTCTCTTTATTCTCACCTCGCTGGCTTTGGGGATAATTTTAATTCCTAAGGTTGCCCTGCAGGATCAATGCTTGGTTTTTGCCAGCGGTCTTTTGGGAATCGCCATATCCGACACTTATCTTTTTAAGACTTTGAATCTTCTGGGAGCGGAGCTGACTGCCATCATCAGTTGTCTCGTCAGCCCGCTTATAATAATACTGTCTTTCTTTTTCCTGGGTGAAATGATGAGGGGTTCTCAGTTATTTGGAGTGTTTTTAATCATACTGGCAGTGGTGGTGGTAACCCGAAGACAAGGCAGAATTAGCATTCCCCGTCATGACCTTTTTCGTGGAATCGGTTTCGGTATGTTATGTATATTTTCTTCAGCCATCGGAGTAGTGTTATTCAAGCCACTTTTGAATCGGGCTCCTTTTCTCTGGATCATAGAGATGCGCCTTGTAGCCGGAGGTCTGGGTACCGGTATTTTCCTGCTATTCCTTCCTGATAAGCAGAGGATAATGAAATCCCTATTAACAGTGGGAAACTGGTGCTATATGCTCCCGGCATCTTTTTTGGGTGCCTACCTTTCCATGGTCATTTGGATCGGGGGGATGAAATATACCCAGGCATCGATCGCTTCCGCCTTAAATCAAACCACTAACGTCTTCGTTTTTCTGCTGGCAGTTCTGTTTCTAAAAGAGCCGGTGAACTTAATCCGGGTGGTCGCCATAGTTTTGGCTTTTGCCGGAGCGCTATTGGTTACTTTCGGTTAGATCGGTGAGAAATCGTGCTATCCGATAAAATGGAGGAAAGAGAAAGTCACCTTTGGTAAACGATTTTACCCCCAAGGATGGTATACTCCACTTTCGTTTCAGGAATCATCTCCGGGTCGATTTCAAAAATATCCTGAGACAGAACCACCACATCTCCTAATTTCCCAACTTGAATTGACCCTTTGAAATTCTCCTCATACGAAGCATAACTGGCTGCCTGGGTGTAGGCGAATACCGCTTCTTCGACGCGTACTTGTTCGGTCGGATTCCAGCTCTCTTCTTCGCCGACTTTCTTTCGTAAAACCGCAGCATAGATCCCCTTCAGTGGATCCAAACTCTCTATGGGAGCATCCGAACCAAAAGTCAAATGCGTCCCACTGGATAGAAGGGTCTTATAGGGATATGCCAGTTTACAACGGCTGCCCCAGTATTTCTCTGCGATATGTCTATCCGAAGGGGCATGTATGGGCTGGACCGAGGGAATGATATTAAGTTTTCTGAACCTCTCTATATCCTGTGATTTCAGCAGCTGGATGTGTTCAATCCGATGCCTTAATCTGCTTTTTTCTTCGGGATCGGACCTTTCAGATTCTACAGCGTTCAGTGTATTATGTACTCCCTTGTCGCCGATGGCATGAATGGCTGACCCGATCCCCGCCTGGCTTGCTTTCCTGACCATTTTGGCCAGTTCCTCCGATGGGGTGACCTCGACGCCGAAATTGTCTTTGGAACCTTCATAGGGTTCAAACATCAAAGCGGTTTGAGATCCCAAGGTTCCATCGCAATAGAATTTCACTCCTCCGAATCTCAAGAATTCGTTTCCGAAAGACGACTTTATGCCAACAGAGATGGCCGAATCCAGATCCCCTTCTGGGATCCAAAAAGATACTCTCAAGGTTAAAGCTTCCTCCCACATGATATCCTGAAGAATGTGAAGTGCCTCCTGGTCTTCGAAATTGTGGATTCCGGTCAATCCATAGCTGTTCGCCATCTTCAAAGCCTTTTTGAACAGCTCCCGGCATATGGGTGCCGAAGGGGATGGAACTTGACCCCAAACCAAACCAATAGCATTCTCTTTCAAAAGCCCGGTGGGTTTCTTAGTCTTCGGGTTCCTTTCGATCTTTCCACCTGCCGGCTCATTTGTATTTTCATCCACACCAGCCATCTGCAGAGCTTTGGAGTTCACCCACAACAGATGATGATCTTTGCTCAATAGAGCGACCGGATTATCCGGACAGATTCTGTCCAGTGGTTCTGTGTTGAAAATCGATTCATCCCCCAAAATGTTTTTATCCCAACCGTCGCCAACTACCCAAATATCCGTCTTTAAACCTTTGCAGAAATCTTCTATGACTGACAAAAGCTTTTCCAGCGAGCTTATCCCCTCCAAGTTTGCCCGATTCAACCGATAAGCAAAGGAAAGAAAATGCGTGTGACCATCTATCAAACCCGGTATGACGGTTTTCCCTTCGAGGTTTATGACCTGGAAGTTCTTTCTTCCCAGATTCTCCACCTCCGAATTTTTACCCACCGCAATTATCTTATGATCCCTGATCGCAACAGCCTCAACCCGGGGATGTTTGGCATCCATGGTGCAGATTCTACCGTTTAACAACATCAGATCATTTTTCATCACACACACCCTCAGTCTTACCTCGTCCCCTTTGTCATCCTCTCCTTAACTAAGGAGAGGGGTAAGGTTTATGAATTTTCTGGTTTCGATCTACGAATTTCGAAAACCAAAACGCTCATCGCTACCGACCAACAGATTTCTAAAACCGTTTCATTACCTCTTCGCCAGTCTCCGCTTGTCCCCTTCTCTCTGGGTAATTCCCAATTGATCCAACTTTTCTAATATTGGTACCATGTATTTCCGGGTGGTGGAAAGGTGTTCCCTCAATTCGCTTACCGTTGCCTGACCCCGTTTCTGAAGAAATTCGGTGACCAAATTTTTAACCTTCTCGAAATCCTCTTTCCGTAGAAGTATACCTTCCTTCAACTCAACAATCCGATCCTGCTCTATTAAAAATAGCAATACCTGCTCGAACTCAGGACCACGGACATTTATCTCATCTTTGGTCGGAGCAGCCAGGGGATTGGCAGCGAATTCCTCAAGTATCTTTTCGGATAAAGCCATTTGATCAGAAGAAAGCTTGGGCTGATGAGTGGGGAGTTTGAGATAAACCCCCTGTTGAACGATCCTCCCCTCCTTGATCAGATGCTTAATCATCTGGTCAAGCAAGGTTGGCTCTACGTTCAACCGGCCGGGAAACTCCGCTGACTTTACACCGACTTTGAAAGGAAATCTCCGGTGAGCCTCTTCGATTATGGATATAATCTGGTCCGCTGCCCGGTTCCATTTGGTTATGTCTGCCACAAATTCCAAAGTGGAAAATATCTTGCCTTCTTTTTCCAATCGATGCAAGCTCGATTGTATCTGCTCCTGGCTGAAATTACTTGCTTTCAAAATCTCCTTTTTCAGGATCAATCCTTCTTTTCCCAATTCCGATAGAATCACATCCGAAGGATTTAAGCTCGCTCTTCTTTGAAGATCAGCTATTAAAGCCTGATCCTTTTTTTTGACAGCTTTAGGGGAAACATCAAGCACCATACCACCCCCTATGGTTATCTGAGGAGAAGGTAACCTTAGGATGAAATGGTCTCCGATACGGGCAAGAAGATACGTTTTGCATTCGAATTGCACCAGACCCGATCCTGCCGGTGGGATTTGATCTTTATCCAGAATTCTGGCTCTGGCGAGCAGCTCCGTCGTTCCCAGGATAAGGAGCAGGGAGGCATTATGCTTTAACGGATGAGTTACTGAGGACACCACGTCTACCTTGGCAGTGACGCTGTGTATAACCTGATCCTGATTCAATCTGGCGATCACATCCCCTCTTTGCAGCTTCTCCTTTTCCACTCCGGCCAAATTCATCGCCACCCGGGTTCCGGGCATAACCTTGTCTTGAATTTTCTTGTGAGTCTGCAGCTCCCGGATCCGGGCAGTTATCTTTCGGGGAAGGATTTCGATCTCTTCCCCCAGTTGAAAACTCCCGTCTCTCAACGTCCCGGTCACCACCGTACCTCTCCCCGCCATGGTAAATACCCGGTCGATGTACATCCGGGGTTTGCCAATATCCTTCTGCGGTACAATGCCGGCGAACATCTTCACGATCAGATCATAAAGCTCTTTGATCCCGGTCTTTTGGGTGGCAGATACCCTGATCACCGGTGCATTTTCCAGAATAGTACCTTTTCTCTTCTCTTTAATGTCCTCCTCCACCAGATTCAGCCAGTCAGGGTCCACCAGATCAATCTTGTTTATGACCACGATCCCGGTCTGTATCTTCAGCAGATCCAAAATCTGCAGATGCTCCTCGCTCTGGGGCATCCAACCATCATCAGCCGCTACTACGAATAAGACCGCATCTATTCCTCCCACTCCCGCCACCATGTTCTTCACAAATCTCTCGTGCCCGGGCACGTCCACTATCCCCACCTCGCTCCCATCCGGCAGGGAAAGCCAGGCGAATCCCAGATCGATGGTCATCCCCCGCTCTTTCTCCTCGGGCAGCCGATCGGGATCGATTCCGGTGAGAGCCAAGACCAGAGCGGATTTTCCATGGTCGATATGTCCTGCGGTTCCCAAAACGAACATATTATATGCTTATAATATTTTGCCCATAGTGGCGGGAATTCATCCCGCCTTGGGAGACTGTCGCACAAACCAAACTTGGTGCCGAGGTGTGAAGCCTCGGCTACGCGCTGAAACGATTCTCCCGTAGTTCCTTGCCGAGGTGTGAAACCTCGGCTACGCGATTCGTGAAACCTTTGAACCTTTTCTTATTGATCATTCAGTATTGAACTATCCACCTAGATATGCTTCTTTCACCTGTTGATTGTTCAAAAGATTCGATGCCGTATCTTCCAAGACTATCCTCCCGGTTTCGAGGACATATCCCCTATTGGCAATCTGCAGGGCCATGTGCGCATTCTGCTCAACCAACAAGATCGTGGTCCCCTGCTGGTTAATCTCCAGTACGGTATTGAAGATCGATTTGACTAAAATCGGAGCTAAGCCTAAAGAAGGTTCATCCAAAAGCAGAAGTTTGGGGTTGGACATCAGTGCTCGGCCGATCGCCAGCATCTGCTGTTCCCCTCCGCTTAAAGTTCCGGCATTTTGTTTGATCCTTTCTTTGAGTCGGGGGAACAGAGTAAAGACCTTTTCTATATCCTGGTTAATCTCTCTTTTGTCCCTTCTACAAAAAGCTCCCAATTCCAAATTCTCCAGAGTGGTGAGATTGGGGAATATCTTTCTCCCTTCGGGTGCCTGGGAAATGCCGAGTTCCACGATCTTATGCGGAAGAATTTTATCGATCCTTTTCCCTTCAAAGGTAATAGCCCCTTTCTTAGGCTTAAAGAGCCCGGAGATGGTGTTAATGGTAGTTGACTTCCCCGCACCGTTAGCCCCAATCAAGGTAACTATCTCCCCTTTCTTAATAAAAAACGAAATCCCTTTCAGAGCATGGATCGCCCCATAGTAGACATTCAACGAATCAATCTCTAATAATTTCGAATCATCCATCATATTTCAGATTTGAGAAATGAGAACTGAGACTTGAGGTGGAACCGAGGCATAAAGCCTCGACTACGCGCTTTGTCGTTAACACCAACGCTGAACCGTGAAGGCTCAGCTACGCGATCACTTGAACCCTCGAACCCTTGAATCCTTGAACCTTGTTTTGTTCGTCATCCGTCATTAATCATAGCTTTTATCTTCCTTCATCTTCCTTTTTCCTTGCCCTATTTCATTTCCTCCCCTAAATACGCCTCGATCACCTTGGGATCTTTTTTGATTTTCTCCGGCGGACCCTCGGCGATCTTAATTCCGTAATCTAAAACCACTATTCTTTCGCAGCAGCCCATAACTACTCGCATGTCGTGCTCGATCAAAAGGATGGTCAACTCAAAGTCAACTCTGATCTTGCAGATGAGGTCCATCACGCTCTGCGTCTCCTGAGGATTCATTCCAGCGGTAGGCTCGTCCAATAGCAGAAGCTTTGGTTCCGTCGCCAGTGCCCGAGCCATCTCTAATCTTCTCTGTTGTCCATAGGGAAGATTCATCGCTTTTTCGTCTCTCAACATGTCCAGTCCGAAGATTGCCAGCAGATTCATGGATCTTTCGGTCAAATCCTTCTCCTCTTCGAAAAATCTCTTGCTTCGGATCACCGAGCTTAACATCCCCTCTTTGGAATGGAGATGACAAGCGGTCTTGACGTTGTCTAATACCGTGAGATTGCTGAACAGCCTGATGTTTTGGAAAGTTCTTCCGATCCCGTATGCTGTTATCTGGTAGGGCTTTTCCCCGTTGAGTTTTTTATCCAGGAATATGATCTCGCCTAAGGTGGGTTCATAAACCCCGGTAATCATATTGAAGACTGTGGTCTTCCCGGCTCCGTTCGGGCCGATCAATCCCACCAGCTCCCCTTTTTCCAAAGACATATTTAACCGATCAACTGCTTTCAATCCACCGAAATGCATGGAACAGTTTTTTATATCGAGGATAGGCATAGTCTAATAGATATTCATTTTAGATGAAGTAGAAGCAATTCATGAATTGCCCCTACACCAGGCGCCCATAAAGATCGTTCCTACACTTTCTTAACGAATAAATTTCTAATTCTCTGTAAACTAAACTCTTGTACTCCAAAGAGACCCTGAGGCCGGGTGAGCATTAGTATTATCAGAATCAGAGAATAAATCACCATTCGGTAATCCTTCACCACTCTTAAAAACTCCGGCAGAATAGTTAAAATGATTGCTGCTAAAATTGCCCCAGTGATGCTCCCCATCCCGCCTAGAACCACCATTATTATCACTTCTATCGATCTCATAAAGGTGAAACTGTTGGTATGCAGATACATCAGATAATGTCCGAACAACCCACCGGCGATTCCAGCAAAAAATGCACCGATGACGAAGGCATAGACTTTATAATAGGTGGTGTTGATCCCCATCGCCTCTGCCGCCACCTCGTCCTCCCGTACCGACAGGAATGCCCGTCCATGAGTGGAGTTTACCAGATTGCGAACCACAATAATGGTCACCAGCACGAAGAACAAAACCCAGAAGAGATTGGTATAGCCCGGAATGTCTGCAAATCCTCTCGCCCCGCCCACCGCATCGATGTTCAGTATCATGACCCGGATGATCTCACCGAAACCCAGGGTGGCTATGGCCAAATAATCTCCTCTCAGTCTCAGCGAAGGAATTCCAACCACCAAACCCGCTACGGCAGCTAGAGTTCCGCCTAAGATTAAAGCCAAGACGAATATGATCGATTTTGCCAGCCAGGGGAATAAGATAACCGAGCTTAAACCTTGGATCAAATTCCTGCCAAAATAGTAGGTGAAGAAGGCGGAGCTGTATCCTCCTATCGCCATAAAACCTGCATGCCCGATAGAGAACTGCCCGGTGAATCCGTTTATCAGATTCAGGCTGACAGCCAGCATGATGTTTATCCCGATCAGAATTAATATCTGCAGGTAATAAGGATTCATCCGGGAGGGGAGATAGTAGTTGATCAGAAGCAGAAATCCTAATATCGAAATTATGAATACGGTTCTTCGGAATCTCATAAACCTCAATTCTTCTTCTTTTTTTTACAAAGGTATTCCCTCACCCCGTTCCTCTCCCCAAAGGGAAAAGGGATCAATCCAGATTTTATTCGTCTTCCATCACTTGTTATCTATCATTGCTTATATCCGTCGTTCGACATTATTTTATCTAGACCTTTTCCCCCGTAAACGCCCCCATCAATCCTGACGGCTTGAACAGAAGTATCAGGATAAGAATGGCAAATGCAATGGCATCCCTATAGGTGGAGGAGAGATATCCCACCACCATCACTTCTGCTATCCCCATGATCATCCCTCCCAGCATGGCACCGGGGATATTACCGATCCCGCCCAAGACCGCCGCCACAAAGGCTTTGATCCCGGGCATGATCCCCATCAACGGCTCTATTTTGGGATTGGTCAAAGCCACCAGCACAGCTGCGGCAGCGGCCAACGCCGAGCCGATTATGAAGGTGATGGAGATGATCCGATCGACCGAGATCCCCATAAGCGAAGCCGCCTCCCGATTAAAGGAAACCGCCCGCATGGCTTTGCCGGTCTTGGTTTTTTTTATGAAAAGTTGAAGCGAAGCCATCAGGAATAAAGAAACCACTAAAACGATCAACTGCTGATTGGTCAAGATTATCCCCCCGCTGGAAATCACGTCATTTTTGGCAATTATCTGGGGGAAGAACTTAGGATCAGCGCCAAAGATGAGCTGGCCCGCATTTTCCAGGAATAAAGATACTCCAATGGCAGTGATCAAGGAAGTCAATCGGGGGGCTTTTCTTAATGGCTTGTACGCTCCCCTCTCGATTATAAAACCCAATAGGGAGCAAACCAGCATGGCGAACAAAAATACTATTACCGCCCCAAACAGGGTCGGTTCTTCACCCATGTTCAGCCATCTGACCGCATAGAATCCGGCAAAGGCGCCCACCATATAGACGTCACCGTGGGCAAAGTTGATTAACCTCAAAACGCCGTAGACCATGGTGTAACCCAAGGCGATCAGGGCATAGATCGAGCCCCAGGTTACGCCATTGATTAGCTGTTGAAGGAATTCGGACATGAAGATAATCCTAATGACGGATGACGAATAAAGACATAAAGCAGATAAAACGGGAATAAGTAAGAAATGAAGTTATGCCTTTTCATACTGAAACAGTATTTTTCTCTCAAGATTCTTTCTTTTCAAAAACAAAATAAGAGCGCCTATCTGCTTAGGGAGTGATTTGGTTCTATCAAATAGAAATAGAGCACTCCCGATTTAGTTGCACATGCACAAATCTTTAACCGCTTTCCCCACTTTAGTTAGTTTATAAATCCAAACGACTATATCTTTTGCCTCCTTCCAAGCCGGCAAATCCTCAAAAATATTACAAACCGCCATCTGTTATTATTTACCTTTGAATTTACTATTTATTCGTCATTAGTTATAAATCGTTGCTTTACCCGTCGTTCGTCATGTTTTTCAAGGAGTAATCGTCTCCACAAACTTCACCTTCCCATCCTCGATTTTCACAACGACTGCAGATTTTTTGGCATTCCGGTTCTCGTCGATGGTGATCATGCCGGTAATTCCGGGGAAATCCTTGGTTTCAGCTATGGCATCTCTGATCAGCTGACGGTTTTTAGGAGTATTGATGGCTTCCATCAAAGTGGTGGCTTTGGGATTATCATTATACGCTTCCTTTATGTTCTGTTCCTGCAGTATGCCGGACCTTTTTATGGCATCGAAAGCGATTCTGGCGGCATCGTAACCCAACGGAGCCATGGCGTCCGGGATTTCGTTGTATTTAGCTTTATAGTCAGCTATGAACTTCTGAATCTCCAGTCGGGGATCCTCCGGAGTGTAGTGGTTACTGTAATATGTATGCTCCAAAGCCTTACCGCCTATCTCCACCAGACGAGGGGAATCCCATCCGTCCCCACCGATTAAAGGAACGTTGATACCCAAATCCCTCGCCTGCCTTGCGATCAGACCAATCTCGGTGTAATAACCGGGGATGAAGATGACCTCTGGATTCTTGGCCTTAAGTGCGGTCAACTGCGCCCGGAACTCTATGTCACCTTCGGCATATGATTCCTCGGTAATGATCTGGCCGCCTAGATTGGTGAACGTCTCAGTGAAGAATTGAGCCAAGCCCACGCTGTAATCGTTCTTTATGTCTTTTAAGATGGCTGCCTGGCTTACTTTGAGAGTGTTACGGGCAAATTTTGCCATCACTTCCCCCTGAAAAGGATCGATGAAACATACCCGGAAGACGTAATCCCCCACCTGGGTTACCTTGGGATTAGTAGAAGCCGGGGTGATTATCGGGATTTTGGCCTCCTGGCAAATCGGGGCACCGGCTAAAGTACGCGAGGATGCCACCTCTCCCAAAACCAGAATCACCTTATCCTGATTGATCAGCTTTTTGACTGCGGTAGCTGCTTCCTCTGGCTTGGACTGGTCATCCTCTACCACAATCCGGACCGGCTTCCCCTCGATCCCTCCGGCTTTGTTGACCTCTTCCAAAGCCATCTCGATCCCTCTCTGGGTCGATTTCCCGAAGGTGGCAGTCACACCGGTGAGCGAACCGAATTCACCCAAAACCACCGCATCTTCCTTCTTTGCACAAGAGAATAAGAGTAAACCCGCAAGCATACCGATGATCACCGCAGAAATCCAGGAAACTCTTTTCATCGACATCCTCCTTCAAATTAACTTGCTGGTGACAAGCATTATCGTAACCATAGTTTGCTAAGTTAGATATATCCGGAACCCATATTTGTCAAGCTCTTTTTAATTCGATGACCAACGGATAATCGAAGAAAATCAACCATCTCCAGACGCAACCTTACTAAAAACAGGGTTCGGCAGAAGATCTCTCATTCCCCTTCTGGTGACGTTCTCCTCAATTCGTCGATGATCATCTGAACTTTCTCTTTCTGAGTAGGATCTCCATTCCACAGACGAACGAAATTTTCGAAACTGTCAATCGCCTCTTTCCTGTTCCCTTTTTGCTGATAAATAGTCCCTAACCGGTAGAACGCTAAGGCATTCTGAGGATCATATTTTATTGTCTCCAGATACTCTCCGGTAGCATCCTCCACCATCTCTTTAAGCAGATAAATTTCTCCCAAAAGATAATGCACTTTCGGGTCATTCTCTCTAAGAGAAAGAGAGTTTTCACATTCTTTCAAAGCCTGGTCCAATAATCCCTGGTTGTAATATTCGACGCCCAGGTTGTAATAAACAATAGAACTGTCGGCACCGTTCTCCAAAGCCTTTTGGTAATATTCCAAAGCCACATCGTGCTTTCCCTGATCTCCATATATCGATGCCAGATTAGCATAGGCGTTACCCAAACCGGGATTGTAGAAAACGGCTTTCCGGTATTCCTCCTCTGCTTTGATAATATCCCCCTTTTTGGCATACACCACCCCCAAGGTATAATAAGCTTGACCGGGATTAGCGGTGGAGTAGCCCGGGATTCTGATATTGACCAATATCAGAATAATCACCAGGATTAAAAGATATTTGCCGAACTCAAGAATTCTTCTCTGTCTTAGGATACAATAAAACCTCTCCAAAGCAAATGCCGCAAAGATTAAAAGAATCGGAAGGATGGGAACTCGATAGCGGGCGGTGACGAAGAAGAGAATCACGCTCAACATGTAGACGAAAAGAAAAATCAAAAGCAAATTAACATATTCCCTATCTCTTACTACTTTAAGTGAAAACTTTGAGTGGAATAGAATAATCCCCACTAAGCCTAGTGGGGTAATAAAACCGAAGGGAAAATATATGATAAACTTCCAGATCAGAAGCTTCAGGACGGGAGCACTACGCGCAAAGAAATAGAAATCCCGGTTATTGGAAAGCTCGTTTCCGTTCCAAAAGAGAGTAAATTTCTTCAGCATTAATTTGAGAAATTGAAAGGGTTGATTCAAAGCAAAGTTCAGCCCCTCCTTGTACCAGAAACGGGAGATTTCGGAAGGTTTGAGAGATCTCCCTTCTTTCTTCTCTGCTAACCGGATAGCATCTTCATAAGATCCCCACCAGGTGGCACTGCCTCCTGGGAAAATAGCAGTAGCGCCGTCCGATTTGGGATTATTGCCTATATAGAAATTCATTCCTCCTTGTGAAGATATGAGAACGAAATCATGACCTTTGATGTAATTTCTCAAAGTCACGGGAAGAATCATCAGAATCGCTCCCAAAGCCAAATAAACAGGGTAAAGTAATGATTTTGTCAAGATAGTTCGGGGAAAATGTATCATGCTTTGCCCGGTCGGTTTTAAGATTAGCCAGAGGAATAAAGCTGCCCCTACCAGAAGAATATTCGGTCGAACCAAAGCAGACAAACTTAAAAGCAATCCGCTTAGAAACCACAGTTTATAAGAAGGTTTCTCTCTTGCTTTGATGCAGGTAAAAATCAAAAGTAGATTTAGAAATACTTCCAAAACTGGTAATAAGAGTTCCCCCTCGTAGTAGATCAGTACTCCGTATAAGGTAGCCATCACCCCGGCTATAATTGCAACTCTCCTGTTGAAAACTTTCCTTCCCAAAAGATAAACCAAGATGCAACTCAACGATCCGATGATAAACTGAATCAACCGGATTGTAAAGTAGTTGTGTCCGAAGAAGTTGTATGCCGCAGCGAGAAAATAGGGATAAAGCGGTGCCCGGAAGAATACTCCGCCGGTAAAATCCTCCCCCTTCAATATCGATTGCGCCCACTGATCATGGTATTCGGCATCCATGGTGGGGGTATCGAAAAGCGGGGAGCTTCTCATCTCCAGCAGGTAGATGAATCTTATGACAAAGGCTAAAATGAAAATCCCGATGATTATGAATACTTCTTTTTTGACTGATTTTCTCATAAATCTCCGGTCCTTGATTTTTTAAGCTAATTACAAATGTCTTCAAAGTCAAGCAGTTCGTCTGTTAGACCCCCTGTAATAGAGACTATATATACTACTCAAAAATCGTATACAGGGCTCCCCACCATGTCAAATTTGTTATTCGGAGACCTAACTGAAAATCCTTGACAGTCTGTAGTAGTTATAATAAATTTGGTTTTTGTCGTATAATTGTATTCAAACAGGAGTAAGATGATAGAGAAGCTTATCCACGAGGAATGTGGTGTCTTTGGCATTTTTGGTGCACGGAAATCGGCAGAGCTGACCTACCTGGGGCTTTATGCCTTACAGCACCGGGGGCAGGAGGGGGCGGGGATCGTCTCCTCCAACGGAGAGAGGTTCTATCAGCATAAAGGTTTGGGGGAGGTCAACGAGGTTTTCTCTAACAAGGAGATCCTCAATCAATTGAAGGGGGATATTGCCATTGGGCATAACCGCTACTCCACCACCGGCGCCTCTGCTTTGATCAACGTTCAACCGCTCTCCATCACCTATAAAAAAGGAAACCTGGCCATAGCTCACAACGGGAACCTGACCAATTCCTACAGCTTGCGGGACAATATGGAGAAAACCGGCTCCATCTTCCAAACCTCCAGTGACAGTGAGATAATCTTGCATCTGGTGGCCCGCTCAAAGAAGAAAACCGTAGAGGAGATGGTTCAGGATGCCCTGTTGAGGGTCAAGGGGGCATTCTCGGTGGTCTTCAACACTGGGGATTCTTTGGTGGCTGCCCGAGATCCGCATGGATTTCGTCCGCTGGCTTTGGGGAAACTTAACAGCTCCTGGGTGGTGGCTTCGGAGACCTGTGCTTTCGACATCCTCGGGGCAAAGTACGAACGGGATATTGAGCCGGGTGAAGTAGCGGTCATCGGTCCCAAGGGAATCAAATCGTACCATCCCTTCAAACCGGTAAAAAGTGCCTTTTGTATCTTTGAATTCATCTACTTTGCCCGCCCCGACAGCATGATCTACGGAGAGATGGTAGACAAAATAAGAAGAAGATTGGGCAAACAGCTGGCTGAGGAACAACCGGTAAAAGCCGATATAGTGATCTCGGTTCCCGACTCCTCAAACACCGCTACCTTAGGTTATGCCGAGGAAGCCAAAATAAAATACGAGGTAGGACTGATCCGCAATCACTACATCGGGAGAACTTTTATCGAACCGGAACAGACCATCCGGGACTTGGACGCCCGGATAAAATTCAATCCGGTTCGGGGAGTTCTGAAGGATAAACTGGTGGCGATCGTGGACGATTCCATTGTCCGGGGGACCACCAGCAAAAAGCTCATCAAGATGTTGAGAAACGCCGGTGCCAAAGAGGTGCATTTTCGGGTTAGCTCACCCCCCATCATCTCCCCTTGTTTTTACGGAATCGACATGCCTACCAAAGAGGAGCTGATCGCCTCCTCCCAGTCGGTGGAACAGATCAGGGAATTTCTGGATGTAGACAGTTTGGGTTATCTCTCCATCCCCGGCATGCTTTCCATGCACTCTTTAGGTGCAAGGAATTTTTGCGTTGCTTGTTTTTCGGGAAAATATCCCACCAAGATCGAAAATAATAGCGGTAAATTCGTGCTGGAAAGAAAGTGCTGTGGACAATTTTGATATTATTTTAGATATTACTCCTGGACTTTTAAATCCTTTGGAATCCAAAGCAAAACTAAAATAGGATTTTATGTCTCTCACCGAACCAGAATTCAATGCCAAAGTAGTGGAGTTGATGAATCAAGTCATCAGAGAGAAGGGCTTGGGATTTGACGAAGCCCGCATGGGCACCAGTCTGAGAACTGATGAGACTACAAAGTTTCCTGATGGGGTTCTCTGGAAAGACAAAAGCACTCGATCACCGTCATTGCTCTTCGAAATAAAGCGACCAAATTGGGATGCAACTAACATCTCTCTAATAAACGATGCTAGCATAAAGGCATTTCAGTTGGGCGCTGAGTATTTTGCCACCTGGAATATGCGAGATTTCATTCTCTGGAGGACTTTCAGACCAAATGTAGCTCTTTATGAGAGAGTTGTGCATTGGTATAGGAATATCATCTGGGTAAAAGATATTAGTGAAGTTGATAGAAAAGAAAATTGGGAAAAGATTAAGAAATTTTTGGAAGAATTCTTGTTCGCTTTGGATCAGAATATTTTCAAGAAAAAGAAGGTGTTTCCTGGACTTCCTTTGGATCAATTCTTTATAAGAAAACTTGAAACCAATGTTGATATCAATACGCAGGTTTTTACTATCGCTTTAAAACAAAAATGTTTGAATGACCATGAATACTATAAACGACTCTGTAAATGGATTTGGGATCAAGGATGGCACCCAGATTTGAAGAAAAAAGCGCAAGAAACTGATCATATGGTGTATGAGAGAATTGCCCGTATTGCTGCGTATGTTTTGGCCAACAAAATACTATTTTATAATGTGCTGCGCACTGAACACAAAGAACTCCAACCTATCCAAACTGAAGGGATAAAAGGGAGTTCAGACTTAAACCTGATTCTGAAAAAACATTTTCAGAAAGTCCTTGAAATCAATTACGACACCATTTATAAAATCGAAATATTCGATGACTTGAGAGTCCCCGATAATTCTCTGGAACAGATGATAAAGTTTCTGGATGATTTCGATAAATACGATTTCAGGGGTGTAAATTATGAGATTTTGGGACAAGTATATGAGGATTTGATACCTGGTGCAGAAAAACACGAAATGGGTCAATACTTTACTCCTCCTTCTACCGTTGATCTTATCAACAGTTTCTGCATTCAGGACCCCGACAATGTGATTTTGGATTTAGGTTGCGGGGCAGGAACTTTCTTGGTTAGGGCTTATGCTCGGTTGAAATACCTGAAAAGAAAGAAAAAAACACATAAAGAACTGCTGGAACAACTTTGGGGCGTGGACAAAGCCTCCTTCCCTGCTCATTTAGCTCAAATCAATTTGGTACTGCCAAGTTTATCTATGACAGAGAATTTCCCATATATAGAAAACAAGGATGCTTTTGACATCATACCCCAAGAAACCTATTTTGAGGTTCCTTATCATCGAGGGATAAAACATGAATATAAGAAGATTTCACCCAAAGGAGTGAAGGTAAAAGTCCCCGATATGGATGCTGTTGTGGGTAACCCTCCATATATAAGACAGGAGAAAATAGAGGATAAAGAGCACATAAGAAAAGTTATCGAGAAAGAATGGGGGAATTTTAGAGTTACTAATCAGGGTGGCATCTCTATTGGTAGTCAAGCAGATATTTATATCTATTTCTTCATTCACGGTGCGAGGTTTTTAAGAGAAGGCGGACGATTGGGTTTTGTTACTTCTAATTCCTGGTTAGATGTTAGATATGGTGCGGGTTTACAGAAATTCTTTTTAGACAACTTCAAGATCATTGCCATTATCGAAAGCAAAGTAGAAAGGTCTTTTGCCAAAGCAGATATAAACACAGCCATCACCATCGTGGAACGATGTTCGGACAAGAAGAAAAGAGAAAACAATCTGGTAAAATTTGTGGTTTTGAAGGAGAAGATAGACGTTTTAATCCCCAAGGATGGAGATAGATGCAGATTTGAGGATTGTGATAAATTGATTTGCAGAATAACCAAAACAAAAAGCATTTTCGAAGATTCCGAGATCAGAGTTTTGCCTAAGAAGCAAAAAGAACTATATGATGAAGGTATCGAAGACCATAATTATGTTGGTTCCAAATGGGGTGGTAAATATCTAAGAGCACCCGATATTTTCTTTAAGATTCTGGAGAAGGGGAAAGGTCTCCTTGTTCCACTGAAAGATGTAGCTGATGTAAGAAGGGGCTTTACGACAGGAGCGAATGAATTCTTCTACTTAACTGAAGAACAGATAAAAGCCCACAAAATTGAAAAAGAATTCCTCAAAACAGTAATAAAATCACCTCGAGAAAGCCATACCATATTGCTAAAGCAAGAGGATTTAAGATTCAAAGCATTAATGCTCCATAAAGATAAAAAAGATTTAAGACACTCGAATGCCCTGAAATACATTTGGTGGGGTGAAGAAAAAGAATACCATCAAAGACCAACATGCAAATCAAGAAAGAGATGGTATGACTTAGGAAAGAGAAAACATGGTAAGGTCTTGTGGCCTATGATTCACGATGAAAGGCATTGCGTATTTTACAACAACATTGCGGTAGTAGACCATAACCTGTTCGAACTTTTCCCAAAGTTTAAATCTGTAAATTCATCCAAAGTTCTTTGTGCTTTTTTGAACACAACGGTATATGCCCTTTTCAAAGAACTTTTTGGACGCTCGACATTGGGACAAGGTGCGCTTAAAACAGAAGGAATCGACATAGAAAAACTTCCAGCTCTTAAAATTGATTCACTGAACAAAAAAGAGATAGATAGAATTATTACTGCTTTCGATAAACTTGCTTCCAGACCGATTTTGTCAATTTTCGAAGAAATCAAGCAAAAAGATCGACAAGAATTAGACAATGTCCTTTTTGATATTTTAGATCTGACCCAGGATGAAAGACAAAAAGTCCACGATGCAGTTTGTGAACTGGTTAGAAATAGGTTAGATAAGGCTAAAACCTTTGGGAAAAACAATAAGAACAAAAAAGAAGAATTCAACCCCATAGGCTATGCTGACCATATTTTAGAAGAGATTTTTTTAACGGAAGGGAAAAAGGAATTCCCCAATAATTTTATTGATCTATCATGGAAAACCATTACTGTTCAACTGCCTAAGACCGAATCAACTGCGAAATTAGTAATAGAAGAATTCTTCGGAAAAGCAAACTTACGAGTAGACGGAGGAACTATAGACTGCCAAACCACCCCCAAAGCTAAATTTGTAGAGTTGGCTATCCAAAAGGGGGTGAAGGAAAAGGTATTGGTTCCCGTGGATGATAAAAACTGTATCACGGCAGTCAAGAGCTATTGGGATTATCGCAAGGCAATAGAGTCTCAGATCAATGAAACTATTAAAATGTTCAATCTAACTAAGAAGCAAACCAAAGCAGTTCTCTCCGAAATAGAAAACAGATTATAAACCTCTCCTCCTATCCCCCCTCCTTAGTAAAGAGAAGGGGGAAAAAGGGGGTGAGGTTTAATGATAGAGCAAAATTGAACCTCAAAATTTATTCCCTGATTCACAAAAAAGAATTCAAGCGTTTTGTCAAATTCTGCCTAGTAGGGGCTTCCGGCGTTCTGGTCAACATGTTCTTCCTCTGGTTTTTCACCGAGAGAGCCGGGATCTACTATCTTCTCTCCAGCCTTTTCGCCATCGAGATTTCGGTTTTGAGCAACTATGTGCTGAACGATCTCTGGACCTGGCACGACCGGGGGAAAGAGGGCAGGGCGGAGTATTTCAAGCGAATGCTGCAATATCATCTCTCCAGCAGCGCCGCCATATTGACCAACCTCTCTGTCTTGTGGCTGTTAACCGATCTGGTGCATATATATTATTTGACCTCCAACTTCTTTGGCATCTTATGCGGAACTTTTTTGAATTTTTTTCTCAACGACCGCTGGACCTTTAAACACAGAAAAGACCTCGGAGTGTAAATCTTCAGGATTACCAAAAAAGATTATGATAAGGCTGAAGCCTTACACTCCATAAGCGTACTTGTTTTAATCCTCTATTTCTAACGACCTGCAGATTTATTGCCGATAATAAAAACAGCCATTAATCAATAGTCGTAAATCATTAGTAATTCGTTATCTGTCATTTCATTATTCGCCATTTACAATTGAATTTAGGGGGAACATGGACAAGGCTCGGATATTGGTAGTCGACGACGAGGAGTCGATGTGCAAGTTCATGGAGATCATGCTCAAAAAGGAGGGCTACTCCGTCACCACCAGCCAGGATCCTGATTCGGTCATCCAGAGGATCAAGGTCGAAAAGTACGACCTGGTGATCGCCGATCTGATGATGCCTCAGATGAATGGGCTGGAGCTTTTATCCCGGATCAAGTCGGTCGACGCCGGAGTCGATTTCATCGTGATGACCGCATTTGCCTCGGTCGATTCCGCCATCGAGGCTTTGAAAAAGGGAGCCTTTGACTACATCACTAAACCCTTTAAGGTGGACGAGATAAAGATAGCAGTAAAGAAATCTCTGGAGCAGAAAAGCATAACCCGGGAGAACATACGACTTAAACAAGAGCTTCAAAGCGAATTCGATTTCAACCGCTTTCTCGGCAACAGCCCGGAGATCGTCAAACTCAAAGAAATGGCGGAGAAGATCGCCAGGTCGGATTCCACTGTTTTGATCGAAGGGGAATCGGGCACCGGAAAAGAACTGATAGCCAGAGCCATCCATTACCATAGCCAGAGATCGGGCAAACCTTTCATCACCATAAACTGTGCCGCCCTGCCGGAGAATCTCTTGGAAAGCGAGCTGTTCGGGCATGTGAAGGGCTCGTTTACCGGAGCGATAAAGGACAAGGATGGTTTACTCAAGGTGGCGGATGGGGGGACGTTCTTCCTGGATGAGGTGGGCATGACCTCCCCTGCCATTCAGGCGAAACTGCTAAGGGTTTTAGAGGAAAAGGAAATCACTCCAGTTGGGGGCACCGTCCCCCTCAAGGTGGACGTGCGGTTAATTGCTGCTACCAATGCCAATTTGGAACAGGAGGTGAAGCAGGGAAATTTCAGAGCTGACCTTTATTACCGCCTGCATGTCATCCCCATCACCCTCCCCCCCCTGCGCGACAGAAAGGATGATATCAAACTTCTCTCTTCATATTTTGTTAAAAAGTATTGCCAGAAGATGAAAATGGAAGAAAAAATACTCTCGGACGAAGCCATGGAGGTATTGGTTTCATACCGATGGCCCGGTAACGTGAGAGAGCTGGAGAATTCCATCGAACATGCGGTACTATTATCCCGGGGGAATCAGATTACCTTAGCGGATCTTCCCCAAAAGCAGCGGGAAGAAGAGAAAATTGACCTGGTGAATGAGGAAAAGGCGAGCGCACCCTCGTTGGAAACCATAGAAAAAGCTTATATCTTCTGGGTGCTAACTCAGACCGGGTGGCAAAAAGGGAAAGCCGCTTCCATCCTGGGAATCGACAGCTCCACTTTGTACCGAAAGATAGAAAAGTATCGATTGAAATCCCCTTCCGCATCTGTCGGCGATATCTAATGAGAATCGCAGAATATTGTAGTTGTCCAGTTTATTGGGCTAAAGGATGTTCGATCCTTTGATTTGCTCAGAATCGAGCAACTGCGAATTTAACGAGGCATCAACTGGTATGAAACCGAGCTTAGGAAATACAGATAATTCTCATCTTGACTGCAGAGGTTTATTTTCCGTTGAAAACATCATCGGTTTTTCCATTTTCGTATTTTCACTTGCCATTTACATCAAGACACTATGTCCCACAGTTTACTGGTGGGATTCGGGGGAATTCATTGCCAACATAGCCGTCTTGGGCATTCCTCACCGCCCCGGTTTTCCAGTTTATGTGCTTTTGGGCAAGGTTTTCTCCTGGCTCCCCCTAGGAAGTATCGCTTTCAGGATAAATCTCCTTTCCGCTCTTTTCGCCTCTCTTTCTTTGGGGATTTTTTTTAAAATCTTTACCCGGACTATGAACCTGTTTTTCCCGCAAAAGGCTAAGCGAGAATCGTTGATTTGGTTATCGTCTTTCTTATTTGTCCTGATTCTTGGTTTTACTTATTCCTTTTGGATTCAGGCGGTGAGAGCTGAAGTCTACTCTTTAAACATACTTTTCTTTTCCCTCTTATTATTTCTGGGTATCATATATCTTCAAGACAGAAAGTCAAAACATCTCTATCTTTTCTTTTTCATTTTCGGTTTGGGCTTGGGAAACCATCATCTCAGCCTGCTTTCCACCCTGCCGGCTTTGCTTTTCTTGATCTTCTTTTCATCCAGTGTTGAAGTAACCGTTCAACCTCCATCCATCATCCGTCATCCGTCAATCGTCATTAATTTAAAGAGATTACCTATATGTTTTGTATTCTTCCTATTGGGCTTAAGCATCTACCTTTACCTACCTGTGCGCTCACTCTCACATCCACTTTTAGCCTGGGGAGAGACTAAATCCGTCTATTCATCGGCCGGCTCCGTTTTTGCCTTTGATACCCTAAGGCATCTGAACTTCGATTTCCTATCGAATAGCATGGCGACGCTCTCCCGGATATTCAGTCTTCTCTCCGATCAACTCACTTTACCGTGTTTTGCCTTGAGCTTGGTGGGGTTTCTCTTGCTTTACAGAGATAATAAGAAGATTTTGGTTTTTTTGCTTTTGCTGCTGTTATGCAACTTTGCAGTTGTGCTATTCATGACCACCGATTTTATATCCACCAATCCCGATCTGCACGGATATTTATTATTTTCCGTTTTTGCTTTTGCCTTTTCGAGTGGGCTGACAATTTTCCTCATCATGGACGGCATCCGTCATTCCTCCTTCGCCATTCGGCATATCATTCTGCTTTCATTTGGTCTGCTCTCCATCTATCCTTTATTCAAGCACTATCAGGAAAGCGATCTTTCCTCGAACCGGATCGCTGCAGATTATGGGAAAAGCGTGATTATCGATCTCGACTCCAACTCGGTATTATTAACCGACAACGTTAATTTGAATTTCATCCTTAGGGAACTACACTATGCGGAGGGTATTCGATCGGATGTAACCATCATCGACCGAGGTCTTTTAAGCTTCGATTGGTATGTTAATCAAAAAAGAACTGAGCAGAAAGTCCTTTTCTCAGATGTTCCAGAAAATTTACGGGGTGAGAAGATGTTCAGCCGGCTATTGTGGAAAAGCATGGACTTAAACCGACCTGTTTATATGGAATTCACCGAGAGAGATTCTGGTCTGGTGAATAGGCTTGTACCCGCTGGATACGTCTTTAGAGTATCCCCGATAGAAATTGGCCTGCTTCCAGATAAGGATCTGATACTTCAGAAGAGATGGGATAAAAACGGCCCATTCGATTCCCAGGCCGATATTTTTCAAGAAGACTGGGATGCCCAGCGGGTTTTTGCCCTTTCTTTTTACCGGTTGGGGCTTTTCTATGAATGGAAAGGGATGATCTCTTTAGCGCTGGATCGGTTTCATAAAGTCAGAGAAGTCGATCCTTGGAATGAGGAGATCATCCTGAAAACCATACATCTGGAGACGCTCCGAATGAAATCCGATTCTTCGTCTTGAGATGCTTTCGTCCTCAATGGCAAATTATTTAAAAGCTCGACAGAGTTATGCTTGAATCAAGGATTTGCATTTTGCAAGAAGTCGGGGAAAAAGAAAGCGAAAAGAGCAGGTGTTTAAAAACCGAACAACCCTTTTTTAATTGACAGTTAACGCCTTAGCGGATTAGACCTAAAACAGCACAAATTTTGCTGCACTCATTTTCTGTTGGAAGACAAAGGGGATCTATGAGAGCAAGAAAAATCATCAATCAAAAGGGTTTCACTTTAATAGAGTTGATGATCGTGGTGGTCATCATCTCCATTTTGGCTGCCATGGCTATTCCCAGATTCATGCGGGCATCGGTGAAAGCCAAACAGAGCGAAGCCAAGGCAAACTTGAAACAGATCTATACCATGGAACATGCATATCGTCAGGAGAAGGATTCATATTACCCGGGGGACGGGAGCACGGTTGTGACTCAGCCGGGAGAGTCCATTGGTCCCCTATCCATAGAGATCATGTTTCCCGCTTACTACAGCTATTCCATTACCGGCAACATCAATAGCTTTATCGCAACAGCTGGATCCAAAAGCAGTTCTGGGTTGGATGATGATGCGACTCAAGACGTCTGGACCATAAATCAAAATGGAGTCATTACCTGTATCACCAATGATGCAGATGATTGATTACGAAAGGAGTAATTTGGCGTTTTGCAATAATATCAGCAGGATACGGATTTAAAGGTGTTGAAAAAAGGGGCAGGAGATTTCGAGTTGAAAAAATACCCCTATGCCTAATAAGCAGTTAAGATAATTTAGACTATGGCATGAAGATGTGGCGTACCTTTTGCTATAGCTAAAGGTGGCAGAAGGGAAAAAGTTGTGTAGGAAGTGAACAGATAACCTAAAACAAAGGAGGGGGTGAGAAAGATGTTAAGCAAATTTCACAGAAGCCAGAAGGGTTTCACCCTGATCGAGCTGATGATCGTGGTGGTCATCATCGGGATTTTGGCCGCTTTGGCCATCCCTCGTTTCATGCGCGCCACCACCAAGTCCAAGCAGTCCGAAGCCAAGCAGATATTGAAGCAGATTTATGTCATGGAACAGGCATATCGTCAGGAGTATGACGGGTATTGGGGCAATGCTATTGTCGCGTCAGCCGCCGCGCCTGCTACCATGGGACGTATCGGCGTAGAGATAGGCTCCACCGCTCGATACACCTACAGCCTGGTGGCTGCTCAAAATACCTTTACCGCCACCGCCACCTCGGGTATACTAGACGATGACGCAGCAGTGGATACATGGACCATGGACGAACAAGGGGTCTTGACCTGTACCGCTGACGACGTCACCAACTAAGGAATCAGACTTGCCAGCCAATGAAAAAGGGACTCAAAAAATGTTGAGTCCCTTTTTTCTATTAAGAAATAGGCGGTAACCATTCCAATTATCGCAGATTTACTATAAAATCATAATCGGTTAAGTGTTAACTTCTTCCTTCCGACCATAATAACATGGGTAAGACCAGACTTTTAATATGCATCATTATATTTGTTTTGACTCTGGGGATATACCTTTTCACCCTCTGCCCTACTATCTACTGGGAGGATTCCGCAGCATTTTCGTCGGTTCATGCTCTCTTGGGTATCCCCCATTCACCCGGCTTCCCCCTGTACGTTCTTCTGGGGAGATTATTCCTGCTGCTCCCCATCGGAAATTCCGCATTCCTGTCCAATTCAATGTCCGCCTTCTGGGGGAGCATGTCTTTGGTCATTCTGTATCTTTTGATCTCCTCGCTTAAACGAAGTGGAGAAGATAGATCCAAGCCCCGTATCCTTCTTTCCCCGTTATCTGCGACTGCGGGTATATTATTCCTGTCATTCACCTCTTCTTTTTGGCTTCAAACTGTCCGAGCGGAAGTTTATACCCTAAACCTGTTTTTCACCCTTATTCTGATTTTTCTGTCAATAAAATGGGCAGATGACAATTTATCCATCGACTCTTACAAGATATTTCTTTTGTTCTCGTTCAGTTTCGGCATCTCTTTGGCCAACCACCCTCTTTTGATCGCCACCTTGGCACCTGCTTTCTTGCTGTACTATCTGATGACGGATGCTAAGCGCTTTCTGGCACCAACGAGATTGATGCTAGGGAGTGTTCTTTTTCTGATAGGAATGTCAGTCTATCTGTACCTCCCCATTCGAGCCAGCCTCTCCCCCGCCATCAACTGGGGAAATCCGGATACCTTTTCCGGATTGATCTCTTATCTATTGAGAACCTCCCAGCCTATTGGCTCTTCAGCCGAGGTCGGCTTCCCTTACCTTCAACGCCTGGGATTTAATCTTTCATTCCCGGTGATTCAATTTGGGTTAGCTTTTTTCTGGCTGGGGGTAGTAGGAGCGCTCTGGTTGTATAACACCAATCGAAAAATATTTCTTTTCACTTTTTGCATCTTCATCTTGAATCTGCTGACCGCCTCCTGGGCTTCCGATTTCTCTTTGAGAAATTACGATTTGCTTGGTTATCTACTTCCTTCTCTCTCCATGTTTGCCATCTGGTTTGCTTTTGGCATAAATTTCGTTTTGTCCTGGCTGGCAGGAATGCTGAAAGTGGGGCAAAAGGTGGCTAAAAGGGGAAAAAGCCGAGCTTTGAATAATGGGCTCAGTTATGTTCTGATGGGAATAATCGTCCTGTTGCCACTCTTTCAGATTTGGAGGAATTATTCCGGCTGCAATAAGAGATCACAAACCTGGGCTTATCGCTATGCTGACCAGATTTTAAGTTCAGTAAAAAAGGATGCCTTAATCCTGATAGGTGATGACAACACTCTGACTCCCCTGTGGTATTTGAGTCTGGCTTCGGGCAAAAGACCGGATGTTAAAATACTAAGCATAACCGCTCTCCACCAAACCAGCTACAGAGAACAAATCAGTCAACAATATCCAGGGATAAAACTCCCCCCTTCCGGATCAAACGACCTGGGGGAACTGGCTTTGAAAATAACTGCGCTTAACTCGCACCTTTTCCCAGTCTATACCACCTATTTCTCCACCCACCCCGATTTCGTGGAGCATCTCGTTCCGGACGGATATATATATCAATTATATCCAAAAAAAACGATTTTGACCGATAATGATATAGAGAGACAAGGTGAGTTTCTCAGGAGAAATGTGGAACCGGATCACTATGATACCATCACCCGGGAGCATTTCGGAGATCTCATTTTTAACCTGGGGGGATTTTATGATCGTTTAAGCATCCCCACCGCCTCCATGGAATATTTCCTCTGGGCATTGGAGATCGACCCATCCAATCCCCGGATATATTTTCAATTGGGAAAAGCCTTCCTCAAAAACGGTGACCGGCAGAAGGCTTTTGAGTTTCTCCAAGCCGGTTTGGAACTGGACCCCTACAATCAGGAAGCCATAAAACTATTGGAACAAGGTTAGGAAAGAAATGAAGAGAAAAAACATAGACGTTTCGGTAATCGTCCCCATGTTCAATGAGGAACAGAATGCCTCCGGCACGCTGGACCGGATCACCCGGGCACTCGACTCCATTCCCCGAAACTGGGAGATAATCGTAGTGGACGACGGCTCCACCGATAAAACCAAAAATATGGTGGAGGATTATTCCCGATTCCACCATTGGGTTAGGCTGATCTCTTATCCACAGAACCGGGGGAGAGGAAAAGCACTGAGAGTGGGATTTGCGCATGCCCGAGGGGCGATAATATGCACAACCGATGCGGATTTAAGCTACGACGAGAAGCATATCCTGCAGATGATAGAGATGCTGGACAAAAATCCGGAATTGGATCTGGTAGTCGGTTCCCCCTATGCCCCGGGAGGCAAAGCCCAGGGTGTCCCTTTCTTCAGATTGTTCTTGAGCAAGTGGGGAAATAAGATTTTGGGATTTGCCATGAAGGGAGGGGTCTCCACCGTCACCGGGGTTTTAAGGGCATATCGCCGAGAATGTATCAATTCCATAGAACTGGAATCGGACGGCAAGGAGATACATCTGGAGATTCTATCCAAAGCCCTGGCCATGGGTTACAAAGCCAAAGAACTCCCCGCTACGTTGAAAGCCCGGGTGAAAGGGAAATCCAAGTTCAGATTCAAAGCCACCGCCGTATCCCATCTGATCTTCTCCTTCTTTGAAAGACCGATACTGCTGTTTGGCGCCATCGGGCTCTTTATGGTTTCCTTAGGATCTTTGGGCGGGGTTTATGTGATCTACCTGTGGCAGAAAGGAACGCTCAATCCCAACCGTCCGTTGATGACCCTGATGGTGCTTTTGATCATAGCCGGAATTCAGGTGCTCCTCTTTGGATTTCTGGGTACCCAGATGGTACATCTTCGCAAGGAGATCTACAAGGTGCAGAGGGAGAACAAATATATGGAGAAAGAGATAGGAAGCTTACATAGAATCCTCCAGAGAGAAAAATCTAAAATCAAACGTCATCCGGAGTTCACAAGACAAGAAGTAACCGAAAGCTCTACCCCGTCCGGGGTGCTGATTTCGGAAAAGAGAAGCGATTAACTTGTTCAATACCAAAAAAGTTATAATAATGCCTCCTACCAAAAGAATATGTCTGATCACCAACCGTTATCCTACCTATGCAGATGACATCGCTTCTCCTTTCGTACGTGACTTCCATCTGGGATTGAAGGAGAAGGGTGTGGAGGTATCCGTCTTCACCCCGCACTATCAATCCGAAAGAGAAGATTGGACTGACGATATAGTGAGGTTTAGCTGGTGGGGAGGTAAAAAGGTGGTGGGGAGTCTCAATTTTCTAAACCCTCTGGAGATGATCCAGCTTCTCTCTTTTATGCGTAACGGCAGACGCCAGTTTTTTGAGCATCTGAGAAACACCAATCCGTCTTCCTGTCTGGCATTATGGGCACTCCCTTCAGGATGGTTTGCCTATCAAGCGAAGAGGAAGCTTGAGATCCCCTATTCGGTCTGGTGCCTCGGCTCCGATATCTACGTATGGGCCAAAAAACCGATTCTGCGCGGGCTTACCCGAAAAATCCTCCAAGAAGCAGATCATCTCTTTGCAGACGGATTCGATTTGAAGAAGAAAGTGGAGGAGCTATCGGGTAAACCATGCCTGTTTCTTCCCAGCATGCGAAAACTTCCGCAGGTCTTTGAGGAGAAAGAAAAACTGGATCCGCTTAAATTCAATTTCCTGTATGTGGGGAGATGGGAGGAAAGCAAGGGATTGGAAGATCTGATCCGGGCATTCGATCTGGTCCGGCAGAAATTATCTGCGGTCAACCTTTACCTTTTGGGCTGGGGTGATTTTGAAACAAAGATGAAGAGGCTGGTAGGGAGTCTCCGGCTGGAAAGACAGGTAAAGTTTGTGGGAAAGGTTACCACCAGCTCGGTGGCTAATTATCTGGAACAAGCAAACTGTGTGGTCATCCCCTCCAAGGGGGATAGTATACCTTTGGTCTTCTCTGAAGTACTTCAAATGGGAACCCCTCTAATTGTTACCGACATAGGGGATCTGGGTTACCTGGTGAGAAGATTCAAATTGGGGAAAGTAGTTACACCGGGAGATACATATGGTTTAGCTAAAGCTATGATTGAATTCATCAGGGGAGACAACGATTACTCCGAGAATATTCAGGAAGCTTTAAAACTGCTCGATATCGAAAATGCGGTGAATGATTATTTAAATACCTTAGATCCTCTGATAACCCCTCAAACTCTTCTTAAGCCAATTGAAATTTAACCATCAACAAGCACATTCTAACGAATTTATTTTTGGTTTTGTCAACGGTTCAAGCATCCCCGCGGGCTCAGACGATCCTCAGACCGAGGACAACCATCTGGATGGACAGAATGGATCAGCTCGTTTCCACCAGGTCTGATCCGCTGAATCCGCTAGTATGAACTACATGGTTCGTGCCGTTGACCGGATTATTAGCAAGAGGGCGCAGATCCTCCTTTGAACAGATAATTAATCAGCAGCAATACGTCCCCCAGATCGATCACTCCATCGCAGTTGGTGTCCCCTCTCTCTATGGGATCAGGGGTCGGGCTGTTAGTGAATAGATAGTCCAACAAATATATAATGTCTTCTATGTCCACCACCCAATCACTATTGACATCTCCAGTCATATACTGAGGTACACAGGGTGCGAATGTATCTACTTCCGCCGGATTGGAGATGGAATATTTTTTTCCCAGCATATTCAGATTTCCCCCATCCACTCTGATTCCCAAGCTATAGGTTCCTTTTTTGCCCGGTTCCTGAAATACTCTTATCATGTAGCATCCCACCAGACGGTTCGGCAGAAGCGCTATATCATCCTTATCCCCATCCTGGTTGTAGTCTTGGGTGGTATCATAACTTGCTCCAGGGATGCTGCTGTTGAAATCTATTCCCACTGAATCACCGTTAGGATCGGTGACGATCAGGTTCACCGGAGAAAAAGCCACCACCATAACCGTGTCATGCAGATAATCACCGTTGAAAAAGGTACAGACCGATTCAGACCATCGGAAAGCCCCCCAGTTATCCTTGGCTTTGACTTTCCAATAATAGGTCCCTAATTCTAGACTATCGCCGAAGCGGCTAATCAGAAGATCCGGATGAATGGTGGTACAAGTTTCGTCAAAAGTGGGGGTGGTGCTTAGGTGGAGGTCGTATCGGATCTGATCCCCGAAATTCGGATCGTAAGCAGATTGCCAAGTGAAATCGACCCAATGAAATGTGGTTTCCCCTTCACATGGGGAAAAAAGATGAAAGGGCTGGGGAGGTTGGTTGGCCGGTATCTGGGTTAGATTTTTCAATATGGAAACTTGGTCGTCTTGGTGATTGGCCACCGCCAGGTCAAAATCGCCGTCTCCATCCAAATCTGCAGAAAAAACATAAACCGGTTTACTTCCCGCAGCGTAATTCACCCTGGTTTGAAAAGTCCCGTCACCATTGTTCTTTAGGAGGGAAACATTCTGGTTGGAATAATTCGCCAAGGTTAAATCCCAATCCGAATCCCCATCCAGATCCTCGCCAAAGACCGAGCGGGGGTCGACTCCGGCTCCATAGTGAACCGTATCCTGAAATGTTCCATCACCATTATTCTTTAATATGGAGACTATGCCATTGCAGAAGGTTACATTAGATTCGATCCCTTCATCCAGCCAGGGGAAGATAATACTGCTTCCGGAACAGGTTACCGACAGGTCCAGATCCGAATCTCCATCCAAATCGGTGCAAAAAACGGAAGAAGGGGCTTCTCCGCAAACATAGTCTATCTTGGCTTGAAACGTTCCGTCTCCGTTGTTCTTCAAAACGGAGATATTGTCACTTCCGTTATCAGCTACCGCCAGATCCAAATCCAGATCTCCATCCAAATCTGCACAGAAAACCCAGACCGGCTTTCTACCAGTGCTGTAATTGACCTTGGCTTGAAAGGTCCCATCCCCATTGTTTCTAAGTATGGAGACATCGTCGCCACTGTAATTTGCCACGGCTATATCCTGATCGTAGTCCCCATCCAGATCAGCACAGAAAACCGAAACAGGTTTGCTCCCCGCATCATAATCCACCTTGGCTTGAAAGGTCCCATCTCCGTTATTCTTCAGGATGGATATCTTGTTGCTTCCAGAATTGGCTACCACCAGATCCGGATCATCATCTAAGTCCAGATCCGCACAAAAGAGGGTATAGGGTAAACCTCCGGTATTGTAATTCACCGAGGTTTGAAAGGTTCCGTTGCCATTGTTATTGAGGATGGAGACATTATTGGCACCCAGGTTGGCAACGGCCAGATCCAGATCGCCATCTTTGTCCAAATCCGCACAAAAAAGACAGCGGGGAGAGTGTCCCACATCATAATCCACCGCTGGAGCGAAAGGAATGGAATCGGTTGGTAAAGGACCAATGCCGGTGATAACCTCAGACTGGGCAAAACCCGGCACTGCCCATAAAAACAAAACTACTAAAAGCATTAATCTTTCTCTCATAGTTCACCTCCTGAATAATAAACCGCAAAACAACATTAATAGAAGATAGATTACTTTTAACCTGCTGATATAAGCACAACCTTGCAGCTGATTAGGCATGTTTAACCTTAACAGGAATCCATAATCAAAACAAGCATTCTTTGTTTAAAGTTGAATATTAGCAAATTTACATAGTTACGAGCACAGATACGAAATCTACATATCTTGTTTAACTGGTTCTTAATATTAACTCTTTATTGTTGCTACAATGAATTAAGAACCAATTGGCAACGGATGGAAACATGAAATCATAATAGCGATTTGGTATAATTAAATGTCTCTAATAAATAAAATAAATTAAGTATAGATTTTGTCAACACTTATTATCGAGAATAACAACAAAAATCCTTTTTGACCGGTGTTGCAAAATACTACAATAATTATGTAATCACATTACCGATATGATGTAACCACATAACATAAAATAACTTAACCGATTTTAAATTGAATGATTAATAACGATTTTAAAGGATTCTGTAGATGTAATTATTCCTCGTGACTCTTTCCTAAGGGGCGTTTGCTGAATATATATTGACATGTTGAGGAAGAGACCGAATGTTTTTATATTTTGGATTAAAGGAAACTGCTACCGAGCTAATCTGATTTTTTTCCCATTTATTCTAGCATAATAACTAACAGGAGGGTGCTTGTCCTCCTTTGAACAGATAGTTGATTATAACAACTATATCCCCCACATCCACCACCGTGTCACAATTGGCATCACCAGACTCTATAGGATAAGGAGCGCAACCATTTTTGTACAGGTAGTTGATTAAGTAGACTATATCACCAATATCTACCACCTCATCCCCCGTCACATCGCCGCGGGTGTATATAGTCGGCAGATCGAAGTCTATGCCGGAAACATCATTTGGCATGGTAACGTGAACTAAATCCCCCCCTTCCAGAGAATCCTGGTGATCATACCACTGATAATCACATTCCGTGGAAGCTTTAACATAATAGCTTCCGGTCCGCAGACCGGTTACTCGGTAGCTCCCGTCGGCAGAGGTGGCACTTTGTCTAAAAGAAATCCCCACCTGAGAGAGCAGCGGAATCCCCTCTTGAAGCAGAAGCTGAACTAAGGAGCTTTCGTAAGCTGCTACGGTGGTATTGGAAAGAGGATTTCCTTCCGAATCATAGACGTACCCGCTGATCGATCCTCCGGCTTCCAAGGAAAAATTCTTGCCGGTTACCGTGGAAGGAGACGTGACCAATATGGAATCCGCACTGTTCCAGTTATCTTTATCATTATAGAACTCAAAAACATTAGCGGTATCCCCCAGGGCAAAAACCTTCCAGTATCCGCTTCGAAGTCCGGAAAGCGAATAGTTTCCGCTGGTGTTCGTAAAAGCTACCTGGAACCATTCCAGGGTATCCTGCAGCAGTATTCCCAAAACCAGAGCGCTGTCCAAAGGTCCGGTTGCCGCGCTGGCAACGTTCCCCTGTATCTTCCCACCCGAGCTTAACGTGAAGTTCTTGGAGGTGGTGGTGCCTCCCTCGGTAACTGAAACTAAATCTGCGGTTACCCAGCTGGATTTGTTGTTGTAATAAATATCGATATAACCAAGTAAATTGAAAGTTCTCAGCTTGTAAGTCCCTGTGGGTAATCCTTCGATGCTATAACTGGCAGGTCCTAATATACTTGTGGGCATGTCATAGTAAATGGTCTTGTGAGTGGTGTCGATAGCAAATACAAAAGTGGCTAGAACAAAAAGCGAACCGGACAAGGTGACCGAACCGGTGATTTTTCCTCCCAACCGAAGAGAAAAGTTTATGTTTTCGGTGGTATCATTGGAAACCACCACCGGATCCGGGGTTTCCCAGAGGTATCTATTATTCCAGTAAACGTCCACGAAGATAGAATCAATAGTGGTTCGAACCGAATACTTACCACAAGGAAGATTATCAATGAGATAATAGCCGTCCGAGCCGCTGGTATCTGCAAAGCTGCGAAAGGGACAACTTAGCTGACGAGCTGTAACTACGACGTTTGGGATTGGATCGCCTCCGGATGCTTTGGTCGCTCTGCCGCTTATCGCTCCAGTCCCTGCCCCTGCTTTGTCAAGTTCTTGCATATCCGGCGCAGACTGAGCATCGGATGTAGTCCGAACATCTGCTTTTTGAGTAAACAATTGATTATTCGTCATCCACTTTAGGTTAGGAAGTGAAAGTGGATCATTATCCGAAGCCTGAAGATCAGCATAAAATCCGAACAGCAGAACCAGCATCAGACAAAAACTGAATACTTTTATTTTCATATTATACCTCTGGAAGAAAAGTTAAGAGTTTAGAGTTCAAAGCGCATTTGTCAACGGACTGTAGTGGGCGAGGCGAATCTGGAAAACAGATGGATCGGATAAAATCATCGTTAATCCGTTTAATCCGTTGTATCCGTTGACCACTAACACGACGGTGGTGTTCCTTCCTTAAACAGATAATTGATCAGGTACACCACATCCCCCACATCCACCACTCCGTTGCAAGTAGCATCACCGTCGGCAAGTGGATTTGGAGGCTGTCCGTCTTTAAAAAGATAGTTAATCAGGAAGACCACATCCCCGACATCGGTGTTGCCATCGCCATTCACGTCTCCGCAGACCGGGTGAGTTTCGCTTAAGTTTCTCAAGATGGAGACATTATTGCTCCAATAATCCGTTACAGCTAAGTCCAGGTCACTATCCCCGTCCAGATCGGCGCAGAAAACAGAGGAAGGATGATGTTCCACCTCATGATTCACCGCACTTTGAAAGGTTCCATCTCCATTGCCCCCCAGGATGGAGACATCGTTGCTATTGTAATTTGCCACCGCCAAATCCAAATTACCGTCCCCGTTAAAATCCGCACAGAAAACAGAGTAAGGACCATCTCCTGCCGCATAGCTGACCGTACTCTGAAACGTCCCATCGCCGATGTTCTTCAAGATGGAAACATTGTGACTATAATTGTTTGCCACCACCAGGTCCAAGTCCGAATCCTTATCCAGATCCGCACAGAATATGGACCAGGGACCATCCTCTATCCCATAGGTTACCGCACTTTGAAAGGTTCCATCCCCGTTGTTTTTAAAGGTGGAAAAGCTGGCAACCCCTTCGTTTGCCACGGCTAAGTCGAGGTCACCGTCACCGTCCAAGTCCGCACAGAAAATAGAATGGGGACCGTCTTCTGCTGCATAGTTAACCGGATTCCGAAAGGTTCCATCTCCGTTGTTTTTTAGGATGGAGATATTGTAGACTGTGAAATTCGTAACTGCCAGATCCAGATCACTATCCCCATCTAAATCCGCACAGAAAATAGAATAAGGGCTATGGCCTGCCTCATAGTTGATGGCACTCTGGAAGGTTCCATTCCCGTTGTTCTTAAGGATGGAGACATTATCGCTCAAATAGTTCGTTACTGCCAAGTCCAAATCACCATCTCCGTCCAGATCTGCGCAGAAAACGGATTGAGGACCAATCCCCACCGTATAGTTGACTGCGGTCTGAAAGGTGCCATCCCCATTGTTCCTCAAAATAGACACTTTATTGCTCCAGTAATTCGTCACGGCTAAGTCTAGGTCACTATCCCCGTCCAAATCCGCGCAGAAAACAGAAGAAGGATAGATTCCCACCCCATAGTTGACTGCCGGAGCGAAGGGGATACAATCGGAAATGATCTTGTGGATTTGATCAGCAGCTGATGCCATCGACATAAGAGCGATGGTTAAACCGATGAATTTAATAAATGTTATTTGTCTTGTCATAATAAGTTCCTGTTTTATAGACTCGATGTGATCATGATCATTCACACGGTGGCGGTCCTCCCTTGAACAGATAATTGATCAGATAAACCACGTCCCCCACATCGACGAAACCTTCGCAGGTGGCATCACCGGACTCTACCGGCTCTGGGGAAACACCACCTTTGTATAGATAGTTGATCAAGTATACCACATCCCCCACATCTACATTCCAGTCTCCGTTGGCATCCCCGGTTTGATACCAAGGAGCATTATAATTGAAGGTATCCACTTCACCCGGACCGGGGCAAGGAGCACCACCCGGCATGGTCAGCATCGCCGGAGCGCCTCCATCTATCCGGATACCCAGTTCGTATGTGCCACTACCACCAACCTCAGTTATCACCTCAATCTGATACCCACCCACCAAACGATCGGGGATGGTCACTATGTCGTCCTTGTCTCCGTCCTGATTGTAATCTTGCGTGGTATCGTAAGACGCACTGGAGATACTATTGAACCACAGACTTATGGAATCGCCAATCGGATCGGTGACGATCAGATCCACGGGTGAATATGCTATAATTCGCAAAGTGTCATTCAGATATTTAGATTCAAAGCCCCAGGTTTGAGTGGACCATCTTTCCGCTCCCCAGTCGTCCTTAGCTTTCACTTTCCAATAAAAAGTACCGGAATCCACGATCGCATTGAACCTGCTTTCCCAAAGATTGCTATTGATGATTGAATTGGGAGGCTCAAAACCGGGAGAAGTGCTAATGTACAGATCATATCTGATTTGATCCCCGAAATTGGGATCATAAGGAGTCTGCCAGCGGAACATGGAGGAGCCGAAAATCGTATCTCCGTCTGCGGGTGAAATTAGTGAAAAAGCCCAGGGTGGTTGGTTAGCAGAAATCTGGGTCAGGTTCTTCAAGATGGAGACATTGTCGCTGGTGGGATTTGCCACGGCTAAGTCCAGATCAGTGTCCCTATCCAGGTCCGCACAGAAAACAGAATAAGGATTACCTCCTGTCCAGTAGTTGACCGCACTCTGATAGGTCCCATCCCCGTTGTTCTTCAAGATGGAGACAGTGCTGTTATTAACATTTGCCACGGCTAAGTCCAAATCAGTATCCCCGTCCAAGTCCGCACAGAAAACAGAATAAGGATTATATCCTGCTCCATAGTTGACCGCACTCTGAAAAGTCCCGTCCCCGTTGTTCTTCAAGATGGAGACATTGTCGCTACCGTCATTTGCCACAGCCACGTCCAGATCACCATCCCCATCCAGGTCCGCACAGAAAACAGAATAAGGATAAATTCCTGCCCCATAGATGACCGCACTCTGATAAGTCCCATCCCCGTTGTTCTTCAAGATGGAGACATTGGGGCTATTAAAATTTGCCACGGCTAAGTCCAAGTCAGCATCCCCATCCAGGTCCGCACAGAAAACAGAAATAGGAGAATATCCTATCCCATAGTTGACCGCACTTTGATAAGTCCCGTCCCCGTTGTTCTTTAAGATGGAGACACTGCCACTTAAGTTTGCCACGGCCAGGTCCAGATTGTTGTCTCCATTCAGGTCCGCACAGAAAACAGAATAAGGATTAATTCCTGTCCCATAATTGACCGCACTCTGATAAGTCCCATCCCCATTGTTCTTTAAGATGGAGACATTGTTGCTACCCGAATTTGCCACAGCCAAGTCCAGATCACCATCACCATCCAGGTCCGCACAGAAAACAGAAGTAGACCAACCTCCTGCCCCATAGTTCACCGCACTCTGGTAAGTCCCATCCCCGTTGTTCTTTAAGATGGATACATTGTTACTAAGATAATTTGCTACAGCCAAGTCCAGATCACCATCTCCATCCAAGTCCGCACTGAAAACAGAATGAGGCTGACCTCCTGCCACATAATTCACCGCTGGGGCGAAGGGGATGGAATCGTATTGAAAATATTTTATGGTGAGGTAGTTAGTATAACCACCCCCATCACCAGAATAACTTGAACCAGTCACAAGCACGTGGTTGGAATCATCCACCACCAGAGCATGTGGACGATCATCTCCATTCTCCGGCCCGTTGTACTGGGCTACCCACACCTGTTTCCCTGCCGGATCATATTTTACCGTAACGCCATCGTTAGTCTGCGTAATTCCATAACTCGTTCCAGTCACGTATACGTTTCCTGAAAAATCTAATGCCATGTCATAAACCATGTCATTGAAATCTGCCGTTCTATTATATTCTCTAACCCAGGCGGTATCTCCATTAGCATGATACTTAATGATCAGGTAGTCATAGCTTGTTTCCTCATTATAGTTATTTCCAGCCACGAATATATCACCTGCACCATTTACTATTATGGCTCTGGGGTAGCCAGCGGTGTCCGTAGACGTTGGATACCTTCTCACCCAGGCGGTATCTCCATTAGAATGGTATTTAATAGTGACATAACTGTCGAAACTCTGTCCGGTAACATATATGTTTCCAGAACCGTCTGTAGCCATGACCGAAGCCCGATCTTGTGAATTATTCGAATCGTATCTTCTCACCCACACGGTGTCACCGACCGAATTATATTTTATGGTTGCATAGTCTTCAGCCGTCACCCCGCCGCCATAACTTCGTCCGGTGACATAAACATTACCGAAACCATCCAGAGCTAAGGCACGAGCTTCATCGTTTTCACCTCCCGGTCCATTATATCTTCTGATCCAGGCAGTGTCACCATTGGGTTGATACTTTATGGTGAGATAATCATAACTTCCAGTTAAAGCCGAGTAGCTGTATCCAGTCACATAAACGTTGCCCGAACCATCCACCGCCAAAGCGGTAGGTTCATCATAGTTGTCAGTCAGTTCATTGTATCTCCTAACCCAAGCGGTATCCCCGGAAGGATTATACTTTATGGTGGTGTAATCATAGCCCGTTACACTTCCAACGCTGACTCCCGTCACATAGACATTACCAGACCCATCCACCGCTATGGCTTTTGCCTGATCATAATCATTGCCCGGTCCATCGTATCTTCTTGCCCAAATGACATTCCCATAAGAATTATACTTGATAGTGGCATAATCATAGTAGGTATCACTACCTATACTAAATCCGCTCACATATATATTGCCCGAACCGTCCACCGCCACAGCATTGGCTACATCATCGTCGTTTGCCGGTCCGTCGTATATTCTCACCCAGTTGGTGTCCACATATTCGGCAAAAGCAGGTTTTACAAACAGCAAAAGAAGCAGAAAAGCAAATAACTTGGACTTCATGTTGCACCTCTGAAGAGTTGAGAGTGTAGAGTAATAAGTAGAGAGTTAAAAAGAATCATATTATACCACTTTTGAGAATAAAAAATAGTTTACTCGTAGAGTGAGCTATTCTCAAAGTCTACAGACATCTCGATATTGAAGTAAAAATGGATACACTTCCCCTTTGTTATGGATAGAATATTTTTTGATTGTCTGGCTACTTGTGACTAACTGTTATTAATATACTTATTTTTAACTGTTTGTCAAGCATAATGATAGGTGGAAAATCAAGAAGATATTGACTGGGCTGGATAATCTTATGATAAAGTGAAACTTGTATATGCAGGTAATAAACTCACTCTACTTGATCATAAGTTATTAGAATACAAACGAATGTAAAAAAGAGGTGAGGTTAGCTACATTTTAATGAGATCGGCAAATGTGGAATTTTCCCGCAGATTTTTAAAGTGAGGGTCCAGACGGACTTCAAATTTGGATGGACTCAAGGGCAGGCTTAAGGCTTGTTTCAAAAGTTCGAGCGCTTTCTCGTCATCTTTCTTCAAAGCATAAAATTGAGCCAGATCATATAAAATAGCCCCATTGTCTGGTGCCAATTCACCGGCGATTTTAATCTGTTCATCCGCTTTGGATTCATCCCCCAAAGCCAGATAAGCCAAACCCAGGGTGGCATGAAGATAGGGATTATCGGGATCACCTTGGAGTTGCTCGGAACATAACTGGATCGACTTACCGAAACATTCCATAGCTTTGGCCTCTTGGGTTGCCTCTCGGTGCGCCACGCCCATATAATAGTAAGCCAAAAAGCTGAAATATCCGGCTTCGATCGACTTCTGAAAAGTCTTCATAGAATTCTGGTAGTCCTTCTTATAGAGATAAACCCATCCGGCATCCAAATAGACATTGGGTTCGCATCCGGCTTCTATGCACTTTTCAAACCTCTCCAATGCCAGATCAAGCTTACCCATTCTCATATAAGTGCTTCCCAAGTAGTAATATGCCGAACTGTAATCCGGCGCCACATCCGTGGCCCTCAAAAAAACCTCCAGCGCTTGCTCATATAGCCCTTGGTCGTAGTAAGTGATTCCCAAAAGGAGTAGCGCTTCTTTGTCCTTCGGCCTTATTTCCAGAGTTTTACTCGCCCATCTGATCGCTTCGTCAAAGTTTTTCATATCCTCATGGATCCAGCCCAGGGATCGGATTGCATCATAGAAATTCGGTCTCAAGTTTATCGCCTTTTCAAATTCAGAGATCGCATCTTCCATCTTTCTTTTAAACCAGAATACGCGTCCCAAAGAACGATGAGCCTCCGGAAGCTCCGGATCGATCGAAAGAGCTCTCCGGCTCGATTCTTCCGCCTCATCCAGAACCGAAACCGTCCGTTCGAAGTAGGCTTGATACTTAAATACGTAAGCATCCGCCAGACCGGCATGAGCTAGAGCATAATCCGGGTCAAGCTCCAAAGCTTTTTCATACATCTTGATGGCGAATTCGATGTCTTTTTTGTTCATTTTCCAGTAATAATCCCTCCCTCGCAGGTAATAGTCATATGCTTCCACCGAGAAGGTCGGCTTCTTTCCCATCTGAACAATTTCACTGGGCTGGAGTTTCACCTTGAGGGCAGAAGCGATCTTATTAGCCACCTCCGCCTGCAGATCGAACACGTTCCTCAGCTCCTGATCGAATCTCTCCGCCCAGAGATGAAAACCGTCGGAGACTTTTACCAATTGGGCATTGATTCTCAGCTGGTTTTGAACTTTTCTGACCGAACCCTCCAGCACGTAATCTACCGACAGTTTCTTTCCTATCTCCTTCACGTTGACCGGCTGTCCTCTGAAGGGGAGAACATCGGAGCGGGACAGGACTCTTAAGCCCTCGATGTTGCACAAATCAGTGATGATGTCCTCGGTCATTCCTGCCACAAAATAATCGTCCTCTTTTCCCCCGCCCAAGTTCTCTAAATACATGACCGCTACAGAAGGCCTAGGCTCCGATTTTTCTTTTATCGTCCCCTTATACCACAGGTCCGGATCTTTTTGTAGTTTTTTCAAGTCCACCAAAAGCTCTTTTGCATTCTGATACCGGCCTGTGATCTCTTTGTGCAATGCCTTATCCAAAATCTTCTGAAACTCCTCGGATATTTCCTCTCTGCAAGTATCCAGAGAAGAAGGTGTCTCCATCATAATGGAGTAGATCAAAGCCGTCTGATGGTCCCCTTTGAAGGGGAGCTCTCTGGTCACCATCTCATACATCACCACCCCTAAGGAGAAGATGTCTGAGCGAGCGTCCACCGGTAAACCCTGAACTTGCTCCGGGGACATATACTCCAGAGTACCCAAAACCACACCGTCACCAGCTAAGGGATCGGTATCCTTAAGCTTGGCTATCCCAAAATCGGTGATCTTGGCGATCCCTCCGGGAGTGATCATGATATTTTCGGATTTTATGTCGCGATGGATTATGTTCTTTTGGTGAGCGGCATTCAACCCCTCCGCAATCTGAATGGAGAAGTTCAATATCTCCTCGAGGGATAAAGTCTTCTCCTGGATCATGGCTTTGATGGATTTGCCTTCGATGAAAGCCATGGAGATGAAACATTCCCCCTCTTTTTCGTCTATTTCATAAATGGTGGCGATATTGGGATGGTCCAAAGCCGAAGCAGATCGAGCTTCGTGTATGAACCTCTCCTTTTCCGCGAGATCTGAAGTCAGATCATGAGGTAAAAACTTCAGAGCCACAATCCGATCCAGCTTGGTATCCTGGGCTTTGTAGACCACACCCATGCCACCCTCACCGAGCTTCTCCAAGATTTTGTAATGTGATATTGTTTTGTTAATCATCAAGTTTTTCTTTCCATTGATCTTGAACTCATCCCCTTTCCCCTTCTCTTAACAAGAGAAGGGGGAGAAAGTCCCTCTCTTTTTAAGAGAGGGATTTAGGGTGAGTTCATAATGTCATTTTTTTTACCAATAATTTCTTACTTTGCTTTCCCTTTAATCAATTCCTCAAATTCTGGATAACCAGCTAAATTTTTATACCAAGGGTGCAATTTTATGTAAGCTGGGGTTATAACATTGTTTTTAACTAAGAAATTCAGTATACGCACGGCCTCTTCTTTTTGTCCGTTGAGCGAATAGACGAAACTAAGGGGTCGAACAATGTCCCGATCATATGTCCATTCCACACTTAGCAAGGATTCCCCCAGACTACTCGTCACTCTCTTCGCTTGTTCCAGGGCTTTTCCGGATTCTCCTTTTAATGAATAGGCTAAGGCTATTCTTAACCGACTTTTATATTCATAGGGCAGACCTTCAAATTCCTTGACTAAAGGTTGATTGAACTGAATGCAGGAATCTGAATATATTTCCGCCTGCTTCTTATTTCTTCTCATAAGTGCCAGGTAAACCATTTCCACAAATGAATCCCATCCCGGGTTTTCATGACGAGCTTCATTTAAGTAAAAAGAGGAGCTGTCCTCCTCTCCTGACAACATATAAATTTGCATCAAGTTGAACAGTGCCCAATCCTCGCGAGGTTTTATATTCAGCGCTTTATAAGCCATTCTTTTTGCTTCCTCCAACTCACCCCAACGTATGTACCAACCAATCATAGCAGAGTATGTAAACATATTGGTTGGCTGAATCTCTAATCCTTTGTTAAAATATTCCTCTACCTTTTCTTTTTTCCCCCAGGCTGAGTATAATTTTATAATAGCTTGAAATAAACTGGATTCAGTGGGTTTCACCTCTAACGCTCTCATAAAAGCACTCTCAGCTTTTGGATATTGACCAGTTTGAGTATACCACTCTCCCAAAAGCCTCCAAGCTTCACCATAATTAGGATTGACTTTGACTGCTTCTTCTGTCTCTTGTATGGCTTTTTCGGTTTTCCCCTCGGTCCAGTATAGCCTGGAGAGAGCGCGATGAGCTTCGGCTAAGTTAGGGTCAAGAGTTAATGCTTTTAGTCCGGCTTCCTCAGCTTTTTCCAGCCAGGATCTCATGGGGTCAACATCAAACATCACATAGCTGGAGTAGCAGTCTGAAAGTCCCGCGTAAGCTAAAGCAAAGTTAGGGTCTGCTTCCAACGCCTTTTCAAACATCTTTATAGGCAATCCCAGCCACTCCTTTGAGGTGGCTCCCCCGAAATAATATTCCCGCCCCTGTAGGTAATAGTTGTAAGCCTGTATATTCTGCGTGGGTTTTTTTTCAATCATCGCTAATTCAGGTGGAGCAAGAGTAACCTTCAATACCTGAGCTACTGACTTGGCTACGTCTGCCTGAATGGCAAACAAATCTTCCATCTGTCTGTCGTAGCTGTCCGCCCAGGCATGAAAACCATCACTGGCTTTAATCAATTGACAGGTGATTCTGATTTTGTCTCCGTATTTTCGTACAGAACCTTCCATCACATAGTTTACTCTTAATTTATTAGCCACCTCTTTAAGTCTTACCGGCTTATTTTTAAACTGCTCAACATCACTTCTGGAAAGTACTCGCATACCGCCAATCTTGGATAGCTGGGTTATAATATCTTCAGTCATTCCAGCAGCAAAATATTCATCCTCTTTATTCTCAGAGAGGTTTTGCAGATACAGCACTGCTATGGAAGGTTTGCTGGTAATAGTAGCCGACTCCTTTTGTTTCAGAAATGCAAAGTAAACTATTATCAGAATCAAAATCGCAAATGCTCCTACCAAAAATGGAATAGCCTTCTTTTTGCCTGCCTTCGGAGACTCGTCTGGCTGAGTTTTTACAATTGTTTTAACATATTCTAAACTCTTTCTCTCCCTCCTCAAATCTGCTAAGAGATCATCTACATGCTGATACCTTTCGTCCTTGTCCTTTGCTAGTGCTTTGAAAGCAATGTCTTCTAACTTAGTCGAAACCTGGTTGTTGTATCTGGTCACTGGTTGAGGCTCTTCGTTTATAATGGAATAGATTATGGTAGCGTGATGTTCTCCTTTAAAAGGTAATTGACCGGTTAAAAGCTCATACAGAACCACCCCAAAGGAGAAGATATCGCTCCGATGATCAACCTCTTCACCGGAAGTTTGTTCAGGTGACATGTATGCGGCAGTCCCTAAAGTTGAACCGGTTTGAGTTATTTTGGTAGCTCCTTTCAGTTTGGCTAAGCCAAAGTCCATTATTTTCACTTGACCCCGGGGAGTCACCATAATGTTATCCGACTTGATATCCCGATGGACAATCCCTTTCTCATGAGCTATAGCTAAACCTTCACATATCTGTATGCTAATGTCTAAAACCTTCTTTATCGAGAGAGTCTCCTCCTTAATTACCTGCTTTAGAGTCTTTCCCTCAACATACTCCATGACTATGAATAATCCTTCCGGACTTTCTTCGATACCGTAAATAGTAGTCACATTGGTATGATTCAAGGCAGATGCAGACTGTGCCTCGTGGATAAAGCGAGTTTTCTCTTCGGGATGATCCGCAATATGTGGAGGCAGAAACTTCAAAGCCACCAAGCGTTGAAGCTGGATGTCCTGAGCTTTGTAGACCACGCCTATTCCGCCCTCGCCAAGTTTTTCTAAGATTCGGTAATGAGATATTGTTTTCCCAATCATAGACCACACCTCCCGCTTTCGCTTCGCTTCAGCGGGATCCTCAAATTCGCAGCCACTCGTTGAAAAAACACTGGCGGGCGAATTTGGGACATTCCACCTTCGCCAATTTTCTCCAAGATTTTGTAATGTGATATTGCCTTGCCGATCATAATTTATCCGTTTTACATCTTTTCATCATGGAGATAAAAAAGGATTCAATTTGTATTTCGCAATTTGCAGTCTTCAATCTGAATTTAGATTTTTCCCCTCTTCTCTTAACTCTCCACTCTTAGCTTCTTCACCCTCTCCTTCGCATCCTCCACTTCCGGTATTCCGGGATCGGCATTCTTCCATATATCCAAAAATGTCTCGTAGCTATCAAGCGCCTTGTTATTCCAACCCGATTTCTCATAAGCTAAACCGAGCAGATAGTATGCTTTTACCGACCAGATCGCATAAGCTGCCCGGTTCTCATCATATCGTAAAAGAGCTTTTTCCAGCTCCGCCACCGCCTCCCCTATTTTGCCCGATTCCAAATAAGCTTGAGCCAGATAATATCTTGCCTCTAAAAGAGGAGAGGGAGCTTCTTTAACCCCTTTCTCCAAACAAGTCACCGCGCTTTTTGAATCTCCCTTGATCAACTCTACAACGCCTAATGCCCGCCAATAATTGTCCATGCCGGTCTTGTTCTTTTCCTCAACGTCCTTTTTCAAATCTCGAAGAACTTCGTTTGCTTCTTTGATCTTTCCGTCTTTTGCCAGGATATATGCATACAGGTCACGCAAATTCACCGGATCCTCCGGTCTCGTTTTCTTCAGAATGTTCCGGCTGATATCAATTTCTTTCAGAGCTAAATCCGGCTGTTTTTTTTCACAATAGATCAAAGCCCTCATATTATACTTGCCGATATTGTATTCCCCTTCGGCTTGTTCCATTCTATCGGCAGCGATACCGTCCTCCAGGATCTCGAGGGCGTCATCGAACTTGCCCTGGTACATTGGAACAAAAGCCAATAGAACTCTTCCCCCCGAGCGGATATTTTTATTATTACTGGAAGAAAGCAGCTTGTAACAGCTGTCTGCTTTGACGTATTCTCTTTTGAAAAGATACATATGACCGAGTTTCGTCAAAGAGGCATAGAAATCCGGTTTTATCTCCAAAGACTTTCGGTAAGATTCGATCGCCTGGTCGAGTTTCCCATTGTAAGTATAAAGATCCCCTCGAGTATCATAAGGATTGGCTTCATTAGGTGCCAAGGATATGTATTTATTTATGGCCCAGATGGATTTCTCAAAATCCCCCAGTTCATTATAAGCATATGCCAGCATATTATAACCCAATTTGTAAAGCGGGTCTATGGTAATGGCTTTATTCAGGTAAACCACGGCTCGCTCGAATTCTCTCAGCTGGAGTTGATAAATGGAAGCCAACAGGAAATATGCCTCTTTGTCATCCGGGTAACGCTCGATTAATTTTTCCAGAATTTTAATTTCCAAAGCTTGGTTCCCGGATGTTCCTGCTTCTAAGCACTTGATGAATTCCTTTTCTTTTGGGCTGACCTTATCCGAATACTGAACCGCTTTTGCTATTAGCGTATTCCTTTCTTCGCCGGATTTTGCATTAGCTAACCAGAAATAAGCCATTGCAAAGGTAGAATCAAGCTCCAGCGCTTTTCTAAAACTTTTCTCTGCCTCCGCTGTGTAAAGCTTATAGAAATAATCGACCCCCTCCAGATAGTAACGATATGCTTCCTCCGAATGAGTGGTAACATCAGCTACCGATCGACCCCCCTCAGGTTTATCCTGAACCGGAAGCGAAAGGCTTTTTTGCAGCTCAACCGTTAGCCGATCCACGATGGAGAATATCTTCTCTTTCGGTTCCCCGTCGATGCGTTGAGATGACAGGACTCTTCCGGTCTTCACTTCCACGAGTTGAGAGGTTAAAATAATCTGGGGTTCAACCTGGAGTATACTCCCCAAAAGCATCCATTTCGCCTCGGCTTTGGTCGCAACTTCGGAAGCTACATTCTTATCTATCGTCTTGGTACCTTCCCAGCCTAATAGCTTCAATATATCATAAAGTCTTTGGCTGGAGACCACGTTCAGATATTGGGACTCCGACAGATCGGTAATCAGAAGATTGGTGACTATCTCGCCCATCCTTTCCTTGTCCTCTCTATCTGCCATGTTCTCAAAATACATAATGGCCAAGGTATTTTCCTCTGCGCTCGCTTTCTTCTCCGGAACTATCTCCAATTTGAAAGGTTTGAGAACCAGGAAAATCAAAGCCAGGATGAAAACCAAAGATGCTGGGATCAAAAAAGGAAGGATTGTCCTTTTCTTTTTGGGGGTTATAGTCACCGTTTTTATCTGGGTGGTCTTGGCATACTCCAGGCTCTTTCTCTCTTTTCTCAAATCTGCCAAAAGATCGTCGATGTGCTGATATCGCTCCTCCCTGTCTTTCTCCAAAGCCTTGTCAATCATCCTTTGTAGTCCTTCGGGAACATTCGCTCTGTATCGGATCAAGGGTTCGGGGGTCTCGTTCAGAATGGCATATAAGATCGCCGCATGATGCTCCCCCTTGAAAGGCAGGCGCCCGGCGATCATCTCGTATAAAACCACGCCAAAGGAAAAAATGTCCGACCGGGAGTCTATCTCCTCACCGGAGGCTTGTTCCGGAGACATATAGGCGGCAGTCCCCAAAGTAGAGCCGGTTTCGGTTATCTTTGCGGTGCCTTTGAGCTTGGCCAAACCGAAATCCATTATCTTGACCTGCCCTTCCCGGGTCACCATGATATTGTCCGATTTAATGTCCCGGTGGACGATCTCCTTTTTGTGAGCGGCGTTCAAGCCTTCACAAACCTGGATGGCAATATCGTAAATCCGCTTGAGAGAGGGCTCCTCTTTCTCTGCTATCTGTTTTATTGTTTTCCCCTCAACGTACTCCATGGCTATGAAGATGCCCTCCGGGCTGTCACCTATCTCGTAGATAGTCGTAACATTGGGATGATTCAAAGCTGATGCAGCCTGCGCCTCGTGAATGAACCTTTCCTTCTCCTCCGGATGATCTATCACGTGTGGTGGTAAGAATTTCAAAGCCAACGGACGCTGAAGTTGAACGTCCTGGGCTTTATACACCACACCCATTCCACCTTCACCGAGTTTCTCGAGGATTCTGTAGTGTGAAATTATTTTACCTATCATTTTTCACATCCTTACCTTTTCTTAAATTTCGTTTATCATTAGCGAAGCTCAAATCGAGGTTCATCTTTCGTAAATCGAAACTCGAATCATACTATACTATTCGTATAAAAGAATTTAATCTAAGTACTGTATACTATTTCTCTCTACTCTCAACTCTCTCCTCTCAACTTTTTAACCCTCTCCTTCGCATCCTCTACCTCCGGTATCTCCGGGTCCGCATCTTTCCAGATGTCTAGAAACTCTTCAAATTTCTCTATCGCCTTTTTGTTCCAGCCCGATTTCTCATAAGCTAATCCAAGCAGGTAATAAGCTTTCACTGACGCAGTGGGAAAACTCGCTCTGTTTTCATCATATCTTGAAAGTACTTGTTCTAACACAGCCACTGCCTCACCCAATCTCCCCAATCCCAAATATGCCTGGGCAAGATGCACCCGGACATAATTTAGCGGAGGACCTTCTTTTTCTGCTTTTTCATAATAAGTTACTGCAGTTTTTGTATTCCCCTTGGCTTGCTCAATATATCCTAAGGTAATCCAGTAACAATACATCAAATTTGGATTTTTTGTCTCAATATCCTTTTTCATCACCCTTGCCAATTCTTCAGCTTCAGCATTCCTTCCACTCTGGGCTAAAAGATTGGCGTAATAACTCCTCCCGTTATCCACATTATCAGGGTAAATTTTCTTTAAATTCTCCACACCGATTTTGGTTTCCTTTAAAGCCAAATCAAGATTTTGTTTTTTCTCAAATAATATAATTGCTTTTTCCCCACGCTTGAATGCATTCCAACGCCCCTCAGCTTGCTCCATCCTATCTGCGGCAATGCCATCATCCAAAACCTCAAGCGCTTGATTGAACTTACCTTGATAAATAGGTATAAAAGCTAAACAGGTTCTTCCCCATGAACGATCATTCTTTTGACCGCTAGAGGTAAGCTCTTTGTAACAACTTTCAGCTTTAGCATAATCCCTTTTGAAGAGGTACATGTGCCCTAATTTTGGCAGAGACATATAGAAGTCCGGTTTTATCGCTAAAGCTTTTTTATATGATTCAATTGCCTGGTCGAGCTTGCCATTCCAGGCGTAAAGGTCGCCTCTGGAATCATATGGATTGGGCTCATCTGGAGCTAAATCTATATATTTGTTGATAGCCCAGAGCGATTTCTCAAAATCCCCCATTTTATCGTAAGCATAGGCTAGATAATTATATGCTTCTTTATAGAGAGGGTCTATCTGGATGGCTCTACTAAGGTAATGAACTTCTTTTTCGAACTCGCGTAAATCATCATGCATGAACCCTAAGTAAAGAAATGCCTCTTTCTCTTCGGGATAGCGTTCTACTATCTTTTGAAGTTCGTTAATCGACTCAGTGTAATTTCCTAATACATACGCCTCCCAAGATTTTATATAATATTTTTCCTTATCACTGGCTTTATCCGAGTATTTCACTGCTTGGGTTGTTAATCTTTTTCGCTCTTCACCTGCTTTAAGTGAAGCCAACCGATAATATGCCATGGCAAAGGTAGAATCTAACTCCAGAGTTTTCCTGAAACTTCTCTCAGCCTCTGCATTATAATATTTGTCCAAGTAATCCATCCCCTCCAGATAGTAGCTGTATGCCTGTTGCGAATGGGTGGTTACTTCAGCTATCGGTCGTTTTATCTCTTTTTTTGCTTGTTCTGGCAGCGATAAAGCTTTGGCTATTTGTGGGCTCAATTTATCAACCACTGCAAAAAGGTCCTCACCAATTGCACCGCTGACCTTCTGGGTGGCTAAGATTTTGCCGGTTGCGGCTTCGGAGATTTCGGATATCAAAACTATGTTTGGTTTAATCTGGAGTACTTCCCCAGTCAAAATCCATTTAACTTGAGCTTTCTTGGCAACTTCTGATGCAACCGTTTTATCTATGACCTTTAAATTCTCTTTCCCCAGAAGTTTCAAAATATCATATAATCTTTGACTGCTCACCACCTCCATATATTGAGGAGTTTCAGAGAGACCAGTTATCAAAAGAGCGGTAATCATCTGGGCAATCCTATCTTTATCTACAGGATCAGCCATATTCTCAAAATACATTACTGCCAGGGAGTTCTCTTTAGCCATTGCCCCTTTTTCCGGAGCTACTTCGAATTTGAAAGGTTTAAGAACCAAAAAAATCAATGCAACGACAAAAACAACCGAAGCCGGGACTATGAAAGGAAGGAGTTTCCTCTTGGGCTTGGGAGGTTCAGTCACCGGGATCTGCGTGGTTTTCACGTACTCTAAACTCTTCCGCTCACGTCTTAGATCTGCTAAAAGATCATCTATATGCTGATATCTCTCCTCTTTCTCTTTTGCCAATGCTTTGAAAACTATATCCTCCAACTTAGCAGAAACTCGATTATTGAATCGCGCTATCGGTTGAGGCTCTTCATTGATCACCGAGTAAATAATAGCCGCTTGATGTTCTCCTTTGAATGGTAAATGTCCGGTTAAAAGCTCATACAACACCACTCCAAAGGAGAAAATATCTGATCGGGAGTCAACCTCCTCGCCAGAGGCCTGTTCCGGCGACATGTAGGCCGCAGTTCCCAGGGTCGAACCGGTTTGAGTGATCTTGGTAGCCCCTTTCAGTTTGGCTAAGCCAAAGTCCATTATCTTTACTTGCCCTTCCTTGGTCACCATGATGTTGTCCGATTTGATATCCCGATGCACTATCTCCTTTTTGTGTGCTGATGTCAATCCTTCACAGACTTGAATAGCTATGTCCAAAATCCTCTTAATAGAAGGACTCTCCTTCTCCGCTATTTCCTTTATGGTCTTTCCCTCGACATACTCCATGACTATGAATAATCCTTCAGGACGCTCCTCAATTCCATGAATAGTGGTGACATTAGGATGATTCAAGGCAGAGGCAGACTGTGCCTCGTGGATGAAGCGGGCTTTCTCTTCGGCATTATCAGAGACATGCGGAGGCAAAAACTTCAAAGCGACCAAGCGTTGAAGTTTTGTGTCCTGGGCTTTGTAGACCACGCCCATTCCCCCTTCCCCAAGTTTCTCTAAGATCTTGTAATGGGAAATAGTTTTGCCAATCATAGACTACCTCCCGCTCTCGCTTTGCTTCAGCGGGATCCTCAAATTCGCAGCCACTCGTTGAAAAAACACTCGTGGGCGAATTTGGGACATTCCACCTTCGCCGAGCTTATCTAAAATTTCATAATTTTAAACGGTTCTCCCAACCATTTTTCTCTGATTAGAATTTTATTCCGACACGACCAATAAAACGAAAATATTCTCAATTGTCAATAGCATAGGATGGCGGAGGAACTGCCTTCCCTGAGTGTTCAAAATCACTTGACAGGAATATCTTCTGAAATTACCTTTACCACATGAGAATTGTTTCACCGATATCGGCCTTAGAGAATATATCATCCTGGTTGCGGAGGATAACCGGCATTGAAGTAAACTTCCAGTGGAAATTTATTTTGCGTTCATACCTTAACTATTAGCCGCATAAATAGTGCATTACCAGCTAAGAGGAGAGAAATCATGAAGACAGCACATGCGATATTGTTGGGCGTCAGTCTGATATTGGCTGCTTTTGTTTTCGGCATCCTGTTTTATAGTGCCCGATCGACAGAAAATACGATCAACGTTGTGGGAATGGCTACCAAGCGGTTCGATTCCGACATCGTGAAGTGGCGCCTGACCATCAGCCGGAATACCGGTTTAAATGACGTTACCCGGGGTTATTCGCTTATTCAAACCGATCTACAATTCCTGCGAAAGCTTCTTGCGGAAAAAGGCTTGCAGGAGAAGGAACTAACCATCCAGCCCATAAATACCATGCCCAACTACTCGCGCGAAGGACAGATCTCCGGTTACAATCTCCAGCAGGGGGTCTTTGTCATTACCTCGAATATTACTGCCGTGGAAGAGATTGCACTGAATCCTTCAGGCTTAATTGACCGGGGCATTGTCCTGCAGAATTCCGATCTGGAATATTTCTATTCCAAATTATCCGACATCAAAATGGAACTATTAGCTGAGGCATCCAAGGATGCCCAAAAACGGGCGGAGGAGATTGCCAAGAATTCAGGGATCAGTCTCGGCACGGTTACCAGCTTGAGGACCGGGGTATTTCAGATCACGGAACCGTTTTCTACGGAAGTGAGCGATTACGGCATGTACAATACCAGAACCAAACAAAAAGACATTACCATCACCGTCCGGGCAACATTTAAGATAAAGTAGAATCTTTACTTTCGCCTTCTTGAATTTATTTGATTAGTATAATTGTAGCTCGGGTTGTGAACGTGCTTCTCTATATTTATCTGAATAATTCTTCTAGTTGATTTGTCATATTAATCATAACCTTCTTTTTACTTTCCCTACCAGGTTCTTTATAGCTAATTTCAAAGATTCAAAACAAGAACTGTCAAACAATATTGCTATAATGACATAGATAACGTCATTATTGCATTATAACTGTCAAATAGACATAATACTCAATATACTGGCAGAAGATTGAATTCATATAATTGATTGTTTTGTAATGAGTTAATTAAATCGAAAGAAATTGGCACAATCGTTGCAGTGTATTTGAACTGCAAATGAAAAAAGCGAAACTATTTATTACTAATATTTAATTCAATGAAAGGAGGATGAAGTCATGGCGATAGTCAGATGGAGACCTTTCAGGGATATGATGAATATCCAAGACGAGGTGAACAGGTTATTCGACGATTTCCTCGGTCGCCCGTTGTTGAGGACCGAATGGAGCGAGGAGGTATGGAGTCCGAGTGTCGACATATCCGAGACAGAGGATAATGTCATAATCAAAGCGGAGATGCCGGGACTGAATAAGGATGATGTGAAAATCTCCCTTCAGGATAACACATTAACTTTGATGGGTGAGAAGAAACAAGAGAAGGTTGAGAAAGATGCCAACTATCATCGGGTGGAACGAAGTTACGGTGTCTTCAACCGATCCTTTACTCTTCCTACATCGGTGAAAAGCGATAAGATCAAAGCAACCTATAAGGATGGAATCCTTTCTATAACCTTGCCCAAGACCGAGGAGGTAAAACCGAAGGAGATTCCGATCAGCATTGAATAACATGGAGCCAGGGGAGGAGAAGAATCTTCTCCCCTTATTAAAAAGGAAAATATTTACCTGTTTCTCTCCACAACTGGTGAAATAGGCTTTTGCCTAGAATCGAAGTTCGTTTATTGGTAACGAGACTCGAAACGAAGCTCGGTATGCGTTAATCGAATCTCGGTACAAACATCGAGAATGATTAATTTCAAACGAAAATAAAAAGGAGTGATAAAAATGAGTAAGATAATCGGCATAGACTTAGGCACAACTAACTCGTGCGTGGCGGTGATGGAGGGAGGTAATCCGGTGGTGATTCAAAATGCGGAGGGTGTGAGAACCACCCCATCGGTAGTGGCATTCACCAAAACCAGTGAGAGATTGGTGGGACAGGTGGCAAAAAGACAGGCAATTACCAATCCCGACAAGACGATTTTTTCCATTAAGAGATTCATGGGACGAAAATACCGGGAGGTCGGGACGGAGATAAAGACCGTGCCGTTCAAGGTAACAGAAGGACCGAATGGCGATGCCCGGGTGAAGATTCAGGATAAGGAATACACCCCTCCGGAGATCTCCGCCATGATCCTGCAGAAGATGAAACAGACCGCAGAGGATTATTTGGGTCAAAAGGTAAGCGAAGCGGTGATCACCGTTCCGGCATACTTTAACGACAGCCAGAGACAAGCTACTAAAGATGCAGGAAAGATCGCCGGCCTTGAGGTAAAAAGAATCATCAACGAGCCAACTGCTGCTGCTTTGGCTTACGGGCTGGACAAGAAGAAGGACGAGAAGATCGCAGTTTACGATTTAGGCGGCGGAACCTTCGACATTTCCATCCTGGAGCTGGGGGATGGGATTTTTGAGGTGAAATCGACCAATGGTGACACGCATTTGGGCGGAGACGACTTTGACAAACGGATCATCGACTGGATAGTTGCGGAATTCAAAAAGCAGGAGGGAATCGACTTATCCAGAGACCCGATGGCATTACAGAGATTGAAAGAATCGGCGGAAAAGGCAAAATGCGAGCTTTCCACCACGCTGGAGACCACCATCAATCTGCCGTTCATTACCGCAGATGCCAGTGGTCCCAAACACCTGAACTTGACTTTGACCAGAGCCAAGTTGGAGCAGTTGGTGGATGATCTGATTCAAAGGACGATTCAACCATGCAAACAGGCACTATCGGATGCGGGTCTGTCCGTTTCACAAATAGACGAGGTGATCCTGGTCGGTGGAATGACCCGTATGCCCAAAGTTCAGGAGACGGTTTGCCAGCTTTTTGGTAAGGAGCCGCATAAGGGAGTGAACCCGGATGAGGTAGTGGCGGTTGGAGCTGCTATCCAGGGAGGAGTTTTAGCCGGTGACGTGAAGGACGTTCTGCTTTTGGACGTTACACCGCTATCCTTAGGCATTGAAACCTTGGGGGGGGTATTTACCAGGTTGATCGAGCGCAACTCCACAATACCGACCCGCAAGAGCGAGATATTCACCACTGCGGAGAATAACCAGACTTCGGTGGAAATCCACGTGCTTCAGGGGGAGCGGCCCATGGCGATCGACAACAAGACCATCGGCAGATTCCATCTAGATGGCATACCGCCGGCACCGAGGGGATTGCCCCAGATTGAAGTGAGCTTCGACATAGACGCCAACGGTATATTGAACGTTTCGGCTCAGGATAAAGCCACCGGAAAACAGCAGAGCATCCGGATCGAGGCGTCCAGCGGCTTGACCGAGCAGGACATTCAGAAGATGGTGAAGGATGCGGAGCTACATGCCTCCGATGATAAGAGGAAAAGAGAAGAGGTGGACGTCAAGAATCATGCGGATCAGCTGGTTTACGAAACGGAAAAAGGTCTGAGGGACTACGGGGATAAACTAGATGCAGATACCAGAGCCAAAGTGGAAGCGGCGATGGGGAGAGTCCGGGAAGCTCTGAAGACCAATCGAATTGACGAGATAGAATCCGCCACCGAAGCATTGACCACGGTATGGCACGAAGCTGCCGGTAAGATGTATCAGCATACAGGTGCAAGTTCTGCTGGACAAAATCAAGAAGCAAACGCTCAATCGGAACAGAGGGAAGGAAAGAGAAGCGAAAAGGATTCAACAGTGGATGCGGACTATGAAGTAGTCGGATGAAATCGCTAACCATAGTCTGAGTATCAGATCACAACGGAGAGGGGTCAGCATGAGGGGCGGGATGAATTCCCGCCCCTATGGTAATTTGTGGCGGTCGTGCTAATGCGACCCACAAATATGGATTTTGGCATGGAGGAGAGAATCAAGATCTAAAGAGCAAACGGAGACAAAAAACTTGACAACAAGAAGTGGACAGTATACATTAAGAACGAATTCAAGAAAAGTTAACAGGGCTTTCCTACTAACTTTTGAATTTCATTTTTAGTTAAGCTCATTACATCACAGGATAATTCAAGCATATTGAACCTGTAATTGAATTTTTCTTTTAGAGGTATATAATGGAATTTCGCAAAATATTCTGGCACGAAGTTAGGAAGATGGAATCCAAGAGTTTTACTTGTGGATATTGTGGTCATCCCTTGGCTTCTGAAAATGGATACTTTGGGGCATTAGAAAAAGGTTTAGTAGTCGCATATATTTACATTTGCCACTTTTGCTCTAATCCAACATATTTTGATAATACTGGAAATCAGGTACCAGGATGTGCGTATGGGAATCCTGTCTTTGATATTCCCTCGAAGGATGTTGAAATTGTTTATAACGAAGCCAGAAATTGCACGGGCTGCAATGCTTATACTGCCTCAGTCCTTTGTTGCAGAAAACTCTTAATGAATATTGCTGTCTCAAAAGGCGCTAAGGAAGGTTTGAGTTTTATAGAATATGTTGAATTTCTTTCGGACAAGGGTTTTATACCACCGGATGGAAAAGATTGGGTTGATCATATTCGAAAAAAAGGTAACGAAGCCAATCACGAAATATCAATTATGAAAAGGGAAGATGCTGAAGAACTAATCAGTTTTATTGAGATGCTTTTGAAATTTATCTATGAATTTCCAGCAAAGATCAAAAAGAAAAACTCTGGAGCTTCTGATTAGAATACTTTACATCCCCTATAACATTTCCTAGTTCTTGCCTGACGAATTAGTATACTATACCAGAAGCCATAACATAAAAGGAACCAGCGTAACATGGAAATTTCCAGTATAGAACAAATAAAAAAAGAACTCGGTATAGATACAGATAATTTGGATGATTTGAGAAAGCGATTACAAAAAATGCAAGCAGAATTGTATCCAAAAGGAAATTCTGGTAACTTCGCTTCCATAGAGGAAAAAGATAGGTATGTTAAAATTGATGCCGCTATTGAACTCATAGATAGTTTCAAACAAACTCAGAATCAACTTGTCCCTATTAGTATGGTTACAGACTTAATGAAGATGGTTAAAGAATCGAATTTAGCAACCAATGAAGGGAATTTAGAACTTATACTGTCACAACAAATTGGAAAAAGTATAAGCAAAATTAAATCAGGATATTCACTGCCTAAAATTTCTATAGCTTCTATCACTGGCATTTTAACGATATTATGGTTAATCCCCAAGCAAGTCCAAGATCATCCTATTCTTAGTCAACTAATAAATGTGGAATCTCCAGTTTTCACAGTTCTATGGTTGATGGTGCTTTGCTTAGCCGCTGTTTTTTGGTCTATTATGTATAAAAATGAAAAAGAAAAGAAGGAATTTAACCTGCAATTGAGTTTAGAATCATTTCAGAATAACCTCTTTGCGAAATTTGTAGAAAATTCTGCATGGGTTTATCATAGTTCAGGTGATCGTGAATTCACAAAACAGCATTTCCTTGATTATTTAACATCCTACAGAAGTGGCCATCTAGAGAAATTAAAAATCGATATAGTACTTGCAGAAAGCTTAGCGAATGTAATTTTGGACCGAGCAGTGAGAAAAGGCGTAATAAAAAAAGATACTAAAATATCATTGCAGGACTCTTACATTATATTGAGTCGATAATTGAGGTCGGGATAGAAGCAGTTGAGCGTAAGAAATAAGTCTTACTATAAATTGTATTAATCGCAATCCATTAGATTCAGTAATTTGAAAACTTAATATGCAGTGCAGTGTAATATACCGAATATAAGAAGTTTCAACCTTCAACTGATACATATGTTTGAGATATGTTGATTAATATTATCTCAAACTACAAAATCAAAAAACCTCAAATCGCAATGAAAAACCTGCGTAAAATTAAGGTTCGAATCGATTTTTAAGAGGTATGAGAAGTTATGCCCACGTATGAATATGAATGTGAAAAATGTCATCACCAGTTTGAGCAGTGTCAGAAGATGAAAGACGAGCCGGTGAAAACCTGCCCGGCTTGCGGGGGTAAGGTCAAAAGATTGATTTCTGGTGGTGGAGGATTTCTGTTCAAAGGCAATGGATTTTATATCACCGACCATCGGAGCAAATCCTACAAGAGCAAGGAAAGAGAAGAGAAAGGAATCCCAACAAAGAAAGAGGAAAAGAAAGAGACGAAAGCACCAGCAGCAAAAAAACCGGAGTAAGGAAGATAAAACAAGTTTGGTTAAACAAGGCGAGAGGAGTCGACTCGCCTTTTTTGTTCGAACCCTCCTTTTATAATGGAGGGAACCTGTGAAGTACCCCTGACAAAGGGGAAACAGAGGATTATCGGTTTCAAGTCGACGTCACAACCGAGTGAAAACAACTTCGCA
>Ga0256868_10000008_pt1 | contig 127053 bp, 140 predicted proteins | sample RVTome_13_FD_187341 | JGI IMG/M metagenome (GOLD analysis project Ga0256868, IMG submission 187341) | Soil microbial communities from uranium-contaminated site in the Upper Colorado River Basin, Wyoming, United States - RVT92D227 HiSeq ...
GTTTCGGCAGGGCTAAGGGTACCGGAATAGAAGCCATGTTTACGGGCATTCCGGTTGCCTTTCTGGCCACCGTGCTTCCTCTTAACCTGTGTTGGGTTTACAGTCAGGTTCTGGGAAGCCTCACCTGCGGGATTTGATTTATCAGGGTAGCACATGGGTTCCAATCAGAAATTAGCATGAATTCTTCGTTTGAGCAAGGGGAAAATGTCACTTCTTCCCCGAAGGGTTGACTGAGGCTGTGGATCCCATGGTTAAAAACGATGGAAGAGATTGGGGATTGGAGGCTGCCAGCTGTCTGCCGTCGGTTGCCCCAAATGTCAAACACCAAATGACAAACGAATCACTGCAGTGCGACCTTTTAAGGTCGTGCAATTCTGTCCCTGGCACTTAGCTGAAGCTTGGCACTAATCTCCAGTCTCTAATCTCTAGTCTCCGGTCACCAATCACGGAGCAAAAGTAAACAAAGAACTAAAATGCAAAGAGCAAAGAGGCAACATATAGCATTTTTGGATTTTGACTTGTCATTTTTATTTTTGACCTTTGATTTTTGACTTTTGTCCAGGGTTTCCCCTTTTGGGCGTGGCGACCTCTACGAAGAAGGCAAAGCCAGATACCAGGTCAAAGCCGGCTGATTAAGCACGAAGCGGCAAACACTCATCCTTCTCTCCAACCAGAGACAGATTGCCATTACGCCTTAGCTCTTCTACGCGAATCGACAAAATGCTATTAGCCGAGACAATGGGGGGATTGACTATCACACCCATCATGAATATGATACGTACGGCAGCCTTCGGCAGGTGTCGCGAGGTCATTCCCTGCAAGTATCTAGTAGGTAAATAGATATGACGAAAGCACAGAACAACTACGCATTTATTGATAGCCAGAATCTTAACCTTTCAATTCGTGAGCAGGGATGGGTAATGGATTTTCGAAAATCCAGGCAGTATCTCGAACGCAAGTACGCAATAGCCAAAGCGTTTCTGTTCATTGGCTATGTCTACGAAAACCGCGACCTGTATGTCAGCCTGCAAAAGTCGGGCTACATTCTGGTCTTCAAACCCACACTCAAACTGCCAAGCGGAAAAGTGAAAGGAAATGTCGATGCGGAGTTAGTGCTTCATACCATGATTGAATACGATAACTATGACAAGGCCTTGATTGTCACTGGGGATGGTGATTTGTATTGTCTCGTGGATTACCTGACAAAGAAAGACAAACTGCTGAAACTGATGATTCCCAACAAGCAAAGCTTCTCATCGCTGTACAGGCGACTGATGCCTCATGTTATTTTCATGAACAATTTGAGAAAGAGATTGGAGTATACCAGCGCTCAGAAATAAAAGGAGAGGCATTGCTGTGGTACACATCCCACAGATTGGCCTCTCATCGTGATTATGCTATAAGGTTACCATAAACTACATTCTTTGTCAAATTCGGGACAGGGGCATCAATGTAGTGCGAGGCTTTAGCCTCGTGCCGCACGACCCTGAAGGGTCGCACTACAAAATCTGGAGGTGGAGGACTTCCCTGTCACGGTCGTAAACGACATCCACAGCGGCGACCTCTACCTATTTCCGCTTGCCTTTCGGGATTTTGATGGCGAAACGGCATCTTGTGTCACCTTTCAGCAGTGTCTCAAGCAGTTCGACTTCCGCAGGTTCGCCAAAGATTGCGTCGAAATGGAGTTTCTCAAAGCCGGCGCTGCAATAGCAGAAGGTGGCTGGTATCTTGGGCTTGCCGTCGCGCAAAGCCGTTCTGACAAGTTGGCAGTGGCACGTATAGTACTTCCTCATTGTAGGGTCTCTTTCTTTTAGGAATTGCTTGGGCGCATAGGGTATCTTGGTCTTGTAGACCTTATCACCCTGTCTGAGCCCGGTGCATATTTCCTGATTACCTTTCACGAACTCCACGACTTCGGGAGTGATCTCCTGCTCGAACCACGGTCGTCCTTCTCTCATGCAGTCTTCCAACTCCTCGATAAGCCTCTCATGTTCGCCCTTGAGATACTCGTCGATGCTTGCAGCCTTTTCAAAACGTTCCTCGCTGTCCTTGAAGGCCTCAATCGGGATGTTGTGGTAGTTCCAGGTGAGAATGTCCCTGCAAGTCTGGCCCGGCAACTCGGCTTCCATTCTATCTAGAATTATTTTGGTCAGCTTCGGGTAGCTGTCTTGTGGCGAACCCAAAGGCGGCATCTCTAAATCATGAAAGACCCTCCGATGGGCGGCCTTTCCAGCGATCGTCGTCAATCTTTCGCCAATTCCGGGCAACACATCTGAAGCACCAAGAAGGCCGGTGAAGTAGATGTACAGGTCATTTTTCTTCGCAAAATAGCAGTAACGGGCGATGGCGACCAGTCTATCCTTCGAGTTCTTGTCTTCCTCTATGAGCAGGGAAATATAGTCCCTGAGCGCGTCTAGGCCGGCGGACTTGAGTGTAGTCTTCCTCTTCCTCAGATACTTCTCGAATTCCCTCACGGCCGTTACTGAGGACTCTATTCTTGTCGCACTTAGTTTGCGCCCTTCCAGATACTTCCTGAACGCGATTTCCTTCAATTCACTCCTTCCTCTTGGTCGAGCCATCTTCGAGATTGCTGCCTGGTGACCGTCTTTGACTCAAACCGTCCTCGCCTCAAACCTCAATGGGCTGCCAGTGCCATCTCTCTGCCCTCGGCACGACATGACCCAAACCCGGGAATGGGAAGTGAAAAGCAAGCACTAGAGCGTTCTCGGTTGCAGCCCTGGTCAGGAGCTTGTGCCTGGTAGCCTCAACTTGTCTAGGATCCCAATCGACCACGGCACACCACTCTGGCCGCTCTAAGTGAATAGGATGGAGCACTGCATCGGAGATGCAGAGTAATTGCTCATGCTTGGAAGAAACGGCGAGTGCCATGTGTCCCGGTGTGTGTCCTGGCGCAGAAACGGCCTCTATGCCAGGCAAGATTTCGCTTTCACGGTCGACGAGACAAAGCTGGTCCCGAATCGGTGGGAGGTTCTTACGTGCATATCCTGCAAGGATTTCTCTGGTGTGCTCATCAAGTTTCAATAGCGTCTCTTCTGAGTTCCAAAAATCCCATTCACCTTTCCACATGAAATACCGGGCATTGGGGAAAGTCAGCTTGCCTTCACTATCAGTGTTCCCACCAATGTGATCGGGATGTCCGTGCGTTAGGATTACACTGTCTATATCTTCAGGCTCGATTCCTTCATTCTTGAGGTTCTGGACAAGTTTTCCTGTGCTCTGGCTGAGACCATTAGCCCCTGTATCTACTAGCACTTGATGCTCACCCGTGTTGATCACTAGACAGATGTACGGACTCACCCACTCTTGCCACCGTTCTGGCTGTAGGCTATGTTTGCCAAGGGTCTGCCCAAGGAGTTCTTTTGGCGCGTTGGCAAAAAGAAATACGGCAGGCGGCGGGAAAGTTGGAGGTGCGTATGTGTGAGTGCCGTCGCTGACGGTTATGCATTGAAAACTCCCTACCGTGAAGCTATGAGTTTGGCTGCTCATAACTGCCCCACTCCTTTCTAGCCATCGGACTCACTTCAAGTATAACATCGAACAAAGCCAATGGTATAGTGAACCGACGAACCGCTGCTATGTGCAGCAATAAGATGGGAAATCCATGCCTGTCAATTATCTTGGCGTCATTGAGCGATTTCCCCTGACTTCACATCAGAGGCTGATAGTAACATAGTAATCTCGTAAATGTAGAAGAGGGCAGCAGTGAAGATCACCCGTACGGCCCCATTCAAGAGGGCCTGGCAGGAGTTGACCGCAGAGGGAAGGAAATTGAGTAGGAAGGCGCTAAGGAATCTGGCGGCGACCTCTACGAAGAAGGCAAAGCCAAATACCAGGTCAAAGCCTCCTGAGTTAGCGCTCTACGTGCCGGGGCACCATTGACTCATCACCGTATCCGGCGCAATTTGTCCAGCACAGCCCGATACAATGTAAGTCGCCCTCACTGAACGAATTAGCGTTAGGGGAGCACTCTATATGGCGCCTGCCAGCGCTGCGTAGCCAAATGCTAGAGCCAGGTAGGCAGAATTCGCAACCAGCACGACCACGATGTACGCCCACGCCGCCCGCCCTCCCGAGACACCGCGTTCGCGCCGCTGCCTCCTGACAAAAAGCAAAATGCTGGGCAGACCAAACAGTGCGACTAATATCAGCAACCCTGCTACTATCAGGACAGCCACAAGCCCGGCCGTACCTAAGAAGAATCCCGTGAAAGATGCCAGGAGGAAAGCCGCGCCAGCCAGGGCGGCGACCGCCAGCACGACACCAACGTTTATTCCCAGGTAGGTGAGGGAGTCCTGCCATAATCTGGAGTCGCGCCAGTGGTATTCCATTCCCAGCATACGAGGCATACAGTAGCGCCAGGCTACTACCCATAGCAGAATCGCTATCAACAGCCCGAGCAGAATGGGTGGGACTATTCCCCACTCTCGTAATGACTGTCGTACCGTGGTGAGAAATCCACTTGATGACCCCAGTGAAATTACGACGTCTTCTGCGGAGTTGCTCTGAGTGTAGGTGGCCCGCCAGATATGGCCGAAATCGCCCCTCGTCTCGTCTACTGCATAGGCGGGCGTGTCGTAGTGGTCCATAATCCGCGGCCTGGGGGGACCGAACGGATAGAGATAGAACGGTAGCACAGGAAAGCCGGAGTAACCCGAGTAATCGGTACCCAGCCTTGGATACTCTGTTGTGAAGTCCATACCGGGTGGAGCCACTACGTAGATTCGGGTCAGCCCGATGGGGTGGGCCCATGATGAGCCGGTACCCAGGGGATAGGAGTAAGCGACGCTGGCAGATTGAGGAACGAGTGCCGTAGTCCACCCCAGATGAATACCGGGCTGGCCGGTTGGTTCATACCAGCGGTCTTCACCATCGTCGGGCAGCGGTGGCTGGGTCTGAAGCGTGACTATCGCAATCCGCTGCCCCGTGAGCCGTGACAAAGTCTCCCGTACCGACGGGTCCAGCCCGGTGGTATTAATAAGCGCCTCCAAATCTGTGTCCTCATCCAGTCCGTAGATGTCAACCCGCGAGCTCTCTGTTTCATAGGTTCCTTCCGGTGTAATCCCGGTACAGCCGCTTAGCAGCAGAGGGAAGCAGAGCGCCAGCATCCATGCCCCATTGGTCAATAGTGTTGCCGGGAGCAATGACAGCCACACATTCGCTTTACTTCCCGCCTCTTTGCGCAGGGCCTCGTCCAGTGGCTCGACTAGCTCCTTGTCAAAATCCAGGGACGTCTTCTCCATCACGCTGAAATCCATGGGGTCTGTTCCCAATGGGACGAAGAAGACGACCTCATGTGACTCCCCGCTCTTATCCAGTAGTGAGACAAAGAGGTCCACATCGACGATATTATCACTCTTCAGGGTAACTACAGCCGTCTGCTGACCTTCCTCAAGTTGGGCCCACAGCTCCGGATCGCTGAGGACCGGTCCGCCATCTGCAATAGTCTGCGATGGAAAGCACAGCAGCAAACTGGCGATTATGAAGGTAGCCGCCAGACAAAACTTTTTCCGCCTACTCCACACGCTATAACCTCCCACCCTGTATCCGGCTTACGGAATTCATACTACGATTATATCATACGATTGTTAAAATGTTGTTAAAGAAACCATCACATGTGGTGGAATTATCAAATTCTTATTAAAGAGACTGTCAGTCGCCTGGAGGTGGAAGACTTCCCCGTTATGGTCGTAAACGACATCCACGGCGGCGACCTCTACGAAGAAGGCAAAGCCAGATACCAGGTCGAAGCTCCTTGAATTGAGAGCTTTGCACGCCGTGGCAACGAACCTGACTAGCGAACCACTGCTATTAAAAAAGGCCAAATTTTGTAAGACACTGTGTTTGGGCAAGGCCCGGACATTGGCAAGTTGCATGATTATCGGACACGTGATATTCTAACTTATATGGAAGTTAGTCTGGCAGTTTTAGCTGATTATGCAAATGTGACTAAGGAAGGTAAGCTGAATGTGATGGGTCTTTTTACTCACATAAATGCTCGGGTCATTCCTTATATTCATCCTCAAATGCTGTTGGTATGGGAGGCAGAAGCTGGCCCAGCCGAATGGGGAACACGAAAGGACGTAGAAATTAAGCTACTGGATGAAGCTGCAAACCAAATCTTGTCTGTGCGGGGCAACCTTGAAGTACCAAGGGGCGAGCCGGGTAGACCTGTGCGAATAAATTCGCTTATGGGCTTCAACAACGTGAAATTTGATGCGGAGGGAGACTATGAGTTTGCCATTCTTATAGGGGGAGAAACCAAAAAAAACGTATCTTTCCGAGTAAGCTATATACCTCCTGTGGCAAAGGCTTAAGATGAATGCCATCAGTTGAGCGCTTATTGGAGAGCATGCGCCGCAGCAAAAGCGGTTGGTCTAGTGATGACTTAGAAAAACTGTATCTTGGATTGGGTTTTGAGTTTAGAGAAGGGGGTAAACATCGTGTATACATTCATCCAGAATTTCCAGAGTTGAGAGCGACTGTGACACGTTCTCGATCTCTGGCGAAAGGATACATCGACCACGCGCTGCACATTGCCAAAAGGCTTGAAGAATTGGAGGCTAAACATGGGAAACAAGGCTAGAGAAGATACAGGCACCCCTTACTCTACCATCGTTGTTCCTGATGTAACAACAGATGACGAACCCTGTTTCATGGCGTATCACCCTGAATTGGAAGGCTGCATGAGCCATGGCAGCACTCCAGAGGAAGCTCTTCACAACCTTCGAGAGGTTATGGAGCTATATATTTCAATGCTGCAAGAAAGAGGACTCGAAATACCTTCTCCCCAAGGAGTGAAAATAACTTGGGATGTGGTAGGGCCATCGAGAGAGCCAGAGGTAGAAATATACAGCTGGCCGTCTGTAGCTCCACCTAGTTTTGTCCCTGTCTAATGACCATCGAAGCCGCATCGCTGCAACCATTCTTGGTTAGCTGACTAGGCTTGTTGTATCCTACCCGCTTGCCTCGAAAACCAAGCACGGTCTCACAAAGTTGGTCACGAGGATCCTCAATAACTTAGCTAGGGGAGTTCCCGGTAGGTATGCTGGAGCAGCAGCGCATCAAGAAGTCAGAGGTGGTAGCTTACGAAGAGCTTGGCGCTGAAGCCTTACGACGCCTGGAGGTGGGGGACTTTCCCGTCACGGTGGTAAACGACATCTACGGCGGCGACCTCTACGAAGAAGGCAAAGCCAGATACCAGGTCAAAGTCTCCTGAATCGGGTCCAAATCTTGCGACACTGCCGCGACTGCACACGTTGTCAGGTTGCCGCCTGTGAGCATCTGCTCGAGGGCCGAGGACACCGTGCCTGCCTAAAGCTTTTGGTATCTATCGACAAGACACAAACTGGTCTACCGCAAATTAGGTATGTTGTCCCGCAAATACCAAGCAAGACTCTCTAAAAGTGATTATCGAGGCCCAGAGGCGGATGGCGATTGTAGGAACGAACCTTCTTGCTATTGAGTTGCCGGCCCAATAGAAGTAAAATAATAGTAAATGGCGCCAGAGTTACTGACAATCAGGCAAGCCAGCGAATGGGCAAGTCAGTATTTGCACAGAAACGTCACGCCCTCAAACATCTCTTACCTGATTCAGTACGGCAGAATCAAAAGGCTTACAGACAATGGGAATAATCTAGTTAGCAAGGAAGACTTAATCAGCTACTACGAATCGTGCGTTGGCAGAACAGAGACCAAGTGGATCAGTATATTGGGTGAGGACCTAAATTGGGCCTTGTCTTTTGACTATCTGAAGGAGTCTGAAAGAACAAAGCATGTGCACAGATTACATCCCTATAAGGGAAAATTCATACCTCAATTAGTAGAGTACTTCTTAGATAGCCAGACTGATGACTTTAAGAAAGGGGTCTGCTTTCAACAGGGTGACATTATCCTTGATCCGTTCTGCGGTAGCGGCACCACTCTAGTCCAAGCAAATGAACTCAGCATGCATGCAATAGGTGTTGATGTCTCAGCCTTCAATGCGCTGATAGGTAACGTGAAGATTGCCAAATATGACCTGGCTGAACTGCATAATGAAATACGCAAGATTACTTCATCTTTGAGACAATTCCTCTCTGGTTCAAACACACGAGAATTTGAAAGCAAGCTACTAGAGTTTCTAGCAGACTTCAATAAGAGATATTTTCCATCTCCCGAATTCAAAATTAAAGTGAGGACCGGACAGATTGAAGAAGACGAATATGGCCAGGCTAAATCGAGAGAATTCGAACAAATATATGAAGCGCTCCTCAGTATATACAAAATTGAACTTAAACAAGAGAAGGTTGCCAGCAACTTCTTGGATAGATGGTATATAAAACCCATAAGGCAAGAAATAGACGTGGTACGTTCTTTGATTGAACGAGTTCAAGACGCTAATACTAGAAATGCGTTGACAATAATCCTTAGCCGTACGATTCGTTCTTGCCGGGCCACAACACATTTTGATTTAGCCACACTAAAAGAGCCAGTATTATCCACCTACTATTGCCATAAACACGGTAAAATATGTAAGCCTCTCTTTTCTATCCTAGATTGGTGGGTGAGATACAGCCAGGACACAATTAGTAGATTGTCAAAGTTTAATAAATTGCGGACTGAGACTAGCCAGATTTGCCTAACAGGTGATTCAAGGACTATAGATATTATCAAGGAACTGACAGCATGCAATCCGGCTCTCGCCAAACTTGCCAGAGACCAAAAAATCAGAGGTATATTTTCAAGTCCCCCCTACGTAGGCTTGATAGACTATCATGAGCAACATGCCTACGCTTATGACCTATTTCGCTTCGAAAGAAAAGATCAACTAGAAATAGGCAAATTATCAAATGGGCAAGGCCCCGAAGCTAGAAAATTATATATTCAGTCAATTTCAGAGGTTTTGAATAATTGCAGACCATTTCTGGTTGATGAGTTTGATATTTTTTTGGTCGCAAACGACAAATATAATCTCTATCCACTTATTGCAGAGAAGGCTGGAATGCGAATCCTCAAACGATACAAGCGCCCTGTACTCGATAGGACTGAAAGGGACAAAGGGGCGTATTCAGAGACTATATTTCATATGAAAGCGAGATAGAAAATGGGACTTTCAAAGGAACAAACCTCCAACGTTGAACGGGTTCTGAAAAGTAGCCTGAGGCATAAGTTCCAAAACTATAACCCGGAGCCTGCTTCAATGCCTTTTCATACGAGGTTACTTGGCAAGGATCGTCTAGCATTGTATTCCTTCATCCATTCCCTAAGTACCAATTTCGGTACTACAATTTTTGAACCGGTCGCAATTGCGATAGCGAAAGACAGATTCAAAGTTGCTAAATCACACGCAATAGCAGGTGAATACATTTATGAAAACGCATCGCGGGAAATTCAAAGAATGATAGATGGCCTAACAACAGCAACATCTTCACCAAACAAGAGCGCAGAAATTGATGCCATTCGAAAGGTCTGCCGAAAGGGAACGAAAAGGAAGGTTAATCTAACAAGAGTAGATATACTGTTAGAAAGCAAAACGAATGACCTATATTTATTTGACTTAAAAACGGCGAAGCCAAATGTGGGTGGGTTTCGAGAATTCAAAAGAACATTATTAGAATGGACAGCGGCAGTATTAGCATCAAATCCAAAAACAAAGGTGAATACGTTAATCGCTATCCCATATAACCCCTATGAACCGAAACCGTATAACCGATGGACGATGCGTGGAATGTTAGACCTGGAAAACGAACTGAAAGTTGGCAAAGAATTGTGGGACTTTCTTGGTGGTATAGGAGCGTATGAGAACTTACTGGATTGCTTCGAAAGAGTCGGCATAGAATTAAGAGATGAAATTGATGAGTATTTTGCCAGATTTAATAGATAAACAATAGGTATAAGAAATACGAATTATGGGGAAATTACTTGGTAATCTCTCTATGGCTATAAGGCACATTGCTATATTAGGCGATGATTCCGAATTCCAGAGATACCATACCAATCAGGCCTGCTACAAATCAGGTATTATGTCCCCAGAATACCAACGTTGACTCTTTGCATCGGTCCTCTCCATGTATTATCATGTCGCTAAACAAGCGGTTTATAAGCAGGTCATATTCTGGATGAGGAGCAAGCCGCTTTGAGGATGCGGTCGTGAAAATATTCGCATTCAGTGACTGGCGGGTTCAGTCGCTTGATAAGCTTGTGGACCTAGTGAATCAGCACAAGCCTGACGCCATATTATATGCAGGTGATGATCTGGATCGGTTTGTACCTGAAGTCAATAATATTCTACTTAGGACGACCGGTCACTTGATTTCTCTCTCTTGCCCCGAGTACAAAGCCGCATCAAGGGAATGTAATAAGGCTCTGTCTCAGAAAGTAAAGAGATTACTTCCCAAATTAGCTTTGCCATTCAATAATGCCTTGTACGAATTGAAAATCCCATTCTATCTGGTAAACGGCAACGATGATTTTGCCATGACAGTTGATGGCTATTATTTTGTTCGTCTAAATGAAGGGCGATACTCCTACGGTGATAAGTTCTACCGCCTAGCGGAGGATAAACATGGCAGAGTAACCCTGTTAGAAGACTCACCGTTTTTGTTGAAGATTATCGATCTCCTAGATAATGAGGTATCAATAGATTCCGGCATTTATGGTCCTATCTCCGCGTCTTTCGGAGAGTTCACGATAGCAAAAGGGAAAGAAAGCGTTAGCGTATTTGGGGTCGAGTGCCAGTATGGGCGTCAGAACAAAATAGTTAATGTTCCTAGGGAGTATGCAGATATATACCTCTCACATCTTCCTCCTCTAGGTTGTCTTGATCTTTCAAGTCGCTTCGGCGTTGAGCACATCGGGTCCAAGAAGTTACTCGCAGCTATAATAAGGTACAGCCCCAAGTTGGTTATTTGCGGTCATAGCCATATGTGGGGAGGTAATATCGCCAAAATAGGGGACACAACCGTGGTAAACATCAGCTCTCACGACGACCCTGAAGCTATAGGAAACTACGCATTGATAGACACGTCTGATTGGTCAATTGATGTGAAAGCCACCGAACGAAGCCAGATACATGCTATGCCTGGCATGCGAGCACTAAGAAGAAGGTGTGTAGATTTGAGGAACGCTGAGAAATTGAGTGGTCTGTACGGTGGCAGTGAGGCCGACCTATTAGAGTCTTTGGATTACGTCGAAACATTTGATATCGACACGACTTTGGTACGAGAAAGGCTCAAGAGTCTAAAATGGAAGAAACCCAAGATTACGAGGCCAATAACGCTAAATCCTTACAACCAGGCATTTGTGGACGTAGAAACCGGCCTGGCCAAAGGCGGGGTGCCAGGGGAACTATGGCTTGTCGGTATCTGGTACCAAGGAGGAACCACTCAATTCACGTTCCCAAGTGAAAAGAAAGCATTTCTAAAATACATAAGAGATAATAATATCACTGGCCTTGCTTCTTGGACCCAGTACGATGCAAATGCTCTGCGCCCGGTATTTGAGAAGGCGGGGATCCCGATGTATTTCATAGATGCCTGCCAACGAACACGGAATTGCGTAGTATGGCATACTTACAGTCTACACGATTTCTACAATGCTCTCTTCACGACCAGTCAAGCAGAAGACCTCATCGACGGGTATAAAGCCGGTCTCTACGCAGACCATCTGATAATTCCAGGTAATGAGTGCCCTTATTGTTCATCGCCTCAGGACACGATAGAGCGAATCAAGGAAAGGAACAGAGTTGATATAAAGCAGATGATTGATATCTGCATTAAGCTATGGGAGGGCTAAGATGCAGAATTCTAGGGGCACCATACCAACTAGTCCTACTACAAATTAGGTATTATGTCCCCAGAATACCAAAACTTATGATTTCTAAGCTATACCCCGGTTTTACAGACTATCAAATGGCACTTTTGTGAAGTGTCTTTTGACATAAGACAGCTTAAATACTAAGATGGAAGTTAAAGGTAAAAATGGTCATGAATATACAAAAGCACGATGCTTACCATGTAGCCTTAGAGCTACGTGAACAACTATCATCACATACACGTCGATTTGGCCTCTTACTTGGGGCAGGGACTTCAATAGCTGTCGGGTTGGATGGAATAAATGGTTTGACGAAGAAAGTAGGCACAAAACTAGATAAAGATGGAAAAGCGGCATATGAAAAGACACTGGGCGAATTAGGTGAAAAAAGAACAGTTGAGTATGTGCTTAGTAGGCTTAACTTATATCGTGAACTCCTTACCGAGAGTAGTACAAAGGAAATTGACGGGTTCACATATACATCTGCTAACACCCTTACCCGAGCCGTTCGTTCAGCAATTTATCAACTTCTTAATATTGATCCGCCCGGCGGACTTAGGCCCCAACAGACATTAGCACAGTTCATCAAAGGAATAAGACGGGACTACCCTGTGGAGATCTTTTGCACAAACTACGACCTGCTTCTAGAGCGAGCTATGGAGTACGTAGGGGTTCCTTACTTTGATGGTTTTGTGGGGTCAGTATCTCCGTTTTTTGCTCCAGACTCGGTCGAGGCTACGGGTGAGGCAGAAAGTAGGGATGTTTACCCGCCAACTTCGTGGACACGTATTTGGAAGCTACACGGGTCCATAGGATGGTATTTGAAAGAAACCATGGACGGTACACATAGAATAACCCGCTTACCAAGCTATGTACCTAGAGAGGGTGAGGAGCTTGTGATTTGGCCCTCAAGGGAGAAATACGTTGAGGCGAGGAAAGTCCCATTCATGTCCTTATTGGATCGACTTCGTAAGTTTCTGGCCTCTGGCGAATGCCTACTATTAGTAATAGGATATGCTTGTCAGGATGAGCATATTATGGAGATGATATTCCAGGGGCTTCGTGCAAATATGCGGCTTGCCGTGGCTATAATGAACCACGGGCCTTTGAGTAACAATCTGCAATCTGCAGCTTACAACTACCGGAATCTCTCTGTTTATGGACCAGATTATGCTTGTATTGGCGGCGTATGCGGGACTTGGTCTGAACCGTCACGAAAGAGAAACGAGGGTGAAAATTGGCCATTTTGGGACGAAGCGAACAAGAAATTTACCCTAGGTGATTTCCGGTCCTTTGCTGATTTCCTCGAACAAATAATAGGATTGATGCCGGAGGAAACTAAGCCAAATGATTCTTTAGAAAAGAATTCTAGTACGGCATAGAAATAGGTTCAGTGCAATGAAGACAGATGCAAGCTTTCTCGGGCTCGTGAGAAGAGTAATCGGATCAAAAGTAGATGTGGAATTATCATCAGAGATACCCTCTGCAAGCCCTATCATCCATGGCCGTGTGTACCGCTTAGGCCAGATTGGCTCTTTTGTTCGCATTCCACTTGGTTTTCTCAACATATATGGGGTAGTCTCCATGGTTGGGTCATCAGAGATAGTCGGGCTTGAGGAAACAACAACCTATGCTGTCCGAGGGCAACGTTGGATTGAAGTCCAACTCATTGGGGAGTCATATGGCCATGAAGGCTTCAACCGAGGTGTCAGTGTTTTCCCTACACTAGATGACGAAGTACACATCGTAACTGAAGATGACCTAGCTATCATCTACGGCAGTGCCGGAGGGATACATATCCCAATTGGGACTCACGCCACATCAGAGAGTCTGGTCGCAACTGTAGATTTAGACAAAATAGTTACTCGCCATGCGGCAATTGTTGGTTCTACCGGGAGTGGCAAATCAAATGCTGTATGCGCGATTCTTAGATCGCTTACTACCGGACATTATCCCAACACACGTGTGATAGTGATTGACCCACACGGTGAGTACGCTCCAGCCTTTGAAAATATGAGTCGAGTCTTTCGAATAGGAGACACTAAGTATCCCCTTTATGTTCCATATTGGGCTCTCTCCTTTGATGAACTAGCTTGGTTTCTTGTTGATCGAAGGACAGCTTCCGAGTCTCTCCAAGATGCTACACTACGTGACAGAATCTACGAGATGAGAAGGGAACACTGTAAGAAGTTGAAGGCCGGAGCCGTAGACGAGGATGAGATCACAGTGGACTCACCGATCCCTTTTAATGTTAAACAACTATGGTACGATTTGGATCGTGCAGAGAGAACCACGTATACAGACATGGCACAAACCCAAGAAGCTCTAGACGAGGAAGGAGATGCTGAATCACTGAAACCAGCACGTTTCAAGGCTCCAGGAGCAGGCAGCAGCCCCCCCTTCAAAACCAAAAACGCTCGGGGTTTAGGTTCATATCTGAATAAAATATTGGCTCATCTCCATGATAGGCGTTATGATTTTCTTCTGTCAAATACCGAATATGACGGGGAGCAAAAGGACTTGCATGACCTGCTAAGGGAATGGATAGATCATGAATATCCGCTTACCATCATGGATCTTGGTGGAGTTCCTTTTGAGGTCATTGATCTTATCGTCGGTGTAGTGACACGTATCTTGTTCGAAGGAATGTTTTGGGGGCGTGACCTACCTGGAATTGGTCGACAACGACCACTTCTAGTAGCATTTGAGGAAGCGCACTCTTATTTGCCAAGATCAGAGGCGCGATTCATTCATGGCTTTGCTCGCCAGAGCGTACAGAGGCTTTTCAAGGAGGGTAGGAAGTATGGCATTGGCGCAATTGTCGTAAGCCAACGCCCATCGGAATTAGACGAAACTATTCTCTCACAATGTGGTACATTTTTCGCTCTACGCCTTTCAAATTCCGACGACCAAGGCCGCGTGAAATCAGTTGTGCCTGATGCCTTGGCTAGTCTGATCGACTTGTTACCAGTATTACGAACCGGTGAAGCGCTGGTATTAGGAGAAGGAGTACAGATTCCAAGCAAAGTCAGAGTAAATCTTGTAGAGCCACGACCCAGAAGTAATGACCCAGAGGTATCAAAGTGCTGGCAGGAAGGTAAGATAGTTGACGTGGCATATGACAAGGTGATAACAGGATGGCGTTGCCAAAGACTACCATCTGCTGACTTAAATAGTCCGCAGAACAAGTGAAGGCCAAATGGATAGGGTTCCTGTCTCTTCATCAAACTTGGCTTCAGTTGGATATGACCCAACTAGTCTAACCTTAGAGGTTGAGTTCCAGAATGGTTCCATTTATCAGTACTTTGGTGTCCCTGCTCATGTCTTCCAAGAGCTTCTGAACGCTTCGTCTAAAGGTTCTTATTTCTACCAGGCAATCAGAAACGTGTATTCATATTCTAGAGTCTCGTAGCGAATTTCAGGGACACCATACCACTCAGGCCTGCTACAAATCAGGTATTATGTCCCCAGATTAGGAAGCAATCACTTATTGTAGATGTCGCCCCGAGGACCAATGGCAAGGACGACCACTACGTTCTTCTTGGCATCCAGTCCATACACAGCCCGCATACCGCCGATGCGCAAGCTGAACAACCCTTCCAGTTCACCACGGAGCGTCTTTCCACCGTGGGGCTTGGACCTGAGTCTTTCCAAAGCAACGATGATGCGACGTCTCATGGCTGGGGTGGCTTTTTCCAGTGTTCTGGAGGCATTCCGGCTCAGAACAACGTCATACATTTAGCTTCGCCTTCAGCTCCTCCAGAGAAACAAACTCTCCCTTCCTATCTTCATCCCATGCTTTCCGAGACTCCTTCACCTGGTGCGCCAGCTCCTTGTCGCCCAGGATTTCCCCTGTTGCCTCCCACTCCTCCCTTTCCTTGAGGTAGGCGGCAAAGTCAGCCACGGCCTTGACCCGTCCCTCGGAAAGAGACTTCACCTCTTCCAGTAGCTTACCTTTGTAACCACCAGTTTTGGCCATTGTTCATCACCTCTTTCTTGACCTCATCACGGACACAACGCATTCCCTAAAGAAGATACCTGGTTTTAAGGATACCACAGTAATCAAGTCGTGTACAGATTAGAGTTGTGCCCCCAGAATACCGCCATGCTTAGATTGAAAGCACTTTCCCGGCCATTCCTGGCTCAGCAACATCCTTTGCTATAATTGATGATACCGGCGCGCGGCGCGGCTATAAAGTGAAGATGGATAATCAGAACGGCGAGTTGTTAAGGCTGACTCTGAAAGAGCGGGATGCCGGGGCTGCGGTGCTGGGGCGCGCCTTCGCGGAATACGAGCTGTTCCGGCACTATTTCCACGATGAAACGGAGCGGCGTGCGGCAGCCGATACGTATGCTTTCGTTTCACTTGCCGTCTGTCTGAAATACGGCGAGGTCTATGCGTCTTCAGAGAAGATTGAGGGTGTGGCAGCCTGGCTGCCGCCGGGGAAGTCACCCTTTGGAGTCCGGCAAGTCATACGCTCGGTCGCGCTCCCGATTCTTGTCAGGTTCGGACGCCAGGGGGCAGGCCGGATGTGGACTTACGGCAGGTTCGTGGACAGCCTCCACCGCAGGCTGGTCCCGTACCCTCACTGGTATCTGGAAATCATCGGAGTTGACCCGGCGTACCAGGGACAGGGATTTTCCAGCCGGCTGCTGAGGCCGGTACTGGAACGTATCGACCGGGAGCGGATGCCCTGTTTTCTGGAGACGAATACGGAGAAGAACGTGGCTATCTACCGGCGGTCCGGATTCGAGGTTGTTTCCGAGGACAAGATGCCGGGAACAGAAGTGACCAGCTTTGCCATGCTGCGAAAAGCCCCAACCACGTGAACTTTCACAATCCCAACACCGCCCTGCTAATCAGCTCTCCCACAGAACCAGGTACTACTCCCCAGAACGCAAACGTGGATATAGATTGATTCTTGACGAACCCATATCTATCGCTTCAAATCGTGTTCAAGACTGTGCTACACTTATTGATGAACGACAGAGCTGGGGTCAGGGTCAATAAATCGAATCCCGCTTAGGAGAGAGATATGGAAAAGGAGATAATCTTCCTGGTGGAGGAAGCCGCAGAAGGCGGTTATGTCGCCAGAGCACTTGGACATAACATTTTTGCCGAAGCCGATTCCTTTCCAGAACTGAAAAAGATGGTACAGGACGCCACGCAGTGCCATTTTGAGGCCGAGGAAATGCCCAGGCTCATCGGCCTTAATTACCATTCCCAGACACAAACCTCTCAGAGTCGGCACTCTGGGCGGTATCGTGAATGAGATTGCCGCTTACCTTGAAGTAGATCGCCAAGAACTGGTCAAGAAACTCTTCAAGTGAATGAATCCTCGGGAAAAGAATACCCCCCTTCCCAGGACACGACCCCAATCAAATCTGCCGCAAATCAGGCATTATTTCCGCCGAATACTTATGTGGTCAGCCAGCACACGGGCTTGACAAACTTCTGGCATATGTTATGATAATGGTGAGAATAGTGGGAAATGGTGCAAAATGGGTTCAACCCACAAGGAAATTAATTAATGTGTAAGGGGAAATGCGATGGCAACTATAATAAAAGACCGAAATCTGGTAAGAGTGGGTAAGCCTGTTACGCCGGATTCCAGGAAGAGAGTGGTTTTGCCCAAAACAGTAGTGCAAGAGGGTGTTACCTATTTCGTATATCATAATAGCGTTGGGCAGATAATACTGGACCCGCAGGCAAGCATACCTGCTTCTGAGTTATGGGTATTTGAAAACAAAGAAGTTTTAGCTTCGATTGATAGGGGCATACGTGAGTCACTAAATGGGAAAACAATAAATCGTGGCTCATTTGCAAAGCATGCAAATGACGCGCCGTGAGCTACGTTTTACACTTGAAGCTGACAAGCAACTAACAATTATTGAGAACAACCCGTCCCTCAAGGGTGTACTGAAGCAAGTAAGGAAAACTCTAAGATACTTAGAAACAAATCTCCGCTCAGAATCCTTGCAGACCCATGAGTATCAATCCTTAACCAGGCGTTATGGCATCAAAGTTTTTGAGGCCTATGTTCAGCAAAAGACGCCGGGGGCTTACAGGGTGTTGTGGCATTACGGGCCGGATGAAACAAGCAAAGACGGAAGGCGAATACCGATTATCACTATCATTGCTATAACGCCTCACCCTGATTGACTAATCCCCCATCTTGCCCTAGCGGCTCTCCTGGCTATTTCGCTCACATAATCAACAGCGCCAGGGTGAGCAGCCCTGGCCCGACAGTCTCTCTTTAGAAGAGAGGCTGTTTCTTTTTGAACTGGCTCCGCCGCAATATCATATCTCTTAGCGCGAATTCCAGGGACACCATCCTTCACCTTGTGAAGGATCAGTCCTGCCACAAATCACTGATTATTCTCGCAGAATGCCAGAAGGGCAGAAGGTATTGACAGGTGGTGTCATATATGATACCATAATGTCGCCCTGTTTAGAGTAAATTGATAACAGGGAGAAGACCAAAAAAGGAGGAAAAATATGTTCGGGAGGTTCATGTTCCATGACACACGACAAGAAATCCCTGGAGGCAATTCGACGGAATCCTAGAAATGTGGCTTTGCGCGAGTTCGAAGCGCTAGTAGAACGGTACGGTTATATCGAAGAAGGCGCAAAGCATCCCAAGGCTATCATAGGAACGCACACGATGCCTTACAAAAGAGAAAATCCAGTTAAATCCTGCTACGTAAAAGAGCTACTGGAGATTATTGAAGAACGAGAGACTTAACCCGCTGCAGATCAAGACTAAGGAGATCAAAGATGGTAGTTAAAGGCGATATAGAGAAAGAGTTAGAGTACTATGCGAAGTTGCCTTACACCGTTATAGTCGAGCAATGGGATGACGGTGAGGGTCCTTACTGGGTTGCCAGGATTGCAGAGCTTCCCCATTGTCTAATACACGCTGATACACCTGAGGAAGCTATCAAGGAGGTTCAGGAAGTTAAGATGGACTGGATAAAGTCTAATCTGGTAAGAGGCCTCCGTATTCCTGAGCCGAGACCGCGAAAGTATAGTGGCCAGATCAGGCTCAGGATTTCGCCTTCACTTCATAAACTGCTGGCATACAGAGCTGAAACGGAAGGATTGAGCCTCAATCAGTACATGGCTACGGCGCTGGCAACGTCGGTCGGTATGACCAAAGAGCCCACTCACTCGAGAAAGGCGAGGAAAAGCGCTGCTGCAAAGGTGTAGCGAATTCCACGAACACCATGCCCATCCGGTCTCCCGCAAATCAGGCATTCTGTCCTCAGAGTATTTCGTTTAATGTCACATTGACTCATAAAGCGACGTGTGAAAGGCTCGTGTAATAGCAGCCATATCCTTCCCTCCTTACTTCAATTAGCTGGAGAACAAACATCTAACTATCATTTGCAGTCTACATATAATGCCCTCTGTGTAGCCGGACAGCAACCTGCGGCGAAACGTATGATTACTTGAGGCTAAGTTAATTCTAGTGTAGACTTGAGTTTAGTGTCTCTAACGAATACATCAATACAACCGTTGGAAAGGGAGGGCTGAATGACTTTGAAGATTTCAGGTCACATGGATCAGGTTTCTAATACTGAAATTGCAGATTCCCATTGGAAGAGTCTCTACAAGATTGGTGGTGCGGCTGCCCTTATTGTTGTCCTGGTAGCGTTGATCGAGATAATCATTACTTTCTTCCCTGGAGGCGGGCGTACGGAGCCTAGTAGTGTAACTGTAATCGACTGGTTTACACTCTTTCAGAACAACTGGTTCCTTGGGCTTCGTAACCTTGGTCTATTAAATATTATTATGACCATTTTAGGGATTCCGGTATTCTTCGCATTGTTTGGCGCCCACCGCCGCGTCAATATAACATACGCAGCACTCGCTATGGTTATTTCCTTCATCGGAGTAGCGGTCTTCCTCTCCACGAATAGGGCTTTCCCCATGCTTGATATCAGCAGCCAGTATGCGGCCGCCACGTCAGATGCCCAGAGAGCGATGCTAGCGGCAGCAGGGCAGGCGATGCTTTCCGTGGGGCAAAGCCATACCCCTGGTACCTTTCTGGGATTCTTTCTCTCGGATATTGCCGGTATAATAATCTCAGTTGTTATGTTGCGAGGCAAGGTCTTCAGTAAGGTGGCGGCCTATGTGGGGATTGTGGCATTCGTAAGCTTCATAATCTTTGAGGTCTGCTCATCATTCGTGCCTGCGTTATTTGACGTGGCTATGTTATTTGCTATTAGCGGCGGTCTTTTGAGTATGGCTTGGTACATTCTGATTGCCCGGAGGTTCTTTCAGCTAGGGCACCCAAGGTGACAAATTAGCACAGCGTTCAGCGGCAGGGACCGGGTGCAGAGCGCCGTCATTATCGCCTGTCCACTCATTGGACCCGCCCGTTAGCGCCAGGGATGGCTCTTAGAGGGTATCACCCTCACCTGAATCCTCTCCCGTGAAGGGAGAGGAATGGAAGGGAGAGAATTCTGCAACTTTAGGGATACTGTTCTTTATGATGTGAAGGGTCAGGCCTGCTACAAATCAGGCATTAGTTCCACAGGGTAAATCTAGTTGCGGACGGACTTCAGTCTGTCGTTGATTGCCAACACTACTGGCGATAGGTCGTCTCACTCCCGCGCGCAACCTGCAAAATCAGCACCAGGCTATCGCTGTCATAAACATCATAAACCACCCGGTAATTGCCGGCCCTGATGCGATAAGCCTTCTCTGCACCTCTTATCTTCCTGACTCCCTGCGGGCGAGGGTTCTCAGCTAAGCTCCTGACGGCATTCCGCAATCGCTCGACGTCCTGCATGCAGATTCGGCCCTTGAGCTTTTCTAAGTCGCGGTCGGCAGCCGGTGAAATCTCAACTCTATGCACGCTTTGCCCGGGTGCGCTCGTCTCGATGCCTGATCGATTCCTCCACTTCATGTGCTGCTTCAGACCACGGGCGCCCACCCTTCTCTTTCCATTCGGCACGGGCTGAATCAATTACGGGCAGCAACTCGGCGTCTTGATGGCTCTCCAGCCATTCCCCTACAGCATCCGCTACGATGTTGCTCGCGGTTGTACGCCTTCTGACCGCCTCTATCTTCAGCCGTGTGTAAAGGTCTTCATCGTGAAATACCAGGGTTACCTTTCTTTTCATGTCACATACTCCTGCTGATTGTACGTATATCCATCCATACGTACAGACATATTAACAGTAACCCCGGCTAATGTCAAGACAATGTACTCGTTCATATGATTAGTCACACTTTTTCTCGTCATTGCGAGGAGTGAGATTCCTCGTTTGCTCGGAACAAGCTCCGCAATCTCGGTGGAGGGAATATAGATTGCCACGCCCCGACAAGTCGGGGCTCGCAATGACACGAAAAGTCATTGCCGGTGTTACAGAGGTGTACAGTGTCACCAGTCTATCTGAACTAGATCAGACAGGAGCTGGCGGTCTGTGAAGTGTGTTGAACAATCTGACAGTGTAGGATTTGCTCAACCGGCGGGCGTGCAGTTCCGGGGTTGTTTTTATAGCTCTTTGCCTCGAAACAGTATTCCTATGTGTGGTTTCTCCAACACGGGGGTCTGGGCGAGTTTCAGTGCCAGAGTAATGTTGCTGGGGTCATGGAGCCAGGGCTGTTCTGGGGACGAATCTGGCAGTCCAACGGGCTCTCCTTCTTTCAGATAACTCACCTTCTCCTTTATCGTCTTGAACAGCCATGGCGGGTCAAATGTGAGGCACGGAGTCAAGACGTTGACGAATGAAAAACCTTTGTGTTTGACTGCCTCCTGTATGAGTGAGGCAAGATGAGAGGGGTCTGTGGAAATGCCCTGCGCGATGAAGCTTGCCCCGGTGGAGACGCTGTAGCTGACCATATCCAGAACTGGGTCCACAGGAGGATAGAACTGCAGTGAAAGAAAAGGCCCTTCGCCACGTTGCCGGTAGGGAGTTGTAGGGCTGGTTTGGCCTTTGGTCAGGGCATAAACGAAGTTATTGACCATGATACAGGTTATGTTGACGTTCCTCCTGACTGCGTGGGGAAGATGTCCCGCCCCTATGCTGAAGAAATCGCCGTCGCCACCGATAGCCACGACTGTGAGTTCGGGCCTAGCCAGCTTGGCTCCCTGGGCGATGACCACAGCGCGACCGTGGAGGCTGTTAAAGCCGTAAGTATCTACGTAGCCGGGTATCCTTGACGAGCAACCGATTCCGGAGACGATAAGAGCTTGATGCCTGGGTATCCCCAAATTGGGCAAGACTATCTTGGTGAGCGCATTGAGGAGGGCAAAATTGCCGCAGCCCGGACACCAGACCGGCGTTACCTCTGTCCTATAGTTGCTTGCTTCACTCATCTTGCTAACTTCGTTATTGGCCCGGATAGTTCCTTTCTGCTGAAGGCCATTCCTCCTGCCCTGGCATAGACTTCAGTACCAGAGGGCAAGTCTATTTGAGAACGCAGATAATGATGGAGTTGGGCGGAGTAGCTCATCTCTACCACCAGCAGTCTTTCTAAGGAATCTACGAAGCTGCCTAGCCTACGAGGCAAAGGATGAATAAGCTCCGGGATGCAGACCTTGACTTCGTCCTGTAGCCCCAGGTACTCCACCGTTTCCAGGACAAACTGGGCAGAAGACCCAAAGCTCACTATGCCTCTACGGGCTTCTTCTTTTCCAAAGACTTTGACTAATTCGTCCCTATCGCGGAGCGGCGCAAGCTTCTGCCATCTCTTTTCGTGCATGCGCTGGTTGTTAGCGAAGTCGAATGAAGGCCTTCCCTTCTCATTATGGGCGAGTCCAGTCATTTGATATACCGTTCCTTCATCGCCTGCGGACGCCATGGGTGAAATATAGTCATCTGTCATTTCATAGCGATGATATTGCTCCCGATATTCCCCGCTGGGCCTTTTCCTCTCGACCATTGCACAGTCTGTCTCGAGCATACTGCTATTGGTAGCCACTGTAGTTTGGCCGAGCCTCTGATCGGAAAGAAGAATTACCGGAGTCTGATAGTATTCGCTTATACTGAAGCTTTCTATTAGCAGGCGGTAGCAGCCCTCCAGGTCGTAGGGAGCGATAACCACTCTGGGGGCATCGCCATGGCCGCCATAGATAGCATGATTGATGTCCGATTGCTCTGATTTGGAGGGGATGCCCGTAGCAGGGCCACATCTTTGCACGTCAACAATAACCACCGGGATTTCAGCGCCGGATGCCAGACCTATCATCTCGGTCATCAGGTCTAGCCCCGGCCCGGTGGTGGCAGTCATTGACTTTGCACCTGTCAGGGAAGCCCCAAGAGCCATTCCAACTGCGGCGATCTCGTCCTCTGCTTGAAGGAATACTCCGTTTCCCTGGCCAAGACGTTCCTGCATCTCTTCCATGATCTCCGACGCAGGCGTAATGGGATAGCCAAAGAAAGCTCGACAGCCGACGCGGATTGCGGCCTGTACTATGGCAGAGTTACCATGCAAGACGACCTTGGGCGAAGCATCCCGCGAAGGAGACAATTTCAGGTCAGGGAAGGGAAATTTCGATAATAGACGCTTGCCGGCATTGAGAGCCAGACGATTTCTCTCCAGCAAGGCTGATGCCTCGTCCTCGACCGCAGCAACTTTCGAAAGACTTTCTGGCAAAGCCAGGACCCTCTCCAGTAGTCCCAATGCCACGATGTTTTTGGCCGAAGCTGCCCCGGTTACCTCTTTGCTTGTCTCAGAAAAGGCGACTTGGAAAGATTTTTCGGGCAGAGTGATGGTTGCCGTCGGGGCAGCACTGTCGTAGAAGACAACGCTGTCTGTTCCCAGCGGCAATTCCTGTTGGAGCTCTGCGTACTTATCCCAATTGAAGCATATCATGATATCCGCGACATCCGCGGGCACAGAAGCGCGGGTTGTATCCAGGCTTAGTTTTATGCCGGAAGCTCCACCTCTAATCTGCGGTCCATAGTATCTGGGCATCTGGCTGAAATATCCCTGGGAGGCAGCCAGTCTCTGCAAAAGACTGCCTAGAACTACTACGCCGTCGCCGCCAGCACCAGCAATCCCGATGGTTAGTCTATTCCTCATTTCGTGGGTAAAAGTCGCAACATTTCGCCGCCTTATTATACTACCTGCAATGCCAAAGCGGGTGAAGCAAGGCCTTCCAGATTAGAATAGTGTCCATTAGAGGCCCCGGTACGTCTCCTGCAGGAGCACCGCGTCCTGTTCCAAGTAAGGCGAACTCTCGCAAATCACTACTCCCTTTGCCTTCCGCTCCTTCAGAGCTCTAAGCAGCTCCGCATATCGAAAGTCTGAATCAGGAAGCATCAGGTGCTTAATTTCCCCCTTTTTGCCATAAGCAATCCCGGAGAGGTGGATATGCATGTTATCCAAGGCTTTCCTGCCCAGTTTGCGTTCAATCTGGTCCAAGACATTGAGAAATTCCTGATAGGAGTTAGCCTGTCTCGTCCGGGCGTGCCAGTGAGAAAAATCGATGCACGGCAAAACCCCTTCTATCTCTCTGCTAAGCTGAAGTAGTTCGTCCAGCGTGCCAAATTGAGAAGGTCTTCCAGTAACTTCCGGGGAAATCGTTACCTTGTTTCCCTCTTTCTGTAGAATGTTCGTCACTTCCTGCAGATGTCTTTTGACCGCAGCGTAGGTTTCTGCCGGGGTGCTTCTCATATAAAAGGCAGCATGGAAGGTGATACTTCTGGCGCCGAAAAGAGTAGCGATGCGAGCAGTTTGCAGTATCCTTTGTTTGCTCATGTGTACTTTTTGCGGCTCGACGGCATTCAGATTTACGTAGTATGGTCCGTGGGCGGTAAGCACAACGTTCTTCCGTGCTGCTAATTCTCCCACCGAGACTGCGACCTCGGGGCTCATCTTTACCCCCTGGACAAATTCCACCTCCATGCAGCCCAGGCCAAGCTCAGCGATACGCTCAATGCCGGCCTCAGTGGAACGCGATTCAGCGCTGAGGGGAACACCGCCTGTTCCGAAAAGCAGCCCGCCAATCTTCCTCGAACTCATCGCTTGTTTCTGTCTAATTCTACTGCTTCGTCTACGAGTTTTCTATAGGCAAATAGCAAATCTCTGGTTAGCTTGCCGGGTTTGCCTGAACCAATGAGCCTGCCCTCAACGGAGACCAGGGGCATAAGCTCCAGTACGGAATTGGTGACAAAAGCTTCTTGAGCCTCGATCAGCTCGTTTAGCTCCACCCATCTCTCCGTAGCCTTGAGATTTGAAGTCCGGGCTATTTCTAAGACTGCGTCCCTGGTGATTCCGGGCAGGACGCCGCTTTCAAAACAGGGTGTGATGAGTTCTCCATAACTCACCAGGAAGACGTTAGTCATGCTGCCTTCAGCAAGGTATCCCTGTTCGTTGAGGAAGATAGCTTCATCGCATCCGGCAGCTCTGGCTGCCGTGCGGGCGAGTATATTCTCCATATAGCAGGTGGACTTTAACCGGGATAGAGGGGACTGGCTATTGCGGCGCAGGGAAGATATAGCTGCTTTAAAACCCGTTTCATATTTTTCGGGTGGTGATGGAGCAAGGTTTCGGGCGGTGATTAAGACGGTAGGGCTGGAACACGTTGTGGGGTCGGGCGTCATGTCGCCTTCGCCGGCTGAGACAGTGACCCTTACGCGGGCATTCTTGAGCTTATTGGCTTCCAGGGTTGCCATGCAGGCAGCTTTCAAAGATTGCTCACCCTCGTCTGTTGTCAGGATGCTGTGTGTCAGGCCGATGCTCTCAGCAGAGCAGCGAAGGCGGGTGAGATGAGAGTCGAGGCGAAAGATGCGGCCATTGTAAGCCCGCATGGTCTCGAATAAGCCGTATCCGTAAAGGAAACCATGGTCGAAGGGGGATAGCTTAGCCTCGGAGCGAGGTACGAGTTGGCCGTTGAGATAAACAATTTCATCCATCATTTCAACTCTGCTTGTCATTGCGAGGCACCTGAGTGCCGAAGCAATCCCCAGGAATACCCCGCCACCGAGATTGCTTCACTTCGTTCGCAATGACAGGTGGCACGTAACAGGAGACGGGGCTCACAGTGACTTCGCTTCACCTTAGTTAGATGCCTTTTTTGCTCCAGACTGGCTGGCCAAACCGGAGAAAGTTGGCTAAGAGATCATGTCCTACTTGGGTCAGGATGGATTCGGGATGAAACTGGACCCCCTCCACGACATAATCCCGGTGTCTCACCCCCATTATTATACCCTCAGGAGTCCTGGCAGTGACCTCAAGACAGGATGGAAACTCTTCAGCTTCGATAATCAAAGAATGGTAGCGTGTTGCCGGAAAGGGATTGGGCAGACCCTGATAGATAGTTTTGCCGTCGTGATGGATAGTGGAGGTCTTGCCGTGGACCGGCAGGCTCCGTCCAATCTTACCGCCATAGGTGTACCCAATGCATTGATGTCCCAGACACACCCCCAGTATCGGGATTTTCCCACCGAAATGCTGTACTGCCTCGTTGGAGATACCTGCTTCCAAGGGTGTACAGGGTCCCGGCGAGATAATAATGTGGCTGGGGGCTAGCTCTTCGATTTGAGCCGCAGTAATCTGGTCATTGCGATAGACCACCGGTTGCCATCCCAGTTCCCCCAGGTATTGAGCAAGGTTGTAAACAAAGGAATCATAATTGTCTATTATCAGCACCATTTTCAGGCTTGCCTCCCGCACTAGATTATGCCTCGATTCTACCCTCGTTGACAAATTTGCCTTCGCTGTTTATTCTATTCACTGTTGTTTACCTGGAGGCAGTTCCTGGCCGATAGCTAGGCTTTCCTACGTAAATATTGAAAAGGTAGAATCGGTCAGAGTTTCAAAGAGGGAATAATTATGGAAAAGGTCATCATTTTCGATACTACTTTGCGAGATGGTGAGCAAGCTGCCGGAACGAGCTTAAATCTCGAGGAGAAGCTGGAAATAGCCAGGCAGCTGGATAAGCTTGGCGTTGACGTTATTGAAGTAGGCTTTCCTGCCAGCTCGATTGGTGATCTTGAAGCTGTCCGCCTTGTTGCCCGGGAGCTTGAGCGTCCCACAATTTGTGCTCTAACCCTGGCCAATATCGAAGGCATAGACAGGGCCTGGGAAGCAGTGAAAGAAGCCAGGCATCCCCGGATCCACGTTTTCCTCTCAGCCTCGGACATTCATCTTGATCACCAGCTTAAGAAAAGCCGGGATGAAGTTCTAAAGATGTCCCGGGAGACGGTAGCTCGAGCCAGGAGTTACTTGGACGATGTTGAGTTCTCTCCAATGGATGCCAGCCGTGCCGACCCTGCTTACCTTTACCAGATCCTGGAGGCGGTGATCAAGGCTGGAGCAACCACGGTTAACATCCCCGATACTGTGGGCTATGCTACCCCCCAGGAATTCGGCAGGTTAATCCAGGGAATACTGGACAACGTGCCCAACATCGAGAAAGCGGTGGTCAGCGTGCATTGTCATGATGACCTGGGATTGGCTGTGGCCAACAGTCTCGAGGCAATAAGGGCAGGTGCGCGGCAGGTCGAATGTACTATTAACGGCATTGGTGAGAGAGCCGGCAATGCCTCTATGGAAGAGATTGTCATGGCCCTAAAGACCCGCCGGGATTTCTTTAAGCTCAGTACCAATATCGATACGACCCAAATTTACCGGACAAGTCGTCTGGTTAGCGAGCTGACCGGTTTTCCTGTCCAGCCTAATAAAGCCATTGTTGGAGCGAATGCCTTCCGTCATCAGTCGGGTATCCATCAAGACGGCGTGCTCAAAAAGTCCATAACTTATGAGATTATGGACCCTAGATGGGTGGGCATTCCCTCAAGCAGCCTGGTGCTGAGCAAGGTGAGTGGTCGCCATGCCTTCAAGGAAAGACTATCCGAGCTTGGCTACACTTTAAGCGATGAAGACTTAAACCGTGCCTTTCAGGGCTTCAAGGCGTTAGCGGACAAGAAAAAGGATATCACGGATAGGGATATTGAGTCTCTGATAGCCGAAGAACTGCGCACTGTTACCGAAGTGTACCATCTTGACCATGTGGAAGTTTCCTGCGGTGACCATAATATCCCTACGGCGACAGTTAGACTCATCGGTCCGGACGGGCAGATTCTGGCTGATGCTGCTTTGGGCACGGGTCCTGTGGATGCCGTGTATAAAGCTATCAACCGCATCGTCGGGATACCTAATAAACTCACGGAGTTCACTGTTAAATCGATTACCGAGGGGATTGACGCCATCGGGGAAGTTCTGATACGGATAGAGAGTGAGGGTGTAACCTATACCGGGCGTGGTGCTGCCACTGATATTATTGTTGCCAGTGCCAAGGCGTACATGAATGCCCTGAATCGTTTGTTGGCGGCAAAAAAGGGGAGGTAGTAATGCGGGAGGCAAAGGTTTTTGAATCTGGAAATGTAGTGCGAGGCTTTAGCCTCGTGCTGCGCGACCCTGAAGGGTCGCACTACAAAATGTGGGGTGAAAAAGCTGAGCGATAGCATAGACAAGTCTGAATCTAGGGCCAGCGCAAAATTGAAATCATTCTGAATGCGGAGGTGATGAATTTGAGTTCTTTGCTAGAAATGATAGCGAGGTTTGCATTGGCTGTTGCCCTGGGGGCGGGCATTGGGTTTCAACGGGAGAGGGCAGGCAAGGCAGCGGGGCTGCGCACGCACATTTTAGTTAGCTCCGGAGCAGCTCTCTTCACCCTGGTGTCTATATATGGGTTTAGTGGTGCTGCAACGGTTGACATCTCTCGAGTTGCCGCTGGGGTGGTGGTTGGAATTGGTTTTATCGGCGCTGGCGTTATTCTCCGTGGCCAGCGTGAAAAAGAGGTGGCAGGGTTAACCACCGCAGCCACCATCTGGATAACTGCCGCCGTAGGGCTAGCTGCCGGGGCAGGAATGTATTTGCTCTCCGTTATAGCGACTGCGGTCACCGTAGGTGTTTTGTTTCTTCCTAAGGTTCGTGGCTAAGAAAGGCATTGCGAGCCTTTTGTTTGTCAGTGCGAGCAAGGCGAAGCAATTCTAATGAGGACTGCGGTTCAAGGATTTTGATAGAGTTCCTTACAAAGGGATATTTATGATGCTCAAAATTTTGCACACCGCCGATATTCACTTAGGGGCGAAGTTCTCGGGTCTGGGAAATATAGAGGGGCAAAAATGAAGATACTCCATACAGCTGATATCCATCTCAGAGAATATGACGATGATAGATGGAAAACACTGCAAAAATTGATTGAAATTGGAAAGCAGGAAAAGGTTGAGATTTTTGCGATAAGTGGAGATCTCTTTGATAAAGATATTGATGCGGAAAACCTAAAACCTAGAATACGGGAGATTTTCTCAGGCACCGGCTTTAAAAGAATCATTTTAATTCCAGGAAACCACGATAGTGAGTCGTATAAGGGTGGTATGTATTTTGGCGCTGATGTATCTATATTAACGAACTTAAATGAGCCTTTTCAACATGAAGACCTGAGGATATGGGGATTACCTTTCGAACCTATAGAAGGGGAAGAGATTCTAAGTAAGCTCCGCCTGTTAGCAAGTAATTTGACTACGGATAAGAAAAATATCTTGCTTTATCATGGGGAATTGCTTGATGCATTCTTTTCTAGAAGAGATTTTGGCGACGAGGACGAGGGTGGAAAAAGATATATGCCAGTTAGGCTTTCTTATTTCAAAGAATTAAATATTGATTATGTACTTGCCGGACATTTCCATTCAAAATTTGATATACACAAGCTGGGAAATGAAAGATACTTTGTTTATCCTGGATCGCCTATCTCGATAACGGAAGCGGAGATTGGGCAGAGAAAGGTAAATATTTTTGAAGTTGGGGGCCCGCCCAAGGAATACCTTCTTGACACGCATCATTTTGAGGAAGTGCCTATAAAGTTTGATCCTTTTGGGGAGAAAAACCCTGTAGAGGAGGTTAAAGAACATCTTGGAAGAGTTCACCCTCAAGCAACCATTATCTTGACAATAAGGGGGTATATCGACGGAGAAAGGATTGGAGTAAGCGAATCTGAACTTGTAAAACAAATAAAAGAAATTACGAAAGAGAAATGTGCAAAAGAACCGAGTTTTGAATTCAGAGACATACACGTAATACTAGAAGATGACCTGTTCAAAAACTTCATGAGCAAACTCGAGCAACGTAATTACGATCAAGAAAAGAAGAAGCAGTTGCGTGATTTGGCAATAAGAGCAATGATGGACGCAAGAGCATGAAACTGAAAGAATTCTCAATAATGCGTTATGGTCCTTTGCCAAATGCAGGGAAAATTCTATTACATAATTTCAACCTATTTTGGGGTAAAAATGAAGATGGGAAAACCCTCACGATAGATGCACTTGTGAAGTTGCTGTTAGGGCGAAACATTAAGGATTTTGGCCGTAGTGTAGATCGGGTGGAGGAAAAACCAGAAGGCTACGTAATTATAGAAGACGACAAGGGGAAGGAATTCAAACTGCCGGAGCAAGGAGACTTAACAAAAGTCGCAGGTTTAACCTCATCGCAATGCCGTAATATTTTTGTGATAAGGAATAGCGACCTTTCTATTGCTAGTGAAGGTGATTTTTACACTGATGTAACAGGTCGACTTACTGGCTTAAGGACCAAAGAGATCTCAAACATAAAGGAGGTGCTGAGGGAGAAGATAGGGAAAATAACACAGCAGACTGGTGAATTTAAAGATACTAAAGAAGAAAGATTAAAAACGAGAGTAGAAAATGCAAAAAAGCTCCTTGAGAAAGTTGAGACTTTAGCCGGGAAGATTGAAAAGGAGAGATTCGATGAGTTCGAAGAAGAATCTGTAAAGCTAAGTGAAGAAATAAAGAGGATTGACCAAGAGATAAAAGACCTTGAAGATGCAAGGAAAAGAAGGGAATACGAAAAGGGAAGAGAAGCACTGGATGCACTCACTAGTGCTTTAAAAGAAGTCGAAGGCTTGGGGATTTACAATGAAGACGACAGGCAACTATGGAGAGATTGCGAGAAAGTCATTAAAGATTACAACGAACGAAAGGAAGAATATCTTAGAGATCTTCGGGAAAAAGATGAACGACTCCAGGAGATAGGCGGGAAGTTGAGAGAGGTAGAAAGAGAATTCAAAATATTCGAAGAGAGAAAGAAAAAGTTGGATGACGAAGTTAAACCAGAGTTGAGGAACTATGAGATAGGGCTTGGAGAGGTAAAGAGTAAGGAAACAAGGAACAAGTTCTATGCAGTGGCAGCAATAACCTCGGCAGTATTGTTAGCAATATCGATATTGGCAGTCGTACTAAGTCCTTCATTTGTTTCTTACGGACTGCTTGCATTGTTTCTAATATCAACCATCGCCTTTGCAGGGCTGAGCTTTGAGTTCACGCGAAAGAAAGCTCATCTTGCTGGAGTATTCGCAAGAATAAAGGTAAACATCTCTAGATTTGAACTTGAAGCAGAAAGTACAGAAGAGATGCGTTCAAATATTCAGAAATTTGAAGAGAAATATGGGGAGAAGTCCGAGGAGTTACAAGGGCTGAGAGAGGAAAAGAGGGGATTAGAAGACAGAGTCAATGGACTCCGGGATAAAGAAATTCCAGGAATAGAAAGTAGGGTTAAGGATGCTGACGAGAAGATACAGGGGGTAAAAATAAAGTCCAAAGAAGACTCTTTAGAAAAATACGCTGAAAAGCTTGAATTAAGGAAAGCGCGCGAAATGACGGTCAGAGAGCAGGAAAGGTTTCTGAAAAGTCATTTTAAGGAAAGGGGCAAAGAACTAAAAGAAAATATTGCTCACTGGAGCGAAGAAGTTCAAAGACTTGAGGAGTATAAGGATAAAGCCAAAGATATGACGTATAGTGAGGCTACTAAATCAACACTGGACGGGGAAAAAGAAGAGTTTGTAAAGAAGCTCCGACAGGTGAACGACATGATTGCTTCTTTTCAAAAAGAAATGAAGGAAGTGGAACACCAGGCGATTGACATTCTGAGATTAAAAGAGCCGTTATATTGTGAGACGTCGGTAGATTTGAAAGTGATTAAAACCGAACTTCAAAGGTTTAAGCAAGAAAATGAAAATAATAAGGACAATGCATTAAAAGTCATAGAAATCTTTGAAGAAATAGAAAGAGAGGAGACGGTAAAAGTTTCTGAGCTTTTCGGTATTGAGAGCCCCGTTTCAAAATACTTTAATGAAATAACAAATGGGCTCTATGAAGAGGTGCTTTTGAGCCAAGAAGCAATGAAGATACAGGTCAAGCGGAGGGGTGGGAAGATATTGGAGGCAGAAAAGCTATCTGGAGGCGCCTATGACCAACTATATCTCTCTATTCGACTCGCTCTTGGAGAAAAGCTTTTGAAAGGCAAGAAAGGGTTTTTCATCATGGATGACCCGTTCATAAAAGCTGATCCTGATAGATTACAAAGACAGATTGAAACGCTAGAAAGAATCTGTGAATTGGGGTGGCAAATCATGTATTTCTCGGCAAAAGGGGAAATTAAAGATGCTTTGAAAGAAGATATCAAAATGGGTACTGTTAACTATGTTGAAGTTCAGGGAATATTTTCTTGAAAAGAATCTGCCAATCTCGAACAACAGTGAATAGAGGGGAAATTGGGGTCTTGCGAAGCTGAAAAGATTCTGGCAGCCCGCAGCGGCAAGAAAGTGAGGCGAGCATGAAGTATGATATAACACTCAAGACTGGCATTGTCATCGAAGATTGCCAAGAGAAGCTAACTGACTTTTGCCAGAATGATGCGAGTTACAGAATGTATGACTTGCCATCAGAAGTCAAGGATGATAATGAGTTGATAGAGACAGATATACGGTTTGCAAATCACATGGTAGCACGGATGGGGCCTTTGATAATCAAGTCCGTGGTTGACAGGAGCAAAGCAATTAACTCAGCTTTGGCCTGCATTGCGCCCACAGTTAGTATTCCTGATGCAAATATACCGTGGGTAGCACTCGAGAAACTGTTTAATGCAACGTTGGGTCCAGAAGTCGGGCCTGCTAGGGTTACAAAGATACTGCACAAAAAACGTCCGAGGCTAATACCAATCCTCGACAGTGTGGTTGTTTCTTACTGCAAAGTGGCTTGCGGCGATGACCTGCAGCATAAAAACACAGCTTCAAGCATGATTGCATATGTCACAATGATCAAGGATGACATCAGCAAAAGCCTGAACGTCTTGGAGAGTGCTATTCAAGTGAGTGGCCTCAGACTCACGGTAGTGCGCGCGTTCGACGTACTTTTGTGGGCATATTCAGGAGCATATGAGAAAACATTTGGTCGTCCTCCTGTGTGGCAACGTTGAGAGTCTCTCTTGTAGCCGCTACCAATGCCACCTTGAGAAGGATTGGAAGTCTAGAGAAAGTTATGAGCTAGCTAGGAAGCATTCTTATTCTTCATAAGGAGGTGATTGAAAATGGGTTATATTTCTCCTACGTTAGCTGTAAGGAACATGAAGCAAACGATTCAGTTTTACGGAGATTCTCTGGGATTTAAGGTGGGGATGGCTTTCCCTGACGCTGACAATCCGGAATATGCCGACCTATCGAAGGATGGGATGGTTCTCATGTTCATCCCGGCTAAGAATGTGGGTATTAGCAGTAAACAAAAACTGGGCATCGGTGTGAATTTGTATATGCAAATCGATGGTGATATAGATGAATATTTTAATGAATTGAAAAACAAAGGCGTTAAGATTGTAGTTGACATAAAAGACGAGCCATATGGCATCAGGGACTTCACGGTGGAGGATATTAATGGATATAAGCTGACGTTTAACCAGGTCGCCGCCGCTGCTAAGGTTTGTATGAGCTGCGGCATGCCCATGACCAAGCCTGAAGATTTTGGTGGAGGAAATCCGGAGAACCTATACTGCGTATACTGTTCAAAGCCGGATGGCAGCCTCAAAAGCTATGAAGAGGTATTTGGGGGCATGACCAACTTCATGATGATGTCTCAGAAGATGGACAAAAAAACCGCCGAGAGCGCAGTTAAAGAGCGTATGTCAAAGATGCCTGCTTGGAGCAGTGAGGCTTAAGTTATGCGTATTCGCCAATGCATCGCGGTCAGGTTCGAGAAATGACGGGTCTCAGATGTCGTGGAACTGGGGCTTGGTTACTGTCCGGGGAGAAGATTATCTCAAAGGCAATCGCTCTCCAATGACGCTGGCATTATAATGTGTGAGGAACATGTCTTCATCAGTTAAAAAGAAGTTTATCTGGGCTGGGGTAGTTATAGCAGCCGTTCTGCTTATTGGGACATTCGGTTATTGGCTTATCGGGGGAAGACAATATACGCTGCTGGATACGCTTTACATGACGGTCATCACCATTGCCACGATTGGCTATACCGAGGTAGTTGACCTCTCCCATAACCCTGGGGGAAGGATATTCACCATGGTCATAGCCGTGCTCGGCATCGGCACCTTTGCCTATATTTTCACTAACCTCACCGCCCTGGTGGTTGAAGGGGAATTGAGCAAGTCATTCAGGAGAAGAAGAATGGAAAAGATGATTGAGAACTCTAAGGACCATTACATCGTATGCGGCATCGGCAGAGTGGGCTTCTACATAGTGGAGGAGCTACGTGCGACTAAAAGACCCCACGTAATAGTGGATATGAACAAGAGCAATATAGAGTCTGCCCTGGAGACGTTCAAAGATGGAGCTTTTGTAGAGGGAGACGCTACCGATACCTCTGTCTTGTTGAAGGCCGGGATCGAGAAGGCAAAAGGGATATTTGCAGTCACCGGGGATGACAACCAGAACCTGGTGATTACTTTGACTGCAAAGCAACTCAAGCCAGCCATACGGGCAGTGACCAGGTGCAACGAAATAAGGAACACTGAGAGAATGAGGAAGGCCGGGGCCGATGCGGTGATTTCACCGACCTACATAGGTGGGCTTAGGATGGTTTCCGAAATGATCAGACCGACCGCAGTTTCATTTCTGGACACAATGTTGCGGGACAAGGAACTGAATCTGCGGGTCGAAGAAGTGTCTGTGCCTGAGTCATTTGTGGGACGGGCGGTCTCATCTCTGGACTTCAGAAATCGCCCAAATTCGCTACTGCTTGCCATTAAGACCAAGGAAGGGTGGATTTATAATCCCAGAGATGATTGCACTATCGGGAAAGACAGCACCTTAATCGTCATGGCTACCCCAGAAGCAAGGTGTGAGTTGGAGGCTATTTTCCCCTCGGAACCTTCCCAGCCATAGGATATCCTCTCAGCTACGTAAGCCTACAGAGTGGGGCCTGCTGAACTGGCAGAGTAGTGCGCGGGAGTCTTCAGCGCAATTGAACGATACATGCTTTGGACTTGCCCCGGTTGGTTTTCAAAACGCCTGTGGTACCCAGCTACTGCAATCTCATTGGCAGGGTTGGGCTGTTTGGGTTCACAAGGTTGACATAATCAGCCAGCAAGCACATAAGTACCCTCTCCTAGCCAAAGAAGGCAAAGCGAATATATAATTATGAAACTTTGAAAGAGAAATACACTTAGGCCAAATTGAAGAGGTAGATAGTATGGAATTTAATGTAGCAGTTTTACCTGGCGATGGCGTTGGCCCTGAGGTAGTAAGCCAGGCGCTGCAGGTTCTGCAAGCGGTGGGTGAGAAATTCGGGCATAGCTTTCATCTCCACGATGGTCTCATAGGCGGCGTTGCTATAGACACCCTGGGTACAGCTCTCAGCAATGAGACCTTGACGATGTGCAGACAATGCGATGCGGTGCTCCTGGGCGCAGTTGGCGGTTTTAAGTGGGATGACCCTCAAGCTAAAATCCACCCTGAAGACGGGCTTCTGGCTTTGCGCAAAGGGTTGAAGCTGTTTGCCAATTTACGCCCCGTGAAAGTCTTGCCTATGCTGGTGAATTCCACCAACCTCAAGCCGGAGGTGATTAAGGACGTTGACCTGGTGGTGGTTAGAGAGCTTACTGGCGGCCTTTACTTTGGTCAGCCCAAGAGACAGTGGCGAACTCCGAAAGGGAGGCAAGCAGTCGATACTTTAGCTTATTCCGAGGCAGAAATTGAGCGCATATTGAAGGTAGGCTTTGAGTTGGCTCGCAGCCGCCGGAAAAAGCTAACTTCCGTGGACAAAGCCAATGTTCTCCAGTCATCCCGGCTATGGCGGCAGATTGCCATGGAAATGTCCGCCGCTTACCCTGATGTTGAGCTCCGGCATATGCTGGTTGACGCCTGCGCTATGAGGTTTATTCAGCGTCCTGCTGAATTCGACGTTCTTGTTACGGAAAATATGTTTGGCGACATCCTCACTGATGAGGCTTCTATGCTGGCTGGCTCCATGGGCATGCTACCTTCGGCGAGCCTGGCGGGAATTCCCACGGGAAAAACGTTCGGTATGTATGAACCGATTCATGGCAGCGCCCCCAGTCGAGCAGGGCAAAACATGGCTAACCCTATCGCCACTATCTTAAGCGTAGCTATGATGTTTCGCTATTCCTTCGCAATGGAAACTGAAGCACAGACTATTGAAAATGCCGTCCTCGCTACCCTGGAGCAGGGTTATAGGACTTACGATATAATGTCGGACGGAAAAGTCAAGGTAGGCACGAAAGAGATGGGAGATTTGATCGCACAAAAGGTGAAAGGTTAAAGGAACTGCCATGACAACGGTACAACTTTACGATACCACTCTCAGGGATGGTGCCCAACAGGAAGGTATTTCCTTTTCTGTTGAGGACAAGCTCAAGATTTGCCAGAAGCTTGATGAGCTCGGCATTGATTTCATCGAGGGGGGCTGGCCGGGCTCCAATCCCAAGGATTCTGAGTTCTTTGCCCGAGCGCGGAATTTGCGCTTAACACATTCCACTCTGGTGGCCTTTGGCAGCACTCGGCACTCAGATTGCCGGGCGGAAGAAGACTTTAATCTGCAGTCTTTGCTCCAGGCCAAAACCAAAGTGGCCACTATCGTGGGAAAAGCCTGGGATAAGCAGGTAACCCGCGTTCTGGAGACAACGCTGGAAGAAAACCTCAGCATGATTGCAGATTCCATAAGTTACCTCGGGACAAAAGGGTTCAGGGTTTTCTTCGATGCCGAGCATTTTTTTGACGGCTTTAAAGACAATCCTGAATATGCCTTGCAGGTGGTGACAGGTGCGGCTAAAGCTGGTGCGGCATGCGTGGTTCTTTGCGATACGAATGGCGGCAGTCTGCCGCAACAAATAAGAGAGGCTGCCAAAGCTGCTAAAAAGGCAAGCCCTGTTCCTCTGGGCATTCACACCCATAATGATGCCGAGCTTGCCGTAGCTAATACTCTGGCTGCCGTGGAAGCCGGGGTTATTCAAGTTCACGGGACTATTAATGGCTATGGTGAGCGCTGCGGCAACGCCAATCTCTGTTCCATCATACCGACTTTGAAACTTAAGATGGGCATTGATTGCGTTACTGACGCGCAACTGAGCAAGCTTGGCGATGTCTCTCGCTACATATCAGAGCTGGCTAATATGCCTCATTATGACCGTTTTCCCTATGTTGGCGAGGATGCCTTCACTCACAAGGGTGGGATCCATGTATCAGGCTTGATAAAATGGGAAGATAGCTATCAGCACATAAATCCGGATCTGGTAGGCAACCGACCGCATGTTGTCGTCTCGGAGCTAGCTGGGAAGGGAAGCATTGTCTTTAAAGCCAAGGAGCGCGGACTACCTGTTCCTAAAGGCAAAGCAATTGAGGAAGTACTGGAGCAAATCAAGTTACTTGAGAAGCAAGGTTTTCAGTATGATGTTGCCGAGGCGTCTTTCGACCTTCTGCTCCGCCGGGTTCAACCCCATTATCGGCCACCCTTCGAGTTAGTCGATTTCATGGTCGTGGTGGAGAAACGGCGCCGTCCGCCCACCAGAGGGAATCAGGAGGAACCATTGTCAGAAGCCACTATCAAGGTCAAGGTAGACCGCAAGATAGTGCACACGGCTGCTGAGGGCGATGGCCCGGTTGACGCCCTCGACAAAGCTCTGCGCAAGGCTTTACTGCAGTTCTATCCTGACTTGACTGCTGTAAAACTTATTGACTACAAGGTGCGTATCCTGGAAGAAACCGCTGGCACTGCGTCGCAGGTGCGGGTGCTCATTGAATCCAGCGACGGTAAAGAAAACTGGCGAACGGTGGGCAGCTCTACCAACATCATCGAAGCTAGCTGGCTGGCCTTGGCCGACAGTATCGAATACTGGCTGACAAAGCAGGCTGGGAAGGCAAAGGGCTGACATTGATTGCACCATAAGCAAAATCAAGAGCCCATTGGATTTGGTTACCCAGGGCTTATGTGAGTGAACGAGGGAAGGCCTGGCGATTTCAGCAGCTTGGCGAACGAAGGTATATAGAACGAAGTCCGAATATGGATAGGTTAGCCGAAATTGCAAATGGTGCAAAGAGTAATAAGGAGTCAGTAGTATGGTAAAACCAAGAATTGTTGAAACAGATGAAGGGATACAGGGTGAATTTGATGTACAAATATACAATACTATGATGCGAAGCCTAAGGGACAAAGGTTGGATGGAAACAGGCCACATTATCACATCAGGGATAACGCATGGGTTAGCACTAGAGATTGGTTCTGGCCCCGGTTATCTGGGTCTGGAATGGCTGAAGAAGACGGAAAGTACAATGCTTCTAGCTGTGGAAATCAGTCCTGAAATGACAAAAATTGCTGAGAGAAATGCCAGGGAATATGGACTTGAAGGTAGAGTCAAATATGTGAAGGGGGATGCCCACCAGATACCGTTTGATGGCAACACTTTTGATGGCGTGTTCACTAATGGTTCTCTTCATGAATGGTCACAACCTATAAGGGTTTTCGATGAAGTTTATCGTGTGTTGAAGCCGGGGGCGAAGTACTTCATAAGTGACATGCGCCGGGACATGAATCCGTTTGTGAAGGGGTTTATGAAATTGATGGTTAAACCTAAAGAGATTAGACCAGGCTTTGTGTCATCTATAAATGCATCCTATACTACTGACGAGATTCGCTCTATACTCGATCAGTCAAACTCGAAAGAGGCTGTAGTTGCAAAAACGTTTATGGGATTTGAAATTACCGGGGTGAAAAGTAAGTGATCTTACTATCTACTCGGAACTTCAGATACGCTCGGTCGTTATACAAAACCGCCTCTTAAAAGAGAGGGAGGTAAACCCATGAAGATAGGAATCGTAATCTATTCAAATGACCCTGAAACCGTATGGAACGCCTTCCGTTTTGGGAATTTCGCTTTGAAGGAAGGCAACGAGGTAAGGGTGTTCCTAATGGCAAAAGGAGTAGAATGTGAATCTCTGGATACCGACAAATTTAAGGTGACAGAACAGATACGTTCCTTTGTTGACACTGGCGGGAAGACATTTGCCTGTGGTATTTGCCTCAAAATCCGTCAATCCGAAGGTTCTGAAATGTGCCCATTGTCAACAATGAAGGATTTATATGAGATAGTAAAAGAATGTGATAAGGTTGTTACATTTTGAATGCACAGCCGAAGCACGCTCACTTCGTTTTCTGAACGGTTCAACACCGCGCCTTTAGCCAGTCCAGAACAAAATCCATGGCTGCCTTTTCCAGGCGCATTTTGTGCTTGGCACCGGGGATTATTTTTAACTCTTTGGGCTCTTTAGCTTTATGATAGAGTCTGTGGGCATGCTCCAGGGGTATCAATTCATCGGTGTCTCCGTGAACCAGGAGCAAGGGACGGGGGGAAATTTTATCGACCCATTCGATCGGAGAGACGGTCTCGAATCCCCTTTCCCATTCCTCTGTTGAGGGTGGAAAATCTCTATCCCTGATGACCCCGATTTGGCGAAACCGCTGAATGGTGTCCGCAGGCGTTTCTCTTTGAGGGAGGGAGCGAAAGTCGGCAGGACAGGCACATGTTACCACTGAAGTTACTCTGGGGTCATGGGCGGCGGCATAAATGGAAACTGCTGCCCCTCCGCTGAATCCCAGCAGGCAAAGACGAGTCTTATCTACTTCCTTCAGGTTATAGAGAAAATCGAGGGCAGCTTTCAAATCCCGAGTCCAGCCCAGGATGTCCAGGTTACCTTCGCTTTTTCCCGTCCCGCGAAAATTGAAGATTATGGTGATGAAGCCAGCACGACAGAAGCGCTGTGCCAGCAGTGTATAGCCCCTGTCGGTGGGGTTGTGGGGAACAGCGGGAATGCCATGGCAGATGCACAAACCCGGGTGGGTTTTGTCTCTCGACGGAACATGAAGCTCGCCGGCCAGCTCAAGTCCATCGACCTGCAGACGAATTTCCTTTATTTCCATCTTTTTGAAGACGAGGCCCTCTAATTTTGACTACACCTTTGTTCCCACCTTCGCTTTGGCTATCCGTGAAATTCCTCACCTTCAAATCATGTAGTGCGACCCTCTAGGGTCGTGCAGCGCGAGGCTAAAGCCTCGCACTACGTCTTTCAAGAGCCTCGTTGAGGACTCAGAAATAATAGAGTCGCCTTCTTTTCCTGAGAATGAGGCCGGCTATCAGCCCCAGCAACAAACCTCCAACGTGGGCTTGCCAGGCTATCCCGGGAAGGAAAGAAAGCAAGAGGAAGATCAAGATTGCTGCCCAGAGTGGTATGGGAACGGGGATGGGAAATATGATGACCGGCACCCTCGGGACCATCACCGCTAGGGCTCCCCCGAGGGCAAAAATGGCTCCTGAGGCTCCTACACCTGTCGAAAACGGGTTAGCAAGAAGGACGAAGAGAATATTCCCCGCCAGCCCTCCCAGGAAGAATACCGCCAGGAAACTCTTTTCTCCCGCCGCCCGGATGAGGAAGCTTCCCAGAAAATACAGGCTTATCATATTGAATAATATGTGGGTCCACATCCTTGGATCGTGAACAAACATGCTGCTTATGATGGTCCAGGGTTGTTTTGAGAGCAATGCCGGTGTCAAACCAAGAAAACCGATCACTCCCTCGGGCCTTAGCAGAGTGACTATGAAGATTAAGACATTTAGAGCTATTAGAAACCACAGGACATTTAAATTGACGGCGCGATAAGTTCGCATCAGGCAATTATAGATAAATGTGGCTTCTGCTTCAACAACGGTCTCAAAGGAGCGGCGGAGTATGATGTGTTGTAATATTCGGCGCAGTAAGTTTATAATGGAGAAGATATTTTCCTTGCGGGAATTCTAAGTGAGCGAGCAAAGTCCGGAGCGAAAACGAAGGCTTCCCCCAATAGTCATAGTGGGCATAATTATGGCAGCCCTCTGTGGCATCTCATTGTACATACGCATAGCCCTGCCTTATGCAAACATCTTTGTTGGGGACTGGATCTGGTTCAGAGAGACCGATGCCTATTGGCACATACGCAACATAGAGATTTTGGTCAAACACTTTCCCCACTTCAATTCCTTTGACCCTTACATACTCTTCCCCGGCGGTGGTATAGGACTTAATCGGCCGTTCTTCGACTGGCTTATCGCTGGTGTTATTCTGCTTATTAGCCGAGGTGCACCAGCTCTGCATACCATAGAAACAGTCGGCGCTTACATGCCCGCCATTCTGGGCACTCTGACGCTCATCCCTGCGTACTTTATCGGCAAGGAACTGTTTAACCGCTGGGTGGGTGTAATCTCAGCTGCTTTGATTGCCATCTTGCCTGGTGAGTTTCTGCACCGTTCCTTGCTTGGCTTCACCGATCACCATGTTGCTGAGACTTTGTTCAGCACCCTGTGCGTACTCTTTCTAATAATGGCCATTAAGCGAGCTCGAGAAAGGGAAATCTCCTTCAAGCACCTTCTGAGTAGGGACTGGTCAACTACCGCCAAACCTCTCATCTATACCTTGCTCGCTGGCATCTTTCTGGGTATTTATCTCCTTAACTGGCAAGGTGGATTGCTGTTCATCTTCATCATATTTGTTTACCTGGTGATTCAGTTCATCGTGGATCACTTGGGGCGTAAGTCGAGCGACTACCTGTGTATTGTGGGCACTCCCCTTTTCCTTATCGCCTTTCTCATGCTTCTCCCGGTGTTGGGCAGGGGTGGCCTGGACCTGGACACCGTTTGTCGTGTTGCTCTGCCGATTGCCATAGTGGTACCCATAGCCTTAAGCATTATCTCGCGAGTCATGGCCAGCAGGGCGTTGAAGCCCGTTTACTATCCTTTGGCCCTGCTAGCACTGGCTGGAATCGGTATTGCCGCTTTATATGCCATTTTGCATGCCATCGATCCATCCCTGTTTCGGTTCATGTTCGGCCTATTTAAGGTCTTCAAGCCCACTGGCGCCATGCTTACTATCCTGGAGACGACTCCCCTTCTTGCCCCCTTCGGCAGTTTCACCTTTAGCATGGCCTGGGCTTACTTCACCACATCCTTCTTCCTGTCATTTGTTGCCCTGGCCATGCTCATTCGTGGCGCTATTAAGGAAAAGAATGCCAACAAAATCCTGTTCCTGGTATGGAGCATAATGATGTTGATAGCAGTCCTGGTGCAGCGCCGCTTCAGTTATTACTATGCCGTAAATGTTGCTTTGCTCACAGGGTATTTCTGTTGGAAAATGCTGGACCTTGCTGGCTTGGGCAAATTGCTGGCTAAGCCTAAGGAAATAGTGGGAGTGGCAAAAAAATTCAAGAAGGGGAAAAAAGCCAAGGAGAAAGCGAGGGCGAAGACATTTATGCAGCCCAGAGGCGCTTGGGTAAATGTCATCGTTGTCGGAGTAATTATCTTCTTCGTGGTCTTTTTCCCGAATGTCGCGCCTATAAAGTACGATAGTGTCTCCGGGAAGTTAAAGTCCGGGTTCGCTACATCGCAGTTGGAACTCCAACTTAGTGGATTCACACAGTATACTGCCAAGTCGGCAAATTATGTTATGGACGAGGGGTGGTATACCTCGTCTTTATGGTTGAGGGAGAATAGTAACACCCCCGAACCTTTCGGTGATCCCAATTTCTATTATGAGCTATACCCACCACGTGATGAGTTTGAATATCCCGAGACTGCCTATGGCGTGATGTCCTGGTGGGACTATGGCTACTTTATAATGCAGATTGGCCATCGCATACCTAACGCCAATCCTGGCCAACAGGGGGCTAAGGAAGCTGGCCAGTTCTTCACCGCGCAGAATGAAAGCTCAGCCAATAGCTTGGCCGACGAGCGGGGTACGAAATACGTGATGATTGACTATAAAATGGCAACGCCAGCGAAGTTCCACGCCATGGCGGATTGGGCTGGCAGCGACAAAAGCAACTTTTACGATACGTATTACTTGGAGACGGCAGATGGCTGGCGAGCACTGAATTTATACTACCCCACTTATTACAACTCCATGGTGGTAAGGCTCTACAACTTTGACGGCAAAGCCGCGACTCCCACGGAACCGATAGTCATATCTTGGGTGGAAGAAGAATCTCAGGGGGAAAAGTACAAGAAAATCACCTGGGGGGACTATTTCTCCAGTTATGAAGACGCTCTGGCTTATGTCGCCAGCCAGACGTCGGGAAATTACGAAATAGTGGGGGACGATCTTTTTAGCAGTATTGTGCCTCTTGAAGCATTGAATAGCTATGAACTCGTCTATCAATCCGGGGCTGCTATAAACGCCACAACCGTGAAAATCTTCAAGTATCTTGGCTGAAGTCGGTCCTGAACACAGCCATCATTGCAAGTAACCCCCTCCCTTTCCGTCGTTGCCAGCCCCGATGCAATCCGGATGTGGCAATCCCCGACATTGCTTCGGCTGACTTCCCTAGCCTCTGAACGACGGAGGAAGTGTCTGCCTCGCAGTGACGAAAGGGAGTGTGCCCTGCAATGGCAGTTTGCGTTGTCAAACGCTCTTTTGATAAAGTGCTTGAGGAGAAGGGGGGGCGGGGCATTCTAGGTTAGCAGCCCTGAGTAAACGAGTGGGACAAGGTGATATAATACTAGCTACTCCAGGGGGAACGGCATTTTAGATGAAAGCTTTAATATTAGCTGGTGGCAAGGGAACTAGACTCAAGCCACTGACCAACACCCTGGCCAAGCAACTTATTCCAGTGGCCAATAAGCCGATACTCTACTACGTTTTGGAGCAAATCGCTGAGGCTGGCATAAGGGACATTGGCATTATTATCTCACCGGAAACAGGACAGGGAATCAGAGGAGCTGTGGGAAACGGGTCAAGGTGGAATGCTCAAATTACCTACATTCCGCAATCCGAACCTTTGGGCCTTGCCCATGCTGTGAAGACAGCCCAAGGCTTCCTCGGCGATTCTCCGTTCCTGATGTTTCTTGGCGATAATCTTATTCAGGGCGGCGTCAAGAGCTTCGTTAAAGAGTTCACCACAAACAAGGTCGATGCACTTGTTTTGCTCAAGGAGGTGCCCGACCCTCGTCTGTTCGGAGTTGCTGAACTAAACGAAAAAGGGGAGATAATCAGGATTGTGGAGAAACCACGCGAACCGAAGACAAATCTGGCCGTGCCCGGCGTTTACCTGTTCACTAGAGACGTACACCAGGCGATAGATAAGATAAAACCCTCCTGGCGGGGAGAACTTGAAATAACCGATACAATCCAGCAGCTAATTAATGATGGCAAGAAGGTGCGCAGTCACATTCTCACCGGCTGGTGGCTGGATACCGGAAAAAAAGATGACCTTTTGGAAGCTAACCGTATTGTCCTTGATGAGTTTGTAAAACGGGACTTGAGAGGTGAGATTGACGCCGCCAGCCAGGTGGCAGGCAGAGTCGAGGTGGGAGAAGGAACAAGCATAGAAAAAAGCACCATCAGGGGACCTGCATCTATCGGTGATAACTGCCATATCAAGGACTCCTATATCGGGCCTTTCACCAGTGTTGCGGCGGGAACTACTATTGAACAGTCTGGCCTGGAGCACTCGGTGGTGCTGGAGAACTGCTCTATACGCAATATAGAGCGTTTGAGTGATTGTGTCATCGGCCGATGTTCAGTGGTGAGCAGGCGCGGAGACGGCTTCAAGACAATTACGCTCTTTGTGGGAGATGATGCTAGAGTAGAGCTCTAGGGACGAAGGAACGACATGCCATTTACTTTCAAGAGGTTAGGAATTCCGGCAGTAATTCTGATAGAACCGAAGGTGTTTGAGGACGGGAGGGGTTTCTTCATGGAAACATACAAGATGCCGGATTTTGTTGCTGCGGGCATAAAGGTAAATTTCGTCCAGGAGAATCACTCCCGTTCCGGCAAAGGCGTCCTGAGGGGATTACATTATCAAAATCCACCGTTTGCACAGGGAAAGCTGGTGAGGGTGGTAAGGGGTGAGATATTCGATGTCGCCGTTGACATAAGAAAGGGCTCGCCTACCTGGGGCAAATGGGTGAAGGTAATCCTGTCGGAGGAAAACAAGAATATTCTCTATGTTCCGTCGGGCTTTGCTCATGGTTTCTGTGTCCTTTCGAAAACCGCCGAAGTCGTATATAAGACCACCAGCGTTTACTCGGCTGAATCTGAAGCTGGTATTATCTGGAATGATCAAGACTTGAATATCGAGTGGCCTGTTAAGCAGCCGATCCTATCCGAGAAAGACAGCAAATTGCCCGCTCTAAAGAATGCGGATATCAGGTTTTACTACGGGGAGGAACCAAAATGAAGCTACTTGTCACCGGGGGAGCCGGCTTTATCGGCACCAATTTCATCCGGCACATCTTGCAGGAACATCCCGATTGGGAGACAACCAATCTGGACAAGCTCACCTATGCCGGCAATCTGGAAAACTTGAAAGATATCCAGGACCGGGCCGGCTATCACTTCGTCAAAGGAGACATAGCCGACAGGAAGCTGATAGACAAGCTGCTGGGCCAGGGATTCGACGTCATCGTAAACTTTGCTGCCGAGAGCCACGTTGACCGCAGTATCCTGGACGCATCGCCGTTCATCGAGACTAATGTTAAGGGGACTCAGGTACTACTCGAAGGGGCAAAAAAACACGGCATTCGAAGATTCATCCAGGTATCCACCGATGAAGTATATGGCTCAATTGATAGCGGCGGCTTCACTGAACAATCAACTTTGTCTCCTAGCAGCCCGTATTCAGCCAGCAAAGCTGCTGCCGACCTTTTGTGTCTCGCCTATTTCAAGACTCACCATCTGCCGGTGATTATCACTCGCTGCACCAATAATTTGGGGCCGTACCAGTTTCCCGAGAAGTTGATCCCCCTGGCCATCACCAACGCCCTGGAGGACAAACCAATCCCCGTCTACGGTGACGGCCTTAACATCAGGGACTGGATCTTCGTAAGCGACCACTGCCGGGCTCTCGATGTCGTGATTCGGAAAGGCAAGCCCGGACAGATATACAATGTTGGCGGCGGCAACGAGAAGACCAACCTGGAGATTATCCGAAAATTGCTGGAATTGCTGAACAAGCCGCAGAGCCTGATACAATTCGTCAGCGACCGTCCCGCTCATGACCGTCGCTACGGTCTGGATTGCACCAGGATATCCACGGAACTGGGCTGGAAGCCGGCCTACTCCTTTGAAAAAGCCTTGAGTGTCACTGTTGACTGGTATCTGAAGAACGAGCCGTGGTGGCGGTCAATCAAGAGCGGCGACTATGCCAGATACTACGAGGAAATGTATCTCAAAAGGTGAAAGTAGCAGTCACAGGCGCTAATGGACAACTGGGCACTGATTTGTGCCGGGTGCTGGAAAGCTTCGATGTCATTCCTCTAACGCATGCTGATATCGAAATCGCCAATATAGTCTCTGTCAGAAGAGTCATGCTCAAACACAAGCCGGCCATCATTATCAATACCGCAGCCTTTGTTCGAGTTGATGACTGCGAGGATGAACAAGACAAAGCCTTCTCGGTGAATGCCCTGGGAGCCCGCAATGTCGCTGTGGTTGCCCAGGAACTCGGAAGCAAGCTGGTCCACATCAGCACCGACTATGTGTTCGGCGGCGAAGCCGAGCCGCGCACCGTACCCTATACCGAATTCGATACACCTGTTCCTCTGAGCGCTTACGGGAGATCGAAGCTGGCCGGGGAGAACCTTGCCCGCCATTTTTGTCTCAGGCACTTCATCGTCAGGGCTTCGGGCCTTTTCGGCGTGGCCGGCTCCAGCGGCAAAGGCGGTAACTTCATCGAGACCATGCTCAGGCTGGCTAAGGAGCGTGATGAACTCAGGGTGGTTAACGACCAGGTCTTTTCCCCCACCTACACCCTGGACCTGGCCCGGAAAATAGGCCAGTTGATGACCACCGACTACTACGGCATATTCCATATTACGAACAGGGGCGCCTGCTCCTGGCACGAGTTCACCAGGGAGATATTCAAGCTGGCCGGCATGAAGACTCCGGTTGTCCCCATAACTTCAGACCAGTATCCCCAGAAAGCCCGCAGACCCCGCTACTCGGTGCTGGACAATTACCACCTGCGGCTCCTGGGCATGGACGATATGAGGCCCTGGCAGGAGGCGTTGAGAGATTACATGGTAGCCAGAGGTCACATCGCCTGAAATCGACTAGCTCCTTTCCCCATGTCATTGCCTCCACGGAGATTGCTTCGGCTGGGTTGGCCAGCCTCGCAATGACAGGGGGATTCGTCATTCTGAGCCCCGACTTGCCGGGCGAAGAATCTCACCTCCGCTCGGGGTAAACTCCGCTTGACTAATTGAACTCCCGACTCTAGACTATTGGCTAGTTCTAACTAAGGACCAATATCGCAGAGTGTAGGAACTGGTGAAAATCAGAAAGGTCATAAAACTTATAGAGGATGACGGATGGTATCTTGCGAGAACGAAAGGAGACCATAGGCAATACAAGCATCCAGTTAAGAAAGGGTTGGTGACTATTTCCGGGAAGTTAAGTGATGATGTTAGCAAGGGAACTCTAAGCAGTATACTAAAGCAAGCTGGTCTAAAAGGAGTGGGAAGAGATGTTTAAATATACAATTGTAATTGAAAAAGCTGATGGTAATTATTCTGCATACTGCCCGGATTTGCCCGGCTGTGTAGCTACGGGGGCAAGTGTAGAGGAAACGACGGAAAGAATAAAAGAAGCTATTGAATTCCACATTGAAGGACTCAAGGCGGAGGGCTTGGATGTGCCGCGGCCTGCCACTACTGCTGCTCTTGTTGAAGTAGCACTATAGAGGATTGATGAAAGCCCGGAGGCCCGCAGACCCCGCTACTCGGTGCTGGATAATTCCCACCTGCGGCTCCTCGGCATGGACGACATGAGACCCTGGCAGGAAGCGTTAAGGGATTACCTTGTAGCCAGAGGTCACATCGCCTGAACTCAGCTAGCCCTTACGCAAGTTGACAAAATACGTGTCTGTTAGCTAGGATATTGAGAAATCAGCGCAACAAGTAAGGGAGGAACAGAATAAACCGGGTAAAACATCTCGGAATTGTGTTTGCCGTCGTCATTTCGCTTTTCCTGATTTTCTCGGAGATGGCTTATGCCTCCATTGATGTTGGGATATCTAATGAGACGGTTTATGCCTATTATATCGACCCCGGCACAGGCAGCCTCATCATCCAGGTACTCATCGGGGCGTTTGTGGGGGGAGCGGCGATAATTGGTGTATACAGGACGAGGGTGAAAAACTTCCTACGCAATTTGTTCAAAAAACGAAAAGGTGATGAGGAGAGTGATTAGTGCACAGCTCTCAAGTTCCTTCCGCGACCCCAGCGGCTTCCTTTTCCAGCAGGATGGCGTCATCTATCGTCAGGTAAACCTGGTCTACAAGGACGATTATGACCATCTGATGAGCTCCGGTCTCTACCAGGCACTTGTTGACGATAACCTTTTGATTCCCCACGAGGAAGTCGGCATTGAGCCGCCGGTGTCTGGACTCGCTCATAAGGTAATCAGGCCGGAACCGATACCGTTTATCTCATATCCCTACGAATGGTGCTTCAGCCAGCTAAGGGATGCCGCCCTGACTACACTCAAGATACAGAAGAAAGCCCTTGACTTCGGCATATCGTTGAGAGACAGCAGCGCCTACAACATACAGTTCAAAAACGGCAGGCCGATATTCATAGATACGCTTTCATTCGGGAAATACCATGAAGGACAGCCCTGGGTCGCTTACCGCCAGTTCTGCCAGCATTTCCTGGCGCCACTGGCCTTGATGAGCTATAAGGATATACGGCTGAGCCAATTGCTGAGCATTTACATAGACGGGCTGCCTCTTGACTTGGCGAGCTGCCTGCTGCCGTGGCGCACGCGCCTTAGATTCTCCTTGCTTTCCCATATTCACCTTCATGCCCGAAGTCAGAAGCACTTTGCCGATAGACCGATAAACGTGGGACAGCACCGGATGGGTCGCTATGCCTTTTTGGGCATTATTAACAACCTGGAATCCGCCGTTAAGAATCTGAAATGGCAGCCCCGGGGCACGGAATGGGCTGATTACTACCAGGACACCAATTACTCGCCGCAGGCCTTCGAACACAAGAAGACAATTGTGGCTGGCTTCCTGGACAAAGTGAGACCGGCAACTGTCTGGGACCTGGGCGCCAATGTAGGTATATTCAGCCGCCTTGCCAGTGACCGCGGAATTCCCACCATATCCTTTGATGTTGACCCTGCTGCCGTGGAAAGGAACTACCTGGACTGCGTTGCCAGGGGTGATACCAGTATCGTACCTCTGGTGATTGACTTAACCAATCCCAGCGCCGGCATCGGCTGGGAGAACAAAGAGCGGATGTCTCTTAAAGAACGTGGTCCTGCCGATGCCGTGCTTGCCCTGGCGCTGCTCCATCACCTGGCCATCTCCAACAACGTCCCTTTGTCCAAGATTGCCGGGTTCTTCAGCGACATCTGCCATCGGCTCATTATAGAGTTTGTTCCCAAAACCGACTCGCAGGTCCAGAGGCTTCTGGCTACCAGGGAAGACATATTCCCCGATTACACCCGCCAGGCGTTTGAACAAGAGTTTAGCCGCTGTTTTGCTATAGAAGATTCCGCGGATATCCGGGAATCGCAACGGACGCTGTATCTGATGCGCCGGATAGAGAAATGAAACAAAGACTAAAGGCAATTTTCAAAGGACCGGTGGTCTTCTACCCGCTGCTGTTCGCTGCTTTTCCCATTTTGTTTCTCTATGCCCATAATATGAGTGAAACGTCAGCGAGCCAGCTGTGGCTACCGATGGGGGTTTCAGTGGCTGCAGCCTTGGTGTTATGGATAGTTCTGAGCTTCATACTCCGCAGCCTATCCAAGGCTGGATTCGCCACAGGTATATTCCTGGTGTTCTTTTTCTCCTACGGGCGCTTTTATGACGTGCTGAACAACTGGGGCATACCTGTCAAACAGGCCTACCTCTTTTCCACCATGTTGTTTGTCTGGGGCTACTGTGGCTATTTCATCAACCGGGCAAAGGGGAGTTTCGCCACCAGTACCAAAGTGCTGAACGTAATAGCGGTGGTGCTCATTATCATCAACCTGTTTAACATCGTGAGCTATCAAGTTAAACTAGGTAGGCAGGATAGCGTCACACAGGTGGAGTCGACAGAGCAGACTCCCGCCGCTGTCGGCCCGGTAGGGTCTAGCACCCTCCCTGACATCTATTTCATCATCTTGGACGAGTATGCGCATGCTGACACCATGAGGGAATGGTATGATTACGATGACAGCGAGTTTATCAACAACCTTGAGGACAAAGGCTTCTTCATAGCGAGGGAGAGTAAAACGCGGACGCCTAACACTCAGCACGTACTAGCTCAGATATTGAACATGCAGTATTTGTCGGGAGTCTGGTCGTGGGACAACTCGACGAGGGAATGGGTGAAAACCGCCTCAGCGGAAGTTGAACTGACGAGCGAGGAAGCATACCAAAAGATTGTAGACAGCAGCGTGGTAGATTTCTTGAAAACGAAAGGTTATAGCTATATATATTTCGGGTCATGGTTCGAATTCGACAGGTATCAGCAGGGTATTAGGGATAAGGCTGAGGTCTACTTCAATTACTATGAATCTGATGACCGGAGCAGCATTGTGAGTGAGTTTGTGTACACATTATGGGATACTACTATGCTGAGACCCTTCTACCCATACATTGCTGGGATTCAGTATGTGCATTACTATCGGAGTGGGGTGCTTGATACACTTCAACATCTGAAAGAGATGCCGGATATAGGAGGTCCGAAACTCGTCTTCGCCCATATTGCTTGTCCCCACGCACCTTACGTATTCGGTCCCAATGGAGAGTACATTGCCCACGCGAATGATAATAATTATGAAGACAAGCAGTTCTACCTCGGGCAGTATATCTTCATCTCCCAGGAGATAGAAAAAGTAATTGATGCGTTGCTGGATGAATCCGAGATCCCACCGATTATCGTTTTGCAGTCAGACCATGGCCAACGGCCGCACCATACCGGCATAGTCATCGGCGCCAATGAATGGAAGAAGGTATTGAATGCCATGTATCTGCCGGGCATGGATTACTCTGAACTTTCGGATTCGATCTCGCCAGTGAATACGTTCAGGCTTATCTTCGATCATTACTTTGACGCCGATTATGCGCTGCTGCAGAATGATTAGGAGCGGTAACTAAGCATGTCAAGAGGAAGCTGGCCCAAAGCCCACAGAAGACAGATAATCACTCATCTGTTAATCATTACGGGATTTGTGCTGTTCGTCATTCTCGTTGTGGAACCTTTGTTCGAGAGACTTGAAGGCTTGTAACTTGAGTGGAGGTCCGCAGAGATCTCGTTGCTCAACACAGCGGGTCATGTAGCCGGTGGTTTTTCGCGATTCCATTGTGTGGCCTCAGTCAACGGAGGTGGGTGACCGAAACTCATTAGGCGTAGGGTGCCTTCATTGACTGATGCTGGCTTCTAGACCTTTGCTGCTTCAAAGACTACCGCGTTTGGACCCAGAATCCCGTAGCACGGCTTGTACAGATGGTACAAATTCGTCCGAAATCCAATCTTGGTTAAGTATACTCGTGGTTGGTAATTTATATGTGTCATTATTGTGGGAAATGTAAAGTAATGAAGAAAATCGGTAATACATCATTTTGCGGGAGCGTAAAATAGAAAGTGATATAATTATTTCATCTTTAAGTTAGGACTACATGGAGATTAGTAATGACTAAAGAAGAATTGTTTTATAGCGAAACAGTAAGGCGTGCACAAGAGCAATACGAAGCTAGGCAGCATTTTGACACTATGGCTACGGCAGTCCTGGGTGTTGGTGGTATCGTATTAAGTGCAATGGTTGCTACAGTATCACATTGGGTTTGTTGGTCAATAGTTCCTGCCTCTATTATAATAACTTCTTTTATTGTTTTAGCTATATTTACAATTGCAAGTCTCAGAATACGAACATGGCAATTTCAGCCTTCATTATCAAATCTTGAGACAAATATAAGATCCGACGAATATGGTAATAATACCATGTTAACGTGGTCAGCTAAATGGATGGCTGATGCTATCTCAAATAATAAGGAATGGCTTACTTACAAAGCTAACTGTTTAAGACGTAGTTATGTGTGTCTAGCTATAGAAATACTCGCAATAGGAGTACTTGTATTAAGTACATCTATTTAGTTGTTCTTAATTCTGTATCTGGGTCTGGTTTTGGGGGAAATGACCCAGCCTCTTTTATTGCTGGTTCCTTCGGAGGAGGTGACGGCAAGGGCGGTGGCGGTTGTTTTTGTTCTTCTGCCATATATTTACTCCGTTAGTTATTGTATCACTATTATACAGCAGTAAGTAAAACTTATTATTTAATGAATTGTAAAGTAGAAACAACCACGAGTATACTTAACCCCAATCTTTCTCATCTTGACAAGCATCCGAAGAGAAAAATTGGTGTATACCAGAGTGCCCTCTGCCCTCAAGGGGTCTTCGTGGTACTGCGGCTCCTTGAGAAGACGCAGTTCACCACGCGGTCCTAGACCGCCGTTGTGCTAGTGGCCCTGAGATTCTGTTGTTTGCTGTACCACCGAGTGTGCAGCGTCCCTCAGTGAAGCTGCCACCCTGTCACCTGTGCCTCCGGGTTCACTCACTCTTATGCCTGCCCTGCAGCCAGCTTGTCGCGCTAGCTCGATATCTATCTCGGCATCACCGATAACATAGGATTGGCTGAGGTCTATATCCAGGTCTCTGGCAGCCTGCAGCACCATTTTTGGCTTGGGTTTGCGGCAGTCGCAGTTGTCGTCGGGATGATGAGGGCAATAGTAGACGGCATCAATGTGACCTCCATGCCTGGCCAGCTCCTTTTTCATCTTATCGTGAATCCTGGCCAACATCTCTTCAGTGAAATAGCCGCGGGCGATTCCTGATTGATTGGTAACCAGAACCACCTTGAAGCCGTGCTCATTGAGCAGTTTTATTCCCTCGGCGGCGCCGGGCAACAATTCAAAGTCCTCAGGTCGGCTGCAGTAGGGGACATCCCTGGCTATCGTCCCGTCTCTGTCAAGGAAGACTGCCTTATGCACTTTTCTTGTTCCCGAACAGAGCTTGCTCTACCAGGTAACAAATAATATGGCCGGCGGTGATGTGGGCTTCTTGAATGCGAGGCGTGTCACCCGAGGGAATGGAGAGCACATAGTCGGCCAGTTTCTTAAGCTTGCCTCCTCGCCCGGTGAAAGCTATGGTTGTCGCATCCAGGCGCTTCGCCTCTTCAATCCCACGCAGAACATTCACCGAATTGCCACTGGTGCTGATGCCGATGACGATATCGCCACGCCTGGCCAGGCCCCTTACCTGTCGGGCAAAGATCTCTTCATAGCTGTAATCATTGCCGATGGCAGTCAGGGAGGACGTGTTTGTGGTCAGGGCAATAGCCGGCAGGGGTGCTCTATCGAGATAAAACTTACCGGCCAGCTCGCAGGCGATATGCTGGGCATCGGCAGCGCTGCCCCCGTTGCCAAAGAGAAGCACTTTATTTCGCTTTTTGAAGGCGTTGACGAGCAAGTCTGCTATTGCCATGATACTTCTGGCTTCCTTCTGGAGGTATTTCTTCAGCACAATGCTGTCTTCAATCTGCTTGACGATGCTTGCCTCTTGTTTTGTGGTTCTGCTCACTTCGTACTCACCTCCCAGGTCTGGAGGCCATTGAGCTCAAAGGCAAAGTTGACGACTTTGCCTCCGTGCTCCTCCAATTTCCGGGCCAGAATATGCCGTTTGTCAAACTCACATAATAATAAGAGATAGCCGCCGCCGCCGGCTCCCAGCAGTTTTCCCCCGATGGCGCCATTTTGTCTGGCAACATCATATAACTCATCAATGTGTGTGTCAGTCATTTTCAGCGTGAATCTCTTCTTGGTCAGCCACGCTTGATGAAGGAGTATGCCAAATTCGTCTATTTGCCCCAGGAGCAGAGCATTCTTCATGGCAATAGCCGATGCCTTGGTTTCATCAAGAGCGCGGACTACGTCCTCTTTTCCTTCTGTGTAGCGTTTGACCTGGTCATCAATGATACCGGCAGAGAGCCTGGTCTTGCCGGTAAAGCACAGCATCAGCCGGTACTCCAGTTCATTGATGATTTCCCCTTTGACTCTCAAGGGATTAACAATGGTTTTTTCGCCAAGAAATTCGATAAAATTGAAGCCGCCGAAGGAAGCAGCATACTGATCCTGTTTTCCCCCCTTAATACCGGCCTCCTGTCTCTCAATCCGGTAGGCAAGTTCCGCGATATCGTAATCACTGAAGGGCAGTCGCAACCAGTGTCCGAGGGCGCCCACTAAAGCCACGGTCATCGTCGAGGATGTTCCCAGGCCTGAGCCCGGCGGCATATCGCTGTGCAGAAAGAGGTCAACGCCTTTCTTTATCCCCATTACCTTGATGGCGGCTTTGACCAAATCGAGCTTGCCATCGTACTCTAATTTGTCATTAAGCGGGTATCTTGCCACCAGGTCGTAGTCAAGGGATGTCACGTTAACCAGGTCATCGCCCCTGGCTGCCAAACTGCAATAGGCATATTTATCAATGGTGACGCTCAGAACCGCCCCGCCTTTTTCCTCTGGGTAAGGCGAAATATCGGTTCCCCCGCCCCCGAAGCTGATTCTCAATGGTGCCCTGGCTCGAAAAATCATGGTACTCGTACGAATGCGGAAACTAAGCCCTTTTTATCATGGTTCGCCAATAGTCTAACAGGTCTGTCATCGTCTTTTCGAACGAAATAGTGGGTTTCCATCCGGTCTGTTCTCTGAATTTCGTTGTCGAAGGTATTTGTAGGGTAACATCAGAGGGTCTTAATAGTCTAGCATCAATCTCCACTTTTATGTTTTTTCCGATAGGAGATAAATCAAGCAAGACATTTAGCATGTCACCTACCTTCTTGGTTGTTTCACCACCTATGTTGTAAACCTCCCCTGGGACACCCTTTTCTAAGGCTAACCAATATGCGTTTACTATGTCCCTTACATCCATAAAAGTCCGCACGGAATCCAAATTACCCACGTATATAACAGGCTCCTTCTTCCCTGCCTCTATCTCTGCAATCTGTTTGGCAAAAGACGATTCGGCAAATACCGCACCGCGCCTCGGCCCTGTGTGGGTGAATGCCCTCGTCCTGATTGTTTGGAGCTTGTATGCTTTGAAATACTGATAACTCAATAAATCCTCACCCACCTTGCTCACTGCATAAGGGCTTTGGGGCCTCAGGGGGTTATGCTCCGTAATTGGTACTTCATTTTCATTGACCTGGCCATATACCTCTGAAGAGCTACAAATGTGTATGAGGGGGTCAATACCAACTCGCCTTATGGCTTCGAGTACGTTTAAGGTACCAATTATGTTGGTCTCGAGAGTATCGCGGGGAGCGGTATAGCTGGTTTGCACATAGGATTGGGCTGCCAGGTGGAAGATTCTTTCAGGCCTTATTCCCTGAATTGCCAACAAAACAGAATTTTCGTCTCTCAGGTCACAATCAATCAGTTTTACCTGATCCTCGATTCCACTGAGATTATCCAGAGGGCTGCGCCATCGCTTAATGCCATAGACCTGAACATTATTTTTCTTAAGGCAATACTCCGCTAGATGGCTGCCGACAAACCCGGTGATACCTGTGATCAAGATTCTCATATTACCTCCTTATTAGGAACATCAGTCTGACCGACTATTCTAAGCAATTCTCTCCTTGCTATCTGCTCCGAGAAATGCTCCTCTGTAAATCTCATACAATTTTCAGACAGTCTCTCCCACAATGCCTGGTCTGTATAGAGTCTGACAACTGCCTTTGCGAAGGTTACCGGGTCGTCTGCCTGCAAAACATCAACCTCTGGTGTCAGTCCCATGCCCTCCAAGCCTATGCCGGTAGAAACACAAGGAATGCCATACTGAAAGCCGGTCAAGATCTTGCCCTTGACCCCCGATCCATACCTTAACGGTGCTACCATCACTCGTATCCAGTCAAAATACTCTGATAGGTCCTCAACGAATCCTGCCAATTCCACAGATGGGTCTTTGACTAGTTTATCAAATTCTGCCCGTTCCTTCAGGGCGTCTCTGAGGTACTCCCCAATCACAATAAACTTAACGTCGGGCAGCTCACGCTTTATCAAAGGGAATATCTCAGAATGGAAATAGTAAGTCGCATCCACATTGGGCAGGTGTGCGCTTCCGATAAATACTATATCACGCCGATCTCCGTACGGTTGCTTACAGCCATACACCTCCCGAACCAGGGGGATATGATAAATTCTCTTCATGCCATATTCACGCTCGAGCAATTCCTTCTCATCTGTGCTGACGACGATTGTAGCGTAAGCCCGTTCCATAATGCCAAGCTCGCGCTCTTGGGTTCGTTTAGCCCTTTTCAGCATTGTAGGAGATTTCTCCACTTCCGCCTGTCGCATTTCGCGAAGGAAATGTACATCGACAGTATTGAAAATATACCGTGCATTCGGACAATATCGCCGTATGAGGGTATCAAAGGACATGGCCTGATATGCCCGAGCTACGAGCACGTGGGAGAAGCTACTGCCGTGTTCAGCAAGATAGCGCTCGATGTGAACGTATGGTCGATAAAGGCACTGCACGCCGATCCTTTGTATCATTGGTGTGTACTTGGGCACAAACGTTGGTGTATATTCGCCATAGAACACAACATCGTAACCGGCCTCAATAAGAAAACGCATGTACCAAAAGGCATCGAGACTGCCGGCACCACGGTCGGGTACTGGCACTATCGCGTCTATATACAACACACGTTTGTGGCTGTAATTTGGAGTTGTCCGAAAGTTCTCTACGCTGGGATAAGGGCATTGTTGCAGAGCTTTCTGCCACCTCTCTACAAATACCTTTCTGTTTTGGGCTATTAAATCCGCAGACCGCTCTCTGCTATATGATACTGCCTCATGGTGTGTAACCTTTGACAATGGCTGCACGAACACTTTCTTACCTGTTTCCCGGAGCTTGAAGGCAAAGTCCACATCCTCGAAATAGGCAGGGGCGTAGGTGGTGTTGAAACCACCTACTTTGTGGAACTCCTTTGTTCTCACCATGATGCTCGCCGCAGAGCAGAAATCCACCTCACGAAAATATGAAAATTCGGGATGGAACGGGTCCTCAGACCGCCCCAAAGCCACCGCGAATCCGTCTTGACACATAAGGCACCCACTCTCCTGCAGTCGCCCGTCAGGATATATCAATTGGGACCCGACCAGACCAATATCTGGCCGAGAAGACATGACAGCGAACAACTCGTCCATCCAACCAGGGTGTACCAGTGTATCGTTGTTGGCAATGAGCAGATACTCGCCACGGGCTGACTCCGCCCCGCGATTAACGCTCGCGGCAAATCCCAGGTTGGTCGTATTCTGCATGACTTGAATCCCCCCGATTGTCTTGAGCATGTCCTGCGTGTCATCTGTGGAGCAATCATCCACCACGATTACCTCAAACTCTACATCGGGACGATTTTCGTAAATGGAATACAAACAGGCATAGGTGTACTTGGACTTGTTGTGGACGGGGATGATGACACTTACAGCCGGGGATGGCGTATCCGGGAGATTAAAAGGTTCTCGTTTTGAAGCATCGTAGAACCCGGGATGGGGACTCGGCTGTTTATAAGCGGGCGCCCCCTCCTGCATCTGCTTCCATTGTTTATAGCTGCCGACATTCCGGAAAAATCTCCCACCGCACTTCATAACAAAACGCACTAACTTTGCCTTAGCGCTCATACTAAGAGGCAGCCGATAGTAAACAGCTCTTCCCATCTGCCACGCCGCTAGCGGGAACCAGATCCTGACTTTCCTGAAGAAGCTCCCCCACCCCTCGTTGGCAATTGTTCTAACCCCGGTTGAAGCTAGGTTGTAAATACGTTTCATTTTCGTATTCCTGAGTAACAGCCTGGCAACTACTCTATCCGTGCCTGGCCAACACCCTCCAGACCAGACTCGGGTAGGTAGCCAATAAAGCACCATGGTGCGTGCCGATGCCGATTATAAACGGCATGTCAGTTTTGAGGTGCAACAGTTGGCATGTTGCTCTTTCTCCCGTGTGGATTGGAACATCAGTCCCACTGCCCAAGCTGATTATCAATGGGGCCTTAGCTCTGACAATGTACAAAGGCCCTCCCTTTCATAGGTATTCTGCATATTACCAAACTCAGAGTTACGTCCACTGCTATGGTGCCGGGCGCCAGTGGCGAATTGATTAGTGTTTGCCGCAGGCAAAAACAATATTGTACCCTCCAGCATAGTCAGGGCGCTTGTTTTCAAAGGTTTTAACCTCAAAACCGATTTCCTCCAGCGTTGGTATAAGGTCTAACCCAAAATCGGTAAATACAAGTACACCATCGCGACGCAGTTTGTCCTCGTGGTAGCTTGGAGGTAGGATGTGATGTACCTTGTTGTCTTTCACAGTCGCCCTTATCCTGCTGTTTTTAAGAGATCCATCGAATGGCACTGTAAGGATATAATGGCCTCCTGGCTTCAGCACCCGATGAATCTCCTTGAAGCCCTTCTTAGGGTCAGCAATATGCTCAAATACATCTTGTGTAATGACTATATCGAAACTCTCATCCGGGAAAGTCAGGTTTTGCACGTCTTCGCATCTTACATTGCCTCTTTTTGTTCCAACAGGTACATCGTCCCAGAATTCGGAACACACAAAGTGAGGGAATCTCGATAACACATTGTAAACTGGGCCGTAAGATTCAAAGAGATATATCTTCAGATTGTGCAAATCCCGTCTGGCTTCGGATAAACAGGGTGCATCACTGCCCGTTATTTCAAGGAGAACCCGTGCCACATCGATATACCGTTCAATAGCCCCGCAGTTAGGGCATAGAATTGTTTCTCTTAGGTTGGTTACGTCGCTAGGGGGTGGGTACTCGCACAATGCGCCGCATACATAACACCATTGCAAGCTGAAAACATTGAGAGACTCTTTAGAGATTATCTGTCTAGAAGAATCCTCCCTCACATCACGGCTATACATTCCCGCACGATTGTAAGGGAGAGTTTGCCTTCTGTACCGACGCCAAATCCTCACTTTCTTGACGAAGCTGCGCCAGCCTTCATTCCGGATGACCCTGAAGCCGGTGAGCGCAAGCCGGCAGTAGTAGCGCATCTTTGCGCCTATGAGTAATCGCTTTTTAGGAACGGTTCGATTCATAATTAATGAGAATTTATTGCTGGTGGTTGCTCGCTTGCCCCGGTTTTCCTGCCCGCAATGCGAGCCCCCAGTTTTCTGAAGAGACTTCTCCAGCCTTCGTTGAGGACGACCCTGATGCCGCTGAGCATGAGTTCATAGCAGCGACGGCGCCGGGTGCCCTGGCGCATCAGCTTTTCGACTATCCTCTGGTAGCGGTTTACAAGCTGCATCGGTATGCTTTGCCGAATCTGCTGTATCTGGCATTCTAGCTTCCGGAGATTTGCTTCGAGATTGCCCATGCGGGCATCCCTTTCCATTATTCCCAGAATGTTGAAGATATCGTGCTGTGCAGTGAGATCATAAAAATCCCTATGGCGAAACCCATATTTTTTTTCAAGGCTTATGGCCCTACCATCCTGTCGTAAGAAATTCAACAAGGTCTGTAGCCCCCATAAATTCCAGGTACCCCTGTTTACATCCAAGGCGAGCCTGCCTAAGAAGTACGGTATGTATTCGTCTTCCACAACGCCATATTCTTTGGCCTCTGGAAATATTTTCGAGAAGGTTTCACTATCTTTTATTGTAAGGTAATGATTCAGGATTTGGAGGTACTCAAAGCTTGATCGAATATGGGTAGATGGCTTGTCGGCGCTAGCGCTTGACTTGTCAGCCAGGATTCTGAAGCGAACCAGTTTTTCGTTCAAGATGTGTATATCGTATTTGAAGCATAGTCTTGTCCACATATCCTGGTCGGGAATGTTTGCCAGCCTCTCATCATAAAGGCCGACCTTTCCATAACATTCGTTTCTGATCAAAACGCTTGGGTGACATAGGCAATTGCCCGAAGAAAAGAAGTATCTTAACCATTCGTATCGTGATCTGTTCTCTTTTTCGAAGACGTAGAAGTGCTCATAGTTGTCAGGGCCAATAGAGTTGCCCGCTTCGTCCCAAAAGCTAACTCTAGTGAAGACCGCTCCTATTTCCGGATGGCTATCCAGAAAGTTTACCTGCCTTTCCAGCTTGGTTGGCTCCCAGGCATCGTCGGAGTTCAGTGCAGCGATATACTCGCCGGCAGCTTTCCGGATGCAGTTATTAACGGCAGTACATGCGCCTTTATTTTCGGCGTGTGTATAGAGCCGTATTCGAGAGTCACCAAACTCCTTGATGACATTCACCGTCCCGTCGGTTGACCCGTCGTCTGTAATTACGATTTCGAAATCCTGATATGTCTGGTCCAGTACGCTTTGAATGCATTCCCCGACATATTTTTCATGGTTGTAGGTGGGTATGACGACACTGACCCTTGGCATAGGATTACCCTCTTAGACTCCTTATTATTTCGCAAATTCTTTCTACGGAAGCGGTAGCCAGCTCGCCGTACAGTGGAAGACACAGGACTTCGCTGACGACCTTCTTTGCCACGGGTAAATTAGCCGGATCGGCAGAGGGAAGATTCTTGTAACAGGGATAGTCACTGCATAATGGATAGAAATATTTTCGAGCATGTACGTTGTATTCCCTCAACCTTTTGCAGACTTCGTCTCTTGAGATGCCGAATCTCTCCTGCTCGATTCTGATAACAAAATACTGGTAGCTGTTTCTAACACTATTCGGGAGTTCGTTTAACCTGATTCCGTCAACATCAAGTAGGCAGTGTTTATAGGTGTCAATAATGCGCTTTCTTTTCCCTCTCTCGGCTTCAAGGTATCTCAAATTAATCAGCCCTAACGCCGCTTGTATTTCATTCATCTTGCCGTTGATGCCGGGCATTACCACCTCGTCTTCACTTTTGATGCCAAAATTCTTGAGAAGGTCTATGCGCCCCTTCAGGGCCGCGTCCTTATAGGTGAGAGCGCCGCCTTCTGCCGTATGGAACAATTTTGTGGCGTGAAAGCTGAACATGGATATATCGCCGAAATTGCCAATGCCGGTACCATCGACCTCAGTATCGAACGCGTGTGCGGCGTCGTAAATGACTTTTATCCCGTAGCGGTTAGCGATTTCCTGAATTTTTTCGATATGGCAGGGTGTACCAAAAACATGAACTCCCAGGATTGCCGTAGTCCGGGGGGTGACAATTCGTTCAATCTTATCCGGGTCAATAGTCATCGACTTCTCATCGATATCACAAAAAACGGGGGTTATGCCGTTCCAAAATAAAGCGTGTGGAGTAGCAGGAAAGGTAAACGGCGTTGTTATTACTTCACCTTTTAACTTTAGACTATTAACTGCAACCAGTAACGCTATCGTCCCATTGTTAAATAAAGAAACATTAGAGACGTTCAACCGCCGGCGGATTTCCCCTTCCAATATTTGATGCTCAGGGCCATTGTTTGTAAGCCATTTGGACGCCCAGATTTTTTCAAGCTCGTGGTAGACTTCCTTTAGGTCCGGAAGCAATGGGCGGGTTACATAAATAGGCTCGTCAAATGGTTTCATCGCATAGTCGCTCCAAAAAAGGACTTAATACCGCATTCTATCCCTCAAGCCATAGAACTTGCGCACGTATCGATCAGCGGTCTCATTCATAGAAGTTTCTTCCACTCCGGCAAATCTAGAGCTCTCACTGGCTTGGCTGGGACACCCAGGGCAAGAACGTTAGGAGGAATATCATTTGCCACGACAGAACCAGCACCAATATATGATTGATTGCCGATCGTTATCTTCTCAATGATGGAGACTCCAGTGCCTATAAAACATCCATCGCCAATGGTGACCCTGCCAGAAATATTTACCCCCGGAGATATAGTGGTATATTTCCCGATCTCGACGTCATGCCCTATCGTGCAACTTAGATTTACTATTGAATAATCTCCAACCCTTATCTGACTTGTGAATATGTTTCCTGCACATATTATAGTACCCTCACCGAAAACGACCCACCTCGATTTGACTACACTTGGATGAATAACTGAATCATAGTCGTAGCCCTTGTTTTTTGTGTTTTCGATCAGTCTTCTGCGCAGCGGAGTACCGATTGCACATATTAATTTCACATCTGACATCTCAATCTTATCCAACAGAGTAATATCGTGCAGTGGTTTTTCGTTTATTCTAGTGCCAGGTTTATCGCAGTTCTCTATCAGAAAGCCAGCAACTTCTTCCTCCCTACCAAGGTCTATATATATATTTAACACTTCCCTGCCAAAGCCACCTGCTCCTATTATATAGATCAAAATAACCTCACGTATCTGTTCAGATGGATATCAAGAATAGATATATTTGAAAGAGACCTCCTCTTTCTATTCTATCAAACCCACCTAATTCCCGTAATCCATAGAAAGTGAGCCTTCGCTCCAATTGATCGATTGAGTATATCGGCTTCACTTTCTTCTCAAGACCTAAGACTGATAATTCCGTTGATAACATATTCGATGTCACTCGTTAATTGACTGATTTCACTCTTATTGTTGTTTTCCCAGAAAATCGCATAATCATTTTCTGGGTCTCTTTTCTTGTATAGCAAACTGCATTTAGAGCTAACGGCGTCAAAAGCTGGTTTAACAGAATCCCATGAGATATCGTCCATAAACACGAAGTCTTTTTCAGTGAGCAGGGGAAGATACAAATCAACATCCTTCATAACCATTTCTGTGTCATGATTTCCATCTATATGAATCAGGTCAAAGACGATATTCTTATCATTAAATTGACTAGTTGCGTCCTCTGATTTTTTCTCGATTAGCACACAATGATTATTAAAGCCTTCTTCAAAATTATATCTAGCTATCTCACGCCCTATCTCGTTAAAGTCCGTTTTCCCAAGGAAATCAGAACTGCCCAAGTCTTCCGGAGAAGCGCTGTCATTCGCCATGAGAGGCTGTCATTGATATGCTGAAGTCTAGACTCAAGATCTTCGAGTTTCCTACGGACAGGTTCTGCCCCATAATTAGCATGACGCCAAATTATGAATTCGTCGAAAAGATTAGGAGGTACTTTAAAAGAGTCGGCAAGATCATTGTGCTCCAAAGCAACGTAAAAGTAGTTGATCCCATCGTAGTACACACGCTTATAGTGCTTTTCCAATAGCAGATACTCCCAGCTGGTAGAAACATCGTAGCCCGTCTGATCGTGAATCTCAGCAACTACAATCCAAGGTCGGATGGTTTCAAAAGCGAAACCTTCTAGCACTTCTTTTTCCGCACCTTCAACGTCAATTTTAAGAAAGTGAATGACATGAACGTTATTTTCGGTACAAACAATGTCAAGCGTCGTGCATGGAGCAAATCGTTTTTTCAACAACCGACCTGCCGACCTATGATAATTGGCGTATGCATCTTTAATTGTTGAGAGACCGGTGTCAATAACCTCATAAAAGGTGAGATCACCGACAAAGTTTCCAGCAAGGGTGTTCAGATTTAGATCTCGGGGACGCTTCTGCTGCAACTCTCGAAAGTATGCTTCTACCGGCTCAATATTGATTCCAGACCAACCCATGTCATAGAATGCTTTGGTTACAGAGTCAATAGTCGGGTCACTAGCCCCAACATCAATATAGAAGCCTTGGTGAATGTTCTTCAGAGCACGATACAACATAACATCTTCCATATTCTGTGCGTACGATATGAATGTCATATTGCAGGTCTCCCGTTAGAAATCAAGCTGATATCAATGCTGGTTAAGTATAATCGTGGTTGATTTGCTCATTTCAGTTGTTTATACCGTATTACACCAGTCTTTACAATGTTTTGGGTAATCCTTAGCTAAGATAAGCTTTCTAAAGCTTCGCATTTGCTTCGAATTCCAAGCAGGCTGGAATCCATTTTTTATTACACTAGACAAATTGTAATCAGCCCAATTACAGCACGGGGTTATGTACCCTAGATAGTTGATATATGTCCATTCAAATGGTTGTGAACAAACATAGTCATTCTTAGCTTTTCTTACGCCCATCTGCAGAATATTAGTTTTAATAGATGCCCGTTTGGCATTCTCAGAAACTTGGTATGCAAAGTCGTTAAACTCTTCCTGCAAAACTATTGGACTTAGATTGTGTTGACGTGAGCCATCAGATTCGAGTAAATGCTGAAAAAGTATCTGGTTGGCACCCAAATCTCTTGCTAGCTGAGGAATGTCTACGAGAGATTCCATATTTATTCTACTGACTACCGAAAGAATAGTAATAGGTATATCGGAAATCGATCGAAAGTATTTTACATTATATATGACTCTTTCAAAATCGCATCCTCGAATGTATTCAAACGTTTGTTTGTCTGCAGCATCTATACTTACGTTCAAGTGAGACAGCTTGGACTGAGCTAGTCTGTGCGCCATATCTTCGTCGAGTAAAGTTGCGTTCGTTGTAGTTGCGATAAAGGGGATGAATTCCGCCGAATAGTCAATGGCTTCTATCAAATCCCTATATAGCAAGGGCTCTCCACCACCCCAAAGGCGAAGTATCCTAGCACCTTTCACCTGACGAACAATTTCCTTGAATTGCATGATATTCATAGACCCAAATCCCAATTTGTGCATGGATTCATCATGTCGATAACACCATTTGCAGTGCAAGTTACACAGGTTGGTTATTTCTATATAAGCTATGCTTGGTAGACTGCAACAGTATTTCCCCCTATCTCTTTTGAGCTTACTCAACACAATATGCCTCATCGTATTGAACCACTTCTCTATAATGTCAAAGGGGTTAGTAAGGAGCGATGGTAGAAGCCAATAAAGATGCTTAATAATACCCCAAATATACCTCTTAAGCGGAGATAGAAAATCAACAAAATCATTTTATCATTCTCCGTCAACTACGTGTTGACTTAACCATTATTTCCACAATGTATGCATTTCACTTTCAATCAACTTGACACGTGATAGAATCTGGCGCTCGTAGCTAAAGACCTCCCGCATCTTCGCTGCACCTTTTTCGGCGACGCTACGGAGTTTGTCGGGTTCTTTGTAAAAAGCTTCAATAATCTGAGCAATTCCATCTGTATCATGAGGAATGATAACGATCTCCTCATTGTCGATAAAATGATTGTTGAGCTTGAGTTCATCCGTGCAGAACACAGCTACTTTCCTCAAACCAGCCTCTACACAGCTTGTTGTGGGGAACCCATCGAAAGCCCCTTTCAATAGTACGAACGGAACATTGGGAGACAAAATAATGTCCTTGTCCATATAGAACTTGTCAAACCAATCTAGCTCCTGGAATCCATAGAAAGTGAGTCTCTCCTCCAATCCATTGACAGGTATATCAGCTTCAGTGAAATTTCCAACGACATGGAAATTGATATTGCTGTGTAACTGCGTCAGTTTCTTCGCTACTTCTATAAAGACGTCGTACCCTTTGTCGATGCCCATTGGCATATATTTAACTGCAACAAAGCAGATATCCAGTGAATCCTTTTCAAAGCCGAAACACTTCTTTCGGTAGCCTTCACTCTTATTTAGTATATCTAATGGCATAACACCGCCATATATGTATACAGTTTTGTCTTCTGGACAAAAGTTATTTTTGACCAGGTAATCGTAAGTGATTTGTTGCGTCACAATTACCTTACGGAATTGGGCAGAATTGAAAATCCGCCGGAGCAAAGAATCGGACCCTTCCTGGTCTATCTCAAAGCCGCCTCCAGGATATAAAGTAAAAACAAATGGTATTTTCTTTTCCTCCAATGACTCTAGGAAATAGGTAACATTATTAAGAAATATGAGACATGCCAACTTGGCATTGTAGCCGTCGATATCATACGTTGTTACCTTGGTTCTCCCCCTTAACTCTGGGTGTAGGCTTTCAAATTCACCAATGATGATATCCAGGCTCTTGGTCTCTTTAACAAGGGGAAGGTGTTCTCCGCTTGACAGTACCATTGAATTTTTGAACTGTCTAAGATAAGCACGAAATTCTTCCAGTCTGAAACGGGAAAGTGGGTGGGGAAACAAAGTATCTAAAATTAACAAGTCAACTTCCTTGACTTGCACAAGCGACCTAAGCACCGCTATCCGTGCATCCTGTGTGCGCACCGTAGAAGACAGTTCGGCTGTTTGAGTGGAAAGCACTGCTACCTGGCCATCCTTTGATTGCAGTGTCGAGCAAAGCTTGGCTATCTGGGCATCCTTGGCTGATACAGCGGCCGCAGTAAGTTCAGCAAATGCAACTGAGAGGGCCCTAAGTAAGCTATTACATGCTTTTCTGGGATGTGTAATAGCACGTATTAATAATCCTCCGTATCTTTTCCAAAAAGGCACCTCGCGGTTAGGATTATCACCGTATTGTACCGCAATCTTGTTTTTTAGTTTGTGAAATTGGTCATGGTATTCATAGTTGAAGAACTGATTATAGCTGTCAATTGCGGCCAACATGGCCTGACGCTGGTCGGCACGCGACTTGCCACTCCAGACTCCATGTGGGCGTATTCGATAAACAGACATCCAGTTGCGGATGAAACCTATCTTTCCCAGTCGGCTGCAGACCATATTGAACATCCAATCCAATGTGTAGATATCAAATAACTTGGCTGGCAGCTTGTGCACGGTATCAGTTCTATACATACAGCAGGAGAAATTCCCTATAACGTTAAATTCTATCAGGTCATCGATGGTCAACGTGTCCTTGTCGAGCCGGAACTGTTCTGTATGTGGTAAATATCCTTTCTCGTTCTCATAATAAAGCATAATCGCATTGAAACACATTGAATAGCCGGGGTGGCTTTCCAAGAACTCCATTTGCTTCTGTAATTTATACCTATCTATCCAGTAGTCGTCACCTTCACAGAAAGCAATATAATCCCCTGAACATGCATCCAGACACCGCTTGATATTCTTGGTTACACCCATATTGGCAGTGGGCGGCAGAAGTATAAAGGTCCCAGGATGCTTCTCTGCATACTCTTCCATAATCTGGGGAGTCCTGTCCGTTGAGCAATCATCTCCCAGAACAACTTCCAGGTCAAAGGTACCTTTTTGTATGAGAATACTATCAAGGCACTGGGCAATATATTCTTCGTGGTCATATGCTGTGACAACAACACTGATTTTATGGGTTTTCACGTATTATGTGTTTCCCCCTGCAACATTGCCAGATAATCGCTTATTACCTTTTCGGTATCGCCCATAGTGACAATCTTGCCCTCGTGCAAGAATATCGACCGCTGGCAGAGCTCCTTCACGGAGTTCAAGTCATGGGAAACGAAAACTATGGTCTTGGCCTCGGCTTTGAACTGGTTCATTTTGTCCCGACACTTTTTCCTGAAGGCTTCATCGCCCACGGCCAAGACCTCGTCTATGAGCATGGTGTCGGGCGTGGCATGGATGGCGGTGGAAAAAGCCAGCCGCAGGTACATGCCGGAGGAGAAGTTCTTGAGCTTCATGTTTTCGAATTTCTTGAGCTCGGCGAAGTCGAAGATGTCATCATATACCCTGTCCACTTGCTTGCGTCTCATGCCCAGGACGGAGGAGTAGATGTAAACATTCTCCTGGGCAGTCAGCTCTGGCTGAAAGCCGACGCCCAGCTCCAGGAACGAGGCAATTTTGCCGTCCAGGCTGACCGAGCCGCTGTCGGGGTATAAGACCCTGGCCAGTATCTTGAGCAGCGTGCTCTTTCCCGAACCGTTCCTGCCGATTATGCCCAGGGCTTCGCCTTTGTTGACCTCGAAGCTGACATCTTTCAGTGCCCAGAACTCTTCGTAGTCGAATTGCCTCTTAATCAGCCCGATTATGTTCTGAAAGACCGTGTTCTTCTTTTCGTGGGGGATGCGGAATCTCTTGGAGACGTTGTCAACAATTATGGCGCTCATTACTCTATTTCACCCTCACCTTAGTCCTCTCCCATCGAGGGAGAAGAAAAATAGCTGACAGTCATGAGATTGCCACGTCCGGATGAATCGGGACTCGCAATGACAGCCCAGGCTGGTGTCAACGATTACGGCACTCATCACATCTCCTCGGCGAAGCGGCGCTGCAATTTGCTGAAAACAAGGCTGCCCACGAGATAGGCAGCGACGGCGAAACCGACGACAATGACAATGCTGTACAGTGACGGTAGAGCACCGGCGACCATCACGTCCCGGTATATGCCTATGAACTGAGTTATCGGGTTGAGCAGGTAATAGGGCAGGAGGTAATCGGGAATTATGGAGAGGGGATAGAAGATGGGCGTGCAAAAGAAGAGAATATTGACCAGGACATCCCATATGTAATTGACGTCGCGAAAGTACACATAAAGGGAGGACAAGAGCAACCCGACACCGAAAATAAGCCAGAAGTAGACAAAGTGAATCAGGGGGAACAGGAGCACGGTGACAGGCAGGTGCCCGAGCAGGGCGAATATTATAGGCAGCAGGATTATGAACTCGAGCAGGGAGCCTATGAGATTTGCCAGGACACTGCTCAGGACCAGTATCTGCCGGGGTATATAGACCTTGGTCACCAGACCGGCCTTGCCGACTATGGCGCCTAAAGAAGAAGCGGTGCCGGTGGTGAAGAACCGCCAGGCCATAAGACCCACCAGCAAGTTTATGGCAAAGTTCTCCTCGCGTCCGAAGATGTGTCTGAAGAAGAAGTACAGGACACCTGCCAGCAGAAGCGGGCTGAGCAGAGACCAGAAAAAGCCGAGGGCGGTGTTCTGGTAGCGGTTTTTGAGGTCAGCGAAGGTCAGGTTCCTGATTAGTTCCCGATACTGCCACATTTTATGGTTATTATAGCTGCTTAGAGGCTTTGTGTCATCTCTGTGGAATGTAAATGCGAGATTGCCATGCCTTCGGCTCGCAATGACACCTCCGTTCTGTCATTGCGAGAAGCCCTTCCGTTGAAGGGCGACGTGGCAATCTACTGGAAGGCAGGCTATACCACGAACAGGTACTCTAGCGCCTTCTAAGCTCCTGTCTCCCGTGCTTAGGGGTTCGAGAATGCGCGAATAGTCATTTACGCGTATATGAGTCTGCCTTTGGGAGTTGGTACTTCACGCCCCAGTGCTTTCGCAGTTTCTATCCATTCGGAGATAGTCACCTGGGCATTTGTCAGCGCTTCTTCGTAAGTCGCTCCATCGGCCATGCATCCCGGAAGTTCAGGAACCTCCGCTATGTACGCCTGGTCTTCCTCACTCCAGTAGACAATCACCTCATACTTATACATCTCTAACCTCCTTGCCAAGCTTGTATTTCAAGATTATGCTCCTTACTTGTTTGACCTGGTATGCCTTGGCCATTCCATCCTTCAGGGGTTGTAGGTTCACGATTTCCGCAACGCCAGCCCTGGCAAAGATGTGATGGTCCCCTTAATTCGCTCGTCAAAACCCAGATTCAAAACGAGGTTTCTCAACTCGCCAAATCTGATGTTTTTGTCAGAAAGACCGCTCAGTACTTTCTTCAGAAACCTTCTGTCCATTGCGCTTGCTCAGGTAACTGCCAGGCCCAAGTAGTCGCCGCGGATGATCGCTTCGGGCCTGTTCTTTCCTTAGTTCCCAATAATCTCTCCGTTAATTATAGCTCTTATCCGATCACCGGCAAAGATGGCGACAAAACAGCGCCTCAATTCCAGGGTCGTAGCGCCGGTCTATCCGGGTATTGCGCATGGGGCTGAAGACCCATACCCGCCGTATCACTTCTTCTGCCATAGCGCCCGATAGTCGTTTCTTCCCTTTTCGGTACCGCCCTTTCGCCTGAGAGCAAGCCTGTAGTGCTGTTTCAGTGAATCTGCTTTAGGATTTCCTCCAGTTTGCTTTGGAGGGCTGGCAGATCTTCTTTCACTGTTTGCCAGGTTAGATTTAGATCAACGCCGAAGTATTCGTGGATCAAAACGTCCCTCATACCGGCTATTCTCTGCCACGGTATGTCATTGTATCCGTCCTTGAAGTCAAGCGGAAGGCTTTTCACAGCTTCACCAATGATTTCCAGCCTTCTGATAACGGCATCCTGTACATAGGTTCGCTCTAGAAACTGGTGCTTGGAAACCTGCCGGGTGTATTCCTGGATAAGCACTATGCTCTCCAGGATGTACTTGATGTAGACCCTTGGGTCGTGTCTCATATGATGGCAACCTGCTCTCTGAGGACTCGCTCTCTGATAGCGGGGGCTAAAGAATCATAAGTCAGAACATCAACTTCTTTCTGCAACGCCTCTTCTATCTCTATCTTCAAGGCCACAAGATCGAGCAGGCTTCTTGTGCCTGCAAACTCAATCAGAATATCAACATCACTGTGCTCCTTTGCCTCTCCAGTGGCAAAAGAGCCAAACAAAGCCGCGCGCCGCACATCATGCCTCTTCAGGACACGAGCTATTTCATTCTTCAGCTCTTTCAGGTCTGCTTGCATATTGCCTTCCCTGGTCTTTGAGTGCCCTTTCAGTCCGGTAGACTTCAACCAATTCTCTCCAGCACCTCTTCGTGTGAGATTCTCTTTGAGCGGTCCGACAGGCGCTGTATAAGTTCCGCCTTGAATTCCTCCTTCACTTCCAGCCCGGAATCAGGGTCACCTGGAATCTCCAAAACTTTCTGCTCTATCAGTAATTCAAGCTCGTCAACGCTCAGGTCTTTGACGTTTGTCGTTTCGCGCATCCTCCTGTATCAGCACGACTTTCTATCTTCATTCTCTTCTTCATTATACCACGCCTACGCTGTGCCTTCCGTATTGCCGGAGCCCGGAGAATGCGGACGTCGAACTGTGAAAGAATCCCTTCTGTCGCTGCTAGGAGTCCTTCAATTGAAGGGCGGTGTGGCAAGCTGCGGAGAGCTAGGACGGCGGCCGAATTGCCAAGGCACTATGGATTCCTGCGCACTTTTCCTCTAAGCCATCCCACCACTACACCTGAGAGTTTGCTGGCCTCATAGGCGACACTGCGAGGCAGCCATTTCCGCCCTCCTTAGCGAATCCCCCGTAATTGGGCCCAGGCCAGGTTCCAGTTTAAGCGCCGAAACAACGTGAAGTCAGAGACCTTTCTCAGCGATTGGTACTGGTGGCGCCTCTGCTTTATATCGGTCCGCTCTCGCCACAAGGAAGCCAGGGCAGCAAATTTGGCCCTGACATATGACCAGCCCTTTGTGAGGCTGTAGGCAACTATCATGAGGTCTATTACCAGGAAAACAGGCAGGCAAGCCAGCAAAGTCAGAGGCTTCAGCGTGCTTAACAACAAAATGTGCCTGTTCTTCTCCAGACGAAACAGTTTCTCCGGCGACATCTTCAGGCTGTATTTATGAAAGACCATTGATCCGGGCAGGCAATATATCTCATAGTCCATCAGGCGCAGGAGCCAGGAGACGATTACATCGTCGTTCCCCATAAAACACCAGCCGGGCGCACCGCCCATCTGCTCGAATAGGTGGCGCCTGATTAAGTATGAGCAACCGCTGACCCCTCGTACGTTCTCCGGAATGACTGTATTATCATCCTCCTTGCCCAGGCCGCGGCAAAAGCCCAGTCCGGCGATATGAATATTCAAGCCCAGGGCATTGATTCTGGTGCGGTCGTTGAATAGTAATATCTTGGGCGTTACGGCTCCTACCTGAGGGTGCTCATCTAAGAAAGCGACCATGGCACCCAGCCAGTTGGGAGCGACTTCCGTGTCTATGTTGAGCGGTGCAATATACTCCCCGGTGGCATAAGCTAAACCGCTATTAATGCCGCCGGCGTAACCCGAATTTTCGTTATTCGCTACGAATATCAAGTCGGGGAATTTGCTTCGAGCGTATTCCAGACTCTCATCGCTGGAGTTGTTGTCAACGAAAATGACCTCGAAATTCGTATAGCTTTGTTTCAAGACTGATGAAACGCAGGTATCAACATGCGGCATCCCGTTGTAGTTTACTAAGATCACCGATGTTTTCTTCGTCATGGCTTACTTCAGACAGAGCACATGTTAGTTATCTTCCCTTATGGCAGGCGCTATGGGGAACCAGCCAATAGTCTAGAGTCGGGAGGTGGATTAGTCAAGGCAAATATTGGAGAGTGTTCAGGCAGCCTCTGACCACTATTGCGAGGAGTTTTTTCGCTGCTAAGCGGTGTGGCATCTAAAGGGGGGGAATACAGCCTCCCTGTGATAGACAGGGTCCGCCAAAGAGAAAGAAAACAAAACTAGAACGCTGTGGCTGAATTTTTCCCATAGGAACCGGAAAACCTTCGTGTGGATCGTCAGGTGTCCTGCTAGCTTTCCCAGTCGTACCAAGAGCTTGAATGTGTTTTCTCACTCCTGCCGCCGCCGACGCCGCACACTATCGGGCACCCGATTTCTTTGCATACCTCAATTTCCTCTTCCAGCAAATTAGTCAAATCCCTGTCTCCGCCTTTGGCGAAGATGTGAGGCTTTACTATCTTCAGCGTTTCCGAAATTCCCCTATCGGTATCTATCGATACAACGACAACATCTACCGTACGTAATTCGTTCAGAATCAGCGCCCTGTCCATGAGCGGGTACCTTATCCGCCCTTCAAGCTTAGTCCCTTTTCTCTTCATTAGAAGCTGGGCATCATTATTTAGCAGCACCACAAGTATGTCGCCCAGTTTTCTTGCCGCTTGAAAATGAACAAGATGAGTTGGTGTCGGGGGATCGAAATATCCAGATACTGCTATCACCTTCCCCTTTTTCTTCAAGGCTTCAAAGAATTCGGTGCATTTATCCGGATGAAGTATAATCATGGACTTCAACATGCTCTCCCAGAATCATCCTCGACCTGTACCGACTCTTCCCCTTCAGGAGTAGAAACTTCAACAAGAGTCTTATCTTCCATCGCCCGTACCTGGTGAATAGTCATCGGTTGTATGCGTTAGCTACAATCCAGCACCACAGGGATGGTATTGGTTGCATTGTCGTTCTTAATTGTCAAACTAACTCTCCCAGTTCTCCATTTTACCATAAAGTCGTGGGAAGCTAAATCATTTCAACCTCAGGCGACGGAAATACGAATTTGTCTTGCAACAGACCACTTTTCCCCTTTCGATAAACTCGCGCGAGAAGCGCCGGCGAGGATGAGAAAATAATCGGGCTATACTTTTCGGGCTTCTTCCTTGGAGGTCGCAGTTAGATTAGTCAACACACCGAATCTACCGAGTTTGTTGAGTCTGCTGAGTCAGCTGAAATGGCTAGATTGCTTCGTCGTGATATGCCTGGTTCAATTGGGGACGGGTGCGCGGTGAGACCGGCTCTGTCGTTGCAAGGAGCCGAAGGCGACGAAGCAATTTCGATGAGTCTGTCATCGTGATGCCCGATACCTCATCGCCTAGTTGAGTTTGACTTTACACAAGAAGGACGCTATAATCATTGTGGTATGAAATGTGGAGGAATCGCATGGTCAAGAAAGTGATACAGGTTCCGGTTGACGAAGAGTTGCTCGTCGCACTGGATCAGACGTCCAGGAAGCAAAACAAAGCCAGGGCAGAGTTGATTCGCAAAGCCTGCCGGTGTTATCTGGAGCAAATGGAATCCGAAGAGCTGGATCGGTTATATCAGCAGGGGTATGAAAAGTTGCCCGAGGAATCGCAGGTGGGAGAGGCTCAGATAGCTATGGGTGGCGAGATTTTGCCCAGGGAGTCCTGGTAAATGCGCCGCGGCGAGGTATGGTGGGCTGAGCTACCACCCCCTGTGGGCAGACGACCGGTAGTCTTGCTGTCGAGGGATGTTGCCTACAGAGTCAGAACATCGATTACTGTTGGCATAGTTACACGTATTGCGCGCAACATCCCGGTGGAGGTACCGCTTGGTCCAGAAGATGGGATGCCTCAACAATGTGTGGTGAATCTGGACGACATCCTCACCATTCCTAAAGCCAGGTTGACCCAGCGGATTACCATCCTTTCCCCTCAAAAGATGGTTGGTGTTGCCAGGGCGATTATTTTCGCCCTTGACTTGAAAGTCTAAGAGAGGCAACCGATTTCGATATTGCTGGTAGCCGTATTCCTCTCCCTTGACGGGAGAGGATTCAGGCGAGGGTGAAACTCCATCATAGAGCTTCCCTTATCCTTTCCAGGACGCCCTCCGCATTTGTCAGAACCCCATTATTCCAGAATCTCATTAGCCGGTAACCACGTTCCTCTAGCCTCATCGTCCTCTCCTCATCTCTTTCTTTTGTCCTCTCTTCATTATGTTGGCCACCATCTATCTCGATTATAAGCTTCCTTTCGAAACTGACGAAATCAACAATATGCGAGCCTATGGGCTGCTGCCTTCGGAACTTCACGCCCTCCAGCTGCCTGTTTCTTAGCTTCATCCAGAGAGCCTTTTCAGCATCTGTGAACTTCTGGCGAAGGTCACGAGCGAAGCCTACCTGTTCCTGTCTCTCTTTCAAGGAGCCCCCTCACTCTAACTCTCTCCCGCCAAGGGAGAGAGAATCACAATGGTTTATGCCAGGTCTATTTTCGCCTGTTTAAGGCGTTCAGGATTATGCCGGTGAAAATGGTCAATATACCGGCAATAATGAGCAGAGTGGTCAGTATGGTGTTGCCTATGGCCAGTTCGCCTGTGCTGGTAGCTATATTAATCACCCTGATGCCGGTGATTAAACCAATCACCAGCAAGATGGCGCCCGCCAGTCCGAAGAAGAACAGGGGTCTCCTCTGTGAAATCATGACTATTATCCGGCTGAGAACATCTATGCCATGTCGTATCGGGTTAAGGGTTGAGCCATCTTTGGTATATATGTTTGAGATAGGCACCTCGGTTATCTTGAGGTTCTTGTCGGCGGCGCGGGTTATCATCTCTGATTCTATGGCGAATCCATTTTCCTTCAAATCAAGTTCCTTTATCGCCTTCGGTGAAAGGGCTCGAAAGCCTGATTCGGAATCGGCGACATTGGTCTTCGAAGCGAGACGGCTTGAGCCGAAAATGACTTTTTGTCCGATGCGGCGGTAACGCGGGGTCTTATCTTTCTGGGCCTCTCTGGAACCGATGACGAGGTCAAAACCCTCCGTAACGGGTTTGATCAGAATGGGAATCTCGTTGGGGTCGTGCTGGGCATCGGCATCTAAGAGAACGAGGACATCTGGATTCCTTCTCTTTGCCTCGGCAAATATGCTCTGGATGGCTGCACCTTTGCCTCTGTTTTCAGGGTGGCGGATTACGACGGCGCCGGCGAGTTCGGCAACCCTGGCGGTGTTATCCGTGCTCCCATCGTCAACCACGATGACCTCGTCCACATATTGCCTTGCCTGGAGGACTATACTTCCAACGTATCTTGCTTCGTTATAGGCAGCTATGCCAGCCAGCGCCCTCACTTTAGTCTGTTGAGTCATTTGAGTTCCTTGAGTTTGTTGCGTTTGTTGGGTCGGTTGGCATTGCGACGGGCAGAGACTAATTGAGATAGATAGAGACTCATTGAGACTCCTTGTTCTTCAGTTTTCGCGTTGTGGCGATGAGATTGTTTAGCTTGACGCTTAGGTTATCGACCAAGGTAAGGACATCGGAGACAGGTTGAGACCGTTTGAGATACCTGAGATCCCGAGCAATGAGCAAATGGCTTTTCAGTTCATAGAGAGAGCCCCGAGCGTTGAGATAGAATCTAGCCTTATCCATATAATGATAACGACCGAAGCCTTCGGCGATATTGGCTGGAACGGATAATGCAGCTCGTTTAATCTGGGCAGTTAGCCCAAAGGCTTCGCTCTGGGGCAAGCTCGCAGTCAGCGTGTAGACCTTGGTAACCAGGTCCCGACCAATTTGCCAGACCTCAAGATTGTCGAAACTTCTGACCTCCATCAGTCTACCAACCCCTCAATCTCCATAAATCTCCATTGAATCTCCACTGAATCTCCACTGAATCTCCACTGAATCTCCATTGTATCTCCATTGTATCTCCGCTGAATCTCCACACTCCATAAGCTCATTTGACAGTCACCGATTTTGCCAGATTGCGGGGTTTGTCAGGGTCGCATCCCCGATCAATAGCGAGGTAGTAAGCCAGGAGCTGGAGAGGCACCACGGCGACCATAGGATACAGTAACTCATCAACTTCGGGAAGCTTGATCCAGGAATCATAAATATCGCTTTCCTTGTCGGAGACACCAATAATATAAGCGCCGCGCGATTTAGCCTCCATGGCATTGCTCAGGGTTTCGGCAAAGGTATAGTCGCCGGGGCAAATCACAACTACCGGTGTGCCGGGCTCGATTAGGGCCAAGGTGCCGTGCTTGAGTTCCCCGGCAGGCATACCCTCGGCATGGATATAGGAAACCTCCTTAAGCTTCAAGGCCCCTTCAGAGGCGATGGCAAAGTTGATTCCCCGGGCTATGTAGTAAAAATCGTTCTTATCTTTCAGCTTCTGGCTGAGCGTGATAAGCTCGCTCTTGTTCCGGTCCAGGACTCTGGTTATCTCGCTGTTCAAGCTGGTGAGCCTGGCTGACGCTTCCTTGAAAGCATTCACCATGGAGAATGACAGCAGGTAAAATATGGCTAGCTGGGACAGGAAGGTTTTGGTAGCGGCCACGGCTATCTCGGCACCGCAATTCAGGTAGATGACCTGGTGGCTCAGATCAGCCAGTATCGAGTTGGGGCGGTTTATGACGGAGATAACTTGAGCTCCGGCGTCTCTGGCCGCCTTTACCCCCTCGATTATATCAGCGGTCTCGCCACTCTGGGAGACAGCGATAACAACTGTGTTTTTGTCCACAGAGTCGGCAAAGTAACCGAACTCGGAAGCCATGACTACGTCGCAGAACTTCTTGCCCACCTTGGAAAAGAGGTATCTGCCGACCAGGGCGGCATAACGGGAGCTGCCACAGGCAGTTATAATCACCTGTCTTGCCCTCAGAATATCCAGGGCAGTCTCGGTAAATCTCTTTTCATCCTGATGGACTATCTGGCTAAGCACCTGAGTCTGGTCCATTATCTCCTTGAGCATGAAATACTGGTAGCCTGCCTTGTCGCTGGCGGCCCAGCTAAGGTCGAGTTTCCTGGCTTGCTTGACCAGCTTGTGTCCGTGGGCATCGAAGAATTGGACTCTCTCTCGTGTTAGCACTACCACCTCGTTATCCTCCAGCCCCATCACCTGGTTCGTGTATTGTGAGAACGCCAGTGCATCGCTGCTAACATAGTAATCGGGGGCATTGATGCCCACAATCAGGGGATTATTTCTCCTCGTGCCCACGATCTTGCCGGGATCGTCAAGGGATACGACCAGGAAAGCATAAGAGCCCTCTAGTTTCGGAGCTATATTCAACACAGCCTGTTCCAGAGAGCATCCATTCTTCAGTTCGGCTTCGACAAGGTGGGGGATGACTTCGGTATCGGTTTCTGAAGTGAACTTGTGTCCCATCCTGGTGAGCTCCTGACGAAGCTGCCGATTATTCTCGACGATACCGTTGTGAACTACTGCCACTCTGCCACCGCAATCGGACTGAGGGTGAGCATTGGATTGAGTGACAGCGCCATGAGTCGCCCAGCGAGTATGCCCGATGGCAACGTTGCCGGGAAGGCTGGCCAGATTATGTTTCTGGATGACTTCGTCAACCTTGCCGGCGTCCTTCCTTATCAATAGGCTGCCATCGTATAATGAGGCTATGCCTGCTGAATCATAGCCACGATATTCCAGACATTTTAGAGCCTGGATGACGATGGGAACTGCTGGCTTCCTGCCGGAATAGCCGATAATACCGCACATTCAATCCTCTCCAGCCAATTATATCACGGTCTGCGTCATGTCTGGTCCTCATGCCTGCGCTAACATCCTTCATTAAGACAAGATAATGCCGGCTATGGGGCACAGCACCAAACATGAGACGGCCTTGCCAGGTCAGGCCTCAAGAAGGACCCTGGTCTTGTGGAGCGCGTTCAAAGCGAGCCTGGAAGAAACGGAGGTACTTGGGCTCATAAACCATCTTCAAGCCCCGTGCCTCCCCGCGGATGTCGTATATGGCTTTTACTGATTCAGCCACAACGTCCATGTGCGCCTGGGTGTATACCCGACGGGGTATGGCCAAGCGCGTCAGTTCCAGGCTGGGATGGCGATGGTCGCCGGTCTCAGGATCTCTCCCGGCACTGACAGTGCCTCTTTCCATAGCTCGAATGCCCGAATCGAGATATAATTCGGCAGCTAGTGTCTGCGCTGGAAACTGGCTCTGAGGTATGTGAGGATAGAACCTCCTGGCATCCAGGAAGACTGCATGGCCTCCTATTGGCTTTACAATCGGTATCTCCCAGTCGAGCAATAATGTACCTAGATAGCGAACCTGTTCGACACGAGCCCGGACATGGGCATCATCTACGGCTTCGGTGATCCCGATGGCTAATGCTTCCATGTCACGTCCCGCCATACCGCCATACGTATGTAATCCTTCGTAGACCACAACCAGATTGCAGAGCTCGTCAAACAAATCACTATCGTTGACTGCCAGCCAGCCACCGATGTTGACCAGGTGGTCTTTCTTGGCACTCATCCAGGCGCCGTCAGTCAAGCTGCAAAACTCCTTGAGAATGGCGGCGACACTCTTGTCTTTGAATCCCTCTTCACGCTCCTGGATGAAGAAAGCGTTCTCAACCATCCGCGTGGCATCAAGGTAAATAGGAATGCCGTAACGGTCGCACAGGGCACGCAGTGCTCGCGCGTTGGCCATACTCACCGGCTGACCGCCCGCCATGTTTACGGTCCCGGCCAAACTGACAAAGGGAATCTTCTTAGCGCCTACGCGCTTGATTAACGCCTCCAGCTTGTCCAGGCTTACATTGCCCTTGAAAGGGTGCTCATTGGCAGGGTCATGTGCCTCGTCGATGATGACATCTACGAAGGTGCCGCCCGCCAATTCCTGGTGCAAACGCGTCGTGGTGAAGTACATGTTGGCCGGCACATAATGGCCGGGCCTTATTAGCGTGCGGCTGAGGATGTGCTCGGCGCCACGGCCTTGATGGGTGGGTACCACATACCGGTAACCGTAGTAATTCCGGACCGCTTCTTCCATATGATAGAAATTGCGGCTCCCGGCGTAAGCCTCATCGCCCAACATGATACCGGCCCACTGCCGGTCACTCATAGCGCTTGTGCCGCTGTCAGTAAGCAGGTCGATATACACGTCCTCTGAGCGAAGCAGGAAGGTGTTATAACCGGCCTCTGCCAGACACTTTCGCCGCTCATCCTTGCTGGTCATCTTGATGGGCTCTACCATCTTGATTTTCCAGGGTTCTGCCCAGGAACGGCGACCTAATTGCCTGCCCATGGTCCTTAGCTTTTCATTCGTCATAATTCTCCTCCACAAATCTGGAAAAGAGGATCAGAACATAGCTGGAAAGGGGCCTTGCCCGATTCTGCCCTCCTTCATCCCCTGAACTTGTTCAGCAGTTCTCTTCTCTTGCCCTCGTCGAAGCTGGTTTCGTTGTGTGTCAGCTGGTATCGGGGCTCAAGCAAGATCATCTTGTTTGCCCCCAGGTCGTCACGCAACCATACCTGAGGTCCCACGAAAGAATCAGGGCCTACTCGAACCCCGGGCATGAGGCTGGCATTCACTCCGATGCGGCACCCTCGACCCACAATCGCCCCCAGTTTATCGCAGCCGGTATTTACCGGACTATTGTCAACTTCTATCTGGATATTTCCTTCGTCGAGGCGGAAGTTAGCCAGCACAGCACCAGCGCCAAAAGAGCAATCGTCGTCCACTATCGAGTCACCGACGTAGTTGGAGTGGAACCAGCAATTATCGCCAATGTAGGAGTGCTTTACTTCCGTGGAATAGCCAATCACGGAGTTGGAGCCAATGTGGCTGTAGTCTCGTATCAGAGCATTATTGCCAATAATGGAGTTTGCTCCCACATACGCAGGACCTCGAATCACGGCATTTTCCAATACCTTGACATTATCGCTCAGGATGACTTTTCCTTCGATGGTCGCTTTCCCGGAGATGCGGGCTGAAGAGGCAATATAAGGTTGGGCGTTGTCCAGGAAATATTCCATTACTTTGAAGATATGCCAGGGGTATTTTATCGGTGCCCAGAAACCCTTGTAAGGGATCACCTTGATTTTGTGTCCTGCCTTCACCATCTTGTCCAGGGCACATTCATAGACATCATCCCTGGTAGTCTGCACGGTTTCAACATAGTGCAAAAGCTCTTTCGGGTCATTATGACAGTGAATCAGGATGTTCACCAAATTACTGGGTTCCTTACCTGGATTTGGTTTTTCCACGATGTGCAGCAACTCGTTTCGAGAGTTTACCTGCAGGTAGCCTCCCGGGAAGTATTCCCGGACTTGATAACCCAGGATATAGGAGGAGGCAGGGCTTCTTTTGGCTGCTGCGATGATTCTGGTGTATGCCGAGCCTGAGAAGACATCGTTGGGATTTATGACCAGAAGCTCCCCGTGCAGGAAAGGCTCGGCACTCTTTAGAGCGTCAGCGATGCCCAATGCCTTCTTCTGTACGGCAAATTCGGCTTCTATCCCGGGGATTTTTCTCGTTATTTGCTTTATCTTCGCTGTGTTTTCCGGATTCCCAATGATTACAAAATGGCTCAATCCCGCCTTGCAGGCTACTTCTATTTGATGTTCAAGCAATGGCTTTCCGAGGAAATCAAGGAGAAACTTGTCTTCGGTGATGGGAAACATCCTCTTCCCGCGGCCACCGCAGAGAAATACGGCTTTCATTTTTTGGCCTCCACCAGGCTTTGAACGAGTTTCTTGCCTCTTCTTACAAGCTCATCGGTCTGTGTCTGTGACGTTGATTCGGAGATTACCCGGATGACAGGCTCGGTGCCGCTGGCTCTGATAAGCATCCAGGAGTCAGGGAATTCCAGCCTCAGGCCGTCCAGAGTGTTTATCTCATCGGGGGCAAAGAGGTGAGCCTTCTCCGTTACCCGGGCCATGACGGACTCTTTAAGTTCATCGGGACAAAAGACTTTGGCTTTTTCGAAGAATAATCTGGGCATACCCCGGAAATACTGTCTGATTTCGCCGGCATCGCTTAGTTGACTTAACAAGGAAAGTGAAGCGAAAATGCTGTCTGGATAATAGCCTGCCTCGGGGATGACATAGACGCCGACCTGCTCGACTCCTAAGGCAGCTTCGAGTTCCTGAGCCAGGTGAGCCACAGCGACATCACCGACCTTCCCTCTGACTACTTCCACTCCCAGGTCCTTGACTGCCAGGTCAAGGAGAGTTCCAGTTTCCACTGTAGTAGCAATCTTTGTCTTTCCTGTTTTCTTGACGACCAGTCTTGAGATGAAGGCGATGGGTTCGTTGAAGCCGAGGAAGCCTTCCTCGTCGCAGAATACAACGCGGTCGGCGTCGCCATCAAAGCAAACGGCCAGGTCAGCATCATGCTGTCTCAGGAAATTGATCGTGCCCTGGAGGGTATCTGCTTTGGGCTCAGGACTTCTCCCCGGGAAGAGGCCATCTGGCTCATCATTTACGGGTATTACGTCAAGTCCCATCTGGACAAAGATGTCGCTGGCAAACTTGGAGGCGGCGCCATTACCGGGGTCAACAACTACTTTTAGATGGTGATTGAATTTCGGCCGAGAAAGCTTGCTTTTGACAAAAGAAAGATATCTTTGTCTCATATCGTGTGCTTGCTCTAGAGTTCCTTTCTTCCCCCGGCGGAATTGTTTTTCCAAAAAAATCTTTTCTATCTCCGCCTCTTGAGCCTGGCTATATCCCAGCGAGTTTCCATTGAAGAGCTTGATTCCATTGAACTCGGGCGGATTGTGGGAAGCTGTGACCATAATTCCAGCGGCGAAGCCCAGTTCTCTGGTGAGCAATGCCAGCGCCGGGGTAGGCAAAATGCCCAAATCAACTACGTTTATGCTACAGGAAAGCAAGCCCCCAATAACCGCGTCCTTTATCACAGCTCTGCTTATCCGAGTGTCAGTGGCAATACAAACTGGGGAGGTGGGTGGCAGGGTAGTGCCTACGGCAGAGGCGACCCGGCTGCAAAAGTCAGGCGATAAGTCCTGGTTGACTATGCCCCGGATGCCACTGGTGCCAAATAGTCTCCTTGCGTCCATTCCCTACGTTAAGCCCAGTTGAATAGAGAATAGCACGGAATTGGGTGGTTGGCAATGAGCACAAAGTGTAATAACATGTGCTAAACTGTGCTTCCTGTTCATAAATCGGCGCTATTTTGGAAGCGTGCAATGACAAAAGAAATAGCCTTAACGCTGTTGGCCACCGTCTCCCCCATTAGTGAATTAAGGGGCGGCATACCGTTAGGCATATCCTTGGGGCTGGACCCCTTGTTCACCTTCTTTATAGCAATCATCGCCAACGCCCTGATATTCTTTCCCGTCTTTTTTGTCTTGCGCCTGTTTTACGATAAGGTCCTGTACCGCATTCCGTTGTTCAACAAGTATCTGGATAACTTAAGGAAAAGAGGTAAGCCGAAAGTGGAAAAATACGGCTTCTGGGGATTATTCTTGTTTGTAGCTGTACCTTTGCCTCTCACCGGGGCGTATACGGGGACTATTCTGGCCTGGCTGCTGAATATGGATTGGAAGAGAGCCTTCCCTGCCGTTGGCCTGGGCGTGGTTGTGGCCGGCGTCGTAGTCCTTTTAATAACCCTGGGGATAACCGGTACCCAGTGAAGACGAAGTCTCCAAGGGTAACTAGATTAGATTTCAGTAAACAATTTAGGAACGATTTTTCATGTGGGCGAGTATGATGGTCTTAGGTATAATCCATAACAAAAGGCTGGGTACCCTTGTGTACAGATACCCAGCCTTTCAGTGGTTCTGCCACTTACGATATTAGTTCTAGCCCTTCCCTATTCTGAACATCTTGGTCCCACATACGGGACATACGCCTTGGGTGGCCGGCCTGCGGTTCTTCATGATTATGTTTCGGGTGTTCTTCATCTCTCTCTTGGCGCGGCACTTCATGCAGTATGCTTGCATCTGTTCACCTCCCTTTTTGTAAAAGGATAAGCCATCATTACTGGAATGTCAATAGGTTTTCCTTGAATTTTCCTTAAATATTGCAAAAAATCTCGTTACTTATGCGTAATATTTCCAATTCGGGAAGAGAGTCCGTCGCGCAATAGATGCTTTGGTGAGACGACATTACACAAGTTAGATTTGAAGTTGTTTGAGCACCTGACGTGCCTTCTGACTTGCGCGGGCACGGTGGCTGATTTTGTTCTTCATCTCCAACGGAAGTTCGGCCATGGTCTTACCCAAGTCGGGAAGAAAGAAAACAGGGTCATAGCCAAAGCCGTTTTCTCCCTTAGGCTGAAGGGCAATTATGCCATGACACTCCTCGTAGCATATCTCAGATTGACCTTCTGGAGTAGCTATAGCAATGACGCACTTGAAATGAGCGGTTCGTTGCTTCCAGGGAACACTATTGAGTCTAGCTAAGAGGAGACTCACCCTCTCCGCGTCAGTAGCAGTTTCACCAGCAAAGCGAGCTGACTTAACCCCTGGCTCTCCGTTAAGAGCGTCCACCTCCAGCCCTGAGTCATCGGCGAGAGCGATAAGCTGGCTGGATTTGGCATAGGCAACGGCTTTTGACCGTGCGTTTTGGTCGTAGCTATTCCCTGACTCGGTGACGACTTTTGTTATTCCTTCTTCGGCCAGCGTGGTTACTTGATAACCAAGACCGTCCAGTAGAAAGCGATATTCCCTGATTTTCCCGGAATTGGAGGTAGCTAGGAGAAGCTTCGGCATTTCGTCGTTAGATATCTTGAAATCTTGGTGACAGCTTCTTTGCCACTTCGGGCATAGTCGTGTACTCCATTTCCTCAAGCGGGAGGCGATGTGGTTCAAACGGACCCATTCGGCGCAGGAAATCCGCCACAATGTTTGTTTGATGACGAACCTCATCGAAAGCAGGGTCATCGAAGAGGTCACGAGGCCCGACGAGCTTGCCATTAGCAAGTTGGAAACCAGCGGCTATCACTCGTGGTGGACCATCGAAACGGGAGGGATTGCTTTCCCGTACAGCTACCGGCATCAGGGGGCCGTGGTGGGAGCCTCTCATCCAGCCCTCTACTATGTTAACAGAAGCAAAGGGTTCCAGTATTTCACCCACGGCGGGAAATTTTCCCTGGGAGCGAACGATACAGACAGGGTCATCCTTGCCTATGTATCTGCCCGCCATAAGGGATAGTCTCTGAGTAGAGGAGACAGCAGCGATTTCACCGCTGTCTTTATGATAAACCGCTTTAACGGCATAGCGGCTTGGTGCGCCGAGAAAAACTAGCATGTCGTAGATTTCCTCGGGAGCGTTAAGCCTGATTTTTTTGTGGTTTTTGACGTCGTGGATTTCAAAGGTGAAGCCAGAGTGCATATTAGAGGCAATAACCAGCCCAATGGTGTTAAAAGGATCAGCAAATATTTTATATAGCGGCAGATTCCAGGCGCCAGACGCCGTCTTATCCGCCATAAATATGACTATGGTTTCAGCCTGGCGCTCGGAAAATTGCATCTCAGCCGTACCAGGTCCCATCCCCTTGACCGTGCCGGAGAAAGCATCGGATAGAAGGTCCTGGCCGGCCCCATGTAGCTTCAAGCGCTTAGCTACATCGGTGCATTCCACAAATGTATCCCAGGCTAACTTGTGGATTTTCTCGCTATCCTCGCCATGCTGATGGGTCATTATCAACTGGAGATCGTCGCCACAAACTGTGACGTGATGGTCTATCAGGAGCCCCTTGCCTTGAGCATGCTCCAGTTTTTCCTTGGCCTTTTGTATTACATCGGGATGGCTGGAAGAATGGCCGACATAGCCGCCGATGTCTGCTTTGATAACGCTTAAAGTTAATTCCATTTCGCCTCCCTTACTGTAGTTTAACAACGGAAAGGGGCGAACGTCAATGTGGGAGAAAAATTATCCCTTCTTCGCTGTTACCTAAAGCCTCTACCTTATTTTGGTAATAGAGTAAGGCAGTGTAAGCTGCCACCGCAGCGTCGCACAGGTCGTGGTCGAACATGTCCAAATAGGGCTTAAGGCCGGGCAGAATGTCCCCTAGTTTATCCTTGAGGAAGCTCATCCCTTGTCTGGTAGTTTTCCGAGGCATGGTTTTACCAAAGAGGCGCACTTTGCTGGCGAAAGGATAGACCTCAATGACTTGACCAGTCTGCTTTACCTCATGGCCGATACTAGCCTTGAGCTCGATACCGCGGTAGATCAAGTCCTTGATAAAGCTCCTCTTGCTAGTGGGGTAACAAGGAATTCCTTTTTGCCGCAGTTCCTGGTCACATTGCCTGTATTTTCTTGGAAATTGTGGCTGGCAGGAACAGCTTTCCTCAAGACAGCATAACCCCAGTGGCAAGCTTAAGGGTGCGTCAATGGCTATTACTTGAGGTGAGTAGAAACTTGACAGAGCCACGATATCTCTATTACTTATCAAGAAGCCCAGGTAGACAAGTTGTGATTTACTATCCAATCCTAGACAGGCGCTCGGTTTGGCTTCTGTTGCGGTTAAGTCAATGCCCAAAAAAGTAGGATACTTCACGTTTCTAACGAAGACTTTTTCCCTGACCGTTTCAATATCTCTCTAGCTGCCACTATACCTGAGGCTGAAGCCTGAACTAAACCTCGGCTGACGCCGGCACCATCGCCAGCGGCAAATACATTACGGATCTCGGTCTCTAGACAAGGAGTTAACTTCAGCCGGCTAGAGTAGAATTTAACCTCTATCCCGTAAAGCAGAGTCTGAGGGGAGGCGACGCCCGGAGTTAGTTTGTCAATAGCCTGAAGCATTTCCACGATGCTCTTGAGATAGCGATAGGGGAGGGCAAAGCTCAAGTCTCCGGGAGTTGCCGCCTTTAAGCTCGGTTCGACGGGATTGTTCTGCAGGCGAGCTTGTGTAGAGCGGCGACCATCCATTAGGTCCCCAAGTCTCTGCACCAGCACGCCGCCACTAAGGATATTAGCTAGCCTTGCCAGATATTTGCCGTAGGCGATAGGTTCATGGAAAGGCTCAGTGAAGGTGGTGCTTACTAATATGGCGAAGTTAGTATTCTTTGTCCGGGGTCGGGCATAACCAATGCCATTGACTGTAATCACAGGGTCGGAGCCGCCCGTGGACTCCATAATCACCTCGCCTCCGGGACACATGCAGAACGTTCTAACCCGGTCATTGAAACTTCGGGAATAGAATTCGAGTTTTGATTCATACAATGTCCTAGTCAACTTCTCCATGGTTGTCATTGGTACTTCTATCCTGCAACCCACATCTACGGGGTTGGAATCGAGGCTTAGTTTAAGGCTCTGGGCTTCGTTGCATAGCCATTCCGCCCCTTCCCTCCCTGGGGCCAGAATTAGGTAGCGACAGCCTAAGCTTTCACCATGGCCAGTTTCAATGGCTTTGATCACACCATCGTCGACTATAATGTTCTTGATTGTTGTTCTTAGTCTTATGTCTAATTTCGGTGACAGATAATCCTGCATAGCCTTCAATGTTTCGTGACAAAGCTCTGTTCCCAGGTGACGCAATTTAACAGGGGTTAATGTGAGCCCTGCCGAGGCGGCCTCTCGTTCCAGCTTAACTGTATTTCCCCCGATTCCATAGACTTTGAGAGGGGCGCCAAATTTGAGATAGATAGAATCAACATAATCTATGAGTGCCCGGGCTTGTTCAGAACCGACCAGTTCCTTGAGTCGGCCCCCCACCTGGGTAGACAGAGTCAGTTTGCCATCGCTGAAAGCCCCGGCACCTCCGAAGCCGCTGACCAAATGGCATGGGGAGCAGAGGGCACAGCATCCACTTCCATTCTGAACAGGACAAACGCGAGCATCAATCTCTCGCCCCTTGTCCAGGAGCAAAACGTGGAGGCCGGTATTAGACAATTCCAGGCTAGCGAAGATACCCGCGGGACCGGCACCGACTATGGCGACATCATAATTTTTGGCCATCGTGATTCATTCTGAGGTTATTGACGTAACCAATCGGCCAAAAGTCTTCCGGATTTAAGGATTTCATCGGCCGCAGAGTATGGGTCGAGCTCTCCCCTTTCCACCTTCTCCATATAGCTGCTCATTTGCCCGTCTTGCTCGATCAACTTGAGCAACTTATTTGTGAGTCTTCGTTCTAGAGTTCTTATGAACTCCTGTTTTCGTTGGAGTTGGCGACGTTGTAAAAGTCGCCCCTCTTTGCAGAGAGCTTGATAGTGTAGTTGAATTTGTTTGTAAAGGTCCTCGATGCCGACGTCATTAACTGCTTCTGTGGCTACCACAGGTGCATTCCACCAGCTTGGCTCACGAAGCTGCAGCATAGCTTGTATATCATGGATGAAGTTGTCGGCACCAGGATTGTCAGCCTTGTTAACTACGAATATGTCAGCGATCTCGAACAGTCCTGCTTTCATCGTCTGTATAGCATCCCCAGATTCAGGACATAATATGACAAGCACAGTATCGGTCTTCTCCATAACATCTACCTCGGTCTGCCCTACTCCTACCGTCTCTACCATGATAATGTCTTTACCAGCGGCGTCAAGCAACTTGATTACAGAGCCGGCAGTTTGTGGCAGCCCGCCCATACTGCCCCGAGTTGCCATACTGCGAATGAAAACTCCGTTGTCAAGATAATGTTGCTGCATTCTTATCCGGTCACCTAATACTGCCCCTCCCGTGAATGGGCTCGAGGGGTCCACGGCAATTATCCCGACTTTTGGGCCTTGTTTCCGTATCAACGCTGTCAGCTTGTCCACCAGGGTGCTCTTTCCTACTCCCGGAGGGCCGGTTATCCCTATGCAGTGTGCCTTCCCTATATGTGGAGCGATGAACCGCATTATTTCTGGGACTTGGCTATTTTCGTTTTCTATCAGGCTGATGGCCCGTGATAGGGAGATGTTTTCTCCCTTAAGCATCTGTTCCAGTAGCCTCATAACTTCAGGATTCATCTATTACGGGGCGAGGTTATTTTATAGCTTTCCAGATTAGCGGTCAAATAGGTTTACCGATGAAGTGAGAAGGGACAGAGCTCAATTCATTTGCGAGCCAAGAACGCTCCAAGCAGACATAAGAGAGTCTGACGATCCTGGTCTTTCTTCAAACTGACTTGCCCACAGGCATTATATACAGGGGCTTAATTTGTTCGTCTACCCCGAGGATTTTCCTCACTTCTTCATCATGGAAGGCGCCGACTTCCACTGTGGCTAGCCCTAAAGCCACAGCTTGAAGGTGTATGTTTTCGCCTACATGTCCCACTTCCATGTGAACATATCTTTCTCCGCGTGTGCCATATCTGTAGGAGGTCCTGCGGTAAAGGGCGCAGATGACAATATCCACCGGGGCGTCGACAATGAATTCTTGCTCCAAGGTTGCTCTGGCTAAATCTGATCTTAGGTCAGAGGGTTTGTGCAAGGTCAAAGAATGAGAATCTGCTTCATAATGGTAGATGCCGGCCTGTAATTCTTGGGGAGCTTGCTTTGCCTCGCCGGCAACGACCCCCTGTTTGCCGACGACCGCGAAAATCTCTAGGGGATAGGTAGCTCCAGCACTGGGCGCTGCCCTGAACCCTCTGGTTCCGGTGATGCCCTGGGCCGACCAGAGTATCTGACTGAGTTGCAGTATATCTACGGGGTCCCTACGGTATCTACGAACTGCCCTGCGTCTCACTATCGTTTCCTCTAATGAAACCTTGCCTTTCAACAGGGGAGATGGAAGGTTGATTATGGCCTGGAGATTGCTTCGCTTCGCTCGCAGCGACATGATTGTTCTACCCCTTGATGACGCCCATAGGTACAGCCATAGCTACTTTCGTAGAGATGCCAGCTTGATGAACCACATCTATGACTTCAGCAACATCTTTGTAAGCTTGAGAAGCCTCCTCAGCTAACGCAGAAATGCTTTCCGCTTTAACAATGATGCCTCTACTCGCTAACTCTCGTATGATATCTGCCCCTCTGATAGCTCGCTTGGCGGCACCCCGGCTTAATACCCTGCCCGCGCCGTGACAGGTGGAGCCAAAGCTTTCCTGCATGGCCTTCTCGGTGCCCAGGGCAACGAAGGAACAACGTCCCATGTCTCCGGGCACGAGCACAGGTTGCCCTATCTCCTTGTAGCGTCTGGGGATATCCTTGTGGCCTGATGGAAAGGCCCTGGTAGCTCCTTTGCGGTGAACACAGACCTTAACCTTGCGACCATCTATCGTGTGTTCCTCTATCTTGGCTATGTTATGAGCAACGTCATAAATCTGCCTCATGCCAAGCTTCTCGGGACTTTTGCCGAAGACTCTAAAGAAACTTTCCCTAGTCCAGTGGGCAATGCATTGCCGGTTAGCCCAGGCGTAATTGGCTGCACATGCCATGGCAGCTAGATAATCCTGGCCTTCTTTTGATTCTATGGGAGCACAGGCGAGCTGCCGATCGGGCAATCTTATCCCATACTTTGATACTGCCTGCTCCATGACCCGCAGGTGGTCAGTACATATTTGATGACCAAAGCCGCGAGAGCCTGTGTGAATCAGAACTAATACCTGACCGATTTCAGTGATGCCCATAATGCTAGCTATGTGGGAATCGAATATCTCCTTGACCACCTGAATCTCAAGGAAATGGTTTCCCGAGCCCAATGTACCGGCTTGAGGCATGCCTCTCTTTACCGCCCTATCGCTTATCTTGCCGGGATCGGCACCACCGAGGCACCCGCCTTCTTCTGTAACATCCAGATCTTCCTCCGAACCAAGGCCGCGCTTCACAGCCCAACGAGCTCCTTCGACCATCAACTGGCTCATCTCTTTTTGACTTGCCTTTATCTTCCCTTCAGAGCCGAGACCCGATGGTATATTATGGAAAAGCTCATTAATGAGTTCATTAATTCTGGGCCGCACTTCACCTTCGCTAAGACTGGTACGCAACAACCTCACACCACAATTAATGTCATAACCCACTCCACCGGGTGAGACTACACCGTCCTTAATGTCCATTGCCGCCACTCCGCCTATAGGGAAACCATAGCCCCAGTGGATATCTGGCATGGCGAAAGAGTAACCTACTATACCGGGCAGAAACGCAACATTGGCGACTTGCTCTGGCGTTTGTTCCTCACATATGGAGTCCAGCATCTTCTTGCTGGCATAGATCAAGCCGGGAACTCTCATGCCGGTCTTATAATCCTCGGGAATTTTCCAGCGATAATCGTCTATCTTAATAAGTTGTCCTTGCCATCGTGCCATGTCCGTAGCTCCTAAATATCGAGAATTACCTGTGCTTTGTAGCCCTCCCCGTTTTTGTCCAGTTTTAACATATGATATGTGGCTGCTTTTACCCCTCTCCTTATCTTGTGTTTCATGGGGTCAAAACCTTCCCCATGACACGTAGCATTAAGTTCATTATCAGTCAGACTTTCGATATCGCACCGGTTGAACAAAAGGTGTTTGGCATCAAAAAAGTAAATGAGTTCGTTGAGCCATTCAACGAGCAAGCTATCTGTGTCCTCACTGCTTACTTTCAGGTTGAAGTGCAATTTGTCTTCAATACCTTCGGGCTCACTGATCAAACTGAACAGAGCTAGAGCAGCGTTGGAAAAAAGCTCTTTGACATCTGTCCCGTAGACGATGAAGCCTATGTCAGCAGTGTGGTTAATTATTTCAAAAGCCTTTTTCATTGCTTTCATGTCCATTATACAAAAATAGCAATGACATCTCCATTTATGCCTGCTCTTTTTGCACTTCGCTCAATCTGTTGTTACAATCAATGCCGAGGATAGTAAAGGAGCCTTCTCCCCCGTGAGCTGTGCGATTTGGCAAATTATCAATTACCTTGTATTATTAAAGTGGTAGTGCGCAAGTGTCTGCGTCAAACTTGACTTCTTCGTGTGGAAAATTATATCGTTCTGACGATGGAGAGAATAGATACCAAAAGCAAAGTAAACCTGCAGCTGGCAGCCTGTTACAAAGGATTTGTCCGTAAGAGGTAGATGGTAATGCCCTCCCAGCGCTATATGGAATGTGCTCTATCTCTGGCTAAGTTAGCTATGGGATATACCAGTCCTAACCCAGCGGTGGGGGCAGTAATTGTCAAGGACGGACTTGCTGTTGGCATGGGGTATACTCATCCCGCTGGCTCGGAGCACGCCGAGATTATGGCACTCCGTCAGGCTGGGGATAGGGCGCAGGGTGCTAGCATGTATGTTACCCTGGAGCCTTGCCCTCATTATGGGCGTACTCCACCTTGCACTGAAGCCATAATCGATGCCGGCATTTCGGAGGTCCACATAGCCTTGCTTGATCCCAACCCCGTGGTCTCCGGGGATGGGGTAAGCAGGCTAAATGAGAGAGGTATCAAGACCCATGTAGGCATGTGTCAGCGAGAAGCTTATGAGATAAATGAGGCTTATATTAAGCACATTACTACGGGTTTACCGTTTGTCGTGGCCAAATTTGCTATGAGCCTTGACGGCAAGATTGCTACCAAGACCGGTGATTCTAAATGGATAACCAAAGAGGAAGCGAGAAACTATGCACATGCCTTGCGCTACACTGTGGACGCCATAATGGTGGGGGTGAACACCGTTGTTGCTGATAATCCTCGCCTCACCGCTAAGAGTTGTGGTGGTAAAGGTGGTATAGGAAAGATGCAGCCTCTACGTTTGATTGTTGACAGTAAAGGAAAAGTACCCCTGAACGCTCATGTTTTTGAACCACCGGGTGAAGTTTTGCTTGCTGTAGCAGCGCCTTTTGACTCTGCAAAGAAGGAGAGGTTTGTAAATGCGGGTGCCCAGGTACTGGAATTACCAGCCAGGGAAGGCTCGGTGGATATCGGGGAATTGTTGAAATTGTTGGGGAAGCGAGAGATCGTCACTGTCTTGGTGGAAGGAGGCGGTAAGCTTCTTGGTTCACTTTTCGACCATCACTTGGTGGACAAAGTATTGGCCTTCATTTCACCAATCATTATTGGTGGCCGTGAGGCAGTAAGTGTGGGAGGAAATGGCGTTGATAACATAGCTAAGGCTATGCGTCTTAGGCGGGTTGATATCAAGAGTTTCGGCGATGATATATTGGTTAGCGGATACGTGGAGGAACGATTACCGCAAGAGACATAGTCTTCAGGCGTATAGGATGTTCACAGGTATAGTTGAGGAAATTGGCACAGTCAGGGAGACGAGCCGGGAGCGCTTGGCCTTCGAAGCCCACAATGTACTTGAAGGAATGAAAGCAGGCGATAGCATAGCTGTTAACGGTGTTTGCTTGACTGTGGTCTCACTGGAAAATCATAGCTTCAGTGTCAATGTTATGCCCGAGACGTTACGTTGCACTAATCTCGGTAGACTTTATTATGGCGACCAGGTAAATTTGGAGAGGGCACTGGTGCTGGGGGGACGCCTAGGCGGTCATCTGGTGTTGGGGCATGTTGATGATACGGGAGAAGTACTAGAGGTAAGTAGCGAAGAAACCGCATGTATTGTGAGGATTTCGGCACCAGATAAACTAATGCCTTACATTGTAGATAAAGGCTTTGTAGCTGTCGATGGCGTTAGCCTCACCATCGCGGACCTCGATGCTTCTTCTTTTGTTGTATCTCTGGTAGCTTACACTAAAGAAAATACTACGTTAGGAAGGAAGAGACCCGGGGATATAGTCAATCTGGAAGCAGACATCCTAGCCAAATATGTCGAAAGCCTTAAGGAGCGAAAGGGACAAGGGTTGAACTCTGAGTTCCTTAGAGAATATGGATTTTTAGGGGGAATAGATGCTGGCTAGCATTTCAGAGGCGATTGAAGATATAAGGGCAGGCAAGTTTATCATTATCGTTGACGACGAGTCGCGCGAAAACGAAGGGGATCTGGCTATAGCTGCCGAGAAGGTTACCCCTGAGGCGATAAATTTCATGGCCAAGTATGGGCGCGGACTCATTTGCTTTCCTATCAGTGGCCAGAGGCTTGACGAACTAGGAATACCGCTGATGGTTGCTAATAACACCTCACGTCACTGCACTGCCTTCACAGTTTCTATTGAGGCCAAGGATAAGGTTACTACCGGCATCTCGGCCTTTGATCGAGCACAAACCATAAAAACGGTGCTTGATCCCAATACGAAGCCGAGTGACCTAGCTCAGCCAGGGCATATATTTCCTATCCGGGTCAAGGACGGAGGGGTATTAGTGCGCGCAGGGCACAGCGAAGCCATTGTTGATCTGGCTAAACTAGCTGGGCTCTATCCTGCTGGCGTCATATGCGAGATTATGGATGAGGATGGCAGTATGAAGCGTCTGCCTCAACTTGAAGCTATGGCTTCTGAGTTTGGCTTAAAGGTAATAACCATCGTTGATCTGATTGCCTACCGTCTTCGCCACGAGAAGTTGGTGCAAAGGGTAACTGAGGCTAAGCTGCCCACAAAGTGGGGTGAATTTACAGCCGTGGCTTATAAAAGTGTTGTTGATGCGGCTGAACATGTTGCTCTTGTTAGAGGTGACATATCGAGTGATGAGCCAGTCTTGGTGCGTGTTCACAGTGAGTGTCTCACCGGAGACGTCTTTGGCAGTCTGAGATGTGATTGTGGAGTTCAGATCGAAATGGCTTTGCAGAGAATAGCCAAAGAGGATCGAGGTGTTTTTCTTTATATGAGACAAGAAGGGAGGGGAATCGGGTTTCACAATAAACTCTGCGCCTATGCTCTTCAGGATCAAGGAATGGATACTGTGGAGGCTAATATAGCTTTAGGCTTTGCCCCTGACTTGAGAGACTATGGGGTAGGTGCCCAAGTTCTGGCTGACCTGGGTTTACATAATATTCGATTGCTCACCAATAATCCTAAGAAGGTGGTTGGGCTGGAAAGCTATGGAATTAAGATAGTTGAGACTGTCCCTCTAATAGCGCCGGCTACCCCTTACAATATCCACTACTTAGAGACCAAACAAAAGAAGTTAGGGCATATTCTGAATCTAGAAGGATGATGAAGCTCAAATGTCAAAAAGGGGTGGTTTAGCGTCCAGGCATTGAACTTGATTGCAAATTTGGATTCTGATATCTGGAATTCGTTTATAGGAGGGTAAGTAATGGCTAAACATCAGTATGAAGGTATCCTGATAGGAAAAGGTCTCAAGTTTGCCGTGGTTGTTTCCCGGTTTAATGAGTTAATAACCACGAAGTTGCTTGAGGGAGCAAAGGACGCTTTACTGCGACACGGTGTCATTGAAGGTGACATTGACATTGCCTGGACTCCGGGTTGTCTAGAGATCCCGCTTATAAGTAAAAAATTGGCACAGACTAATAAGTATGATGCCATAGTATGCCTTGGCGCCGTGATCCGCGGCGGCACCCCCCATTCTGAGTATGTTGCTTCCGAGGTGAACAGGGGAATTAGCAGGGTGAGCTTGGATGCTGGCTTACCGGTGATACAGGGAATAATTACAGCTGATACTCTGGAGCAGGCTATTCAGAGAGCGGGGGCTAAGGAGGGTAACAAAGGCTTTGCTGCCGCAGTGAGCGCTATTGAAATGGCAAATCTACTTAAGGCTATTCAGTGACCTTGTAGACTTTGTCACCTCGCCTTACTCTATCAAGGACTTTTATGCCCACGAGGTCACCGGGCTTGCCCTCGGTGATGTTAACGCGCTCAATCTGCATGGATTCTACGGCCAGTTCCATATCTGTAGTGCTGCCCTTGATGTGGATTTTATCGCCTGTTTTCAGCGTGCCGCTTAGCTCTATACCAGCTACCATAGGCTTAGCAAAGAAATCCGTTACCTTGCCAATTTCCACTTCGCCCATCTTCAAATACCTCCTTTTGAAAGGATATCATACACTTTTTTCAATCAAAAATCAAGCTGCGGAGGTGTGTAACAATCAGTCGACAGTAGCCCAGCCAGCAGAAAGGCCAATTGACACTGGAAATAGGAAGTATTAATATTTAACCTAGTAGGTAACTATTAGTCAACCACATGATCATACAGGTTCAGAGACCCAAGGTATGAAAAAGAGGACCACAGAATAGTCGTTTTTACAATTTCGCTTATCCTGAAGATGTTAAGCTAATATGAACCAGGAATATTCGAAACGGAGGTGATTCTATGCCACAGTCGATAGAGTATCACAAGCTGATGACGGAGATAGTGTACATCAATTTGCCTGGTCCAGGGGAGCCCGTCGACGGAATGACAGGTGGTGAGCTATTGCATGGTTTTCTAGCGGATTTGTATAGAACGTCAAATCCGGACATTAAGAACCTTGTGATGGCTTTGTGCAGCAAGTGGAATGTGCGTTACGTACAGGCGGGGGACACAGGCTCTGTGAGATTGGCAAAAGGAAGTAGCAGACTACCGACGCAAGATACTGACTGAGTCCAGGATGCTACGGATCTAAATGAAGAGGCCGAACTAATGTGAACCAAAAAATATTCAGAAAGGAGGTGATTCTATGCCACAGTCGATAGAATATCACAAGCTGATGACGGAGATAGTGTACATCAATTTGCCTGGTCCAGGGGAGCCCGTCGACGGAATGACAGGTGGTGAGCTATTGCACGGGTTTCTGGCAGATTTGTATACTACGTCAAGCCCGGATACTAAGAGCTTTGTCATGGCTTTGTGCAACAAATGGAACGTGCGTTACGTACAGGCGGGGGGCGGGGCTTCTCATGACATTGGCAGAAAGAAGTAGCAGAGTGCCAACGCAAAATACGAATTAATGGCCGGGATGCTGTGGATTTAGGGAACAATATTAAGCTAGTGTGAACTGAAAATTATTCAGAATGGAGGTGACTTCATGCCACAGTCAATAGAATATCACAAACTGATGACAGAGATAGTATACATTAATCTGCCTGGTCCAGGGGAGCCCGTCGACGGCATGACAGGCGGTGACCTATTACATGGTTTTCTGGCAGATTTGTATACGACATCAAACCCGGATACTAAGAACTTCGTCATGGCGTTGTGCAACAAGTGGAATGTGCGTTACCGCTAACCGAAAGGCACAGGTCGCTAGCTAAGCACAGGGCTGGAGATATTAGACATCCTAGGGATCGTTGCTCGGTATTCTGACACTTTTATCATACCGTCCTCTTGCTGTTAAGGCCGTACCTTGTAGTGCCTTCCGTTTGCTTGGTTACCCTGCCCATATGAAATATGCTGGAAAGATCGCCAAAATTCATAGCTCACTGTTACCCATGCGGGTAGGTATAACAATACCTTGACAAGTTGTGCTGCTGAGCTTATGATAGTAAGTCAAATAAATCTAATGGGAGGTAGCGTACCATGACCGACAAGCCTGAAAGAAAAGTGGTGCAACCATATAGCCCGGAGGAGATACTCTCCTTCGACCGCATCAGAAGGGCTATGACAAGCAGGGTTTTGGATAGGATAGAAGAATTGTGGCAGGGAAAGCAGCCTATAGGTGTTGAGCAGGTGAATGAAATAATCTCGAGCGAATGGCAGAGAGTAAAGGATGCAGTAAGGTCATCACCAGCAGCACGGGAAGCCTTCCGTAAGTATTTGGAACGCACCGTCTCTGAACAAATAGACAAGTTGATGAAAGAAGACAAAACTGAGCTAGAATCATTAGGCGTTGTAGAGAAGAGTCTATAAATTGGTTTCCCAAGACAGAGCTAAGCTAGGCAAACAGGTCAGCCAGGACCGCGATATGGGGCAGTTAATCAAGCGCCTCGATATGTTAGATGAGAGGTTGGATAATATAGATTCTATAGTAACTTCTCTTATAGAAAGGGTGATGGGAAGGCCTCTTGTTATAGAAGTGACCTGTCCCAATTGTGGCCAAACTGTACAGATTAACGTCACCGGTGGTGTAAGGCTGCGAGGTAAGGAATAGCCGGAGCACGCATCGTATTTTTGTCGATGTTTAAGTTCTAAACCACCCCATGGTAAATAGTTCTATCCTTGTGCCATATTGTCGAAGGTTTGCCCTGTTTAGCTATGTTTGATAAAATCGTCGGATGGGCGGTTAGCTCAGAGGTTAGAGCGCTGCGTTGACATCGCAGAGGTCACTGGTTCAAGTCCAGTACCGCCCATTTTTTGATGAAATCGTGTTGGATTTTAGGTTTGTGATAAGAAATTCAAGATGAAATCAAGAAATAATGATGAACAACTGGAACGAATGCGCCACTCCGCATCTCATGTCATGGCCGAGGCGGTACAACATCTGTTCCCTGGGGCCAAATTTGGCATCGGACCGATCATTGAGAACGGCTTCTACTATGACTTTGAACTGCCGCGCCCATTAACACCGGAAGATTTACCTGTCATTGAGAAGAAAATGAGGGAGATTGTCAGTCAGGATGCACCATTTGTCAGTAGTGAAATGAGTAAGGATGAAGCACGTAAACTCTTTGCTGGCCAGCCCTATAAACTGGAGCTCATCGACGAGATAGCTGATAGTAATGTGACTATCTATAAGCAGGGTTCTTTTACCGATTTATGTCGGGGCCCTCACGTGTCCTCAACGGGTGAAGTGAAAGCATTTAAACTCACTCATCTGGCTGGAGCATACTGGCGTGGTGATGAAAAGCGACCTATGCTACAGAGAATTTATGGCGTGGCTTTTGAGAGCCAGGAAGAGCTTGACGATTATTTATCGTTGCAGGTCGAAGCTGCTAAACGCGACCATAGAAAGCTAGGCAAGGAACTCGATCTGTTCAGTACTCACGAGGAGATTGGTCCCGGCTTAGTCTGCTGGCATCCCAAAGGTGCTCTGATTCGGCGGATCATCGAGGACTTCTGGATAAAAGAGCACATCAAGCGAGGCTATGACATCGTTTACACTCCCCACATTGCCAAGATAGACTTGTGGAAGACTAGCGGGCATTTGGAATTCTATCGGGATTATCTGTTCCCGCCAATGGAAATCGAGGGACAGCAGTACATGCTCAAACCCATGAATTGTCTGGGACACATTTTGATCTACAAAAGCCAGCTGCGCAGTTATCGTAATTTGCCTCTGAGATATGCTGAACTGGGCACAGTATATAGGTATGAGCGGACTGGTGTATTATATGGCATTGCCAGGGTCAGAGGATTCACTCAAGACGATGCTCACATCTTTTGTCGACCTGATCAGGTTGAAGGTGAAGTAACGGAAGTTGTGAACTTGGCACGATTCATGATGTCAGGCTTTGGGTTCGATGAATATGAGATGTTCCTGTCAACACGTCCCGAAAAATATGCTGGCACAGTCTCAATGTGGGAGGAGGCCACAGGAGCATTGAAAGACGTTCTGGAGAAGCTTGGCTTGCCTTATGAAGTGGATCCTGGCGAGGGGGTTTTCTACGGACCTAAAATCGATGTTAAACTCAAGGATGCTTTAGGGCACGTCTGGCAAGGTCCCACCATCCAGGTCGATTTCAATTTGCCACAACGCTTTAATGTCTGTTATATTGGTGAGGATGGACTGGAGCATAATGTGGTAATGATACATCGCGTAGTCCTTGGTGCGATGGAGCGTTTTCTGGCGTGTCTCACAGAACATTATGGCGGCGCTTTCCCGGTATGGCTATCGCCGGTTCAAGCAATAATAATTCCCATAGCAGATCGCCATGTTAGCTATGCGCATAAGATAGAGACTGAGTTCAAGAATGAGGGTATTCGAGCTGAGGTTGATGACCGCTCTGAGAGGATGAATCTGAAAATAAGAGAAGCCCAGCTGGAGAAAGTCCCATATATGCTTGTAGTTGGTGACAAAGAGATGGCTTCGTCCAGTGTGGCACTTCGCTTAAGGAGCGGTGAGAATCTGGGTTTAGAAGCTGTGACACAAGTTAAGAATAGAATAAAGGCATCCATAGAGGCCAAGTCCTGAATACTGTTCCAGGGGGTAGAAAAAGCATAGTTAAAGAATTACTGACCAATAGGAGAATCAGGGCCAAAGACGTGCGCCTTATAGGAGAAGATGGGGAACAGTTGGGCGTGGTGCCTCTGCCGAAAGCACTGCAAATTGCTTATGAACGCGGTCTCGATTTGGTGCAGGTAGCATCAACGATGACTCCGCCAGTGTGCCGACTTCTTGATTATGGTAAATACAAATATGAACAAACTAAGAAGGAACGCAAGGCGAAGAGGGGCCAGAGAGTTGGCTTACTTAAAGAGGTCCGTCTAAGACCCAAGATAGAAGAACATGATTTGCAGGCAAAAATAAAGACTACGAAGAAATTATTGGAGGAGGGCAATAAAGTACGGTTAGTGCTAAGGTTTAGAGGCCGCGAAGTTATTTATCCTGAACTGGGTTGGAAGGTGCTGCGTAAAGTAACCGAAGCCGCTCAGGAAATGGCGGTAGCGAGCAACTCTGTTAATGAGGGGAATAGTATAGCCCTGGTCTTATCGCCAGTTGCCCAGAAGAAATCTAAGGAGACGGGAGCAAATGCCAAAACTTAAAACTCATAAAGGGGCAAAGAGTCGTTTTCATATAACAGGTAGCGGCAAGCTGATGCGTACTAAGTGTGGCAAGAGCCATTTTAGACGGAAAAAGGCTCCGAGAACCAAGCGCCTTTACGATGAAACAATACCGGTTTCCCCCGCAGATGAGAAGAGAGTGAGGAGGCTCTTACCCTACGGAGTGTGAAAAAGAGAAATGGATATGGTTGCGTTAGTTCCCATTTTCGGCATAATCTTCGGTTGCGGAATAGCTTTGTTGGCAATCTGGACTGAATATAAGAAAGACAGGGCTTTAATTGAGAAGGGACTGTATCAGCCCGAAAAACCAGAGGCGGCGGGCCCTCCTAGTTGGGGACTCTTGGTCGCCGGCTCCATATTGGGCGGTATAGGTATAGCCCTTGTTGTTAGTGCTTTTGTCTTCCAGATAGGCAAAGCGATAGGCGTGCCCGGGTTCGTTTTCCTGTTCATTGGTATTGCATTGCTGGTAGTTTATTTCGTTGCTAAGAAGAGGGAGATGACGCCCAAAAGTTAAAGGAGGAAGAACTTGCCACGAGCTAGGAGCGGAAAAACCACCCATAGGCGACATAAGAAGGTGCTTGAGCTGACTAAAGGGCATCGGGCTGCCAGACATAAGCTTTATGTCACGGCTCATCAGTCCATGCTTCATGCGTTAGATTATTCCTATCGGCATCGCCGTGAGCGGAAAGGCGACTTCAGGAGGCTGTGGATCGCCCGCATCAATGCTGCGGCACGGGCCCAAGGTCTTACTTACAGTCAGTTTATGGCCAGGTTACAGAAGTCAAATATAGGACTCAACCGTAAGATATTAGCTGAGATGGCAGTCAAAGAGCCTGAAGGTTTTGCCACATTAATAGCTTCGATAACTGAGACTGATTCGCCTCGCGTGTAGTGACGTTACACCTGGGAATTCCAGGATTTTGAACAAGGATAACATTGCGTAGCAGCAATGCTGGAACAACTCAAAGACCTTCGTGCGCAAGCTCTCGAGGAGCTGAACAAGATTGACAATCCTCGGGAGCTCGAGTTGTGGCGCGTTCGCTACCTGGGTAAGAAAAGCAGTCTAACTCAGAGTCTACGCTCGTTGTCCGCCCTGCCTTTGGACAAACGACGCGAGGCAGGGTCCCAAGCTAACGAAGTCAAGAGAGCTTTAGAGTCAAGCCTGGAAGAGAGGGGAAAATTGCTTCAGGAAGCTCTTTTGACCTCTCCTCGTGGATCCCGAATGTTGGACGTCACCTTGTCCGGACGACTTCTTCCGACAGGGCGGCATCACCCTACCACTGAAATACTTGCGGAAATTTGCGACGTTTTCAGAAGCATGGGCTTCCAGGTAATCGAGGGACCTGATGTGGAGTGGGATTACTACAACTTTGAGGCTTTAAATATGCCTCAACATCATCCGGCGCGAGATACGATGGCTACCTTCTGGATAGATGCAAGCGTGGTCGAGAAAGCTAGACTCTTGAGGACGCACACTTCGCCCATGCAAATCAGATTGATGGAGAAAGAACGTCCGCCCATACGGGCGATAGTTCCAGGGCGAGTCTACCGATATGAGGCCACCGATGCTACTCACGAGTCCATGTTTTACCAGGTTGAAGGTCTGGCTGTGGACAAGGGCATCACTCTAGCTGATTTAAAAGGCACCTTGTTTGACTTCTGTCGCAGTATTTTTGGTGAGGAAAGGAAAGTGCGTTTCCGCTGCGATTACTTTCCTTTTGTGGAACCTGGAGTGGAAGTGGCCATCGAGTGCTTGACCTGCAGTGGGGCTGGCTGCCGGCTGTGTGGCTACAGCGGCTGGATTGAAATACTAGGTGCGGGGATGGTACATCCTGACGTCCTGGCACGCGTTGATATCAACCCCGAAGTCTACAGTGGCTTTGCCTTCGGGATGGGAGTTGAGCGTATACCTATGCTCCGCTATGGCATTGATGACATTCGCCTTTTTTATGGCAATGACCTCAGATTCTTGAGGCAATTCTGAGTTCGAAGGTGACAATATGAAAGTTTCCCTCAAGTGGCTCAGGGACTATGTTGACATAAACCTCACTGTCGGAGAACTGGCCGGAAGGTTAACCATGGCTGGCCTGGAGGTCGGAGGCATCGAGACAGTGGGTGGCGCCTGGGATAATGTGGTAATAGGGGAAGTAGTAGCCTTAAATCCTCATCCCAATGCTGATCGTCTTAAGCTAGCTACGGTTAATGTCGGGACTGGGCAGGTCACCACGGTTTGCGGTGCCCCCAATATTGGTCTTGGTCAGAAGGTGGCTTTTGCCCATGTAGGAGCCCGGCTGATGGACCCTCACAGTAGAAAGGCTGTGCTGCTAAAGCCGGCCAAAATTCGGGGCGTGGCTTCCGAGGGCATGGTCTGCTCAGAGAAGGAGCTAGAGATTTCTGAGAGTCACGAAGGCATTTTGGTGTTGCCTTCGGATGCGCCCATAGGCGTACCCCTTGGTGCCTATCTGGGCGATATAATTTTGGACTTAGATATAACGCCTAATCGCCCCGATTGTCTATCTGTAGTTGGCATTGCCCGGGAAATCGCTGCCTTAACTGGTGAACCGCTCCGTCTGCCCGAAATTCACTACGAAGAAACGGAGAAATCAATAGATTCCTTCGCCTCCGTTGGCATAGTTGATCCCGATCTATGTCCCAGATATTGCGCCAGCTTGATTACCGGAATCAAGATAGCCTCCTCTCCAAGCTGGCTGCAGCAGCGCCTGAATAGCTATGGGATGCGTCCCATTAACAACGTGGTCGACGTTACAAATTACGTGATGCTGGAATATGGGCAACCCCTTCATGCCTTCGATTATCATAAGCTTAAGGGCCGAGAAATTATCGTCCGCAGGGCGGGAAATGGTGAGACCATAACTACCCTCGATGGCTCAAAGCGCACTCTTAAGCCGGATATACTGGTTATCGCCGATAAAGAGGAAGCCGTCGCTGTTGCCGGAATCATGGGTGGTCTGGATTCCGAAGTCACGGAAGAAACTGAGGCTATCCTGCTGGAGTCAGCGAATTTCAACCAGGCCGCTATTCGTCGGGGCTGTGGTCATCTTCAATTCCAAAGCGAGGCGTCGGTTCGCTTCGACAAAGGGCTCAATAGCAGACTTCCGGTAATGCCATTGAAACGGGCCACTCAGTTGCTGCTGGAGCTGGCCGGCGGCAGAGCAGCCAGGGGCATAATTGATATTTATCCGGGGAGATCAGAACCGAAGCTCATATCGCTTACCACCCGGGAGGTGAAGCGCCTGTCAGGTCTGAAAATCAATCTTGATGAAATCATTGAGGTACTAAATGCCTTGGGGTTTGAGTGCCAGAAAAGTGATTCAGACTCACTGATTTCAGTATCTGCACCTTATTGGCGCAGCGATATTAAATGCCCCGCTGACCTCGTAGAGGAAGTGGTTCGCATCATCGGTTATGAGGAAATCCCTATGACCAGGCTTGCCTCTGCCCTGCCTCAACAAAAATCAAGATTGTCAGCAGCAGCTCGGCAAGATAATCTCAGGGAGACCTTGCAGAATATGATGACCGGTTTTGGCTTTCAGGAGATATTGACTTATTCTTTGGTCAGCCTGGAAAAGTTGCAGAGGCTTTCCCCGAAGTTAGAGCTGAAGATTCCACCTTTAAAGGTAGCTAACCCTATGACGAGAGAACAAGAATACCTGCGTACCAGCTTGCGGGCTGGCCTTTTGGCTACCCTGGCACATAACCAGAAATTTGAGCAAGCCGGCATAAGGCTTTTTGAAATTGCCAAAGTATTCTTGCCCCAAGGCAAGGACTTGCCCCAGGAGAAAGAAATGCTCTGTGCCGTCCTCAGTGGTGCAAGGGCAGAGTTATCCTGGCAAGCTGATAAAGAGCCGCTCGATTTCTTTGACGCCAAGGGTACAGTGGAAAATCTCCTGAAACGGTTGGGGCTGAAAGCTAGTTTTGAGAATAGTGATGATGAAGGCCTATTCCCGGGGAGGGGAGCTAATATAATCGTCGATGATGACAGGTTGGGCATTCTTGGTGAGCTACATCTCAAGGTGGTACAGGCTTTTGAACTTTTGGACGTTGCCTGCCTCATAGAGATTGACCTGGAGAGACTGTTGACTAAGATTACCGGGACAAAGAAATACCAGTCTATTCCACGGTTTCCTAGCGTAACTCGGGACGTCGCCTTGGTAATAGATGAGCAAGTGAGCTACGGGAGTGTGGAGAAATTAATCGAGGGCTTCCCGCTGGTGACAAAGGTAACCCTCTTCGACCTTTATCGAGGTGAGCAAATACCTGAGGGCAAGAAATCTTTCGCCATAAGGATTGTCTACCAATCGACCAGCCACACCTTGACTGACGAGGAAGTTGACCAGACGCAAAAACAGATGCTTGCCAGGCTACATCAGGAACTGGGCGCTACTTTGAGAAGTTAGATTAAGGAGCTATGGCCAAGCAAGGCTAGACTCGTGCAGCCTCTTCCAAAAGCCTCTTCACTTGCGCCGCCAAGTTTTCCAAAGGCAAAAGCTGGGCTTCTTTCTCCGTGCGCCATTTGGCCTCTACGCTCTGACTTTGCAGGGTGCGTGGAGACACGGTCAATCGTAACGGTATTCCCAGAAGATCAGCATCGTTGAATTTGACTCCGGGAGACTCGTCACGGTCATCGAAAAGCACTTCAATGCCCCCTTTCTGTAGTTCTTGATAAATCTCTTCTGCCGCAGGGAGGACTGCCGACTTGTCCAGCGATAGAGGGCAAAGGTAGACTTGATAGGGGGCAACGGAGAGCGGCCAGACAATGCCTTTGTCGTCGTGGCTTTGTTCTACTATGGCCGCCAGCAACCGTCCCAGCCCAATACCGTAGCTGCCCATGACAATAGGCCGGGATTTGCCATCATTGTCCAGGAAAGATGCCCCGAACTTCTCGCTGATAAAGGTGCCCAGCTTAAATACATGCCCTAGTTCAATGCCCCGAGCTAAGGACAATTTGCCCTGACATCTGGGGCAAATATCTCCGTGTCGAGCCAAAGCGACGTCAGCGACCACGTCAACCTGAAAGTCTCTGGGATAATTGGCATTCTTGAAGTGATACCCGGGCTTATTTGCGCCGACAATGAAGTTCGAGCCCGAGGTAATGGAATCATCGGCAACGACTTTGACCCCTTTTACGCCGATGGGTGAGGCAAACCCAGCCACCAGTCCAGCTTCATTCACTTCCCTCTCCGTAGCCAGGCGAAGCTCGGAGCACCTTAGAGTATTTCTTAACTTGGTTTCGTTGACTTCCAAATCGCCCCGAATGATGACGAAGATGAATTCTCCGTCGACAAAGTAAAACACCGCTTTGAGAGTCTGGCTTGTCGGCACTCCAACAAACCTGGCTACCTCATCAATGGTTTCCGCCCCTGGCGTAGCTATCTCCTCTAGGGGAAGCAGATTCTTGGCTTTCCCCTCGCCACTCTCAGAGCTTCGGCTAACGGGAATGACAGCTTTCACAGATTGAGCCTTTTCTAGATTAGCAGCGTAACCACAACTGGAACAATAAATAATCGCGTCCTCACCGGTCTCTGTGATGAGCATGAACTCATGGGAGTCCTTGCCTCCTATGGCGCCGCTGTCAGCCTCTACCATCAATGCGGGTAAACCGAGGCGGGCGTAGATATTTCGATAGGCCTGACACATCGCCTGGTAACTTTCATCGAGGCGAGCCTCGTCGGCATCGAAGCTGTACAGGTCTTTCATGATGAACTCGCGGACTCTCAGCAAGCCGCCGCGAGGTCGAGGTTCGTCCCGAAGCTTGGTCTGTATTTGATAGAGGCGCAAAGGAAGCTCCCGATAACTCTGCACATAGCGGCGAACAAGGTCAGCCATTACTTCTTCGTGAGTGGGTCCCAGAGCCAGTGTATGCTCTTTTCTGTCGGTGAGAGTGAATAAAGATTTGCCGAAGGATACATTCCTGCCTGACTGCTGCCACAATTCGAATGGCTGCAACACCGGCAACATTAATTCCTGCCCGCCAGCCTTATCCATTTCCTCTCTGATTATGTTTTCTATCTTTCTCAGCGCCCGCCAACCCAAGGGCAAGTAGGAGTAAATTCCCGCAGCCTCTTGAGCAATCATAGCCGCCCTGAGCAATAGTTGATGGCTTATGCTCTCGGCTTCAGCAGGCGCCTGCCGCAATGTCTTGCCAAAAAGCTTAGAAAAACGCATTTGTCTTACCTTTACTCTAACTATCTCTTATCGAGAGAGTTTACTTCTGCCATCAGAGCTTCAAGGAGCTTATCTTCACTCACCGTGCCTACCACCTTCCCTTTCCTGAATATAGCACCTTTGCCCTTGCCGCAGGCAATGCCGACATCAGCATCCTCAGCCTCGCCGGGACCGTTGACCACACAGCCCATGACTGCCACTTTAATCGGCTTGCTTATTTTTTTCAGGCGCTTGCTCACTGCCTCGGCCAGGGTAATGATATCAACTTCAGCCCGGCCACAGGAAGGGCAGCTTACCAAAGTCGGGCCGCGTTGACGAAGTCCCAGGCTTTTCAGAATTTCGTAAGCCACAAATACTTCCTCACAGGGATGAGCGCTCAGGGAAACACGTATGGTATCGCCAATCCCCTGGTAGAGAAGTATGCCGATGCCTATAGCGCTCCGTATAGCTCCTGTCCGGGGAAGCCCGGCCTCAGTGACACCTAAGTGCAGGGCATAGGGGATTTTGTCGGCAATCATTTGGTAAGCCTGAATGGTAGTGGGAACATCAAAGGCTTTAAGGGAGACCTTAATCAAATGGAAACCAAGATCCTCCATGAGCCTTATCTGCTCCAATGCCATATTGGCCATACGCTCAGCCAGTGGAGCCTTGGGTTGAAAACTGGCAGGCAAGCTGCCGGCATTTACGCCAATACGGATAGGCACGTCTCTTTCTTTGGCAGCAGCTATCACCCTGGCGATTTGCTCTCTGTCTCCCATATTGCCGGGATTGAGGCGGAGACCATCAACACCGGCCTTTAGCGCAGCTAAAGCTAAGTGGTAGTCAAAATGTATATCAGCAATAATGGGTAGTGAAACGTTCTGTCTTATGGTGACCAGGCTTTCAGCAGCTTGCCTGTCCGGGACTGCCACCCGCACTATCTCACAGCCACAGATTTCTAACTCCTTGATCTGGTTCACAGTAGCCGGAATGTCACGGGTATCGGTCTTGGTCATGGACTGCACCACGATGGGGGCATCGCCTCCAACGGTCACCTTGCCAATTCTCAAAGGCTTAGAGGTTCGACGTGTCATAGTCCAAAACCCTTGCCGATGATTAGACGGTAGACATCACTAAAGGTCACCAAGACTATAAGTGCAATCAAAAACGCAGTGCCGATAGTCTGGGCTAGACGCACCGTCCGAGGGGAAAGACGCTTCCCATGCCTGAAGCCCTCAATGAGCGCTACCAGCATGCCTCCTCCATCTAGAGGAGGGATGGGGAACAGATTGAACATCCCGAGACCCAAGCTGATTACGCCCCCCATGAATAATATGTTGCTGAGGCCAGACGAGCGCACTATCTCCACCGTTAGCTGACCAGCGCCTATCGGCCCCACCAAGGCCAGATCAGGACGTTCTATGATTACTGGGATAGCCTCCACAATGAGCACAGGCATATAAACAATATACTTGGCCCCTGAATAGACTGCCTTCCACACGGGAAGTCGCTCTTGTTCGATATGAACTCCATCCACCCATCGCAGCTCAACACCGGGCAGGGTGTTGTAGCCCTCATTAGTCAGAGAGATTGAAACCGTCTTGCCGTTGCGAAGCAGAACCATGTTTATTTCTTCACCTTCACCAATGGAATACAGGGCACTGGACATACTCTCCTCGTTGTATATGCCTTGTCCATTGATGCTTAGGACGGTATCACCGGCTTTGATGCCAGCCTCATAGGCCGCCGAGCCTTCCTCCACTTGACTTATCATATTCCAGCAAAGCAGGACGCCAATGATTCGTCGCTGCAATTCCGGGTCGAATTTCGGCTTTACCGTGGTTTGTATTTCTTGACTGTTCCTCGACAGAAGCAAAGTCACTTCTGCTCCCTCTTCGACCGAATTTACCATGTTCTGCATGTCTCCCCACCTATGAACAGGCTGCCCCTCCACCTCCAGAATTATGTCCCCGGGCTCGATGCCTGCTTCTTCCGCAGAGGAATTCACCGATACGGAATGCACCATGAGTCCATTGCCGGTAACGAAGGACACGGGCAGTGCAAGGAAAGCACTGAGGAGAACAAAGGCCAGCAAGATGTTGACCAGCGGACCGGCAGCAAAGATACCTAACCTGGTCCATGGTCCCTTGCCGGCCAGACTCCGGGGTACTGTGGGGTCATTTTCTCCAGCAGCCTTAACAAAGGCTCCTATGGGTATGGCGTTAAGTGAGTATACTGTCTCGCCTCGTTTAATGCCAAAAAGCCTTGGGGGGATTCCTATGCCGAACTCTTCCACCTTCACTCCGGCACGCCTGGCAGCAAAAAAGTGCCCCAATTCGTGAAGATAAATTGCTACTAATAGAGTTACGAGGAAAAGGATAATGATTATAGCTACACTCATCTCTTATCTCTTTATCCCGGGATTGCCTCGTCGCTCAGGCTTTTTGCGATGACCAAGGGAAAGGCGTGCAGCGCATTCCCTTGCCCAGTCATCAGCAGCCAGTATTTCCTCTAGAGACGGCTTGACTATGTTTCGATGTTGCTCCAGCGTTTCTTGCACAATTTTGGCTATATCAGTGAAACCTATTCTGCGGCGGAGAAAAAGTTCTACAGCTACTTCATCGGCAGCACAAAGCACCGCCGGGTAAGTTCCTCCTGATTTGCCAGCCTCCACAGCCAGTTTTAGACAGGGGAATTTGTCATAGTCCACAGCTTCAAAGCTAAGAGAATTGATTTTATGCCAATCAAGGCGAGGCAGTTCTGAGTTGGACCACCTTCGGGGATAGGAGAGAGCATATTGGATGGGCAGCCTCATGTCAGGCCAGCTAAGCTGAGCTTTCAGGGAACCATCCGCAAACTCCACCATGGAATGAACGATAGACTGGGGATGAATTACTATTTCAATACTATCAAAGGAAACAGAGAAAAGCCAATGGGCTTCGATGACCTCCAATCCTTTGTTCATTAGCGTTGCGGAGTCTATGGTTACCTTTTTCCCCATCCGCCATACAGGATGTTGAAGGGCTTGCTCCGGAGTTACCTCAGCCAATTGCGACTGTGAATAACGATAAAAAGGGCCGCCAGAGGCAGTGAGAAGAAGCCTCTGCGGTTTACTTTCTTCCCCCCGCAAACACTGCCAGATGGCACTGTGCTCGCTATCAATAGGCAAAATTTGAGCCTTACGGAGACTGGCTTCACGGACAATGATTTCACCGGCCATCACCAGTACCTCTTTGCTGGCCAGGGCAACTGTCTTGCCAGCCTGCAAAGCTGCCAGAGTAGGACTCAGACCGGATTTACCTGCGGTGGCCACGATAACGAAATCGACCTCCGGATGGCTGGCTATTTCTTCTGCGGACAAAAATTCCCCGGCGTAATCAACGTCAGGCTTGACTGAGGAACAAAACATTTTGGGCTGAAATTCCCGGAGCTGTCCTTCCAGGAGTTTGAGATTCTTGCTCCCTGTCAGGGCTACTACTTTCAATTGGTCAGGAAAAGCACGGATTACGTCCAGAGCCTGCCGACCTATGGAGCCCGTCGAGCCCAGGACAGCTATTCTTCTCACACCACCCATATCACGTAATAGTATACCACTGCCCCCACAAAGATGAGGCTATCGAAGCGGTCGAGGATACCCCCGTGTCCCGGCAGCAAATTGCCCGATTCCTTCACTCCCGTATTGCGCTTGAGCAAGGATTCCACGAGGTCACCAAGCTGAGCAAAGAGGCTGACGAGAAAGCCCAGAAGTATAATTTGCCAGTATTGAAAAGCAAAGGGAGTCCCAAGCTTGAGAGAAATCAGCTTAAGAACCGTCGCTATGACAATAGAGGCCAGGATGGCGCTTGTTAGGCCTCCTATCGCTCCCTCCCAGGTCTTCGATGGGCTTATGGTAGGCGCCAGCTTATGCTTGCCTCTTGCCCTTCCGACAAAGTAGGCACCGGTATCATTGGCAAACGTGGTGAGCATGGCCAGGTAAACCCAATTCGAACCATTCTCTAAACCGCGCAGGCTCAGCCAGTAGCTGAGCACCCAACCTACGTAGAGAGCACCGACTATTGTCCATGCCCAGTCACGGAATGCCTCTTCTCTCGATGGGCGGAGTAACAGGCAAATCAAGGAAATCAACATGGTGGCGGTAATAACTATAGGCAGGATATGATGGTCTCTGTAATGAGGGCTTAATACAAGCGCCAGAGACCATAGTAAACCCAAATAAATCAGGGGCTCTCGTCTGTCAAAATTGGCTATGTGGTAGAACTCGTAGGTGCCCGCTAGCGCCACTGCGGCTATAAGAAGACTAAACCAGGGGTCGCCAAACCAGTTGGCAAGAATAACGACAGGTACGCCCACAACGGCAGTAATGACTCTGTGCTTGAGCATAGGTCTATTTTACCAGCTTTTGAGCGGTCATAGACTGGCTAGTGGCTAGTCTCGTGCATGGGTCTAGTCAGACCAGCGTCATGTCTGATACATAGCCCTGAGCGGCAGCCAAGTGCTCGTAAGCAGAACGGCAAATCGCGCAAGAGTGCGATTAGAACAAGTTTGAGATGGTCTAAAAAGGGGGAAGGCTTTTCGGGTTAAATTAGATTTCCTGTATTTCCTTTTCCTTGCGCTGCCCCACTTCACCTACCTTTCCCACACAAACCTCTGTGAGCTGGTCGATCTTCCTGGTATTATTCTTGAGTTCGTCTTCCGATATTTCCTTATTCTTCTCCATCTCTCTCAGTTTCTCAATACCATCTCTCCTTATGTTGCGTATAGCAATCCGCCGCTCCTCTACTTTCTTGGATACGAACTTGACCAGCTCCTTGCGCCGCTCCTCACTAAGAGGCGGGATGACCACCCGAATTATGTTACCGTCATTCGCAGGGTTAAGGCCGATGTTGGCTGTGAGGATGGCTCTTTCAATGTTGCGTAACGACGTGCGGTCCCAGGGTTGAATAATAATTAAATTAGCCTCAGGTATAGACAGGGTAGCAAGTTGATAAAGTGGCATTGTGGTGCCCTGATACTCCACCATGATGTTGTCAAGTAATGCTGGAGTAGCGCGCCCGGCTCGGATGGTAGCTAATTCTTTAGCCAGGCCATCTACGGCCTTCTGCATCCGGGAGTTCAGTTCAGCGAATAATTCATCCACCATGGCTTAGTGATCAACACCAAGCTCGAATCTGGTAAATCTGCGTACTTTTATGTTTTCGCCTACTTTGGCAATTGTTTCAGCAATTATTTCCTTTACCGTCCTGGTGGGATCTTTGATAAAAGGCTGACTGAGAAGGCAAACCATTTGCGGATCTGCTTCTACTTCTGGTGGCATCGCGTCACTGCTGAGAAATTGCGGAGCCGTAGCAGCTATCTGCATCGCCAGGTCGTGCGCAAGTTCTTTGAATTCAGCAGTGCGAGCCACAAAATCGGTTTCACAGTTCAGCTCCACTAATGCTCCAATGTGTTTAGTGTGATGAACATAAGTTTCGATTACACCTTCGGTTACAACTTCATCCTTCTTCTTCTCAGCAATTGCTGCCCCACGCTGTTTGAGGAATTCGACGGCCTTCTCCATATCACCGCCTACCTCTAACAGAGCCTTATTACAGTCAGCTATGCCTACATTAGTTCTCTTTCTTAACTCTTTTACTGTTTCAATTGATATTTTCATGGAGATGCAATTTCTCCTTCTGACTGCTTCGGCTGCTCCGATTTACCTGGCTTCTCTGGCTCAAAGGTATAGGAACCCAGAACTTCAAGGGATTCTTCGTGTTCTCCTTTAGCAGTTGACTTAGTAGCTCCCGCCTCTCCGGAAAACGCTTCAGTTTTTCCCTTTATTATGGCATCAGCTATCTTGCTACAAATTAGTTTAATCGCCTTGACAGCGTCATCGTTGGCGGGAATAGGATAATCGATGCCGTCGGGATTACAATTAGTATCCGCAATGGCAATTACGGGTATGCCCAATCTTCTGCCTTCGGCAAAGGCAATTTTGTCTTTAATGGGATCAGTGATGAACAATGCTCCGGGAAGGGTGGTCATTTCCTTGAACCCTCCCATTTGAGTATTCAGGTGAGAAATTTCCTTTTCTATCTTCACCCGCTCTTTTTTGGGCAAGCGGTCGAGCTCTCCTTTATCCTTTTTGTTCTCCAAACGAACCAAATGGTCAATCCGAGCCTGTATGACGGCAAAGTTCGTTAACATGCCGCCTAGCCATCTTTGATTAACGTAGCTCATACCGCACCGCACAGCCTCTTCTTCTATGGTCTGCTGCGCCTGTTTCTTAGTGCCGACAAGAAGAATACTCTGGCCTCGAGCCGCTAAATCTTGCACGAAGGCACAGGCCCTTTCTAACATGGTAACTGTCTGCTCCAAATCTATGATGTGGATGCTGTTGCGCTGAGTAAAAATATACTTCTTCGCCTTGGGATGCCAGTAACTGGTGTGGTGGCCGAAATGGGCACCCGCTTCCAGTAATTGTTTTAATAAAGCATTCTCTATCATGTCTATAATTTTATATCATGTTGACTGGTAAAGCCAGCATAATGTAGCATGATTGGTTCGGATAATGCAAGAAGGTGTTGTCCCCAATTGTCTCTGAGTTGACAGAGAATTTGCGCTTATCTATACTATTGAGCCAAAATTGTAGCTGGAAGTCGCCCGAGTAGCTCAATGGTAGAGCAACCGATTTGTAATCGGTAGGTTGGTGGGTTCGAATCCCCTCTCGGGCTAGGTTTTTGGAATATTTTGTGATAAATTTACGCCAGGGAGGGGTGCCGGAGTGGTTAATCGGAGCAGACTGTAAATCTGCCGCCCTTACGGGCTGCGTGGGTTCGAATCCTACCCCCTCCACTTTACAAAGTGTAAGAGTCCCTCATAGCTCAGCAGGTAGAGCACATTCTTGGTAAGAATACGAGCCAACGCTATCATAGCGCTTAAAATAAAAAATAAATCGTATCACCAAAGTCAACTTAATTATCCTTTCAACTCATCGCTACTCATTGCGCAGCCCATCGGGGTAAAAGAGTTCTAATAACACTCGCTTGGTAACAAGCAATGCCTGCTTAGCATCATCTGCGGTGACATTTTCTACCCAATTAGCTTGTGGATGTCCTGCTTTACCACCCATAAATGTAGCAGCTTTGCACTGCTTATCTGCCAATGGTGATAACAGCTTCGTGGCAGCTGCAGTATTTACCATTTCATCAGGCCGCTTGTCTGGTACACCCTTAATTATAAGAGCCAATTGTACTACGTGACGACATAAGACAGCAGCACCTTTTGGTGCATCGGCCCCTAGGCATCGTGCAGCCTCTTTATAGACTCCGTATAATTCTTTAGGAATACTCGGAACCGTCAAACCTTCCAATAGCTTAGGGTCTACCTTATCAGGCATTTCTACTATTTTAGGCGCACTCTTTAGGATATTTCCATCGAAGCCCGTAAATTCAACATAATATCTGCATTTACAGTTGGTACATACTAGCTCACCTTTATACCTAAAATAAGTGTCACCATCCAAAACTTGCTGGCTACCACAATTTGGACATCTTGGTAATAGCATAACAGGCTCCAAAACTAACTTATCAATTGACTCCATAATACACCCCTTTTTCTACTGTATCAAATATATTCTTGCCCTTTTTCTTTCCTTGCAAATTACTCATTTTCAAATTGGCCCACTACCTTTACTTAACCATTTTTGTAGACTCAATTCGCTTCCCTCTACTTCCTTACGCACTTCTCTCAAATTCAACCTCCTTTCAACCAACAAATAAACCATGTTAAACCTTCCATTTTCATCAGTTCAGGTAGGATAATCTTATCGCGCACGCTCTTAGACATACGTGCTAGCTTTGCCAATATACCCGGATACTTCTGGTCAGGATAAACGCCATAATTGCGTTTAAACCACCGTGACCAAGATACCCAGCCTGGGAACACCCAATCAGCACTCATAATATACTTACCCACATGATACGACTGCATATTGAGAGACTTGCCCATATATCTAGCAGCCCTCCCGCTTGACTTTCCCCAGGCACTCCTCTAAAATCTGTCAGTTAATTTGCCTGGACATGTACATCACGTTCTAAACCAGAGACTCCATAGCTGGTTGACTGTTTGTCCATGTTGACTTAGAATATATATTCGTGCATAATGCCCACATAGCTCAGTAGGTAGAGCACCATCTTGGTAAGATGGGGGTCACCAGTTCGAATCTGGTTGTGGGCTTTGAAACAGAAGGAGGATAGAAAATGGCTAAGAAAGTTTATGAGCGTGTTAAGCCACACCTCAATGTAGGCACTATAGGGCATGTCGACCATGGGAAAACCACACTGACTGCAGCCATGACGCAGGTATTGGCTAAATCAGGCCTTGCCCAATTTCGGCCGTATGATTCCATAGATAATGCTCCCGAAGAAAAAGCTCGTGGGCTGACGATTGCCATTTCCCATATCGAGTATGAGACTAGCAAGCGCCATTATTGCCACGTTGACTGTCCCGGACATGCTGACTATATCAAGAACATGATAACTGGAGCCGCTCAGATGGACGGAGCTATTCTGGTGGTTGCTGCCGATGATGGTCCCATGCCACAAACCAGGGAACACATCCTGCTGGCCCGGCAGGTGGAAGTTCCGCGCATGATGGTGGCTCTCAATAAAATAGATCTGGTGGATGACCCGGAGTTGTTGGATTTGGTGGAGATGGAGGTTCGGGACTTATTGAAGAAGTACCAGTTCCCTGGAGATGATGTTCCTGTCGTGCGGGTAAGTGCACTTAAGTCCCTGGAATGCGGCTGTGGAAAAAGAGACTGCCAATGGTGTGGGCCAATATGGAAGTTGTTGGATGCTATAGATGCGTATATTCCCATGCCCAAGAGGGAAAGAGACAAGCCCTTCTTGATGCCGGTAGAAGATGTGTTCAGCATCAAAGGACGAGGGACCGTGCCTACGGGCCGAGTGGAACGAGGGGTGATCAAAGCCGGTGACGAAGTGGAGATAGTAGGATTAAAGGAGACAAAGAAAACGGTAGTGACTAGCCTGGAAATGTTCCACAAGACTATGAACGGGGCGGAGCCCGGCGATGCTGTGGGAGTGCTGTTGCGAGGCGTAGAACGAGACGACATAGAACGAGGTCAGGTTCTGGCAGCGCCAGGTTCAGTCAAACCTCATACCGAGGCTGAGGTTGAAGTGTATATTTTGACCAAAGAGGAAGGCGGCAGGCACACACCTTTCTTCAACGGCTATAAGCCCCAGTTTTACATCAGAACCTTGGACGTCACAGGGGAAATAATTCTTCCCGAGGGTGTAGAGATGGCTATGCCCGGTGACAGCCTGGCCCACATGAAGATTAAGACCATTTACCCTGTAGCGATGGAGCAGGGCTTACGCTTCGCCATCAGGGAAGGCGGCAAGACAGTGGGGGCCGGCGTAATCAGCAAGGTCATAGCATAGCGGTGGGTCACCAAGAATTTTGCAGACCCTTAGATAGATGTGGCTAAGAAAAAAGGCGATTTACGCGTAATTCTCCATCTGGCCTGCAGTGAATGCTCGCGGAGAACATATACTACGACGAAGAACAAGAAGAATGATTCGCAGCGGCTGGAATTGAACAAATATTGCCCTCATTGTCGTCGCCATACTATCCATAAAGAGACAAAGTAACTCATGACAGATCGCGCCAAGAAAGCGAACACCAAGCCCGCTCCGGCCAAAAAATCAAGGTTCAGTTTCTTTGCCGAGGTAGTGGCTGAACTGCGAAAAGCACACTGGCCAACGAGGCAGGAAGCTTTGAGGTTGAGTATTCTGGTGCTCGGTGTGTGTATTGTTGTGGGAGCTATCTTGGGTGGCTTAGACTGGGTTTTTACAAGACTATTTTTGCTTCTAGGTGGTTAGCATCAATGCTTGATGGAGAATGGTACTTATTATACGTCTCTTCGGGTCATGAGGAGCAGGCCAGGAGGAATTTGGAGCAGCGTATCAAGTATATGGATCTAGGTGACAAGATATTTGATGTGGTGATACCCACAACTAAAGAGATTGAAATTAAAGCGGGAAAGCGGCATACGATGACCAAGAAGGCTTTCCCGGGTTATATCATGGTAAATATGAAATTAGACGAGCATAGCTGGGATATAGTACGCAACACCCCGGGGGTTGCCGGCTTTGTGAGTGCCGGTACCAAGCCTGTTCCTTTACCTAAACAAGAGGCGGATATCATCCTGCAACGTATGGAGGAAGCTCCTACCGAAGTCAAAATGACTTTCAAGGAAGGAGATAGCGTACGTGTAACAAGCGGGCCTTTTATTGATTTCATAGGCAAAGTGGAGCAAGTCAATGTGAACAAAGGCAAGGCAATAGTGTTGCTATCACTCTTCGGTCGGGAAACACCTGTGGAATTGGACCTCCTGGGTATAGAGAGAATATAGATCATTCTGAATAGAATCCCAGGACGCAATGAAAGAGAGAATCAGTAATGGCGAAGAAGGTTAAAGCAATAATCAAGTTGCAGATACCAGCAGGTAAAGCTACTCCGGCACCACCTGTAGGGCCTGCTTTAGGGCAACACGGCATTAATATCATGGCTTTTTGTAAGGAATACAATGAACGGACTGCTTCTCAAGAAGGCTTCATCATTCCTGCCGAGATAACTGTATATGAGGACCGCTCCTTTATCTTTACGACCAAGATGCCGCCTGTTTCTGACCTGTTACGGCGCGCTTTAGGAGTGGAAAAGGGCAGCGGTAATGTTGCGACCGAGAAAGTGGGCAAGATAAGCAAAGACAAACTTTATGAGATTGCGCGGACCAAGATGAAGGACCTCAATACGACTGATGTTGACAAGGCAGCAAGCATCGTTGCCGGTACGGCGCGCAGCATGGGAGTTGACGTAGAATAAATCTGGGTTCTTAAGAATTCAGAGAACTTTGAGGGTATAAGCAAGTGGAAAAACGCGGTAAGAAATATCAAGAAGCTAGTAAACTCGTAGACAAGTCGAAGACTTATTCGCCTGAAGAAGCAGTTGAGCTGGCTAAGAAGGCTTCCTACGCTAAATTTGACGAGACTGTGGAGCTCCATTTGAGGATGGGAGTTGATCCTCGCAGCGCCGACCAACAGGTGCGCGGGGTAATTCTCTTGCCTAACGGACTAGGTAAGAAGACACGGGTGCTTGTTTTTGCTCAGGGTGAGGGGGTGAGACTAGCTCAGGAAGCAGGTGCTGATTATGCCGGAGCCGATGAGCTTATCAAACAGATTGAAGGTGGCTGGCTTGACTTTGATGTATCTATTGCCACTCCTGATGTGATGCCCAAAGTGGCCAAGCTCGGTCGTATTTTAGGGCGGCGAGGTCTGATGCCCAATCCGAAATCTGGCACCGTGGTACAGCCTCAGGACCTAGATCGAGTTGTGAAAGAAGCTCGCAAAGGCAGGGCTGAATTCCGCTTGGACAGGACAGCTATTATCCATTTGCCCATCGGAAAAATCAGTTTTGATAAAGATAAGCTGTTGGAGAACCTGGCAGCGGCAGTCGAAGCTATTGTCAAGGCGAAGCCCAGTGGTTCTAAAGGGCAATATATCAAGAGCGCATTTTTGTCTACCGCCATGGGGCCGGGATTCAAACTGGACATTTCATCTCTGGTTGCTATGTCAAGTCTTTTGAGCCGGTAACTCAACCGCAGGCTACCAGATCGTGTAAGGCTCTGTATTCAAGAAAATCGCTGTTTCCACACCGTGCATCCCGGAACTGGCGCAGGAGATACTCCTATGAGCTCGAATCGGAAATGGACTCGATAAATGAAGACTCTGATAATCTATGCCTCTATTCATCATGGCAACACTGAGAAAGTCGCTAAGGTGATGGCAAATATCCTTGATGCCGACTTATTGCAGGTGGAGCGAGCGGATGCCAGCACGCTTGAGCAGTATGATTTAATCGGTTTTGGCTCAGGGATTTACTTTGGGGAGCATCATAAGGGCTTGTTAGATCTTGTAGATAATCTGCCCATTTTCAAAAACAAGAAAGCGTTCATGTTCTCCACAAGTGGACTAAGAAAAATACGCTTTGTCCATAATTTCGACGAACCGTTGAGAAAAAGACTGCAGCAGAAAGGGTTCGATATTATCGGTGAGTTCTCCTGCCGGGGACTTGATACCTACAGAGCGACTAAGCTCGTTGGCGGAATAAATAGAGGCAGGCCAGATGCCAGAGACTTAAAACAAGCAGAAGATTTCGCCAGAAGCCTCAAAAACTCTTGCGCGTCGCATCTCAATTGGGCGTCGTTGTCCAGCTAGCGGGTCACCAGCAGTTTTCCCAGTTCTTCGGCTTCTCGCATGAGTGCCTTATTATCTGCAATTTCGCCGGCCTTCATAGCACTACCGTACACCATACCGACGATTTTTGATCCTGTGTAACGGAAAGCATCTTGAAATGCCCGCAAGGCATTCACACACCCGGATTTGACCGCATCAACATCCCCGTAGCTCATTGCGATAGCGATGCGTTTGCCGGCGAAAGGATTCCTGGCATAAGCAGGCAGTGCGTAGCAGCGGTCCATAAACATCTTTGTCTGAGCGGACATTGTAAACCAGTAAACCGGGCTGGCAATGACCCAGGCGTCCGCTCTTATTAACTTGGGGTATATTTCCTGCATGTCGTCTTTGATGGCACATCCTTTGCTGCCATCCTTCTGGCAGGTATCGCAACCCCTGCAGGGACTGATGTTCAAGGCTTGGAGAAATACGGTCTCCACTTCTGCACCAGCAGCTTTTGCCCCTCGCGAAATCCGGGCTGCCAATGTGGAGCTATTTCCCTTTTTCCTCGGACTGCCTAAGATGACCAGTACCTGGCTGGTCTTTGCTTTGTTTTCCAACGTTTTCACCTCCTGAATGATATATAGCAAACTATTCGCTGCGCTTGATGGCAATTCTCGTTCTTGGGGCCACTTTCTTAAATGTCGTGGCGTCTCCGATGACTTTGCCAAATACCGTCACCGGGCTCGCCGGGCGAATTTCGTCTCTCTGGCTTACAGGGGTGGGACCGAAAAAGATGCAGAACGCATTGCCGTCCGGCCAGTAACCTAAATCACCTATACTTACCACTTCTTGCCCGGCCTCTAACTTGAGTTTAACGGGAATAGAGAAATATATTTCGTCTCCCCAGAGGTTGACGCGACCCGTGGTGGGCAGCGCTTCCCAGATGGCCTGAGCCGTCCCGGTATTGTTTAGCTCAGCCGTTGCTTCAACCTCACCTGCCGTTATTCGAATCTTCTTTCCCATGGTTGCTAAGCTCTGACAGGCTCATGACTGAACCTGCAAAAGATTGTATTAGCCGGAAAAACGGACTGTTAATCTCAGTCTATCTTCTTGAACATCTTGCCCTTGGTTCCACACACGGGACAGCTATCAGGTGGTTCTTTTTCGCAGGTATAGCCGCAGACAGGACACACATAATAGGCAGAGGTCTCTTTGGTAGCGCCCAGATTGTCAAGAAGCTTCTGATAAAGCTGTGCATGAATCCTCTCTACCTCGTTGGCATAGTGAAATGACCGTTCTGCCTCGCTGCTTCCTTCAGATTTGGCGGCCTCCAGCATCTTGGGATACATGTTCTTGAATTCGTGGGTCTCACCCGCTATGGCCTCCAGCAAGTTCTCTTTGGTATTCTTGATTCCCTTGAGCGCCTTAAGATGATTGTGGGCATGAATAGTCTCAGCTTCGGCAGCGGCTCTAAATAGCTTTGCTGCCTGCGGATAGCCCTCCTTGTCAGCGGCAGCGGCGAAGGCAAGATACTTGCGATTTGCCTGGGACTCTCCGGCAAAGGCGTCTCTCAAGTTTTGTTCGGTCTTCGACATAGCTACTTTACCTCCTCTCGATACTAGACCTGATTGGGTGAATAGGCTCATTATACTATTGGTAAGTGTCAGCCACCAGTCTTCAGCCTGTGGAATTCTGCTGCTGGATTGTGTGTTACTCTTGTGCTTTCTGCCAAGAGTGAGGTACCATTCTACTTAGGTACTTGATGTCGTACTTGAATATAGACTTCGAGTCAATCTCTGGTAAGGGGGTGAAAATGAAAATAGCTAGAGTGGAGGAAATGAAAGACCTGGACAGGCGTGCTACGGAAGAATTCGGCATCTCTGAAGACCTTCTGATGGAGAACGCCGGTCAGGCAGTGTACTTCGTCATGTTGCAGGAACTGGGCATAAAGAACAACAAATTCGCAGTCTTTTGCGGCGGTGGTAACAATGGTGGGGACGGGTTGGTTGTGGCCAGGAAGATTCACTCCAATGGTGGGGAAGTCAAGGTCTTTCTTCTGGACGATGAAGCTAAGTTCAAAGGCGCAGCAAAGAAGAACTTTGAAATAGTGTCCCGAATGCCCATAGAGATGTCCAGAGTCAGCTCGATTGACTCCGTAATACCTGAGCTCCTTGATTGTGACGCCATCGTAGATGCCATATTTGGCACGGGTCTTGTCCGCAAGGTCAGCGGGATACACAAAGACGTCATTCATCTGATAAACGAGAGCCAGAGTATAGTATTTAGCGTTGATATTCCTTCAGGGATAAATGGCAATACCGGGGAGGTGATGGGTGTGGCAGTAGAAGCAGATTATACCGTGGCATTTGGGCTTCCTAAGCTGGGAAACATGCTCTATCCCGGGTATGAACACTGTGGAAAGTTGTATGTCTCTCACATATCCTTCCCGCCTGCCCTCCATGATTCCGAGTCCATAAAGGTGGCTATTATTGATCCCGTCGAGCTTCCGGAAAGACTCACGGATACCCATAAAGGCAGCTATGGGAAGGCTCTGTTTATTGCCGGTTCTTCGAGCTATCTCGGCGCGCCCTACTTCTCCGCCCTGTCTTTTCTCAAGGCTGGAGGCGGGCTTTCCTACCTGGCGACACCCAAATCTATTTCACCATTCATAGCCAGCAAAGGAAGCGAGATTGTCTTTGTTCCTCAAAAAGAAACGTCTTCAGGAAGCATAGCACTGGAAAACAAGGGTGAGCTTTTAGAGTTTTCCCAAACGGTGGATATGGTGATTCTGGGTCCCGGTCTTTCTTTAGCTGGAGAGACACAGGAGCTGGTGCGGGAACTAGCCCCCAAAATCAATAAGCCTTTAATCATAGACGGCGATGGAATCACTGCCGTTGCTGAAGGCCTGGGAAAAATAAAGAGGAGGGAAGCACCGACGATACTCACACCTCATCTGGGCGAGATGTCCCGAATTGCTAAAATGGAGATAAGCGAGATAAATAAGAACAAAATAGACGTTTTGCAGCGCACGGCAAAAGAACTCAATGCCATCATTATCTTGAAGGGAGCCCATTCGCTTGTAGGCTATCCCGATGGGACTGTGTTCATCAACGTAAGCGGCAACTCCGGCATGGCCACAGCCGGGAGTGGCGATGTCCTGACGGGGACTATTGCCGCCATGTATGGTTTGGGATTAGCCCTTGAGGATGCGGTGAGGATGGGTGTGTTTATCCATGGATTTTCCGGCGATGTCGCCGCTGTGGACAAAGGTGAGGATGGGATAACGGCGCAGGACATACTGGACTATCTCCCCGAGACGGTGAAGCTTTACAGGGATAACTTCGCCGAAATCTCGGAGAATCTTTATGAAACTGTCTTCATGGTATGAGGGGAGTCAGAGGCTTGATGTGCACTGTGGGATAAGGGGAAAGTCTCCCAAAATTCCCCTCTTAAGATAAGAGGGGCTAGGGGAGTTATGACACAGAACCCAATTTATCGGGCTAGGTGTAACACAAAAGCAGCTTGATGTTTTGCTGCCTAAAGGTAACGAAGGTGGAACAATGAAGGCGATGGTGCTGGAGAGCATCTCCTCAGTCGGAGAAAGACCTCTGAGACTGGTGGATCTGCCGGTGCCTGTGCCTGGGCCGGGTGAAATCTTGGTCAGCGTCTCTGCCTGTGGAGTCTGTCACACCGAGCTTGACGAAATTGAAGGCCGTGTTTCACCTTCCCGATTGCCTATGATTCTGGGTCATGAAATTGTTGGTAGGGTGGCAGACCTGGGGCCTGGGGCGAGCAAATTCAAGAAAGGCAATAGGGTAGGGATCGCCTGGATTAATTGGGCGTGCGGTAAGTGTTCATTTTGCCTGAAGGACCAGGAAAACCTCTGTGACACGGCAAAATGGACCGGGAAGGACGCCCATGGCGGCTATGCCGAGTATACCGTGGTATCAGAAGATTTCGCTTATCCCATTCCCCAAAGGTTTGCCGATGTGAAGGCTGCTCCGGTTTTATGTGCCGGGGTGATTGGGTACCGGGCCTTAAGGCTTTCAGGGATGGAAGATGGCAAAGTGCTGGGACTATACGGGTTTGGCGCGTCCGCCCATATAGTCATCCAGGTTGCCAAGTATAAATATCCCAACGGCAAAGTTTTCGTCTTTACCCGGCCCCACCAGAAGGAGCACCAGGATTTAGCCAGGAAATTGGGAGCAGACTGGATTGGCGCCACGGGCGATACATCACCGGAAAAGCTTAACTGCGCCATTGACTTCACTCCTGTGGGAGAGCCCGTGCGTGAAGCTTTAAGGAATCTACAAAAGGGAGGAAGGGTAGTGGTAAATGCCATTCGCAAGACGACGCCTATTCCGGAATTGGACTACACCGAGCATCTCTGGTACGAAAAGGAAGTGAAAAGCGTGGCCAATGTGACCAGGAGAGATGCTCAAGAATTTCTACCCCTGGCTGCTCAAATTCCCATTGTCCCCGAAACCCAGGAATTCAAGCTGGAAGAAGCCAACGAAGCCTTAATCCTGCTCAAGGAAGGGAAAATCCGCGGGGCAGGGGTCTTGAGAACAACCGAATGACTGAGGCAGACGCTTCGCAATGACAGGAAGGAGGTCGCCATGTTACGAGATTTAATAGTGAAGAACAGGAGCTATCGGCGGTTTCACGAGGAAGTTGACATAAACCTTGAGACCTTGAAGGAACTTGTTGACCTCGGCCGGCTCTCGGCGTCGGCAAAAAATGCTCAACCGCTCAAATACATCCCTTCCTGCGACCGCCACAAGAATTCAATTATATTCCCGCACCTAGTCTGGGCTAGATTTCTCACAAACTGGCCAGGTCCTTCCGAAGGGGAGAGACCATCAGCATATGTCATTATTCTCGGGGACACAGAGATAAGCCGGTTTTGGGACTACGACGCCGGGATAGCGGCACAAAGTATCCTGCTGGGGGCGACTGAGAAAGGCCTGGGTGGTTGCATGATTGCCAATATAAACAGGGAAGGGCTTCGTAAGGCTTTGGAGATACCGCAGCGATATGAGATGCTGCTTGTTCTGGCCCTGGGCAAGCCCAAAGAAAAGGTAGTGATAGAAACCGTCGGGTCAGACGGAGATACGAAGTACTGGCGTGACAGCAAGGGCGTTCATCATGTGCCCAAGCGACCCTTGGATGATGTAATCATTGACTGAATGCACGGGGCAGGTACGAATAAACCAAGGAGGACAGAGTCTATGAAACTAAAAGACAAAGTAGCTATTGTTACTGGCGGGGGGACTGGCATAGGGAAGGCCATTAGCCTGGCCCTGGCTAACGAAGGAGCGGCCGTGGTCATAGCCGCTCGTGACCTCTCCAGATTGGAAAAGGCAGCTAAAGACATCAAATCCAGAGGCGGTAGGGTAAGGGCGATACAAACCGATATTTCTGACCATGAGCAGGTGAAGCGGATGGTGGCTCAGACTGTCAAAGACTTTGGACAGATTGACATATTGGTCAATAATGCTGCCAGGGGTACCTTCAATAACGCTGATATTGTCGATATGAATCTAAAGGAGTGGCATGATAGTCTGGCGATAAATCTGACAGGCACCATGTTTTGCTCTCGAGAGGTGCTTAAATATATGATTCCCCGCAAAAGTGGCAGTATCATCAACATTAGCAGCGTGGCGGGGATATCCGGAGTTCCCAAAGAAAGCCCGTATGTCGCCAGCAAATGGGGCGTAATTGGCTTTACGGAAACGCTGGCTATCGAAGTCGGTAGATTCGGTATTCGTGTTAACTGCATCAGCCCTGGCGCTACCCGGACTCAAGAATTTGAGGACTGGGTGAGGGTTTCGGCTGCCGATGCGGGTATCTCCTATGAAGAAATGATGAGTAAGATCACGGACAATAATGCCCTGAAGAGAATAGCCGAACCATCTGAAATAGCGGCTTGTGTTGTGTTTCTGGCTTCAGATGATTCCAGCGCTATGACTGGACACAACCTCGTTGCCAGTTGTGGCTTTCACTTAATTCACCCGAACATGATCCACTGAGCACGTGTCGAAGCAACCTCTGGATGATATAATCATCAGCTAGACACAGGCTGAAAGGAAGACAACAGTATCATGCCGCGCTATTTTATTTGGACCATCGGCTGCCAGATGAACAAGGCAGAATCCCGGCAAATAGCTGGATATCTGGATTCTGCCGGCTATCAGTCGGCGACTTCTTTTGCCGACGCCGATTTAGTGGTTCTCAACACATGTGTAGTAAGAGAAAGCGCCGAGAATAAGGTCTTAGGCACTCTGGGTTTATTGAAAGGCCTGAAGGATGAGCATCCCGATCTCCGGATACTTGTTACCGGGTGCTTTGTCAACTCCCACCCCCGGGAATTACAGAAACGATTTCCTCACGTCGCCTTACTATTTAAGCCCGGTGATTTTCCCGAGCTAATTGCCTGGGGACAGAAGCAGGGCATGGCTGTTGATGAGGGATTGCTTCGCTACGCTCGCGATGACAGTCGGCTAGCTCCATCGCCATGCGCTCTTATCCCCATCATCCAGGGCTGTGATAATTTTTGCTCATATTGCATTGTCCCTTACAGGAGGGGAAGGGAATTGAGTCGCCCTGTAGAGGAAATAGTCTGTGAAGTGAGGGAAACGGTAAGAAGGGGCACGAAAGAACTGACTTTGGTAGGGCAGAATGTTGATTCTTACGGACACGATTTGCCCGGGCATCCTGACCTTGCCGATTTGCTGAGCGAATTGAGCGGCATAGACGATCTTGCCAGGATTCGCTTTCTGACCAATCATCCCAAGGATATGAGCCTGAAGCTCATTGAGACTATGGCTTCTCTGAGCAAGGCCTGTGAGCATCTGGAATTGCCGGTGCAATCAGGGGATAATGATATACTGAGGGCTATGAAACGAGGATATACGGTGGAGCGATATAGAGAGCTTGTTCACACCGTTCGCCTCAAGATCCCTCAAATATCTCTGAGCACAGACCTGATCGTGGGGTTTCCCGGCGAAACAGAGGAGCAGTTTGAACGCAGCTTGTCTGTGGTCCAGGAAATGAGGTTTGACGTTGTTCATGTGGCAGCTTATTCTCCCCGAGTGGGCACCATTGCCTGGCGGGAATATCAGGATGACATCCCTGCGGAGGTGAAGAAGGAAAGATTAAATAGAATTGAAGAGCTTCAGACGGCTATAGCCAGCGAAATTAATTCGCAACTTCAGGGCCAGGAAGTGGAGGTGCTGGTAGAAGGTAGGAAGGAAGGGAAATGGTTTGGGCGCACCCGGAGCAATAAGCTGGTATTCTTTGAAGATGCCGGTGACTGGCTGGGCCAATTAGTGAGAATCCAGATTGAGAAGGCAAGTCCCTGGTCGCTGCGAGGCCACGTTAAAAAATAATTAAATGAAGGAGGATACATGGGAGAAATTCTAGAAAAATATGGAATGATTATCTTTTTGGTAGCAATTTTTGCCTTTATGTATTTCGTGATGATCAGGCCGAGGCAGAAGCAACAAAAACAACACGAGGAAACGATGAAGGAACTGAGAGTGGGAGACAGGGTGATTATAGCCGGCGGGATTTATGGACAAATTGAAAGTCTTGGTGAAGATACTGCAATTCTGAGGATAGAGTCGGGAGCAACAATGAAGGTTGCTAGAAGCAGTATACTTGGCAAGCAAGAAGTTGAGGAAAGCGGTAAGGGAATATTTTGACGTTTATGCCTGAGGAATTTTCTCTAGGCCGCCTTTTTTCTCCCAATAGTGTTGCTATCGTGGGGGCTTCTTTAAACCCTTTTGCCGGAGGATACCAATTCACGCGTTTCCTTATAGACCATGGCTTCCAGGGCAAACTCTATCCGGTGAACCCGACGGCCAGTGAGATTCTCGGGCTCAAAGTCTATCCCGGGCTAACAGAAATCCCAGAGTCAAACGTGAACTATGTGATCTCTTGCATACCTGCCGAAGGTATTCTGTCTTTGCTTGAGGATTGTAGCAAGAAGAATGTCAAGCTTGTCCACCTGTTTACAGCCAGGCTGAAAGAGACAGGAAGAGATAAAGAGACAAAGCTTCAAGCTGAAATCCTGGAAAAAGCGAGAAGGCTGGGCATTAGAATTCTCGGCCCAAATTGTATGGGAATCTATCACCCAAAGTTGGGGTTGTCCTTTAACCACGAGCTACCCAGGGAAAGTGGGCCGGTGGGAGGATTCTTTCAAAGTGGTGGGGGAGCTGGGGAATTTGTCCGCTACGCCGCTTTAAGAGGAGTCCGTTTCAGTAAAGTTATAAGCTATGGTAATGCCTCGGATATAGATGAGGTTGAGTTATTGAAGTATTTTACCTCTGATAGTGAAACAAAGGTAATTGCTTCCTATATTGAGGGTGTTAAAGATGGTGGGAAATTTGCTGAGGCGTTAGCCCTGGCTGCGAAACAGAAGCCGGTCATAGTTCTCAAGGGGGGAAGGGGCAGAACAGGGGCAGACTTGGCACTATCTCATACCGCATCACTGGCTGGCTCCATCAACGTGTGGAAAGCGGCACTGAAGCAATATGGGGCTATTATGGTCAGTGATTTTCAGGAGCTGATAGACCAGGTTGTGGCGTTTACCTTTTTGCCGCCTATCACCGGCAAAAGGATAATCGTTGCCGGGGGTGGAGGCGGGAAGAGTATGGTCTCGGCCGATGTCTGGGAAGAAGAGGGCTTCGAGCTACCGGAATTATCTGCGGAGTTCAGGAAGAAGCTTAAAGAAAAAGTCCCTGAGCTCTGGGATTGGGTTAGAAATCCGATAGATGCCTCTCTCTTTCAGGGCACACCAGTGGTAGATATAAACGTGCTGGAGTGGCTCAGTAAGGAAAACGGATTTGATATCTTCGTTGCCAACTTGACTCAAGACGACCCTCTGCCCAATGATATATGGGAAAAAGTGCTGGCACCAAATTTTTTGAACAGCGTAATGGCAATTAAGAAAAATGGTAAGCCCGTAGTCTGTGTGATTGAAACAGGGGAAATTGGTCAGGCGGAGATGGAAAGCTGGAAGTGGAGAGCGATCGCCGAGACGAGAAGGCAAATTGTCGACCAGGGTCTGGCTGTTTTCCCCTCTCCGGAGAGGGTAGCGAGAGCGATAAAGAAATTGGTGAATTACTGGGCGTGGCGGGAAGATGAAAGCGAATCATTATGACTACATCATAGTGGGCAGTGGCATTGCCGGGCTTTATATTGCCTTGCTGGCTATAAAGCGAGGCAGTGTCCTCATACTGACCAAGGGCAGCATAGATGACTGCAACACCAAATATGCTCAAGGCGGCATTGCTGTGGCCATGGGCAAGGA
>Ga0256868_10000010_pt1 | contig 116630 bp, 126 predicted proteins | sample RVTome_13_FD_187341 | JGI IMG/M metagenome (GOLD analysis project Ga0256868, IMG submission 187341) | Soil microbial communities from uranium-contaminated site in the Upper Colorado River Basin, Wyoming, United States - RVT92D227 HiSeq ...
GGGCAGTGGCATTGCCGGGCTTTATATTGCCTTGCTGGCTATAAAGCGAGGCAGTGTCCTCATACTGACCAAGGGCAGCATAGATGACTGCAACACCAAATATGCTCAAGGCGGCATTGCTGTGGCTATGGGCAAGGATGATTCTCCGGAGTTGCACTTCAAAGACACCGTGGCTGCCGGGGCTGGCTTATCTGATCCCGAGGCCGTTCGCATTTTGACTACGGATGCTGCTGATTGCATCGCTGATTTGATCAAATTTGGGGTGCCTTTTGATACTCTGAACGGGGAGATTACCTTGACCAGAGAGGCGGCCCACAGTGTGCCGCGCATTATGCATGCCGGTGGAGATGCCACCGGGGAGCATATCGAGGTCACTTTAAGTCGCCAGGTGCGTGCTGCTCCTATCGAAGTCTTAGAAAACTGCCTGGCTAGCGAGATTCTGGTCAGGAAGGGCAGGGTAGCCGGCGTGAGAGCTCTCGATTGCCACACTGGCTCTGTAGAAGAGTATAGTTGCAAGTTTCTTATCCTGGCTACCGGGGGTGCTGGGAGGTTGTTCAAATATACCACTAACTCCGATGTGGTCACCGGCGATGGGATAGGTCTGGCTTTTGAAGCCGGTGCCGAAATAAGCGATATAGAATTCTTCCAGTTTCATCCCACTGTCCTTCGCCTGCCGGGAGTAGCTCCTTTCCTGATCTCGGAAGCGGTCAGGGGAGAAGGTGGCATACTGAAGAATGTGGAAGGTCATCGTTTCATGCCGGACTATGCTGCTAAGGCTGAGCTGGCGACCAGAGATATAGTAGCTCGCAGCACTGTCTACGAGATGAAGAAAACTCACAGCGATAGGGTCTTCCTGGATGTCACCCATTTGCCCTCCCGGTTAATTACCACCCGCTTTCCCCACATATACCGCTTCTGCCGGGAGCACGGGCTGGATATCACGAAAGGGCTTATCCCCGTCGCCCCGGCCGCTCATTACCTTATGGGAGGGGTGAAGGTCAATAGTTGGGGAGAGACAAATATCCCGGGCTTATTTGCTGCTGGCGAGACTGCCTGCACCGGGGTGCATGGCGCTAACAGGCTGGCATCGAATTCTCTGCTTGAGTCAGTTGTTTTCAGTAAAAGGATAGTGCAAAGGACTGAAATGACTACCCCTCCTCGCCATGGCAAAAAGCGGAGCGACGAAGCAATCTCCTGTTGCCTCCCCGAACGGCAGGCGTCACCCAAGGTACCGCCGCTTAACCTGCCTAACTTGCAGTCCCTTATGTGGGACAAAGTGGGAATCATCCGTTCTGGCAAGAGCCTTAAAGAGGCGGCAGGCATTCTGGCCGCGTGGGAAAGCTGCCTGCCTCAACTCAGTGACCGCCCGTCTTACGAACTGAGTAATTTAATATTATGTGCCAGGCTTGTGACTGAGGCTGCCTTACTCCGCGAAGAAAGTCGCGGGGCTCATTTTCGCACAGACTTCCCACGGACTTCGCCGGAATGGCAGCGGCACATTGTTTTTAGGAAAAATGTCATCCAATAAGCTTCAGATTGAAGAGATTATCGACCGCGCCCTGGGTGAGGACCTTGGTAAAGGCGATGTTACTACCGACGCCTTGATCTCCGGCGACCGGCAAGGGACAGGCCTTATCGTCGCTAAGAAAGAAGGCATCCTGGGCGGTATAAAAATAGCCAAGCAGGTTTTCCATCGCGTTGATCCGGAGTTAAATGTAGAGGTTCTTCTGGAAGACGGGACGAGAGTCAAACCGGGCAGCAAAGTAGCCAAAGTGTCGGGCAGCATCGCCAGCATTCTCAAGGCGGAGAGGGTCGCCCTGAATTTCCTCCAGCGCTTGAGCGGGATTGCCTCGGAGACCAGTTGCTATGTTGAAGCGGTCAAGGGACTGCCGGTGCGCATCATGGATACCAGGAAGACGACCCCCGGCTTGAGGTCACTGGAAAAACACGCCGTCAAGGCAGGTGGTGGCGAGAATCATCGTATGAGTCTAGGCGATGGCATACTCATTAAGGACAATCATCTGGCGGCGCTGCGCAGGCAGGGATTGAATATCAAGGAGATTATAGCCAAAGCCAGGCAGAATGCTCCGCAGCGACTGCCAGTCGAGGTGGAGGTGGGGACTGTATTGGAGGCTTCAGAAGCCGCGGAAGCCGGGGTGGATATCGTCATGCTTGACAATATGAATCTCGAAGACATGCGTAAGGCAGTGAAATCTATTCGTGGCCGCGCTTTAATTGAAGCCTCGGGCGGAATTACGCTAGATAATGTTCGGGCCGTAGCTGAGACCGGCGTTGATTTTATTTCCATTGGCGCCCTTACCCACTCCGCCCGGGCTTTAGACATCAGCCTTGAGCTTGAAGCTCAATGACATAGAGAGTCACAGACGCGTATCATTGGAACACTGGCGGGCGCTCTTTTCGGCAATAACCAGGTATCGCTCCGGTCTGTCCTCGAAGCGGGTTATCTTCAATCCAGCCTGCTTTACCAGCGCTCTGACCTGAGATTCATCCGGCAGAAGGTCACTGGCAATTATGCCACCGATGGATTGATGAAGCCGATTAAGCATCTCCCGGCTCATGGTATGGCAGATGGCCAGGCGGCCATTATTCCTGAGCACTCTGGCTATTTCCTTTAACGCCCTGACCTTGTCGCTGAAATGAGGAAAGGCGCTGTTGCATATAGCCAGGTCCACAGAGTCATCAGCCAGGGGAATGGCGTTAACATCAGCCTGGGCAAGACCGACCATAGGCGGGAAGTTCTTGGCTTGCGCTTGGGCCAGCATCTCCGCGGATAAATCCAGGGCGACGATTTTTCCTTCATCGCCCACCTCTGCGATTAAAAAGGGCAAAAGGACGCCTGTACCGCTGCCGATATCAACCACATAATATCCAGGTTTGATGCCCAGTTCCTTGACGATTTTGCCCAGACACTGCACCCTCTCCCGGGTAAGCTCTTTATCCCAGGTTGGGGCTAATTGGTCGAAATATTCTTGAAGTTGCATGGTCAACCTGCCAGCGGAACTTGCCGCCATCCCTTGACCTTTCTCTTAGGGGAGAATGCCGTTGCTAGGCCGAAGATAATGGCAGAAGTTATCACTATGGCAGCGCCTGAGGGAATGTCCAGCAAATATGAAACTGCCAGTCCGGCCCAGCAAGAAACAACGCCAAAAGCCACAGCAATAAGGAGCATCTTTTTCAAGCTATACGTAAGTTGATAGGCGGCGGCTGCGGGATTGAGGATCAGGCTGTAAATAAGCAAGCCACCAATACTCTGCAGTGAGGCCGTGATAGTTACGCCGGTAGAGAATAGTAGGCCATAGAAGATAATAGTTGCCGGGATGCCTACAGCTAAAGCTACCTGGCGATGGCAAATCACTGCCTGGATTTCTTTGTAGAAAGCAGCCACCAGCCCGCCTATTGCGGCTGTTATAGCAGCCAGAAAGATGAGGTCCTGTTTCGTAACAGTCAATATACTCCCCCAGAACAGGTTCAAGGCTTCCGTCCTGGCCCCGGGCATCAGCCCCATGAACAGGAAAGCCAGCCCCAGCATCAGTGAGAAAACAATGCCAATGGAGGTATCGGGATTCAGTTCCCCGCGGTCAGCCACTGGTCCAATAATGGCTGCCGAAGCCAGGCTGAAGAGCAAGGCGCCGATCAAGGGATTAAATCCCAGCCAGACGCCGAGGAGCGCTCCAGCAAAAGCAGCGTGGGCAATGCATACCCCGATGAAAGAGAGGTGCATGGTTACTACGAAGACGCCCACCACAGAACAGGTTATGCCGCCGAACAGCCCGGCCAGGATAGCATTTTGCATGAATTGGTACTGTAGAATAGATAGATCCATGTCGTCTTTACCTTAGTTCCCAAGTGTCCACAACCGTCTCCTTACCGAGATTGCCACGCCCGACAGGTCGGGGCTCGCAATGACAAGAGAGGATGTCATTGTGACGCTCTTTTGTCACTTCTGTCATTGAGAGGCTCTATCGTCACTTTTGTCATTGCGAGGAGTGAAACGACGAAGCGATCTCGTTTGGTACTGAGATGGGGGCTCCGTAAAGCTGCCTCAGCACCTCTTCCCGGAGCATTGACTCCGGGCTACCTTGCTGCCATATCTTACCGTCCTTCATTAGAATCAGCCTCTGGCAAATAGGGGGCAGCGTTCTAAGGTCATGGGTGACAAATAGGGTGGTCATATGATATTCCCTGTGAATGAGCTGTATCAGGCTCAGGATTTCATGTTGAGCCTTCTGGTCTATTGAGGCTGTCGGCTCATCGAAAAGAAATATCTCCGGCTGCTGGACTAAAGTCCGGGCAATGGCCGCCCTCTGGTATTCGCCCCCGGATAAATGTCCAATCGGGCGTTGGGATAAATGGGCTATGCCGACCATTTCCAATACCTCATCCGCTGTCTCCCATTGAGCCCGTGTCGGCCGATGGAATAGTCCCAGGCGGCCGTAGCAGCCCACCATTACCGTCTCCCTGACACTGATGGGCAGCCTCGGGTCGATGTTTTCTACTTGGGCCACATAGCCTATGCGCTTTCTCAGGCTATTGCTATTTCTGCCATTAAGCCGCGACCCCAACACTTGGACTTCTCCGTGCACCAGTTTGCCCAGGCCGTTGATCACCGTGAGCAGGGTAGTTTTACCGGCGCCATTAGGTCCGATAATGCCGATGAACTCTCCTTTCTTCACCTCCAGAGACACGCCCTGCAAAGCCACATCTTCCCGGTAGGAAACTACAGCGTCTTGAATCCGGATGACCGTGTTATCCATATTGTTCCTCCCATTCATTCAAAGCGTTCAGCAGTAAATCAACGTTTTTATCTATTGCCTTCTCCCAGGTCTCGGTGTTTTGCAGACCGCCGGGGAAGTTGGATATGGTTACCGTGATGGCTTCAATATCCTGTTCCATAGATGCGCCTAACGTCGTGGAACCGCTCTGGAGATTGTCGATCACCAGAGCTACTCCGGCTTCTCTAGCTTGATCTATCAGCTCTGCCTTCTGCGCCGGGGTTAAGTCTTCAGGCCGGCCGAAGGTTCCCACGAGATCGAACCCTGCCCACCTTACGAATCCCTCTTGCATGGCAGCACAGATTACCTTTACCTGTTCTACGTCAGCTTCCAGTAATCTCTCTTTTACGTCTTCGCCCTTCTCTAAGATATCTTGCGCCCTTGCTGCGGCTTTCCCCTGATAATACGCAGCGTTCTCCGGGTTTATCTCGCCCAGGGCCTGCGCAATCTTGCCTACTGCCTCAGCCTGGACCGAGGGCACCATCCAGTTGCCTGTAACATTTAGGACCACGATAATAAGGTCGGAGTTTTCCACAGCTTCAATTGCTCCGGTGACATTTTCGTAGGTCTGTTGAAAATTGTGAATAAAAAGGGCCTTGCTGTTATTCAACGCCACGATCTCGCTCGGCTTTACATCATAGTGTCCCGGACAGGTACCCGGCGGTATAAGGGTGCGAGTTTCCAGTTTGTCACCGGCTACATCCTGAATAATGTTGGCGATAAGCGAGCTGCCGGCCATGATATCAACCGAAGGAGGGGCATTCTGGGCACGCACCAGTACCGCTACGACAATCCCCACTAGCGCTACTACCACCACGCCTATCAGAATTCTTCTTCTCATGATGCTTCTTTTAACACTCTATGTTTCTGCAACTAATTGCAATTAAAGGGCAAAAAAATTAGTCCTCTTCCAGTTGTATTTGGGACTTCAAGAAGTCTATCTGTCGCACCCTGCCCTGGAAGACCTTCCTTTCTCCGAAGAGGGTCTCCACTTCCACTTGCCTGTCGCCAATTGTCAGGCGGGCGATATTCTCCACAATCGGCTTGTCGCCCTCTTTAGCTTCATAGAGTTTAGCCATACACATCCTAGTCCCTCCCCTTGCTCCCGGGCAGAGCCTGTTTTGCCTTCGTTAGTTCGTCGCTGACTGAAGCCATCTTGACGGCTGCTTTTTGTAGCTGTTTTGCTACCTCGCTGGATGATGAAGCAACTTTGTCAGCCCAGTCACGAAACTCTTTCTCATGCTCGCTGTTATGTTCGATCCAGTAGTCCAGCAGAACTTTTAGCTTTTCTTGAACGTCACCCATAGCAATGCTTTTATTCCCCCTTTTTTCTGCGGCATACCTTGCACTCTCCGGAAATAGCCAGGTGCCTTAAATCGGCGTCAAAGCCATATTTCTGAAGCAGGGTATCTTTCAGCGGACGCAGCGCGACGTCCTCCAGGTCTATTATCTTGCCGCAGCTACGGCAGACGAGGTGATGGTGGTGCCCCTTCTCGGCAACATGATAGCGGACGCACCCTTCGCCGAAGTCCGCCTCGGTGACCAGATTTAGCTCCTTCAGCAGTTCCAGAGTGCGATAGACAGTGGATATATTGGCGTAGGGATAACGACTGTGTAACTGCTTGTAAAGCTCTTCGGCGCTGATGTGCCTATCGGCATTATGGAGTGCCTCAATGACCAGCATGCGCTGAGGAGTTAAGCGATGCCCATTTTCGCGAAGAATTTGGTGGCAGCTCATTGATAGGGGTATTATGGCAGGACAGAGAAATTATTGCAACAAGTTGCAAATGTCAGTTCTGTTCCCGTATGGTTGAAAGGAAATTGAAGCTATTTTTATGTTTTTTGTATCAAAGTTTAAGATAGCAGTGGCGCTAATCCGATGCCAAGAAAAACTAAAGCAACTCCGAGGAAACCAAAACTCAGACGGCGTGTGATTTTTTGACCTATGCCACCGAGAGTAAAGCTTCTGCCAAGTAGAATAAAGTATATGCCAAGTAGAATCCAATATGTAGCCCAAATTCCCGAGTGTAGCCATACATATACAGCACCACATAAGATAAGGGTAATACCTGCTCCAATAGAAACCTTGCTGAAAAGTTTAGACACAGAGGGGAATTTAGCACTCCGAAAGCCATATGTCAATCAAAAAAGAACGGAATCGGGCATACACCAAAATCGAACAGAACCCAAATGTCATCACAACCTCACCCTGTCATTGCGAGGGGCGGAAGCCCCGAAGCAATCTCGCAAAGTTCCGTGAGCTAGGATTTGTTCCCAGCTACAACAAGGCGACACATAAAATCCCGCCCTTTTGATCTGTCATTTTGCATTTTGACTTTTGTACGGTCTTGCTTTCCAGCAATATCGTGACCGGCCCATCATTGCCGATCATGTTCCTGGCGCCAAAGAGAGGCTCGACGCTTGCGGAGAAGGAAACAAGGGCCTCACAGGAAGAAATAGGGAAACTACTAGAGTGGGGGCGACCAGGTTTGCACCAGGGCTGCAGTCCCTATTGCGACGCACTGCACAAACTAACGAAATGTGCAATTTTCCAGTTGCCTTAAATGCTAAGTAATAAATTCAATCCAGCCTTGGGCAATCTGCTTAGAAGAAGTCGAAGGACAGAGAGCTAAGATTGCCAGGTAGTTTATTGATGTTGTTAAATCCCACTCTGGCTCTATTCGTGCTTTAACCCTGCCTTAATCGGTAAAAGCCCTTTTCGTAGCCTGCCTAATCATGGACAACAGAGATAACAATACGATGAAGTATTTCAAATATCCCACACAGCAGTGACTCAAACCGTGCTTATGTTAAACTTTCGAAGTATGCGTCGGTATTAATTGTTTTTATGATGTTTTTGCGATACATTTAAGTTGACATTGTCAGACGATAATGTTTAGGGAAATGCCTGTTGGTATTTACTACCGAGATTATTGACGGGATTTCGCCTTGGAATGTGAGCCGCCTATGACTGGGGGAAAATTCCACGCGCTGTTCAATGCGCGTTCCATAGCTCTTTTGGGTGCTTCCAAAGACCCTGGGAAGTGGGGGTTCACCATGCTAAATAACCTGATAAAAGATGGATTTAGTGAAAGGATCTATCCAGTAAACCCTAAGGAAGATGAGATACTTAAAGGAATAAATGGACACCAGTGAGATAATCATCATCGGTGCTGGCGTTATTGGGTGCAGCATCGCCTACCACCTGGCAAAAATGGGCTGCCATGATGTCACCGTCCTGGAGAAGAAGTTCATTGGTTCAGGTTCAACCGAGAGATGTGCCGGTGGCATCAGGCAGCAGTTCTCCACAGAGGCTAATATTAAGCTTTCCGTAGAAAGTGTACGCTTTTTTGAACGCTTCGAAGAAGAAACCGGTCATCCTGCTGACTTCCGCCAGAATGGCTACCTGATGCTGGCAACCACTGAGGAAGAGCTTGAGACCTTCCGTCAAAGCGTAGCCTTGCAGCGCAGCCTTGGGGTGGAAGTGAATCTGCTTTCACCACAGGAAGCGAGGGAAATAGTCCCCCGGCTTAATATTGACGATATTCTTGGTGCCACCTACTGTCCCGCTGACGGCTATGCTGATCCCTATTCAGTAGTCCAGGGTTTCGCCTCCGCCGCCAAGAGGCTGGGGGTGAAAATATGCCAGGAGGCAGAGGTTGCCAGTATGGGGCGGACTGGGCGTGCCTGGTGTATAACTACCGCAAAGGGCAAGCTTCAGTCACCGACGGTGGTTGTTGCTGCTGGCGCCTGGACGGGTCAAATCGGGAACATAGTTGGCGTTGATATACCAGTTCACCCTTCGCGGCGACATATTTTTGTTACCACGCCACTGCAGGAAGTCGCCAAAAATGCACCGATGGTTGTCGAGTTCCATAATGGTTTCTGGTTGCGGCGGGAAGGTCAAGGCCTGATTTTCGGCATGAGAAACCCTGAGGAGCAGGAGAGCTTCGATACCGGCGTGGACTGGGGATTTCTGCCAATTATAGCTGAAATCGCCTCCCATCGTCTGCCCTTGCTCGGAGACATTGGCGTATGCAGAGCCCAAGCCGGACTCTATGAGAATACCCCGGATGCCAATGCTATCATCGGCACGGTTCTGGGAATGAAGGGCTTATATCTCGCCTGTGGCTTTAGCGGTCATGGCTTCATGCACTCACCGGCAGTAGGTAGAATAGTCGCCGAGCTTGTCTTGGAGAAGTTGCCTGCCTCAGAGTTTCTGCCGTTCGCACTAGAAAGATTTAAGTTTCAGGCATATCAAAAAGAACGGTGCCTCATCTGAGAAATGGGGAACATATCTTTCCAATCTGCAGAAGCCCGCAGATGGTCTCTACAGAAGTTCTAGGATAGCCCGGGATTTCTATATGCAATTGCGCTGAATACTCCATATCTCTGAGGCGTGTAGACAGCCGTAATTGTTTGCTGCGGATACGCCACGAGGTTTATGGTCAGCGCGATTAAGCCTAAGATGATAACCACGAGAATTACCTTCCTTGGCCTATATGTCATCCTTGCAGCTTTCGCTCAGATGTTCTGCTCCATCTCCTCAGCTTAGAGATAATGACAAACAAATAACCCAGGACTTAGTCTTCGCTGGAAATATTATGCACATTTTGGTGTTGCACAAAGCAGGTATCATGAAAGAGCAATGCATCTCCTAGGTTTATGGTGTAAGGTTTGATTTTGGGAAACAGAAATACACTATAAGGAGGTGCAAGACGAAGTATATTGCCTTACATTGCCATAAGCAATATGACCATGCCACATTAGACGCGCACGCTGAACGGCAAGAGTTCTATGTTATTGTGTCCCCGCAATCCCTGTTACCATTCCCACGCATAAACGGAGGCTAGAATTTTGCCGTTGAAATGTTGGGATGGGCTGGGACATAACGGAACCTTGCGAACAAAATGGGATTTTGGGGATTGACACAATAATGGGGGCGGATGTCGTCGATGAAAATATCCATAAAGTCTGTTATTATTGCTTTAAACTTCTGAGCAGAATAAGTTATTATTCTATAAAAGATAAGGCGTATGAGGGAAACCTGGAAAATGCTTCATGAAAGGGATCATTAGTATATCAATAGAATTTTACCTATGCCGCTGATGGCCGATGGCGGTATATATACGTCAGCTTGAAGTAGATTTGTAAAAGGCGAGGCGAAGAAAGCCCAAAAGGAGGAACAATGGCACGCGGTAAAAAAGAGGTTGGGTCTAAGGCAATGTACGGCGTAAAGGTCGAAAAGAATGTCTATGTTCCAGCTCGTGATGGAGTGCGGCTGGCGGTTGATATTTACCGTCCGGGCGCACCTGGCAAGTTCCCGGCCTTGCTTGCTTTATCTCCTTACGGCAAGGAGGTACAAACATTTGACACGCCTCCGCAACCATTCGGAAAATCGGTTTTTGAAGCATCAATAGAAGCTGGCAACCCCGACTTTTTCGTGCCCCGGGGTTACGTTTACGTGATAGGGGATTTGAGAGGCACAGGCTACTCGGAGGGTGAATATGAAGGCCTCTTTTCTAAAAAGGAAGGAGAAGACGGCGCCGATATTGTAGAGTGGTTGGCGCAGCAGTCCTGGTGCAATGGCAAAATTGGAATGGCCGGCATCTGCTATTTTGCCACAATCCAGCTTTTTGTAGCCGCGGAACAGCCGCCACATCTGAAAGCAATCTGTCCCTGGGAGATATTCGCCGACGACTTATATAACCACGGTTTGTATGAAGGCGGAGTTCTGAACATATTTCTCTACGGTCTGTACACCGGTACGTATCCCGCACGGTGTGGCTATGCCCCCAAGAATGTTGTACCAGCTATGATAAAGAACACACCTCCCAAAAAGCTGGAACAGCTTGTAGAGAAAGCCCTGAGTAATCCGGATCTAAGACAATACCCTTACCTCTATCATTTGCTCAAGTATCCGGAGAAAAATCCTGTTCTCTTCGACTTCATGCTGAATCCCAATGATGGGCCATATTATCGGGAGAGGTCAGTTTGCAACAGGGTTAACAGGATAAAGGTCCCCGCTTATGTGGGAGGGCCTCTATTCAGCTTCTTCTCCCAACCGCAGATTAATATCTATAACACGCTGAAAGTCCCCAAGAAACTCTTACTGTATTCTAATATGGGGACCCGCCCGTGGAAGACACAACAGGAAGAGGTCTTGAGATGGTATGATTACTGGCTTAAGGGTATTGATACAGGTATTATGGATGAGCCACCGATAAGATACTATACCGCGGTGGACAACAAATGGTCCAAGGCGAATGAGTGGCCGATTGAAAGTACTGCCTGGACCAAATTCTATCTTAACAGCCTGGAGAGTTTGTCGCCGGGACCGGACAATTACAACGATGTTCCGGATTGTTTTGTCCAGCAGCCCCTTTATGTATCGGAAGAAAGAGCCCGTGTTCAGTATCTGACTCCGCCCCTAGCCGAAGACCTGCAGGTAACCGGCCCCCCGAGGATAACCTTTTACGCTGCCATAGATGCAGACGATACAAACTTCAGAATAGACGTAAGAGACGAACCTTCGGATAACAGCGGAATACTACCATTGGCGTCGGGCTGGCTCAAGGCCTCTTTCAGGGCCCTCGATAAGAATAAGACAACGCCCTGGGAAATCGGACACGACTTCACAAAATCAATTCCCGTAGAACCGGGGGCGATCAAGGAATACGTCGCTCAGCTACGCCCGATTTCTTACACGTTTAAGGCAGGCCATCGCATCAAGCTGGAGATATCAAGCATCGATATTCCTACCGACCCCGAAACGTATGATGTAATGTGGCACGTCTGCAGCAGCAAACCAACACTCCATAAAATCTACCGCGATGGTAAATACCCTTCCCACTTGCTCTTACCAGTCATTCCAAAAGACTAATATATGGCCCATGCTGGTACTGCAATCTATCCTGCAAAAGGGTATTTTCGGTGCCAGCGCTGCCTTTTGAGATAAAACACATGGTCTGAGGTTGTATCCGAAGCAATCTCAAAAGTTTCGTAAGGTTTGATCTCTCATTTTGCACTTTGCATTTTGCATCCTCTATTTTGACTTTTATTTGTGCCTGCTTTCCAGCGATATAGTGACCGGTCCATCATTGTAGATTTCCACCAGCATATGCTCTTGAAAAAGCCCTGTTTCTACCTTGAGTCCTGTGACGCGAACTTGCTCCACAAAAAACTCATATAATTCCTTCGCCAGGTCCGGCGGGGCGGCGGCGGTGAAGTCGGGTCGTCTCCCCTTGCGTGTGTCAGCCAGAAGGGTAAACTGGCTTACTACTAAAATATCTCCTCTTGTTTCCAGCGCCGAGAGGGAAAACTTGCTTGATTCGTCGGCAAAAATACGCAGGTTAACCACTTTGTTTGCCAGGTAGGTGGCATCCTCCTTCGCATCACCCTGAGCAACGCCCAGAAAGACCACCAGCCCCGGGCCAATCTTGCCCACTATTCTGTCATTCACGCTCACTGAGGCCCTGGAAACCCGCTGCACTAATGCTTTCATCTTGATTTAGCTTATATAATTATGCCACCTTCCCAAATTTATTTCCGCGTGAGTGTTCGAGGGACATATTACCTAGTTTGTAGTGGGTCTGATTGGAATGGTGTCTCTGGACTTCAGATGGCAATCCTAGCAACGCTAGGAAGACTCTTGTCAGGCTTTTCTGATTACTTCTTCAGCACGCTTGAAAATGGGTTTTAAGAAATCGTGTATCTCAGGAGGCAATTGTGGTAATTTTGATAGGGTACCCGAGTGAGAGGCTGTAGAGGACAGAAGTTGCTTCGCTGTAGTCTCTAACCTCCTAAGACTAGTTAATGTCTCTTCATCAGTAGTCGTACCCATGTAGGCGATATGAGGGGCAACAAATTCTTCATTTCCTTTCTTCCATGTCGTCAAAGCAACATCAGCGTCACTGTGAAACAACCTAACAGTATAAAAACCATCAACGACCATTATTACATCACAGTTCGTAAAAAGTCCAAATGGATAATCAATGGGTGGATCAGCCCTTGTAGCTAATTGATGAAGCAATACTTGCAGGTCTAATCTCATCGGGACAGTGTACCCCACTCTTCCACTTTCGCTAACAAAGAGCATCGGTAATCTCTCAATCTGGTGCTTATTTATTCCTTCAACCCCATGCATACCAAAGCTTGTCATAATAGCAGCAGCATCTATCAGTGAGTTATCAGTTGGACTTTCAAATATCTTTGATATTGATGGTCTGAGTAAAAGCAAAAGGAGTTCTTGAGGTTCAGCTTTCTCTACGTGGGGACTCTCGCCTTCAGATATAGGGGTCTTTACATCCGGTTCATTTTTGGTTGGTTGTTTTTGAGTTTTCCTTTGAAACCATCTCATTGAAAGTTCCCACCCCCCCTCTGGTTTGGATTGTATCCCCTTTTGTGAACTTATGTCAACGGGAACTTATCTACCGTTGTATAATGGATTCAAACAAGTAAGGAGGATAAGATGTCAGAGACAGGAATAGTAAACAAATTGGATGTTATTGAGAAAAGACTACAACAAAACGGCAAAGTGACACAAATGTCAATCGGGTTTGCTATCACAGCATTTATGTCAAATAGCATCGCAAGCCCCGATGGGACTATGAATCGTCTAGCCTTGATTTTTTCTATCCTTGCTGGACTCTGGTTCCTTTGGAATGGCTTCCAGTGGTTACTATCATTTAGAAAGTGATAGAGTGCACGGGGTACTTCTCCGTCGTAATATCTCATGATTAATCTATCATCTGATACGCAAGTCACTCGTGGTGCTCGATTTTCAAATTTTTCAGGGATTATCTGGGTATTCTGGGGACATAATATCTGATTTGTGGTAGGCCTAATTGGTATGGTGTCCCTGGAATTCCTGAGGGTTGAAAAAATGGAATAAATCCATCAAAACGACTTCTAGCTTTGGAAGTCTTCTATTTCAGACGAAAAGGGCATATAATGATAATGACGCAGTGAAATTCAAGAGGTTAGTCCCTTTGGTTGACCTAGAGGAGAGATTCAAAGAAGGAGGGAAGAAGTGGTGCCAGGACTTGACCCTGAAACGCTAATGCTGCTACTGGAGAGAAGCTACACTCGATTGCGGCAACAAAATCCGGACCGAGACGAACACTGGTCATTAACAAATAGCTGGCTGGCAAGATATGGTTCTTCAAATCGCCTTCAAGTCTGGAAGCCCCTAAGTCTATCAGGGTATCACTGGGCACCCAAAATCCGCCGCTTGGGGGTGGGTCGAATGTCGCCACCGGCAGGTGCTTAGGAAGCTAAAAGGGTAAATAATATGCCAACTTACATAGCTATATTTCTATTTGAGCTTCTCGCGGCATATGTTTTATGGTTTGTTTCAAAGAAAGCGCTAAAGATAACTAGGCTTTACAGACTTGCAATCATATGTCTTATAGTATCGTTAGTAGTAGGATATGTAGCATCAAATCGAATTGTTGGATACCAGGTTACTATGGATTATTTGACAACAATAAATGACCAGAGAATTGAGGAAACCGGTCGAGGTATAACTCTGCAGGAAGAAAACGAATTAAAAGAGGAATTATTCCAAAGCAAAGAGTATCAACAACTTCTTACTAACTCGTCTATCAAGCTATCATTATTTCCTTTTATGTTGGTAGTACTTATTATGTTGTTTTCTGCTAGAAGAGGTATAAAGAATTTGTCGCCAAAGAAAGCCCACTCTCTCCGTGAAGGTTGAGGAAGTAGAGGGTGAAATTGATGAGACTATCCTCAAACTTCACAAAAAAGCAGATTTCCTACGGCGTCTAGTTAGATATTATCGTTGTTATCCCCGTCGTTGTTGATTATATTGCGACGGTATCTCTTATTCTCAGGATTCCGAAAAGGCTTCAGGGACCTGATAATCCCTTGATTACTCTGAAAATTCAAGTTGGTGAGCGACAGGTATCTGAATATCAAAAAGGGGTATGCCCTTTGGATTGGGCGATGAACTCGCTCTCGCATTATCCTGGGGACATAATACCTAATTTGTAGTAGGTCTAATTGGCATGGTGTCCCTGGAATTCTAATGACTTGGGATCATGTGCTTCAAAAGGCGTGGGGGTCCACTGTCTCCCGCCCCACCATAATGGTGACCATTAATTAGCTTATGGTGTCCATTTTTCCAAAAAGAAATGCGTAATTCGAAGTCATCGTCTGGTCCACTAATTACATTGGAAGAATTGGATAGCGCTTAAGTCAAAAAATCAGCGAAGGTCTTGCCGTGCAGATAATCAGGAAAGGTATGCACACTGGTAACTTGCAGGTAACATCGGGGCTCATCCGCAGTTGACTTCTTGAAAGGACGAGCTAGTCCCAGACGCAAATATATAAGATCGACACGTTTCAAAATCCCTGTTAGTTCGCGTGATACATCAGAACGAGGATGATTATTCTTCTTTACCTCTTTATAAATCAGCTCGCGGAAAGCCAAATCGCTCACGGCGCAGTCAAACAAATGTCCCGTAACATCTCTAAAAGATAGTCTATATCTGAGTTTTCCTTCCCACTCTGGCACTTGGACATTTGCAGTAGAAGCCTTCGATAAAGTGGCGATAGACCTGGTCGGCGAGCCTGGTTTAACCCACTTACCATCTTGCAGGAACCCGTTGTAAATATCTTCTACTCTAGCATATGAGCTATTTCGCAATATACTCTCCCAATCAGCATTACTACACAATCCGTGGTTAATGATGAAGCTAGGGTCAAACGTCCTGTCTTCTATGTGAGGGGGCTCAATCTTAGCTTCAGTAAAATCAAACTCAATTCTGGCTCTGGGGCGTATGACCACATTCTTACCAACGTAAAGGTATCTCTTCTGGAAACCACCTTCGCAAACCGGTCGTATACACTCACCGTTTTCGCTAATTCCAACTACACATACCTGATCCCCCTCCGGCATCTGTGTCAGGTCAGTAATTACAATGGTTTGGCGCACTTTTGCTCTCTCTTCATAGATGTACAATTTCAGCTCTGGCTTTTGCTGGTACAGTCTGAACTAAGTATTCTGCCGCCAACCGACGGTGACAGTGAATAGGTTCAGGTTCGCTACAAAGTAATACGACCCCCTCTTCAAATAACACCGGATTGATGCACTTTTCGGCACCACGCTGTCGAATCAGTTCCAAGTACCTTTTCTCATATTTTGCCCAATCGCCAGTTTTGCGATATTCGTTCAATATCGATTCGTCGGGTGCCAATATCGGCACTTCGTGATACTCCATATTAACGAGACGTTTAAGAAAGTAACGTAAGTCATTTCTTTTTGTGAACCCTGCCAGTTGGGAGTTGTTGCTAAGGCGGATATCTAGAAGATGCTTGGCACCACTGCCCTTCAGGGCTTCAAAAAACTTTTCCGCAGTCTTTTTAGTAAACCCGATCGTATAGATGGTCAATGCATCTTCACAGTGGAAGTTGATATTGGCTGGCCGCTACGCCAACCTTTTCTTTCCACAGTCCTTCATCTGTCTGTATACGGCCGTCACCACGGATATGAAACACTTTTACACCCGCTTGGCGCAAATCCTCAGCAACCAGAAGATTACGATGACAAGAAGTCGGATCCTCCTCCGCACACATAATACATACCCGATATCGTTTCAGTTCACTCAGAAGGCGATCTATCCCGTGTCTGAAATATTCTTTTTCTCGAATTGCTTGATAGTCTACTTTACCTGTTTGATTGTTGTAACTATCTGAATTGGATGGACGACCGCCTAGTGCATCACCCAGGTAAATGTATTGAATTTGCGCTGACTGCAAAATCTCCTTCAGATTATCCCTGTCTGCAAATGTGGCCCAGCGACTATTGGGATTACTTCGCACATCAACGAGGACCTGGATACTTGCATCAGTCAGCAACCTCAGAAATTGCTCTTGCGTGTGGTTACTGTGTCCGATTGTATATATTTGCATCAAAGGCTATCCTTAGTGTCATACCCATGCGACTTTCTCGCCAATAAATTAGCACAAGGAACCGGCGTTATCAATTATAATCTAATTAGGCCTCTGATTGAAGCAGTTAATGAGTACCTACTGCGCCGCCGGTACCAGTTTCTCCTCGCACTATTCTGGGGACATAATACCTGATTTGTAGGGGGCCTGATTAGTAAGGTGTCCCTGGAATTCTAATGACCTGGGATCATGTGCTTCAAAAGGCGTTGGCGTTTGAGTCGTCCCTTCTGCACTCAACGCTGTAACCATAATCAAGTAGTCTTGGAGGCTGTTATGTTTTCAGTCGCGTAGCGCTCCGACCTGATTTTAGATTGATAATGAACATTGCTGCCAGTATGCACGCTGCACCAGCGAGAGTTCGCAGTGTCAGCTGGTTTCCACCAATGACAACAGCGAATAATCCGGCAAAGACCGGCTCCATTGTCATTACCACCGCTGCACGCGTTGCTGATACAAGTGATTGAGCCCACGTCTGTACAAAAAAAGCTACAGCGGTTGCTAGCACCCCTGTAATCCCTACAACTCCCCACACTCCGGGATCGGGCGGCACGGCAATTCCTCCAGGTGTAGCAGCTATGAGCGATATTACGGAGACAGCCCCAATTTGAAGTAAGGAAAAGCCGTACGGCTCGTATTGCGATGACCATTCACCTAAACCAACTATATGAATAGCGAAAAATACGGCGCATCCTAGTGTGAGCAGCTCACCGATTCCAACTGACCAACCGTTGAGACTGAGTAGTGCCAGGCCCACAGTAGCCAGTGCTACTACCATCCAGGTATTACGATTGGTTTTACGGCGAAGTAATATCCATGACATAACTGGCGTAAGAACGACAAACATGCCGGTAATGAACCCCGAAATAGCTGCGGATGTATAGCGCAAGCCGTATGTTTGAGCGATATAACCCAGCCCAAGTATTGTGCCTAGTCCAACGCCGCGCAGCAATTCGAGACGCGTCACGTTACGCAGGCAGGTTGGACGCAAGGCAATCATCACAACACTGGCTACTACAAAGCGCCACGCTAGAAAGTCCATGACTGGCATGCGTGCTATAGCATCTTGTACAACAAGAAAAGTATAACCCCAGACTGCCGTTACCCCGACAAGGGCAACCGAGGCAATCATTGGTGATGATTTCCAATTCGCTGACATATTCCTCTCTACATTATGTGTGATGCCAAGCCATCAGTGTACCATACGTACTAGGCATGGCTTAAGTGCGGGATTGGCCCATTATTCCCATAAGAGTCACAGCTCGAATCTTTTGAAAGCAAGGTACTTAGGATAGTTGGTGGCGAATGTAAATAGACCCGAGAACCCAGGTATAAATAACATCTGAAACGGTGTCACCCTAGATACAATGAGACGGTACACGCCTAGCAAGGCAAATACGACTATGGCGGCTACTGTGGCTATGGGCGGTTCTCTTCCTGGTCGAGACGACCAGAAAGATTGGCTTTCTCGAAAGACTAGCTTTGCTGCGGGACGGGCAGAGGCTTTTTCTCCGTCTATATCAACTCTTATGATGAATGAACGAAGAAAAGCCTGGCTTGACTTATCCAGCGCTTTCAGAAGAATTAGCTAAACACGAGTTTACAGCCAGTAGTTCAGGCCGCTGGCTGCTTTTCGTTTGAAGTTTGGCGTTTTTTTACAAAAATGAAATATTTTTGTTTTGGGTTTTATGACTAGTACATTAACGGCTTGATAAGATGAAAGAAATCGTTTGATGCCATAACCTGAAGTAGGTAGCGAAAGCGGAAAAACAGGTGCAATTACGTATGTGTCATTAATACTGTTGATATTAGGGAGAAGAGATAGGGAAATAAAGTAAGGAGGCCCCCGCCGCCGGCAAAGCAGACAGGAGCCTCCAGCGCCCAGGGTACGAGCCCGAACGCATGTTTATTGTGCCATACCGGTCAAATAGGAGCGCATGAAAAAGATTATCTTGCGGGCGGATTTAAGGGGGGGGCTTACGACGAGGAGGCGCATATGTGAATGAATATTGATGGGTGTTCAAGCAAATACTAATTGAAGACACTTCAATAAAAAGGAGGAATCAATGAAGAAACTGTTATACACCCTGGTATTGATAGCGATGGTTTTAACCCTGGCGTTTCCAGTGAGTTCAGTTATGGGGGCAAAACCTTTGATACCACCTTCTCCGCTCCCAGTTCCCGGAGGAACACTGGACCCATTAAGCATCACCACGTATGTAACACCTCTGGTAATACCTCCGGAAATCCCCAAAACAAGTTCGAATGCGACTGTGGACTACTACGAAATTGCGGTAAGGCAGTTCCAGCAGCAGATTCTGCCGGCGGGGTTTCCGGCAACGACCGTCTGGAGCTATGGATCCATTACTGACAATGCTACCTTCAATTACCCTGCATTCACCATAGAGGCAACATATGGCAAGACCACACAGGTCAACTGGATCAATGACCTGGTTGATGCGAGTGGTAATTATCTGCCCCACCTTCTCCCCATAGACCAGACCCTTCACTGGGCCAATCCGCCCGGAGGCGAGATGGGTCGCGATATGATGGGAACCGACCCGTCACCCTATACCGGTCCGGTACCTATCATCACCCACGTGCACGGGGCACATACAACTGAAGACAGTGATGGTTTCCCCGAAGCGTGGTATCTGCCCGCAGCCAATAATATCCCGGCGGGCTATGCAACGGTAGGTACTTACTATGACCAGTTCAAGGCTGAAGCAGCACTGGACGGAAGAACCTGGCAAACCGGTTCTGCCCTCTTCGAATACCCCAACAATCAGCGGGCGACAACTCTCTGGTACCACGATCATTCACTGGGCATGACTCGTGCCAACGTATATGCCGGGCCGGCAGGTTTCTACCTCCTTCGAGGTGGTCCCGATGACCTGGATATGGGTTTCAACCGTCCCGGACTGACTCTCGGAGTCGGGGTAGACCCGTTAGAGCCAATAACAGAAATTCCCATTGGCATCCAGGACCGGTCTTTCAATGCTGATGGCTCGCTCTTCTACCCGGATAACCGAGCGTTCTTCGAGGGTCTGACACCTGCCCAGCTGCAGATACCGTTCATTCCAGATACGACGCTCCGTGGCCAGCCCAGTGACGTATCTCCCATCTGGAATCCAGAGTTCTTCGGTAACACCATGGTGGTCAACGGGAATACCTGGCCTTATCTACAGGTTGAACAGAGACAGTACCGTTTCCGCTTTCTCAATGGTTCACAGTCCCGCTTCCTCATGCTCGAACTGGACAACGGCGGCATCTTCTACCAGATTGGGACTGAGGGCGGCTTCCTGCCTTCGGTGGTACCGCTAACCCAGCTCTTGATCGCACCAGCAGAACGGGCTGATGTCATTATTGACTTCACTAATGTCCCTGAAGGTAACATCATTCTGCAAAACGTGGCTCCCGACTCTCCGTTTGGTGGAGGGCTGCCCGGCGTCGATTTCGCCGCTTCTAACCCTGCCACTACCGGTCAGGTGATGCAGTTCCAGGTTGTACCGATTAATGGCACCGATACCAGCACCCCGGTTGCCAACCTGACGCTCCCGGCCATGGCCACAGTCGGTACGCCTACCAATACGCAGTACATTTCTCTCAACGAGATGATGTCGATGTCGGTCTACTGGAGGAACGCTAAAGGCGGTGCCGTCATTGAAGCAAGGGGTGGCAGAGCTTTTGGTCCAACCATGGCTTTGCTGGGTACTTTCGACCCTGTGGCTGGAGTAACAACGCCTCTCCATTGGGATGATCCGATAACAGAAATGCCTGTGGCAGGTACAATTGAGATGTGGGAATTACGCAACTTCACGGCGGATGCCCATCCTATCCATATACATATGGTACAGTTCCAAGTAGTGGAAAGGGTGGATGCAAAAGGTGTTATCCGCCCACCCGAAGTCTGGGAGACAGGTTATAAGGACACGGTAATCGCCTACCCAGGTGAGATTACCCGGGTTAAGGCCGTCTTCGATATAGCCGGTCTCTTCGTATGGCATTGCCACATCCTGGAGCACGAAGATAACGAGATGATGCGCCCGTATCAGGTCATTCCATAGCTAACGGAGTTTACAACCTGAATCTTAACGAAGGGGGGCTGCAAACATTGCAGCCCCCCTTCTAAAACGAGTTGGACATGAACGAAGTTAACCTGAGTATTCTGGAGACATGATACCCAATTTGTAGTAGGCCTGATTGGTATGGTGTCCCTGCCGGATTCAGGACATCTCGACACTGCTCAGAAGACATATGGATGATATGCCGAATGTCATCCGCGAGACTGCTTACCGGCTTTCTGGAAAGATCGGCTTTGCTGCGGGACGGGCAGAAGGATTTCGCTGCCCTTGTTATAATTCTTTCTGCAAACAGCTATAGTTACGACACGGAGGAGGGCGCCACACATGAAGAAATCTAAGAGCAAAGACGAAGGGGAGGTGGGAAAAAAGTCTAGGTCGAGGGACAGACAGGTTGACCGGGAGTCGATGCGCGCTGACCTCAAGGAGGTGATAGAGAGGCATTCCCGGGGTCTCGACGAGCGACGCCCCGAGGCGGTGGCGCGGCGGCGGAAGACAAATCAGCACACGGTCCGTGAAAACATAAGAGACCTCTGCGACGGGCATTTTATGGAGTACGGCGCCCTGGCGGTCGCCGCCCAGCGCCAGCGTCGAACGATGGAGGATCTCATGACCAAAACCGCGGCGGATGGAGTGGTTGCCGGCATCGGTTCGGTCAACGGTGCGCTGTTTGGAGAAGACAAGGCACGCTGCATGATAATAGCCTACGATTATACGGTCCTGGCTGGCACCCAGGGATTTTTCGGTCACAAGAAGAAGGACCGTATGCTGAGATTGGCTCACGAGCAGCGTCTGCCCGTGGTCCTTTTTGCCGAAGGCGGCGGCGGGAGGCCGGGCGATGTGGATGCGGATGGCGTGGTGGTGGCGGGCCTGGACATAGCGACATTTGCCATGTTTGCAAGATTGAGCGGTAAAGTTCCGGTCGTAGGTATCGTATCAGGCCGATGCTTTGCCGGCAACGCTGTCCTGCTGGGATGCTGTGACGTGATTATTGCCGCCCAAAATGCCAACATCGGGATGGCCGGCCCGGTTATGATTGAAGGCGGGGGACTCGGTTCCTTCAAGCCGGAGGATATCGGGCCCATGAATGTACAAACGACTAATGGCGTTGTTGACATTGCCGTGGCTGATGATGCAGAAGCGGTCGCAGTCGCTAAGAAATACCTTTCCTATTTTCAGGGAGCGATTTCCCAGTGGGAGGCCGCCGACCAGCGCCTTCTTCGCAATATGATTCCGGAGCAGCGAAGATACGTCTATGACGTGCGGGCTATCATAAGAACGATAGCCGATACGGGCTCATTTCTTGAGTTAAGACCCAAATTCGGCCCGGAGATGGTTACGGGCCTTGTGCGCATCGAGGGCAAACCTTTCGGTCTTATAGCCAATAACTGCAAACACCAGGCCGGGGCCATTGAAGCGGAAGGCGCTGACAAAGCAGCGCGCCTCATGCAGCTTTGTAATGCGCATGGTCTGCCGATGGTGTCGCTGGTGGATACTCCGGGGTTCATGGTGGGGCCGGATATTGAACGCCGCGCTCAGGTCCGCCACATTTGCCGCATGTTTGTGGTCGGCTCGCATTTGTCGGTACCTTTCTTTACGGTATTTCTGCGTCGGGGATACGGACTGGGAGCGCAGGCTATGGCCAAGGGAGGCTTCCACGAGCCATTCTTTGCGGTGGCCTGGCCGACCGGAGAATTCGGTGGGATGGGACTGGAGGGCGCAGTCAGGGCCGGTTTCAGGAAAGAGCTTGAGGCAGTGAAAGACCCGCAGGAACGGGAAGCGCTCTACGAGAAACTGGTTGCCATGGCGTATGAGAGAGGAAAAGCCCTGAACATGGCCTCTTACCTGGAAATAGATGCAGTGATTGACCCGGCGGATACACGCAGATGGATTGTGGAGGGCTTGAAAGCCGTCCCCGCCGAACGTCCGGAGAAAACAGGCCACGATTTTGTGGATACCTGGTGAGAAGATTGCGGGGACACAATAACGTGGAACTCCTGTCGTTCAGGGCATGCGTTTAGTGTGGCACGGTCACAATACGCTGTGTTTGGATTCTTAATGCGGGATTTCAAGCCAAATTGCTGGTTTGTCTCCAACAGTCCAACCGTCATGTCCCGGGGAAATCAAGCCCATATCTCCGGGGTTAAATTCCACTTCTTTCCCGTCATTCATCCTTACATGAAGTCTGCCTGAAATGAGATAAAGAAGATGGTTTACCTGGCAGCTTTCAGTCTTCGCAACAGGTTTCACGTCTACTGACCATCGCCATCCAGGCTGTGCGGTATCCCGCTGAAAATTAAGGCCTCCAATTGTAATGACCTCGACCTTCACCCTCCCAATGTTCTTCGTTTGCTCCGGCTGATTTAGACTCTTTTTCTCAATAGTTGCCATGTTTTTCCTCCTTTACACTGACTGTTGACTCAATCTTGTAGCTATTAATTAAGCTCCCTTGATTCAGCTCCGTACTCGCTCTAGAGTGAGAATTTCCTGGTCATCCTTCGATTGATATTTGAATTTCAATCCGATAGCTGCGGCTGCAGGCTCATACATAGAGAATATGGACTCGAATTCCTTCTTGGTCACGCCGAACCCTCTAAGCAACTCCCGAGGCGTGGTGCCGAACTTCTCCAGGACGGTGCGGCTTGGTAGCGATGTTAGCTTTGCCTCAGCCTTGTCCGCGGTTGACTGACTCGAGAGTAAAGCAACTCCCAACGGCAACACCTCCAGTGCCAACAGGTGGTCCATTACCTTACCAGCTTCTTCGCCTTCCAGTTCGCCCAGAGAGCCTTCGAATTGTTCACCAATGTAGGAAACCCAATCTTTGATGGGCATATCCTGCTGTTTGAGGAAGCCCATCGTCCCTGCGATGAAGGCTGAGAGAGCCATTTGAGCTCCGTCCAATAACATTTCCTTCGGTACATCTTTTTTCCGCCCCATTTTTATCCTCCTTGAGCTTTATTCTAATCATAGGCTACCGAACATCAAGAAGTCATAAAATCCAGATGAAAAAAGTTACAAAACCATGACATTTAAGGGAATATAGTTCTATCCCGTGGGATAACATGCACTTTTTACAAAGAAACGGAAGACTCCCACAGGACTGGAGCTTCTTTCAGCAAGAAAGACCTGCTCCATAGCCCAATTCAAAGGGCCTACCCCTCTTCAAGATTCAGTCACCGGTCTCTGACCCATTTGGACTTTGAGGACATGTTGAGGCTTTGTCGGAGGATTGAACAATTCTTGAAAAGGGATTTGACTTTCGTCACAAGCACAACCAAACGCCAGTTTGTGCAGTGCGCCACAGTCGGGAATCAACTGCCCCGACACAACGTCCAATTAATAGCAGGCTTAATTGGTGCGGTGCCTCGGGAATCTGCTTACTGGGATTTGTTCAGGAGGTTACGGGAGGTCAGGACCTCATTCTGAAGTTGGCAGCGCGGTTTTGCCGGTCTCTAGAGGATAATATCTCTACTTACTTCCATGATCTATCCAACCACATCCCCTCAACTTCTCCGCTTTCCGAATCAACCGCGAAAGACCCTATCTTTCTAATAGTGCCACCGGCAAAGCCACCAGAATATCCGTAGTCAAAGCTTACTCTCCATTTTCCTTCAGTCTTTAATGCGTACGTAAGCTGCAACTCGGAATAATCCGTAACACCCAGGTTGAATAGGACTTTCTCAGCTAATCTTTTTAGTTCTTGTGCTTGCACGCTCATAGTCTTAACCCCCGGCGACAGTTCACTGTCTATCTTACCACAAAATCCCCTTTTTCGTATATATATGTACTGCCCGTTGAACGGACGGCATCCGCTTGCGGTGTTCAATGCCAGAATGGCGATAGCTTGAGGCGAGTCCCGTAAAATGCTATTGTATTAGCTGGTTTCACATCGGGGAAGTGTCGGAATTGGCAGACGAGCATGACTTAGGATCATGTGCTTTAAAAGGCGTGGGGGTTCGAGTCCCCCCTTCCCCACCACCGGAACCTAGACTATAACCTCTGACATTTCTCGCAGTAATAGATGCTGCCGCCCATATAGGCTTCCTTTTTGATTCCAGTCCCACAAATGGGGCAAGGTTTGTTCACCGTGTTTTTGCACAGGATGGTCTTATAGGCGCCGGGACAGCCGAATAAATCCAATTCAGTATCTCTGCCTCCCTGGGCTGCCATTGTGGAGATAGTAGTTCCTACAGAATTGAATAGGGTTTCCCTTTCTGTCCTGGCAAGCGTGTTTACCTTTTTCTTCGGATGCATCTTTGCATTGAATAAGATATCCTGCAAAATACCATTGCCAAGCCCGGGGATTCTTTGCTCGGTAGCCAACAAAGCTTTCAGACTTAATTTCTGAACCTCTTGCGCGGAGATCACGCGGTCAAAATAGACCTCATCGAACGCCGGAGAGAACGGAGAAGGCTTTTCCTTTGCTACTCTGTAATAGAGGTTATCCAGTTCACCTTCAAGGAAGGCCCCTATTCCACCATACATTTGGATTGAGACGCTGATGGCAGAATGGTCGTCGAATTCGACTAGAAGCTGGTGCTTAGCAGGGCACGGCCCATTTTTGCGGTGAAATCTTATTGCTGCGCCTTCCCCTAACAAGATATTGGCATTCTCAGCCTTGATTTCCACCATGCCTCCATAAGCATTGGCCTTCCCGATATTCCTGCCTACAAGAAGGTCAGAGTATTTCTGTGGTTCTCCGTAGTACCATGCTAACTTATGGGGTGTCTGTGCTGCTATCACACCGGCAACCCGCTTTCCATGTATGGTATCGTTAAGCTGCCTCGCAATATTTAGAGCTTCCGGTAGTTCAATCATAAAAACACCCCCGGTCCTAATATCAATTCCACGACTTTTCAGCTCATATTAAATCACCCATCTGCCTTTACCTCAACCGTCCAGGGATGACGAGATGCGCTGTCGGTATCAGCCCTACCTTCTCGAACATGAGTTCGGGAACTGTCCACTCTCCTCACCCGCCTGGTTTTTACATAACTTCTCATGCCTGATAGAATGACTTGTAATATGCGGCAGACAAGTCACAAATAGGATAGAGTAAGGAGTCGCGAGATGAAAGTCATAGGAATAGTCGGCAGTCCCAGGAAAAATGGCAACACAGAACTGTTAACAAAGCATACGCTTAAGGCAATTTCTGAAGAAGGATTGGATACCGAGCTTATTCGGTTAGCCGGCCTGGAACTAAGACCGTGCACCGCCTGTATGGCGTGCAAAAAAGAAGAGATTTGCTCTATCAAGGATGACCTGTTTCCAATATACCTCAAAATGAAAGAGGCCCAGGGTATAATTCTGGCTTCGCCGGTATACTATGGCTCGGCTACGGCGCTGATTAAGGGGCTTATGGAGCGTGTCGGCTACATTGCACGCTGGAATGGCGAACCCTTCCACGGTAAGGTCGGTGGGCCCCTGGTAGTGGCAAGGCGTTCCGGCCAAAACTTCACAATTGCTCAACTTACCCTGTGGTTTCAGATTCTGGGGTTCTTTGTTCCCGGTTCTACGTACTGGAATATGGCTATCGGCAGGGGAAAAGGCGAAGTGGAACAGGATGAAGAGGGACTCGAAACAGCCTGGAACTTCGGCAAGAATATGGCCTTCCTAATCAAGAAGTTGAGTACTTGACATAATCACGCTCCTAGTCAACTTGTGTGGATAACATGTCACCTTGCTTTCTCGTTAGACCTTCCAACAAACCCGCTGCGGGTGTAGTCAGAGTAATGGGCGCTGAGAAGCTCAAGACTGAAAAGGGAAGGGTTGCTGACCGGCAAAACTGTTTCCAGTTCGCCAGCCATTTTCTCTATGTCTAGGGGCAACTCTCCTGAGACGGAAAGATAGTCTAAGGCGAGACCCATAAAATGCATTGCACTATAGTTAGCCACACCGTCTGGCATAAGATTCCTCCTTCTCAATGGGAGAGGATTGAGGTGAGGGTAAAGTCCCTCTCTCTCTAACTCCCTCCCGCCAGGGGAGGGAAAATCATAGAGACTTTTGCGATTGATTAGAGGTGCTTACCTAGCAGGGAAGCGCCGGAATTGGCAGACGACTATGACTCAGGATCATGTGCTTTGAAAGGCGTGGGGTTCGAGTCTCCCCTTTCCTACTTCAAGAGTTGTATCACGGCTAGTTCTACGCACATCTATGCCCTTGCATGATAAGGCAGGGTGAAGAAGAACGTCGAACCTTTGCCCTTTCTGGATTCCACCCAGATTTCCCCACCATGAGCCTCCACCAGTCTCCGGCAAACCATCAGGCCCAGCCCAGCCCCCCTGGCTCGGTCGGGTCTGCTATTCTCCAGACGCTGGAATGGGCCAAAGATTCTGGCCTGTTCAGCGGCGGACAGACCTTTGCCCTTATCATTGACTCCTATGACCAGACGCTCTGGCTCTGCTTTAGCTAAGACTTTTATCTGGCTGCCCGGCGGAGAATATTTGGCTGCATTGTCCACCAGGTTATACAGGATTCGTCCGACCCTTAGTGGGTCGGCGTTTATTAACGGAAGCCCATCGGGGATGGAGGTAACGAACCGGTGTGCAGTAGTCTGCCGTTTTATCTTGGATAATGTCTCTCTAACCAGAGTTTTAACGTCAATCGGTTCCAGATAGAGGGTCAGTTGCCGAGCCTGAACTCGTGATAGCTCCAGCAGGTTTTCTACCAGATAGGAGAGAGACTCACTCTCTAAAAGGGCGTCTTTGAGGAGTTGCCGTACTTCGCTCGATGATAACCGGTTCCACTCGGTGAGCACAGTACTCATACAGCCGCTGATGACAGTTAATGGTGTCCGCAATTCGTGGGATACGAGCCCGATAAACTCATCCTTAAGCTGATCAAGTTTTCTCCGTTCAGTGACATCTACGAAAGAAGCCATCATGCATATAGGACTGCCATCGACATCGGTAACCAGGTTGGCCGATACCTGCACATCGAATTTCGAGCCATCTTTTCGCATTGCCGTGGCTTCGCCCTGCCACGCCCCTTTCTCCAGGATTTCCTTCAGTGCAGCATTAGCCTCACTCCTTTCGGCAAAGAAAGAGGAGGTATGTTTACCGAGTATCTCCTCTTGCTTCTCGTAGTCCCACATGCTGAGGCAAGCCAGATTCACATCAGTCAGATTGCCGTCCAGATCCGCGATGGCAATGCCAGTGATAGCTGAGGTTACAGCATAGTCTTTGACCCTGAGTTCATTTTCTATCCTTTTCTGCTCGGTAATATCCTGAACAGTCCCGAATCCGCCCTGGAGCAATCCCTGCGAGTCGAACTCCAACTCGGCTCTCTCATGGACCCACCTTATCCCATTACCAACAACAATGCGGTGTTCAATGTCATATGGCTCGCCGCGAAGAGCCGCCTGCCATTTCTGGTCAACGTATTCCCTATCCTCCGGGTGAACGCTTGAGAGGAAAGTCTCATAAGTCATGGGCGTTCCTCTGGGAATGTCAAAGATCCGATGAGCCTCATCGGACCACAGAAGCTGGTTGCGCCGGACATCCAGGCGCCAGCTACCTGTATGAGCTACGGCCTGAGCACGGTTAAGGTCACGTTCACTTTCCCGCAACGCCTGTTCCACCTGCTTGCGATTCGTGATATCACGAAAAACCTCCAGCTTGGAAACGCTGCCATCCACATTCTTCAAAGGGACGTCCATAAGGTCATATGTTCTGCCTGTCTTCTCCGAATACCATTCCCAGGAGACGACTTTGCCCTCAGAAAAGACAGCCTCATTTTTACACCACGGGCATGCTTCTTCTCTGTTGTGCAAATATTGATAGCATTTGCGTCCCTCAACTGCACCGAATTGAGATTCAAGTGCGGGATTCACTAATTCAATGTCGTATTGTTGATTTACGATGTAGATGCCGTCCACCATTGAATTCAGGATGTTGACTATCTGGTCTCTCTGTTTGGTGATTGTCTTCTGACTCTGGAGCAGAGCTTCTTTAGCCTGCTTGTAGATTGCGCTTTCGATGATGTCCCACTTCCCCTCCTGTTTGACCAGCGCAAATTGATGGTTCCTTATCACATCGATTACGGCGCTGGCATCACATTTGTCCAGGCAATATGTGCACATCGCCAACATTTTGTGCTTCGCGATTACGTTGTTCACCTTGGCTTCATATTCGGTGAAGGCATGCCAGTGACTTCTCTCCAGCCAGAACGTGTTGCCCGTCAGCCGCAGCCCGGAGTAACCCCTTGCCAGGGCCTGTTCTAGCCTGCTGATCCAGCCCTTGAGCACACGGTCGTCATCGAAAGTGCCTCCCAGCAGATACCATTCGGTGTGTGGGATTACTTCTATCTGCCCTTGACGAAGGTATCCGTCAAAACCATTCATTGCCTTTCTCATGGCTTCCTCAGCCTCGGCTACCACAAGAGGTTCGGATGTAATCCACATACAGAATTCATTATCCTCGAGTCCGGCTTTGAAATAAGGTACAAGCATGTCAATCAGGTCCTGCTTGGTCTTATAAAACTGGCAGAAGTGGGTACCCCAGGGTACGCCGCCGATCACATCAATGCCGCTATTTCTAACTTCATCTCCCATCGGTATCCTCCTCGCGTCGGTTTGGCCCTCGAGCTGAGTGGTCATATTCTAAGTCGCGCTCGTCGGCCAGTCAACAAAATGTAGGAGAGGTGCTTTGACATCGCTTTCGTTTGCGTGTATGATTGCGATGGCGAATCGATAGGTACAGGGTAATACCGTGAAGCAGTTCCGTGTATTGGTGGTTGATGACGAGTCTCGCATTGTCAATTTCCTCAGTTCCAAGCTCAGAGCTTCAGGCTATGAAGTTCTTACTGCCAGCAATGGCGTGGAAGCTTTAGAGCAGGTACAGGCGGAAGAACCAGACCTGGTGGTGCTTGATGTCCTGATGCCCAAAAAAGACGGGTTCGAGACATTGAAGGAGCTCCGCACCTTTTCTCCGGTGCCGACTATCATCCTCAGCGCTAAAGGGACCAATGCAGATAAGGTGAAGGGTCTCAGCCTCGGAGCCGACGACTACCTGGCTAAGCCTTTTAGCCCTGACGAGCTGGTTGCACGAATTGAGGCGGTGAGGCGCCGCCTGGCACCGTCTGAAAAGCGGAAGACTCATGAGCGTCTCTCTCTGGGCAAGGTGACCATTGATTTCAGAAGGCGACTTGTCCTCATGAAGGGACAAGAGGTCAGGCTGACACGCATCGAGTGGCTTCTACTCAGCGAACTCGCTCAGAATGCCGGAAAGCTCATGCTTTACAGTGAACTTCTCACACGAATCTGGGGTCCTGAATATCGGGACGATGTGCAGATATTGCGAACGTGGATTAGCCGGCTACGAGAGAAGATAGAAAGTGAACCTGACAGCCCCAGGCTCATTCGTACGGTACCCAAGACAGGCTACATAATGGACCTGCAGTCCACCTGAGAGTTCTTTCAGCCAAACCCCGTACTCTGCCAAAATGTCATAGTTTTGTAACTTTTTCCACCTCCATTTTATGACTTTTACACTACCTGATTAGTAGAATATCCCTGATGCAAACTCGCAGGTTCGGGCAGCAGGCTAAACAGGTGTTTCAGCATGAGCGCGTGTAAGAGTGCTGCCGCCCGTATCGGACACTCCAAGTGCTTCAGTGTTATTGGGGGAAAGAGAGGATCCAGAAGAAAAGGAGGATGAGTGATGGGAAAGACAGTTGCGTTAATTATGGCTGGTGGACAGGGCAAGCGGATGGACGTTTTGTGTCACGTAAGGCCGAAGCCGGCGTTGCCTTTCGCCGGGAAATTCAATGTCATCGACTTCACACTCAGCAATTGTATCTACTCTGACATCAATGACGTTGCCGCATTGACCGACTATCATCGCTCGTACATGGCGAGGTATCTGGGGGAATGGGCCCTCTCAAATGATATGAGAACACTCGAGATTTTGGAGCCGAAAACAGGCTCATATAAAGGAACTGCCGACGCCGTATTCCAGAACCTCCCGCATTTGAACAAATTGAATGCACAAAACGTGCTGATACTGGCTGGAGACCACGTTTATAAGATGGACTATCGGGAGATGATTGCCTTCCATGAGCGGACGAAAGCCGACGCAACCGTGGGGATCGTGAGGGTCCCGATTGAAGAGGCTCACCGGTTCGGCACAGTCTCCCTGGGTGATGGCGGCGAGATACTGGAATTTGTGGAAAAAGCCAGGAATCCCAGGAGTAACGTGGCTTCAATGGGCATTTACATTTTTGATGCAGATATCCTGGCGCAGCGCCTGGCGGAGGATGCTGTCCGGCCAAACTCGCTACATGACTTCGGCTATGCCATTCTCCCGGGCATGGTAGGCAGAGATAAGGTCAACGCTTATGAATTCACCGATTACTGGCGCGATATCGGCACACCACAGGCCTATTACGCCGCCAATATGGAACTCATCTGTACGCAGCCGCGTTTCAGCCTCGACGGAACACAGCCGGCTCTCACTCAGCGCCTGGGCCTGCCCGCGCCCTACATATCCGACCGGGCCGTGGTAGTAAATAGCCTGGTCAGTCCCGGTTGCGTAATCAGGGGATATGTGAAGAATTCCATCCTGTCGCCGGGAGTTCTGGTTGATGAGCGAGCTGAGGTATGGAATTCGGTGGTGATGGCAAATGTGCGTATCGGATACCACAGCGTGGTGGACACATGCATCGTGGACGAAAAAGTGAACATAGACGAACTATGTTACATCGGCTTTGGGAATCCGCTCCTGGCAAGAGATGATGACATTACCGTGGTGGGAAGAGGAGTCAATGTGCCATCTCATACTGTCATAAGGCGTAATTGCATAGTACCGCCTTATGCGAAGGCGTCGAACTTCAGGGAGAATCCGGTTGCCTCAGGTTCTATTTTTGCGCAGCGTGACGTTATCCGCGAACCAAATACTAAAGAAAGAGTGGAGAGAAATGAGCGTGAGAGCGTACATGTTGCTTGATGTTGTAGATAGAAGCTGCGAATACGCAGTTCAGATGCTGCGGGGCAGGGCAGAGGTCATTCTTGCCGACAGGCTGGAAGGGTATCCCAATATCATTGTGATGGTTGAAGCTGCAGACAGGCAAGGCCTAGCTGAAGCGATAGTACCGGTTCTTGGATGCATTGATGGTATTACCGAAAACCTGCATCTGCTGGTCACTCGAGATAATGAGGTTTCACCTGACCTGCTTACTTCAGGCGAATCCATGCCACGCAGAAAGAGTGTGAGAAAAGGGTGATACCGGGACAAAGATGATGAATTCAGAAAGGAGATAAGACATATGCTTGAGGGAAAACGGATTGCCATCCTGGCTGAGGAGGATTTTGAAGACTCCGAGCTCATGGAACCAATGCGGGCGATGAAAGACGCAGGTGCCAGTGTGCTAATCGTGGGCAGTGGCTCGAAGAAAAGTTACAAGGGGAAGAGAGGCTCGGCTGAAGTGATAGTAGATACAACCGCTGATAAGGTTGAAGCCAGTCAAATTGATGCTATAATTGTTCCCGGCGGCTATGCTCCGGACAAGATGCGCCTGTACCAGCCGATGATTGATCTAGTACGGAAGGCACACGCTGAGGGCAAGATAATAGCTGCGGTTTGCCATGGCCCTCAGCTTCTGATCTCAGCCGATATAGTCAAGGGGCGCCGTGTAACTTCATGGCCTTCGGTAGCGGTGGACTTGAAGAATGCCGGCGCTATCTGGGTTGATGAGCCGGTGGTCAGGGATGGCAATATTATCACCTCACGCAAACCTGCTGACCTGCCGAAATTCAATAAGGCAATAATCGAGGCTTTACTGTGAATCAGAATGTATCAGAAGGAGGGAATGACATGTTGGGGACAAAACTAAGAATCTGAGTACTACCAGGCCGATCGCGTAAGGAGATAAGAAAGAGGCAAAAATGTACAAAAAAATCTTGGTGCCATTGGATGGCTCGGAACTGGCGGAGTGTGTACTTCCTCACGTGGAGTCTATTGCCAGGGGATGTGGGGTGGAAGAAGTTATCTTTCTCCGCGTAGTCGAGCGTTTTCACCAGGTCTGCGACTATGAAGGTTGTCTCAGCCAGGAAATCATAAGTAGCATTGACACAGATAACAAAGCGGCTGCAGACAGCTACCTGAGTCAGCTGATCAAACGGGCTCGATATGACGGAGTATCCATCAAGCCAGAAGTGATAACCGGCACACCAGCGGAAAGCATCGCCGACTATGCTACCAAAAACTCAGTAGATCTCATTACCATCGCCACACACGGGCGCTCTGGCATAGGTCGCTGGGTCTGGGGCAACGTGGCAGATCGAATCCTGCGTTCTGCATGCGTACCTGTCTTGATGATAAGAGCACCCGGTTGCGTGCCCGAGATAGAGTCGAATAAGCGAACATAAAATCAGTTGAAACGAACGGAGGTGAAAGATGTACAAGAAAATTCTAGTTCCATTAGATGGCTCCAAGTTGGCCGAGTCTGCACTTCCCCATGTGGAAGAGTTAGCTAAAGGCTGCGACACAGAAGAGGTTATCTTGATCAGTGTCACCGAGCGCATTCAAGGCTACAGAGTACTTGAGGGCTCAGGCCAGCCAATCCCCACCCCAACGGGTGGCTGGTTGTCGCCCAGCCAGCCACTTGGTGAACGACTTGTGCCGGAAGCGTTCGGCAAAAAAGAGAAACAGGCACAGAGATATCTTGACAGAATAGCCAAGAAACTGGAGGCCAGGGGGATCAACGTAAGTACCGAAGTGCTTCTGTGGAAGCCTGCTGAGGCAATAGTCGGCTACGCGAAACAGTGTGGATGCGACCTGATTGTCATGGCAAGCCATGGACGCTCCGGTCCAAGCCGGTGGGCTTATGGCAGTGTTGCTGACAAAGTTCTGAGATCCAGTTGCATCCCCGTGCTAATGATCAGAGCACCCGGGTGCGTGCCGGGCATCTAGCAAAATACCAGAAGACCGGTATATATACAGATATCTACGAAGAAAATGGAGTGAAATCAAATAATCTGGAGAACTGCTTCAGACTTTGGCAATCAGGCAAAGACATCAAGGTGTCATAGCGAAACGTCCATTATGCATGATATGCCTGTCATACATAGAGACATTGTTGCTGAGAAGCGAAGCAGGAAGGCAATTTTGGAACACAGGAAAGGAGGCGTACCGTGGCTTATTTGCCCGATATCTACAAAGGATTCAAGCATCAATTTCCTGAGATTGCGGAATCCTACGATGAACTGGCTGTCAAATGTCATGGCTGGGGGCCACTGGATGAAAAGACCAGGCGGCTGATAAAGCTCGGCGTTGCCATTGGCTTGAGTTCAGAAGGTGGTGTAAGGTCACATGCGCGGCGGGCGCTTGATGAAGGTATGACTGCGGAGGAGCTTCGCCATGCTGTGCTCCTCGCACTTACTACGGCAGGGTTCCCCACAATGATTGCTGCCATGAAGTGGGTGGATGAGGTCATCGCAAAACACAGGAAGAGTTAGCTGGGAGACGATTGATGCCTGTTGACCTTAACTTCATGGTGGGAGGGGAAGCCGGACAAGGGGTGCAGTCAGTGGGATTTCTGCTGGCTAAGGTTTTTGCCCGCGGCGGTTACCACGTTTTCGCTGACCAGGATTATGAGTCAAGAATAAGAGGCGGCCATAACTTCTTCCGCGTTAGAGTCAGTGACAGCAAGGTAGGTGCCATTGCTGAAGACGTGGATATACTGATTGCACTTAACAATGACAGTATCGAGTTGCACCAGGCGAAGATGGCCACTCGAGGTATTATCATTTTCGATGGCGAAAAGATAAAAGCGTTCGGTGGCAACGACGGTGGCCTTTTGAGCATACCTCTGGAGAGGCTGGCCGAGGCAAAGGCCGGAGGCAAGCTCGTGACTAACACTGTTGCGCTCGGCGCTGCCCTGGCAGTAGTAGATTGCGATTTGAACACACTGAATGCGGTTCTGGTGGACCGATTCGGGAAAGGTGAAGTTGCCGATAGGAATATTGCAGCGGCAAAGGCGGGATACGACTATGTCCAGCCTGAGAACAAGGGCAAGTTTGGTAAGATCAAGCCACTCCCCAGGGCTAAGAGAATGCTGCTCACCGGCAATGAGGCAATATCTTTGGGGGCGATTGCCGCCGGATGCAAATTTATGGCTGCTTATCCTATGACTCCTGCCAGTTCTATCATGGAATATATGGCAGCCAAATCAGAAGACTTTGGTCTGGTAATGGTCCACACTGAAGATGAGATAGCTGCCATCAACATGGCTATTGGGGCCGCCTACGCCGGCGTCAGAGCCATGACTGCTACCTCCGGGAGCGGCCTGTGTCTCATGGTGGAAGGCATAGGGCTGGCAGGCATTACTGAGACGCCGATAGTGATAATTGATGGGCAGCGACCGGGGCCGGCTGTGGGCCTGCCCACGCGAACGGAACAGGGTGACCTTCAGTTTGTGCTTCATGCCCACCACGGTGACTTCCCCAGGGCTGTCCTGGCACCCGCCACCATTGGAGATGCCTTCTGGGCAGTGGTCAAAGCTTTCAACTGGGCGGAGAGATATCAATTGCCGGTCATAATTTTGACCGACCAGCATCTGGCAAGCTCCTATGCCACCGTTGACGGCTTAGATCTATCGCAGGTAACAATTGACCGAGGCACGTTGTTTTCACGGAAAGGGAATGACCCTTTCGATTACATGAGACACAGAGTCACGAAGTCCGGTATTTCTCCCCGAGCTTTCCCGGGTCTGGGGAAGGCACTGGTCGTGACTGACTGCGATGAGCACGATGAAGAGGGGCACCTCACGGAGGATGCTGAACAAAGGACGGCACAGGTGCAGAAGAGACTGCGGAAAAGTCTTCCACTTGAGAAAGAGATCGATACACCGCAGAAGTATGGTTCCCGGGGAGCAGACACAACCCTTATTGGTTGGGGTAGCACTTATGGAGCTATTCATGAAGCAGTGGATATACTGCGCAAGGAAGGCGCCAGCATCAATATGCTTCACCTCAGTGAATTGTGGCCTTTCCCGACGAAGGCGGTAGCTGATGCTCTGGGTAAGGCTTCAAATAGCTATTGCATCGAAAATAATGCTACGGGACAGCTTGCTCACCTCATAAAAGCAGAAACTGGATATGACGTAAGCGGGCGAATTCTGAAATTCGACGGGAGACCATTCACTCCTGCTTATATTGCTGAAGCGGTGAGAAAGGAAGGACGTTAGACATGGTTACCAGGTCTGATTATGCCGGACTGAAGCCGGCGTGGTGCCCGGGCTGCGGCAACTTCGGCATATTGAATGCATTGAATAGAGCACTGATTGACATGAAGATTGAACCCCATCAGGTCTTATTGGTTTCCGGTATCGGGCAGGCCGGCAAGTTACCTCACTACACTAGAGGCAATGTGTTCAATTCGTTGCATGGCAGACCGATCCCGCCAGCTATAGGCGCCAAGATTGCCAATTCTGAGTTGATTGTCATCGCCGTTAGCGGAGACGGGGATGCCTACGGCGAGGGAGGCAACCATTTCCTCCATGCTTGCCGTCGTAATCATGATATCACCTATCTGGTGCATAATAATCAGGTCTACGGGCTGACCAAGGGGCAGGCATCTCCCACCAGTGATGTCGGTTTTATCACCAAGACGACGCCCTACGGGGCGGCCACCCCGGTAAATCCTATCGCCTTGGCGATAGTGAACGGTGCCAGTTTTGTCGCTAGGGGCTTCGCCGGGGATATAGACCACCTTTCCAATCTCATTAAGAAGGGTATTGCTCATCGGGGATTCGCTCTCATTGATATTCTGCAACCCTGCGTCTCATTCAACCACAAGAATACCTTCCAGTGGTATAAAGAACGGGTATATAAGTTGGAAACCGAAAGGTATGACCCCGGCGACAAGAAGGCAGCGCTAGAAAAGGCGCTTGAATGGGGAGACAAGATTCCTATCGGGATCATCTACGAAGAAAATCTGCCAGTTTATGAGGACCAGCTACCGGCGTTAAGTAAAGGTCCGCTGGTGCGCCAGGGAATTGACCCCGCTAAGGTTGAGACGCTATTCGCTGAATTTGTGTGACTTGACAGATGAAGAGATGACTAAAGCAGAAGGTTTGTCGGCAAGGAAGGGGTCAGATAAGATGACAGAGCAGCTTTGCCCAGCATGCGGTTGTCACATAGCGGTTGATGTCTATGAAAAGGACGGCGCTATTTACTATTGCCAGCCCTGTGCTGCCGGTGGCCAATATGAGTGTGGCTGCTGTGAGGTGGTGGAAGGCGAAAAAGAGCAGGAGAGTGAGTGATGTGAAGATAGGGCAGTTCATTAAGTCAAAAGGTGAAAGCCTTTCCTTTGAGTTCTTCCCGCCCAGGGATAAGGCAGCGGAGGACCAACTCCTGGAGAATATGGCTGCATTTGAGGCCCTCAATCCTGCCTTTGTCTCAGTAACATATGGCGCTGGTGGTGGCACCTTGAAGAACAGGAGACAAGTCGTACTGCGTATTTTGCGAGATACTTCTCTGGTTCCTATGCCGCATCTGACATGTGTCGACCAGAATAGAGACGAGCTTAAAGCTATTCTAGCGTACTATATGAAGCTCAGCATTGAAAATGTGCTTGCTCTCAGAGGAGACCCGCCTGGAGGAGCGGAAAAGTTCACTCCACCAAAGGATGGCTTCTGTTATGCTAGGGACCTCGTGGAACTCGCTGCCTCCTTATCGGGCTTCTCTATCGGAGTAGCCGTTTACCCGGAAGGTCACTGTGAATCGCCAAACCTCGAAATGGATATGTACTACACGAAGCAAAAGATTGATGCTGGCGCTGACTTTGCCATCACTCAGATGTTCTTCGATAATAGCTACTTTTACGGTCTTCTGGAAAGAGTGGTTGAGGCCGATATTCAAATCCCGATTATAGCAGGCATTATGACGATTACCAGTATCGAAAGGATCAAAACGTTTAGCAGGAAATGCGGTGCCACCCTCCCGGACAAGGTTATTCGCCAATTTGAAAAGGCGGGTCCTACGGCTCAGGAGGCAAAGAAAGTTGGCATAGAGATAGCTACCGAGCAATGTGCTGACCTTTTGGAGCACGGTATACGTTACTTCCATTTCTACACCCTTAATCAGAGCGACGCGGTACTGGAAGTGGTCAACAATCTCGGTTTGCAGAATCTAGGAGTCGAAAAAGTCGGAGGATTCGTAGAATCAATTTGATTTGCAGTTATCCTAAATATCATGGACAGGGACAGTAAACTAGACAATGCACAGCGTTACCCTGGTAAACGAATGAGAATGACTTTTAGGAGGTCGTAATATGCCAACAGCAAAAGCGTTTTTTACGAATATGTCAGTGCCTATGCCCTTGGGAAGGAAACTGAAACTGGTGTTTCGCAATAATTTCATCAAGATACGGCGCAGGCAGAACTGTTGTGGTCACCCGGGAGAGCCAGGATGCTGTGAGGGATCTTCAGCCGCGCACCACTCCCACGGGTCATGAAGTCGAGTTCTTCAGGTTACTTAATACCTCAGGTATTAGCTCGGTAATAGAGGGGTGGATATGCATACTTGTTCGTGTCTGGTCAATGCCGCCACCAGACGCCATGGCATTTATCGCTTCCTGAATCAGAATAGGCGCATAGGGGCCGATGATGTGAAATCCCAGCAGCTTGCCGTTAACAGCATCCACAACCGCTTTGGCGAAGCCAATTTCCTCCATCATGGCTTCACCTTGAGCCACGTCTGAGTACTTGGCCTTGCCGATTAGAACCTTGTGAGATTTCCTGGCAGTTTCCTCAGTCATTCCTACGGATGCAATCTGGGGGTGGGTGTAGACAGCATGGGGAGCAGCGCCGTAGTCCATCTTTTTCTTGTTGCCGTGGATGGCATTATCGGCAGCAAGCGACGCTTCTACGTTAGCCACATGCGTGAACATCTGCTGGCCGTTGATATCCCCCACGGCATATATGTTCTTCTTGGTGGTTTCAAGGTATTCATTAACCTGGATGAAGCCCCTTTTATCAACCTCAACACCAGTATTTTCTACCTTTAACAGGTCGGCATTAGACTTTCTGCCGACGGCCACCAGGATTTTCTGTGCCGTGAATTCCTTATGCCCACCACCCTGTGAATCCTTTACAACAACGGTTACATCGTGCCCATTGCTCTTCACCTCCTCAGCTTGGACTCCAGTGTAAACATCCATACGCCGACCTAGTTCATTCTTCAAAACCTGCGATATTTCCGGTTCTTCAGCAAGGACGAGCCGGTCTGCCATCTCCAGAATGCTCACCCTGGTTCCCGTGGCGGCAAAAAAGTGGCCATATTCCACTGCAATATAGCCACCACCGATGACGATAAGACTATCCGGGCGCTCCTTCAGTTGCAGCACTGTCTCGTTGGTAAGATAGCCCAGGCCTTCCAGACCTTTTATTGGTGGTATAAAGGGGCGTGAGCCAGAGGCGATGAAGATCTTATTCCCCTTTATTCTTTCGCCGTTGACCTCGATGATGTAGCCATCAACAAAGTGTCCTTCGCCTTCATAGAAGTCTAGATTTTCTATGTGGGAGAGTGCCTGCCTCATGTGTTCTTGATTCTCACGTATGGATTGCCTCATACGCTCCATAATGAAACCGAAATCAACATCTCTTATCTCGGCTTCAATGCCCAGCTTTTTGGCTTCCTCTATATCGGCTATTCTGTCAGCAGCGAATATGAGCATCTTGGAGGGTATACAGCCTAGATTGGCACAGGTACCTCCAAGTGGGCCTTTATCCACAAGTGCCACGCTTAGGCCATGGGCTAGGGCTTCGTCGACAACATTAATTCCGCACCCTGAACCGATGACGATGACATCATATTTCTTCATACTCTTATGGACCTCCATTTGCCTAGTGATTAGAAGCTTGATCGGCGGTGACAGGAAAACCAGCAGCTACCCATGCCTTTACATTGCGATGCAACTCCATCGTAGATCCCGCAGATTCCTACTCTTAGAAATATGTTCCCAGTTTCCTTACTCCAACCAGGTTCCGGGCTTGGACGATATGGTGGCGATACCGCTGGATGCCATGCACAGACTCCGATTGAAATTATAGTGTGCCTGCTATGGAGAAGTCATAAAATATCGATACAAAATGTTACAAAACTATGACATTTTGTAGGTGTACCGAGAGTGATGAAAGTCACAGACGCAAGCAATTCCTTAGTGTAACATTCTATAATAGAAAGGAGGTGATGCGCGGATTAGAACTTTGGAGGCATTGAAGGTTCCCGAGCTCCTCGTAATATATGAAGGCTCTAAGTGAAATGGGCAACTTGGCGAAGGTAATCGAAAGGGAGGACTAGTGGAACGAAGTTTGGGGGCACATTTTGTAGGCGCTCTAGCTGAAGAGGTGTGCCCTTTTTCATATAAGCTGATCAACAAAAATGACATAATTTTGTAACTTTTACTGCCTTCATTTTATGACTTTTGCATTATCCGGTGATTATACTAGTGGGTGAATTGTATAGATGAGGCTTCTGGTCGGATTTCTAACCGCCAACGAACAGACCGGCAGGTCCAGATATGAATAAACCTGATGTGTCACAAATTATGGAGCGCAATGCCGAATTGGCCGGAGAGATTGTACGCCTCAAACGCCGAAGGGGTGCTATTATCCTCGCCCATAACTACCAACGAGGTGAAGTGCAGGATTTGGCTGACTTCGTTGGTGACTCCCTCGAATTGAGTCAAAATGCATCTAAGACAGACGCGGAGGTGATTGTATTCTGCGGGGTTCATTTTATGGCCGAGACAGCCTCTATTCTCTGTCCGGATAAGAAGGTCCTGCTTCCCGATATCAACGCCGACTGTCCCATGGCGAATATGATTACTGCTGAAAGCTTGATAGCGAAGAAGAGGGAAGTTCCGGATGCTGCTGTGGTTTGCTATATCAACTCGTCGGCCGATGTAAAGGCTGAGTCCGATGTCTGCTGTACCTCAGCTAACGCCGTGAAGGTTATCGAGAGCTTGGAAACGGATAAGGTACTGTTCGTTCCCGATCAGTACCTGGGTCACTATATCTCCACCAAGGTTGATAAGGAGATGATACTCTGGCCCGGCTTTTGCCCGACACACGTCAAAATACAGGCAGAAAATATCATCGATAAGAAAGTTGAGCATCCAGGTGCCAAGGTAATCGTTCATCCAGAATGCCGACCGGAGGTAATTGCTCTGGCCGATGAAGTGCTCAGCACCGGCGGCATGTGTAGATTCGCTAGACAGACGGATGCCAAAGTGATAATCGTGGGTACAGAGGTCGGCATCATCCACCGGCTCAGCAAGGAGAATCCCGACAAGAAGTTCATTGCTGCCTCCCAAAAGGCAGTCTGCCCGAATATGAAGAAGATTACCCTGGAAAAAGTGCTGTGGGCTCTACAGGACATGGCTCCTGAGGTGAGAGTGACCGAAGATATTCGAGTCCGAGCCAGAAGGGCTGTGGACAAAATGCTGGAGATTGGGAGAGTTGACCCCAAAATAGCGTCTTTGAGTTGAAAACGCTTGTGTGAGATGAGAAATGAAGGTGAAGGTAGATAGAGAATCATGTATTGGGGTCAGCAATTGCGTGGCTATCGCCCCCACGGTCTTCAAGCTTGATGACCAGAATAAGGTTGTAGTTCTCGACTCTGGCTCTGTTGATGAAGAGATTCTGATAGAGGCAGCCAAAAGCTGTCCTGAGAATGCTATCATTCTGGAGGATGATGATGGTAACCAGGTATATCCGTGAGCTTGGGAAGTCACGTTGAGGAGGTGTTAACGTGAGAAAGGTCTATTTAGACAACGCAGCTACTACACCGCTTCTTCCTGAAGTGCGTGAAGCAATGCTGCCCTATCTAGGTGATGTCTTTGGTAACCCGTCTTCGCTCCACGATTGGGGAGATGGTGCCCGTGAGGCTGTTGCGTCTGCTCGCGAACAGGTGGCGGCACTTATCGGGGCTAATGCCGATGAAATGATTTTCACTGGCAGTGGCACAGAAAGCAATAATTTTGCCGTGAAAGGGCTAGCGCTAGCCCAGCAAAACAAGGGCAAGCACGTGGCAGTTTCTGCTATCGAGCATTTCTCTGTACTGCACTCGGCAAGGACGCTGGCAAAATGGGGCTTCGAGGTTAGCGAAATCCCGGTGGACAAATATGGTGTGGTTAACCCGGATGATTTGCGCCGGAGTCTCAGAAAGGATACTGTATTGGTATCCGTCATGCACGCCAATGGCGAGGTGGGCACCATTGAGCCTATCCAGGAGCTAGCGAGGATAACCAGGGAGCGAAACATTCCCTTCCATACTGACGCCGTGGCTACAGCAGGGACAACGCCCGTTAAGGTGGTGGAACTGGGAATAGATGCTTTGAGCCTGGCCGGGAACCAGTTCTATGGCCCCAAGGGGGTCGGGGCGTTGTGGATAAGAAAAGGAGTGCGGATTATGCCGCTTCTTGACGGCGGTATCCAGGAAGAAGGTCGGCGTGCCGGTACCGAGAATGTCCCGGCTATCGTCGGTTTGGGGAAAGCGGCAGAACTGGCTAAGATTCACATGGCAGACCGGATAAAGCGCTTAACACCGCTGCGTGACCGTCTGCTTAAGGAGTTACCCGGCAGAATTGAACGTGTAGTCGTCACGGGGCACCCGCGGAACCGCTTGCCCGGACATGCCAGCTTCTGCGTTGAATTTATTGAAGGCGAGTCCATGCTCATGCTGCTGAATAGCAGGGGAATTGCTGTGTCCAGCGGGTCAGCGTGTACCTCCCGGGCACTTAAAGCTTCCCATGTACTCATCGCTATGGGACTATCTCACGAAATAGCCCAGGGCTCTATCCTCTTCACCCTTGGCATAGATAATACTAACGAAGACATAGATTACGTTCTGGAGACCATGCCCCCCATCGCCGACAGGCTGCGGCAGATGTCGCCGCTTTACGCCAAGTTCAGTAAGACAGTCAAAGGAGGCAAATAAGATGCCAGTCTATAGTAAGAAGGTTATGGACCACTTCATGAATCCTCGTAATGTCGGGGAGATTGAAAACCCCGATGGCGTCGGCGAGGTAGGTAATCCGGTATGCGGGGATATGATGACCTTCTACATTAAGGTCAAGGACAACCGCCTTGAAGACGTTAAATTCAAGACCTTTGGCTGCGGGGCCGCTATTGCTGTTTCCAGCATGGTGAGCGAGATGGCTAAAGGCAAAACGTTGGAGGAGGCGATGAAAATCACTCCACGCTCAGTAGCTGATGAGCTAGAGGGATTACCCAAGCAGAAATTTCACTGCTCTAATCTGGGCGCCCAAGCTTTGAACAAAGCTATAAAGGACTACCTGAGCAAGAAGAAGAAAGGAGGGAACAAGTGACGACAAAACGAAAAGCGAAGAAGGAACATATTTTTTGTCCCTACTGTGACCAGGAAGTAATGGAGGCGGATTTCCCGTACTGCCAGGCTTGTCAGGTGACTATATTCTACTGTCCGAAGTGCCGAGAGCCTCTGCCCCGAGATAAAAGGGTGTGTCCTCATTGTGGGGCTGAGATTAAGGGTTAGTGTCACTTGGAGTGGAAATTTAATTGCAAGAGGTTTGAAGAATGGTAGACTCTAATTCACGGGAGCGGGCTCACCAAATCTTAGATTGCATAGGTCTTTACTGTCCAATGCCAGTTATACGGACCAAGGAAGAAATGGATAAACTTGCTGTTGGTGAGACCTTGGAGGTATTGGCGGATGATCCCGCGGCCGAGGAGGATCTCAAAGCTTGGGCAAGGCGGACCGGGCAGAGAATACTTGACATAGAGAAAACTAACGAAGGTATGAGATTCCTCATCAAAAAGAAAAAATAGGAGGTTAACGATGGCAAAGAAAAAACATATCCTTTACGTTCAAACAAGTGGTGTTGACACACCGAAGCGTCTTTATTCGCCTTTCGTCTTGGGCATGACGGCCAAGGCGATGGACATAGATGCTACCATTTATTTCTTGGGGCTGGGCATAACAGTGGTGAAGAAAGGCATGGCGGAGACGGTCAAAGAGGGCACCTTTCCTACCGTCAAGGAAATAATGGACCAGGCAATAGCTGCCGGGGTCAAGCTATTGGTCTGTGAACAGAGTACACAGTTACTTCGAATGGAAAGAGGAGACTTCATACCGGAAGCCAAGATTGTGGGTGCCGCTACACTCAATGACTTAGTGCTCGACGCCGACGGGACTATGTGGTTCTAGACCAAAAATGCAGCCGGCAAGTGCGCTTTGGCCTCCCCTATTCCTAGGGAAAAACATTTCTGGCCAGACTGAGTTCTCCGTTATTGAAACTATTCATAAAGGAGGTGTATCATGTGGGACGCTTCAGCAATTGTCGCGAAAGTCATCTCAGAGCACTACGCTATCAGGGGGCATATCAAACTTGCTGGAGATACCGTAAATGATATTGAGGCACTTTTCACCCTCCAGAGAACAGAATCTGGATGGAGCCAGACTTCAATTACGGCTCTAATCAAGGAGCGGGACCACTTACTGCAGGCGATTAGCTCTCTGGAAGAAGGACTGCAAAATCACTTCAGGTTTGAAGAAGAGGCTCTACCTCCACTGCTTGGAGAGCTTCTTACGAAAGCTATCCTGCACGAACACCATAAGATATCAAGGCAAATCAGGAGTGCCAAAACAACCCTAGCCAATATTAAGCTGGAAGGACTTGACCAGCGTGAGTTACTCTCGAGCAAATCAGCAATACAACGAAATATCAATAGTGTTTCCCAGACAATTGAAGAACATGCACAGCATGAAGAAGCTATTCTAAATATGATGAAGAAAGCCCTGGAGGAAGATACGGAATAATGTGCTTGATTGTGGCGGTGATAAGATGCTGCCCTGGCAGGCTAACCAAACAGGGCTATGTGGCTCTTGAGCGTCGGCGGTTTGCCTTGGACATGTTGAAGATCAGTGTGGTTAGACGCTGAAAACGTTGAAGTCACTGGCGTCACAGAGCCTGGAAGACGGAAGTGTAACCAGGCATGTTTTGCCAGATCGTGAGTAAATGAGGCATGGCTGTTCAGTTGGAGTTTTTGAAGAGCATCCTATACTTTTCCGGCCTTAGCCCTGCTGAGCTTGAGTCAATCAGAAAGTCTGTCTTCGAGAAAACTGCTGACAGAGCTGAAATGGTCTTGCTTGAGGGTGAACCGGCTGCAAATCTATATTTTGTCGCTTCGGGGGCGGTGAAAGTGTTCAAGACCTCGGCTGAAGGAAAGGAGCAAATCTTAAGCATTGTGCGCCCCGGGGAGTCCTTCAATGATGTCCCTATCTTTGACGGCGGTCCAAATCCCGCTAGTGCTCGGGCTATGGGACCCGTTCTTCTCTATGGGATAAAAAGGATTGACATGGAAGCTATTCTCCGGAACCATCCACAGATAGCATCGAATGTAATTAAGGTGCTGGCCAGGCGAATTCGTCAGCTCGTATCGCTAGTTGAAGATCTGTCCTTCAGGCATGTCATCGGCAGGGTGGCTAGGATACTCTTCGAACATGTCGGACGTGAGATGGGCGATGGCCCGCGGCTTACACAGCAAGAAATGGCAGCCATGGCAGGTACTGCTCGAGAAGTAGTGGGTAGGTCACTGAAGGCATTGGAGGAGGAGGGGGTGATTAAGTTGGACCGGCATCGCATAATAATTACGGATAAAGAAGCTCTCCAAAAGATGATGGAGGTGCCTTCATGAGACAAAAGTCACAGACCGATGTTGTCCCTTAGTTTTAGAATAGGCTTGATACAGACTGAAAAACATGATCGAAATGCCGATTATAGATGTCCGGAAGTGTGATGGGTGTGGCTTATGCGTTGGCGTGTGCCACTGTAATGCTCTGGCCATAATAGACAGAATTATTACGATTACTGAATCCATGGAGTGCGACTGGTGTACAGACTGTGAGATGGTCTGTCCCACCGGGGCCATAAGCTGCCCTTTTGAGATAATCATGCCAGAGCCGTAGAGACCGTCTAAGACTCTTCATATAATACTTTCGCCTGCTTTCCCGCCCAGTTCTTTTGCCAGCCCATGTTTCCGAGTCTTGTCACCATGCGTCTATGAGACAAAAGTCGCATACGGAAACTGCCTCGTTACCTATAATGATATCGTATGAAAGATGCCGTTGTCCGTATGAGAAATGTAAAGGAGGGTGAAGATGATATCAGTTTTGGAAAACGTTAAAGACAGAAAACGAGTCTCTCCGGGCGATGAAGATTTGTATTTGACTGACGGAGAGGTTAACCAGGAAGGCGAATTGTCCGCAGGTGAGGTGATTCCCCGGGAGCCAAAGTTTGAACTTGGTGAGGATTTACTTAATCTATACTTCACCGAAGTGGGGCAAACTCCTCTTCTCAACGATGAGGAGACGAAGCTATTAGCCAGTCAGATAGAGGATGGGAAGCATCTTGCCGGACTCGAAAAGGAATGGATTGCGGAGCACGGTGTTGAGCCTTCGGCAATCGACTTGCTGTTAGTATTAACGGAGCGCCTCAGTCGGGGGTGGCCACTTTTCGAGGCCATCTACAAGTATCTTAGACTGCCTTCTCGCGGCAACCTAACAAAGAAGGTGTTGCATCCAGATCTGCGTAGTGCGATTGACAATAGGATTGATGAGCATTTATCCAGCGCTATAGCTGAAATCACAGGGGTAAACCGGACCACAGTGGAGAAGACCATGATTGAATTGTCGCTGGACAGCCGGCTAATACCCTGGGACACTATGGAAGAGGCAGAGCAGACGACTTCCCTGGCTGAACTCAGGGAACTGCTGCAGTTGTCGGAATTCCCTGGTAAACTGGAAGCGCGTCACTCAGAAATTGCCCAGCACTTTGAGCTAATAAGAGAAAGAGCAAGCCAGGCAAGCAGCCACATGATTCAAGCCAATCTACGCCTGGTGGTAAGTGTGGCCAAGGGGCACATTGGCTGGGGTGTGCCTCTGCCGGACCTCATTCAGGAGGGGAATATCGGTTTAATGCAAGCGGTGCATAAATTTGACCATCGCAGAGGCTGTAAATTTAGTACCTATGCCATTCCCTGGATCTGGCAGGCGGTCAATAGGGCGGTTAATGACAAGTCGCGCATGGTGCGACTGCCGGGGCACGTGGTTGACGATCTGACGAAGTTAGGACGGGCAAAGAACAGTTTAGCTCAGAAGCTTGGTCGCCAGCCGACTGAGAAAGAATTGATTTCTGAGACGCGACTGCCATCCAAAAAGATAAAACTACTTCTCGAGATGATTTCCGGTGGGACGGTTTCTTTGGACACACCCGTCGGGGAAGATGGAAGCCGACTCGGTGATTTCATCCCAGATCAGGCGATTCCAGAACCTGAAGAACAAGCTACTGCAAGCCTGCTCAGAGAACAGCTGAGCAAAACATTGGAGTCGTTGACATCCCGGGAACGACGCATCATTGAACTGAGATTTGGGCTGGGCAATGAGCGCAGTCGAACTCTGGTGGAGGTTGGCACAGAGTTGGGTCTTACCAAAGAGCGGATACGCCAGATTGAAAAAGAAGCGCTGACTAAGCTGCGCCATCCAAGTCACAGCCGCGAATTGATAGGATATCTCGGTTGACTGGTTGTTAAGGTGTTTGGCTTTGCCCGGCATGATAACCAAAGGTTGGGAAGCGGGAACACGTTGGCTTCAGCGGCTACTTGCCAGCCTTCGTCTTCTTCTTAGCCGAAACTGAAATCTTTTTTGGTTTAACCTCCGGAATTTTGGGAAGACTAATCTCAAGAACGCCATCCTCATAATTGGCTTCAATCTTCTTGGCATCAACATTAGATGGTACAGCTAAAGAGCGGGAGAAGCTACCATAAGAACGCTCGCAATAGTAGTAGTCATCTTCTTTGACCTCGCTCTCAGCCTTTCGCTCCCCTTTAATGGTTAATGTATCGCCGACAACTGAGATATTTATATCCTCCTCCTTCATTCCCGGAAGCTCAGCCTTCACCACGAACTTGTCATCCTTCTCAAACACATCTATGGCCGGTGCCCACCCCATCTCCATGGTAGGAATTCGCCTCCATACCGCGGGGAGAAGCGGCCGGCTAAAGATGTCATCAAAGCGTTGCTGCATTTCCTCCAAGTCCCTGAATGGTCTCCAGGGAGTGAGCCCCGTCCCGGGTCTCCATCTTTCCATTTCCATAGGCAACACCTCCATTCGTTTATTTGGCTAAACCAACGTCCCGCTTCCCAGAGGTTTAGGTATTCAACAATAATAGCGAACCGTCAATAAAGAAGTCATAAAATGGAACGCGGAAAAATTACAAAATTATGACATTTGAAAGGCAGGTCGTTTACGTTAGCTCAATTTGCCCCTGCGCCTTATCAAATGAATGGCGAGAAACACAATGGCCATTACGGCCACGAAGCCAAGGACAATCCAGAAGGAGTATTCGGGTCCCACATTCTCTAGACCGAGCCTGGCCAGAGTCCCCAAGATGATCAGTGTTCCATCGTAGATCATCGAAGAAAGTACAATGGCCAGCACCACCTGATAATAAGGGACGCGCAGTGTGCCAGCGGCCACCGATGACACCTGCATCAAACCTAGCGTCAATCTGGCACCAGTTATCACCAGTATGGGCCACCTACCCAGCCTGTTCTGAAATCGCTCAAGATTGCGCTGCAGGAACTTGGAACGTCTACCGACCCAGTCCACGAATCGTGGGCCCAGTCGCCGGCTTATCCAGTAAAGAATGCCTGTTCCCAGCAATCTGCCACCCAGTAGCATCAGAATGATAAGAAGCACCGGCCATGAGAAAGCCCCGATCTTGTAGGTGGTGAAAAATAGGATGGTGTCCAGCACGAACGGAAAAGGAATACCAATGTCGCATGACATGGTTATGAAAAATATGGCTACCAGTCCCCCGGGATTATCAACGCTTATCGAAGCAGCTAATGTAGCAAGTGCTGCGTTTATCCATTCAATCATGATACGAATCAGGCTATTGTTGCACAAAATGTGAGAACAGGACAATGCCCGATTTTAGCTCGTTTAAATTGCCTCAATAAACATAGCTTCACGCTCAGCACGTGCCGGGCTCCGTATAGTAAAATGTCGTTGTATGGATTTACACTGGTATACCGCTTGCGGAGACAACTGATGCCAAGAACTGTGCCACCCCGGTTTGTCCTGATATTGTGGCCTGTGGCTGACAGACTTTTGAGGGTGATCCAGCACATCAGGCCCCTGAGAGCCGATGATAGCGGCATCATTCGCTTCAGCTTTCACCGCTACAAAAGCCCCACCAGAGTACTAAATGACGGCTACGAAGTAAAGACTGGAGACACAATTATAGAGATTCATTTGAACAATGCCTGGTTCAAGAGAAGACGCAAGTTGCATCTAAGTGCCTCGCAATCGCCAAGGGAATTCCTTGGTTGCTTCGCCCAGGACCTCCGCTTTCTAGCCCAGCAAGTAGCCGACGGGGTGTTCGACAATATTGCAGCCCTGCATGGCATTACCCTCCTGGACGTAGCGGCCCGACGATTGGGATTCCAGGTTGACGAACTGCCCGATAGCTTGTGGAAGAAAGGGGCCCGCTTCTATATGGCCGGGTTAATGCAAGTCTATCATTTGCGGGGAGACGAAGTGTCCGGACTCAGAGAAAAGACCTGGGAGCTAAAGGCAATCTGGCTTTCTAGGGCGGCACTGCTGACCAGGTACGGCCCAAAGAATCCGTGAATTCGCTCGTATGCCGAAACCGCGTCTACTAGGCTGAAATCTCCCCTTCTGGCTGAAGAAGCTCGGGTATGGTGACAAATTCAAACCCCCTCTCTATGAGGGTCTCAATGACAAAGGGCAGAGCCTGGAGCATATGGCTGCGGTTATAATTTAGCCTGATATCGCGACCATCATGCAGGACAATTACGCCGCCTGGCTTTGCCCGGCGAAGAATAGCCCGTATAATCTCATCGCCAGACTTATCTGCATTCCAGTCGCTGGTCATGTTGTCCCAGGTAACCACCGTGTAGCCGAGGTTGCGAACAGTCCGCATCAGCCAGGGAGTACGGAAGCCGTGTGGAGGACGAAACAGCCTGGGCTCAAGTCCGGTAGATTCATAAATTGCCTGATGAGCCATCTTAACGTCATGGGCCACCGTCTTTCCCCGTCTCAGGCATAGTGACTTATTGTGATAGTAGGAGTGATTCCCAATCGCGTTTCCGGCGGTCACTATTCGACGGCAGGTCTCAGGATAGCGCAAGGCATTTTGTCCGATGATAAAAAAGGTCGCTTTTATTCCATATTGCTCCAGTGTGTTCAGAACTTGAGAGGTGTAAGGCTCATTGGGGCCGTCATCAAAGGTCAGTGCAATCCGCAAACGGTCGCGGTCGCCATTAGAACACACCTTGCCATAGAACCGGGAGCGCGGGTTGATTCCGTGGTAGGCAAACAAGGTACTCAAAACACCAATGTCGAAAACGTAAATGAACCTTCCCACTGCCTCAAACACGGGACTGATATTCAACCAGAGCAAGCCAAAGAAAAGGGCAACATACATTAGGGACGCCTTAGCTCTCTGCCAGGAGAAATTGGCCACCACTGTCTGCCACGCCTTGGACGGCCAGTTCTCCAGCTTCTCCGGAATCGGTGTATACCAGAAAAGCACAGTGAAGTAGTCCACCATCCAGTTCCAGTATTGATTCACTATACCTATCTTCTTCAAGCGACGGGCAGAGGTAAGAACAAACATGCGGGGCATAATGCGTCCCTTGCCGGCTTTCCTCAATCTCAGAGAAAGTTCGTACTCCTCGCCATAGAACTTGATGCTGGTATCGAATCCACCCACTTCCAGAAGTGCTGAGCGTCGCACCGCGAAGTTACACCCCCATATGGCACCGCCCTTCCTGAAAACTCTGCGGAAAAGCTGGTCTGTGACGATGTTGAAGAAATTACCGATATAGGAAGTAATTCTGCTGAATTTGCCGGCATCGCAATAGGCGTAGGGTCCGCTTAGGGCCGCCATCTCTGGCTCACAGAGAAAGCGCCACACGATGGTCGAAAGCCAGTGGGCCGGTGCCCGGGTATCGGCATCGATGAAGGCGATTACTTTTCCCGTGGCTACTTCGACACCTTTTTGCCGGGCGCAGGCAGGACTTCGCTTACCTTCGCAGACAACTTTGGCTCCCCAATCGCGCGCTGTCTGGGCAGTATTGTCCGTGCTGGCATTATCAACTACGATGACTTCATAGTCGCCGGCGTAGTCCTGGTTCTTTATAGACTCCAGGCATGCAGGGAGGTAGTTTTCCTCGTTGTAAGCCGGTATGACCACCGACACGAAGAATGGCCCCTGGGAGCGGGCTGTCGGTGCTTGCACTATGTTATCCTCGCTCATCACCTGTCAATCCTAGGATACATAGCTTGGCTACATTATATCACATTGTCAAGACTCGTGTGGGCACGTCGGTGCGACACATAGCTACTGGCTGAAGGTGTGGTTTCGTCTCTAAGTCTGGTGACAACAAGAAGGGACCACTGCGTAAGCCTTGACGGGACAGGCTCAATGAGGGTATCTTTTGGTCGTCTGGCACTATCCGATTTTAACCCGCTCCCAGGTGGAGGGTTTGCATACGCCATGGCGAAATCAGAAGGGACTTCACAACGGAGATAAGGACGTAGAGTGAGGAGTTACATTCTGGCTATTGACCAGGGCACCACGGGGACAACAGCACTTATTGTTGACCATGATGGGAGCATACGCGGGCGTGGTTATGCTAGGATTCGCCAGTACTACCCCAAGCCCGGTTGGGTGGAGCATGATCCCTCGGAGATTTGGGCGCAGACTTTGCATGCGGTCAGCCAGGCCAAGCATGCTGCCGGAATTGAGAATACCGATATGGCCGCTATAGGCATCACCAACCAGCGGGAGACGACCATACTTATAGATAAGGTAACTGGAGAGCCTGTAGGGCGGGCTATCGTGTGGCAGTGCCGCAGGACGGCAGACAGATGTGATCAGCTCAAAGCACAGGGGATGGCTGAAATCATCCAGGCCAGGACTGGCCTGGTGATCGATGCGTACTTTTCAGCAACAAAGATACAGTGGTTATTGGAGAATCTGCCCGGGATACGGAGGCGGGCGGAACGGAGTGAGATTCTATTCTGTAACGTGGATGCCTGGCTGCTCTGGAAACTCACCAACGGCAAAGTGCATTCCACCGATTTCTCAAACGCATCGCGCACCATGCTGTTCAACATCAATACTTTGGATTGGGATGACGAACTCCTGCAACTCTTCAACATTCCGCGTCCTATGCTGCCAAACGTTCACCCCTCGATTAACATTTTTGGTCATACCGAGGACGAGATTCCCATTGCTGGAGTAGCTGGTGACCAGCAAGCGGCATTGTTTGGCCAGGCATGCTATCAGCCCGGTATGACCAAGGTGACATATGGCACAGGTGCCTTCGTGCTCATGAACGTAGGCGAGAAACCTGTCGCGGCCAGACATGGTCTGCTGACTACTGTGGCTTGTAGCCCCGACGGGAAGACAGTGTATGCTTTGGAGGGCAGCGTGTTTATTGCGGGGGCAGCTATCCAATGGCTACAGGATTTAGGATTGATCAGGGAGGCGGGGGAGTCAGAGCAACTGGCAATGGAAATAAACGATACCGGTGGTGTGTACTTAGTACCCGCTTTTGTTGGCCTGGGGGCACCTCACTGGGACATGTATGCGCGCGGTACGCTTGTCGGACTGACCCGCGGCAGCGGCAAAGCCCAGATTGTCAGAGCTACTGTAGAATCAATCGCTTATCAGGTTACGGACGTTCTGGAAGCGATGGTGGCTAACTCGGGTCTTCGACTGGCGGAGATACGGGTGGATGGCGGGGCTGCAACTAACAACTTCCTGGCACAGTTTCAGGCTGATATTGCCGGGGTAGAAGTATCTCGACCGAAAATGTCAGAGGCCACGGCTCTGGGAGCAGCCTATCTCGCTGGCCTGGGGATAGGGTTTTGGAAATCAAGTCAGGAGATACAAGCACTGCGGCAAGTAGGCCAGCAGTTCACGCCATGTATGGGAGACACAGAACGGCAGGCGTTACGCCGCGGTTGGACAAGGGCATTAGAACGGGCCAAAGGTTGGCTCATAGTAGAGGAATAAATAACTTCTCAGAGTGGTTTTGTTAGTTGTGGATTTTGCGGGAAAGTTAGATTAGATGATCGTAGCAATATTCATCCACGAAAGGTTAAATGATTGGGCTATCAGTGCAAGTGTAACAGTGAAAACCTATGGAATCGCAGTATGTTCCTGAAGTCGATGTACTTGTAGCAGTGGTAAGGTATCTGCATTCAGAAGGCTGGAATATCGAGAGCCTTTCTATTGCCCGTGGGCAGGGAATTGATAGTGTCGGCAATATGAATAAGGTGAAAGCCGAGTTAGCCAAACTCGGCATTGAAGAGAAGAACGTAAGATTCGTCTCTGAGAGAGAAGATATTAGGGCTAAGAAGGGTAGTAGCCTGTGGCGGATTGAGTGCAAGGGTTTGGCGGAGAGTATGAAGCCTCCAACAGTAAGAAACCAGTTTGATAGGGCGCTTGCAAGCGTCGTGTCGTATTATGACCAAACACAAGGGCTACAGCTAGGGCTAGCGTTGCCTGAAGAGTACTTCAAACATATTAAAGCCAGACTGCCGCAGGCTTTAAGAACTGCCCTGAGCCTATGGGTTTTACTATATGTAAGCGCCGATAACGAGGTCGTCGCCTTTGCTCCTGATGAAGGATTACCTTTCTAACCAATTTCGATGAGGTGAATAATCAGCCATTTGACTAAGTTTAGACTTAGAGACAACCAGCAACTGCTGCAGTGCTGGTATAAGCTCCTTCTTCTCAAACAGAAGTTCGGGACCTGTCCTCGTTCCCCACCATGAACGTAATATAGTTACCACAGATTAGCTTCCCACAACTTGCTTTATAAGAACGTTATGCCGATTTTAATTTAGCAATGCGGTTATGGTACTACCTTGGTACCTACTGAATATCAACATGACGACACTATGTTGACAGCCTATTAGTCAAATGCTAGACTGCTTTTGTCCGGAGTAAATTGGAGGTGAGTGGTTATGGGAATGATGAGCGAGTACATAAGCCGGAAGCTTAGCGCCGCCGACCTCGAGGCGGAGTTACTGAAGCTCATATCAGAATATAATAAGCTGCGCCAGACTTTTGCCACCGTGTACGTCGCAGCAATTGGTAAGCCCATCCCCGACGTCCCTCTAAACCAAGATGATTATTATTTGATTCACGACTTGCTTAGGGATGTCGGCTCACGCAAAGTAGACCTTTACCTCGAGACTCCTGGGGGCAGTGGCGAGGCCGCCGAGGAAATCGTGAGATGCTTGCGGAACAAATTTGACCAGGTGTCTTTTGTGGTCTCAGGTGAAGCTAAGAGTGCAGGAACAATAATGGTGCTTTCTGGGGATGAAATCCTCATGACTGAGACCGGAAGCCTGGGGCCGATTGATGCCCAAGTGAGAATAGGCAGGTCTGTTGTATCGGCATATGACTATCTAGAATGGACGGACCAGAAGAGAGAAGAGGGTAAAAAGGCTGGCAAATTGAACCCGTTTGATGCGACAATGGTAGCTCAAATTAGCCCCGGTGAATTGAGCGACGTATTCCACGCCTTAAAGTATGCGGAAGACTTGGTTACAGACTGGTTGGTAAGGTACAAGTTCAAAACTTGGACAACAACGGAAACACGACAGATTCCAGTCACAGCCGAGATGAAAACTAAGCAAGCTCAAAAAATAGCAGCGGAGCTGACGAACCATGCCAAATGGAGGTCTCATGGCCGTTCCATAAAGGCGACAGACCTGCAGGACATTGGTCTCAGGGTTACCAGGGTGGAAAGCGACCCCAAATTAAGTGACGTTGTATATAGAATCCAAACGGTGTGTCGCCTTCTGTTTAGTTCAACCAATACGTACAAGATTTTTGCTACAGAGAGGGAAAAGGTATTCAAGACCGCAACCCCCGTCTCAGCGGTACCAATAATTCCAGTGCAAGCGGCAGACGTAGTTGCGTTTGAGACGAGATGCCCCAAGTGCGGGAAGGTTCACAAATTGTATGCAAAATTTAAGGATGACCCCAAAATTGATGAGGACTTTCAGAAGAAGGGAAACATTGCGTATCCCAAAGACAATAAGTTAAAATGTGAGTGTGGCTTTGAGATAGATTTGGGCGGTTTTAGGAACGATATAGAAACAAAAATAGGGAAGAAATTGATTATCTAGCAACATGAAGGAGCAGAAAATGCCGCAAAAGCCATTGAATGAAAAAGAGAAGGAGAAGGAACAACTATTACTTTCTTTCTTGAGACAGACGAGGGAAGGCAAATATGCACCGATAGATGACAGCTCGCTTCTCTATTCTAGGCTTAAGGAAGAAACTGAGACTATTGAGTCTCTGGGAGAAGAATTTTATTACGGTGTCAGCTAGACCTGACCAATGCCTATAAGGTGGAGTTGATACCTCGTAAATCCCTCAAGCTTTGAAGTAAGACAAAAGTAACTGCTGCAACGCTGGAATCAGTGCCTTCTTCTCAAAAAGTAGTTCGGGAACCATCCATTGTGGTTTCAGTATTGGTTCAAGCTATGATTTCATTCAAACCCTCAATCACCTGAGCCAGTTCTTCTGGAGATAGTTTACCAATCAACTTGCCCATCCTCTCGGTGGAAAGCGTTCTAATCTGACTGATCTTAGCCCATGAACGCTTTGGTAAACTTCCAGTCTTTAATTCTAGAGTCAAGGGAAAACCAGCCTTTTGAGGTTGGCTCGTAATAGCAACAGCGATAATTGTTCCGGAACGTTCATTGAAGACGTCATGGCTGAGAATCAATACTGGACGCAAGCCAGTCTGCTCCCGACCCTTTGTTGAGCTCAAATCAGCCCAGCGAATCTCGCCTCTTAATACTCCGGCCATTCTTTCACGTCCACAGCAAGTCCTTCTTCGGCTAGTGTCCCCTCAAATGTTGGATTAAGTTTGGCACTCTCTGCTGCCAGCCGGGTCTTTTTCAAACGCCGCAGTTTTTCACCGACAGCTTCTTGAATGGCCTGACTGCGGCTCTGGAAAACGTTTTCTTCGACCAGCTTGTCTAGTTCACTAATTGACCGTTTGTCTAATGTAATGGCAATTTTCTCCTTGCTCATCATAGCCTCCTGGTATTACATTTTATCATACTAGAAACGAGCGGTCAATCATCGCGATAGACCGGCAACTTCTGTATTCATAGCAATTCGCCTTGCCTTCAGTACTTATATGGCAATTAACATAGCGATCCAAAAGATAGCAATGACCGGAATTTACACTCGTCTTGAAATTGCGTAGGCAGTGTAGCCACCGAATCCACTGCTAACCAGCATGAAGGGTACTCCATAGTAGGCTACACTAAGATAGTTGGCTGAGTAGGGCAATTCCTTTTCAACATAGAAAAAAGACGCTGCTATAGCCACCGCAGCGAAGGTGGCGACACCTATGGTCAACCCGGTCAATATAGCACGCCACTTTTCACTGAGGCGCGACGGCAGAAACCTATAGGCCAAGTCAGCGCTTAACCCTGTGGCAAGCCCCAGAACACACCACCCGACCACACCCCAAAACCCTATCAGATTCTGTTCCACGACCAATTCGAAGTAATACTCCAGATATAACCCGCTAAGGGCATAGAGGGCATAAACTGCCATACCGACCCAGAAACGCTTGATGACTAATATCGGCAACACCACGACTAAGGCTATGAAATACGCCATAACGTAGGTGAAGTACATGCCTACGCCACCGACTTCACCCCAGACCCCAGGTCCAGCGGTAGCTGCGCCGGCAAAGAAATCAAAGGTAAATGAACCAAATCCATAAATACAACATAGCAGGACATTGAAAACAAGGATGATCTGCCAGGGTTTAAGGTTCCACAACAACTTAGGTCGGCTTATTTGACTGGTGTTCATAATACCCTCCTTTCAAACGGAAAAGTCCTGCTTAAGCTAGGCTTTAATCATTTCTTCGCAAATAGAAGTTCGGGAAGTGGCGGGCCTTGGGCCACCACTCACAAATCCGCGAATACCTGGGGGGCTATTTCCTTCACTATCTTCCGTATTTCCCCGGCGACAGCTCTGAACTCGGGAAGCGCTCGTTTGGACGTTCGCAGCTTGATGATATGGCGGATTTCGCGGAAATTCCAGGTGCAGATTATCTGGGTCTCGCAGGCGTTGGGCAGGACGTAGCGGGCAATCTCAGCTTTTATCCCCTTAGCCAATAAGTCACCATAGGCTTGCCAGGAAGTCTTCATTACCTCATCGAATTGCTGATGCGCGGATTTCTTATCTCTAATTTCGGGCGGCTCGATGTATCTGGGCTCGGTTTCTTTCACATACCGCTGGCTTCTCTGGCTGTAGCTTGCCAATCTGTGCCTGACAAGCTCATGGGTCAGAACGCGGCTGGCACGAATGTAGAAGGTAGCGCAGGCATGCTCCACCATTGACTCGTGCCCGACGTCTATCCATTTCTGAATTCGATCGGGTACCGTGCCTGTTTTATCTTGTGTGTCCCAGCACAGCCTCCCCGCCGTCTCTATCAGTTTTTCGGCATCAGGGGTGACGGCAAGTAATCTCACCTCTATGTCATACTTATCGGTCATCGCCTATCCGTTAAAGCGTAAGTTCATTGTTTATAATAGCATTAGTGCCAAATCAGTGCCAGCACAATCCACACGCCCAGAGTCAGGCGAGTAGGACTGTTAACGCTCCCCTAGGTTCCTCGGAGATACCTTTACCGTGTTTTCTGATAACTCAGCTTCATACTTCTTGCCCACCTTTGGGAAATCGTCAGGTAACCTCTTTGATGCCAAAGGGTTATCGACGATAATAAAATCGTCACCCATACCTGACGGTAGATTCGCAATATTAACTTCAGAGAACATAACAGCACTAAGATGGCTATATTCCGGTTTCAAGAATATGTCTGTCTCTACCTCTTCTCCGCTAGCCTTTCTCAAATGTGCCCTGTACTGGTGGCCTGTGTTCACTATTTTATGGGACCTTGTATCAACAGTGACCACTTGCGAACCGAACGGTAGAACACAACGAACGATTCTTGCCGGCTCATAATCACCGCCAGGCCAAGGCATCCGGCAGCCGTTCAAAGCTATCACATAGCAATCGCTGCTTCCGATAATCCCGTCTCTCAAGTACGTGAAGTATTTTCCAGAATACTTGTCATGTATTGCGCTCCGATATCGAAGTATCATTTGTTCATCGGGAATCTCTTGAGCGACAAGCATTTTGGCAGGACGAACACTATCAGGCTTCTTTGGGTCTCCAACTGTCGGCGTCACAACTTCTATCCATATAGTTGTCGAACCATACTCTATCCGTATGTCAGGGCCTCTAGCTCTCGTTCGCTTTGGCAAAACCTTAAAGGACTTATGAATTAGTGTGCAAGTTAAGTACATCTCCCAAAAACGAGCTTGGAAATCCTGCGCCAACTGCTCTGGGAAATCCTTGTCGGCATAATCATGATAAATGTCCCACAAATTCAGCAGGTAGGACCTAAGCTCGACTACGGCAGCTCTATTCTCATCCCGGATCATCCGATAGAATTCGTCAGAAACGGTTACATCGTCGATGAAAAGCTTTTCTACCATATCACTATTATACTACCGTATACTGCATATATGTCAGAGTGCCCTGATCAGGCAAACCAAAGCGACATTAGCATCTATCTCTCTCAGGTTCTGGGCCCATAGCCCGGCAGTTGTCTAACTCGAATGTGCAAACCGCGCTTTTTGCAGTAAACCAGCCTCAATGACCTCTTTCGGAATCTTTTGTCCCCATTCGTTTTCAAGAAAGTGAGTCGCTTCTACTTCACCCACCTTGGCAGCCAACCTTGCCCAAGCACTCGCCAGACATCGTGCTGCTTGCTTCTCGACAGGTCGCCAGTCAAGATTTAGCTGTTCGAAAAGAGTTGGCAGAGATAATCCAGAACCGAATTAATGCCAGGCCCTGGCATTGACACCGCTGCGCTCAAGTTCCCTACTTCCATCTCGGTTCAGAATCTTGAATCGAATGTGTTTATCCGCCAGTTCTTGTTCTTTTCGTCCAAAGTGGCACACAAGATTTTGTTTCCATCTGTGCGGACATTAACAAGGCCATAGATCAACCCTCCGACCACCATCGCATTACCAAGGTTGATTTTCTCTTTCTTGGCCTTTTCAATGTGAAGGGTGGCACGTTCCAAAGCGAGACCGGAAATTGTATCAGTCACTGCACCCGAAGAGTCTTTTTCTTCGAGTCTCGTGGGAGACCCTAAATCGATACTACGGGCAAGCTCTGTCGAATATATCAGCGGTGTCAACAAATCGTCATTTTCGTAATCTAGGTGCAGGTATCCCGTTGTAGCACTTGCAGCGATGATTGAGGGGCGGGGATGATCATACCCTTCGTTGTCTCCGGAGGAAATAATCGTTGCTGCTGGCTGCATAGCCTGCAAAAATTGATAAGAAACATCCTCGCTGCCATGATGACATGCCTTCGCAACATCGCAAAGGAACTCCGTCCGCTGGCCTATGTAATCTTCAAGTAATGCATGTTGGCTTACTTTGTTCAGATCGCCCGTGAGAAGCACGCGTGTCCTACCATAATCGACTCGCAGCAACAAACTGACACCATTTGTATTCTGACTCTCTCCGGCGGGAAACCGTCGCAATGCTGGTGTTCCGCCAATGTCAAACTCGACGGGGCCGAAAATGTGAATCTGCGGCTCTCCACTGTTATTGGGTCCAAAACCCGGTAAGAATTTGTCGACGTTGCTAAGTCGTTTGATCGGAGTCAGTCTGCCCGAACTCGTCCTGGTCTTGACAATCCTGTCAATGAAGTCATGCCAACAGCCATGTAGTTTATCGCCGCTTCCACTGCCAGTGACGGTGCTAGCATGATCGCGATCGCCGAGTAACTGCGTCCAGAATTTCTCCCCTTTGACAGTAGTCGAATTGCCGAGAAACTTCCCGCCTGGCTTTCTCCACCACGAGAGACCCGCATGAAAGAACGCCTCTACATTGATATCAGTTGCATCGAGTTCATCTTTCGCCGTTACGTCCACTAGATCGTCCAGCCCGCCGTAGTGATCTGCATCACAATGTGATGCGATCATTGCGTCCAGCTTAATTGTTGTCTTGCCATAGTCCTTGACAAACTTCCAATCCACGAAATCGGCCGCGTTTTTCCCCGTATCCTGAAAGGAACGATGCAATCCCCCATCAATCATAATGTGGCGAAAGCCGGGCGTCTTTATGAGAATACCATCGCCCTGCCCAACATCTATGAAGTAAAACTCCAAGAGAGACGCACCTCCCAATGCGCTCTTTGCAACAAATCCTTGCTTTCCTCCCCTAGCAGTTACACGCCGGCGCGGGCCGCTTCCTTCGCTACCCTTGAAGCGGACTCCGTCCCCCCATAATAAGTAACAGACCTTGCTGCTGCCACTGCTGCTTTTATAAAGCGGCGTGCTGTTTTTGCTTACGTAGTCATCAAACACAGAATTCACCCCCGATTATTAGATTGCATTGTGCTCTGGTTTAACAGGGCAGGCACAATTGCTAAACCTCGAAGTGCCTGCCCCCTTAAGTATATTGCCTCTAATCCGTAATGCTGGCAGTGACACTTGGCCACGCACCCAGACCATCCCAATCGAGCCGCAATTTGTCAGTGCGCCTTCACTAGCCTACCGCCATAGACAATATCCCCCTCAGCCTCATAATCAGTATAGGAGGTCGGATATATCATCTATCCAAAAGGTACCCGACCCACTCATACTTTCAAAATAGAGATACTCGGGGTAACCGGAGCTATTCCTCATCGTCGCTGTTTTTTTGTAGCTACCATTAACCCAAATCTGATAGGTACCAGTAGTACCAGACCAAATAATATTCTTGAATTCAATGTGGTGCCAGGTGTAAGCTGGTAGCGTAGTAACCAGGATGTATGCACTCCCAGTATAATACCGTAATTCTTCTGCGGAGTTGTATTTAACATCGATAACCTTGGAACCACTCCCATTTATGAATGAAGCGTATGCCGTGCCATCCTTCCTCACCCAAAAACTGATGTACTTAGGCTGCCGCAGTGAATAGTAAGCGCGCACAACCTTTGTCTCCCTGTAGAATCGAGCACTTCTTGTTCCTGTTCCTGAGTGCCATACGTCATCATCAATTTGTGCTACAGAAGTCCCAGAAGCAGTTACCTCCCAGACGACCTCACCTTGCCATGCGCTTAGGCTATCTCCGTCATTCCCCCATTCAAAGTCCTCGACAGCAGGCCCATCAGGAGTATCTACGTCCTTGATAATGACCGCCTCAAGGAACTCTCCAACCTCATTCCATAGCGTATTCCAGTCAAGATACAAGTTGTTAGCGTGTGAGTAATTATCGGTGCATCTTATCACACGCGCATGACCCGCATATCCGTCGGAATAACCCTTGATGGCAATGACATGCCACACCGTGCAAGGCCAGTTGCCATCTGCGTCCGACCCCGGTAGCGCCGGCACGCCCTTAAAACCTACAAGAAGGCCCGTTGAAAACAACGCCACTGGCCAACCGTTCTCTATGGCAGGCTTTATCACCTCATCGTAAAAACCCCAGGTCACCTCCCCCGCATCTGTTCCAGGACCGTAGTGGATATAGGTGAAGTTATCGGAACCATAATGTAGGGCCATCTCAACGAACCCAGGGCCGTAGTTATAGGGATATGTAGTGCCGAGAATGGCTGTGTCCATATAATCATAAAGGCGGTTATACATGTCATTATAAGCAACCGGATAATCATCCGGTAAGTTTGGGTAATTGCTGCCGTACGTTGATGCACTTCTGTTTCTGTAGTACTGTCCGATTGATACCCCAGAGCAAGGGCCACAATAAGTACCTGTCTCGGAATAGTAGCCCATCGGTTCTAGCGAGTTGGCAGCACCACAGACAGGGGTTACGCCCGCCAACAAGAGGGTTGACGTCAATACAACACTTAGGATTATTGCTAATATCTTTTTCACGTTTGCCTCCTCCTAATATAATTTGTCGTACGCAGTCTAAACAAAAAAAATTTCCCTCGGCAACTCAAGAGCTATCTATTACCTTCACAACTACCTCCTCTTTCCAGCTAGCTCTCGCCATTTTCTAGGCGAACTTGAGCCCCCAGCAGGAAACTTCTAATATATTATATTATTATATTTCACACAAGAATACCATTTCTTCAACAAGAAGTCAATACCTCTAAACATCTCACAACGGGGACAAAACACTAAGAGTTTGACTTCTATTTTTGCGCTCAGTGCGGCTGCGTCGGCTTGGTCTAGGGTTTGTTTTGGCCTTGAGATCTGGAGTCCCTGGAGGGATTCGAACCCTCGACCCGCTGCTTAGAAGGCAGCCGCTCTGTCCAGCTGAGCTACAGGGACAAGTAAATCAAGTATAGCATGATGAGGCTGGAATGATAAGAATAGAAGGGTGAGCTAGTCTTTGTGAGCCTGTGCTACGTGCTTTTGCCAGCATTTCTCGTGCACATAAACAGCACATTTGGCACAGTGGTAAATACGGACTCTGGCTTCCTTGCCACAGACGGGACATTTCATGACTTGCTGCCTCCGTTATCTTTCTTTCTAAATCCTTCAGGACTAGCCCCTTTTCCTTTTTCCTCCCTGGAGTCAGTTATATAAAAGCCCGGCCCGTTAAATATGATGGGGACGGGACAGAAGATACGACGGGCAATGCCGTGGCAGCTAGGACAATCAGCTATTGGCTTATCATTAAAGCTCTGCTTAAGCTCAAATTGCCCGTTACAGTTCAGACAGCGATATTGATAAATAGGCATTTGTGTCCTTCCTTCACTCTAAAAGAGATGCCTTTTGTTTTTCTGAGCTTTGTTCGCCAGAGACTTGCGCTCTGGAGGCCTTTTCCTCTACCATGCTCTCTCTTGCTTTAAATTCGCCATCCAGATTGACGCTACCTATCTCAAAGGGTGGTTTATGAGCTTGCAATACATGCTCATCCCAACAGTAGGAGTGTATAAAGACACCACAGGAACAATGGAAGACAGCCCTGTCATAAATCAATGGATTTCCGCACACGGTGCAATTCATCTACTTACCTCCTATGACATTACCCATAAAAAATTCGTTTCGCTCCTTTTCATGAGCACCAATTAGCACTCTTAATATCAAAGTGCCAATTATAGCGCGCTGATAGAGTTTCTTCAAGTTTTCTGTTGACAGTTTCTTTCAGGTTATTGCCACTTTTTGACACCTTCGGTGAACTTAGTAATAGCCAAGGGGGCAGGGTCTACCCCCCTGCCCCCTCTTTCAGGCTCCCCGCCAATCACTCACTTGCAGCGATTGACCTTTTGCCGGGCTGTCCCACACTGTGTCCCTCTTTGGCATGTGCGGGCTATACAAAGTATCGCAAGAATAAGTTGTATTTCTGCTGCCAGCCGCGAGCCTGTCCGGGAACATACTCAGTCCAGGAATTAATGTCCTGTACGTAGTCATTAACAACAACGCTTATTGCATGCTCTGAAGATGCCCAGTTAGGAACATTTATCACCTGCGTCTTACCGTTGCCGTCTCGTGGCGCAAGCACAAGAGATATTGTCCCATCCGGAGGGTCAGCCGCAGGCATGTAAAGGTCAACTCCGGACATGAATGTTATGGCATGGTAGTAGGGGACCGGCTGAGTAAGGTCGCTCGCTCCATCTGCACCATCATCGTAAACAAACAGGCCAATTATCGCTTTGGTGATGGGAGCCAGTGCAGTAACTATATTAGTGCCGTTCATCTCCAAAACATCGGCATCCCTCAATTCCTTCTGCCTCGTAACGACCATGTTGCTGTGGTTGTCGCTGCGGTCCATATGGTCGCCAATGCCGCCAACCGGCGACGTCTGGAGGCGAACGAAGTAGTCGCTCCTCATAAAAGGCTCACAATAGAAATGATGAGGTCGAAAGCCTTCACGCAAGAGGACGAACTCGTAGTGTTTCAGGCCGTTGGCTTCAAAAGGCCCCCAGGTTCCGTCGTAATATCCGGTTCCACTTAGAGTGTAAACTGCCTCCGGTACGTCATATTTTCTCGCGCCAGTGGCATCGTCAACCTCCCAGATCTCCAGAGTAGCGTCACCCACACCTTGATTTGCCGGGAAAAAGACGGCCCTGCCGGCAAGCCTGACTTGCCCAGGCGGTTCGGGTATGATATCCGTCGTTGCAGGTGCTTGACCAGTGAAGAACTCGTACATTGCGGCAAATGCCTCTGCCGATGTCGCCGATTGGACATGATACTGGCCGGGGAGAAGAACGTTCGTTGCCCCTACTATGGCACGGGGCGGGTTAACGGCTCCGGTTCCGGCAAGTTCGGCCCATATAGCCAGGGTCGGTACACCACCGGGAAGAGCAGCCGCTGTAGCACCATCTATGTTCACATACTTGGCAACCTTTGCCGCACGCACTGGGTCTGCCAGGTAGGCGAAAGAGACTGCTGTGCCGGCAGAATGCCCCATAAGGTAGACTTTATCGGCGCCAGTCTGAGCCAGGACGCTATCAACGAACGCATCGAGACGCGCCGTTCTCTCTGCCGCAGTCTCGGGGGAGGGGAAGGCGGCAGTCCATTCGAACGCAAACAAGTAGTTGACAGGCCAGCCGTTGCTGGCAAATCGCATTGCCTGTGAGTCAAATTGTTGTGCTGACCCTGCCATACCGTGGACGAAGATAATAGGCTTGATAGAGTCATCGGTACCGGCGACGGTAGCCAGCGGGAGCATGCTCAGCACCAGCACCACAATCAGGGCAAATATCCCGATTAATCTTGTACTTTTCACTACATAACCTCCTCTAAATGAGCGTTTTCTGTCTACAGAAACCTTTCCACCGATTACAACATATCACCTATTGTCGCGTCACCTCCTTTCAGTCGCTGTGACAGCCTCGTCTCCCTGAAACCTCAGCTCATATACATCACTCCCTAGCTGTCAAGCGTTCTGTCCGCGTTTTTCAAGATTCCCGTTGGAGTCGAGAATAGTTCATGTCTTCTCTTGAGAATGATTTCTCTCTTGGGGCAGCCTCCGTGAAAGAGAAATGGCAGGGTCACAGCTTATCAGGATTACTGGGTTCAACGAATCGGGTTTCTGGCGGCAGCTCCGGCACCATATCCCTTCCTTGTCTTTCTGCCCGCAGCGAAGATGCTAACCCCCTTCCCCTTTGTGGATTTCGACCAACCGGTCAACAGTTGATGGAAAAAATTCTAACATTTACTAGACTGCTGGTCAAAACATTGTGCTGGTTGTCAGCCGGCACACCTAGTTGACAATCTGTTTTCCTAGCCGTTAATATGGGCTTATTCCTATGGGTATGAAATCCGGGTTATCTGCGTCATTCACATCCTATCGCAGCGCAGTGCGAGTTGAGTTAAAGAATGTTATCGATAGCAGTCTTCCATCTCTTCGTAATATATTGCGCTATCATATGGGCTGGCAGGATGAGCATGGGCATTCCTGTAGCAGAGAATCGGGAAAACTTATGCGCTCTACTCTTTGCCTTCTTAGCTGCCAGGCGGTGGGAGGCGACACGTCGCAGGTAATGCCTGCCGCGGCAGCCGTCGAACTCATCCACAATTTTTCTTTAATCCATGACGACATCGAAGACGCTAGCTATGAGCGTCATCACCGGCCAACTGTGTGGAAGTTGTGGGGTGAGTCCCAAGCGATAAACGCCGGCGATGCTATGTTCACTCTAGCTTATTTAGCGTTACTCGGACTGGAAGAAAAGGGGATAGCTGATGAAAAGATTGTCAGTGCCACTGAAATGTTGAGCCTGGCATGTTTGGAGCTTTGTGAGGGACAATACCTGGACATCGAATATGAGAACCGCCTCGACACCACCGTTGAGGATTACCTTGACATGGCAGCAAAAAAAACAGCAGCCCTGTTTGCCGTATCGACCTCTTTGGGAGCATACCTGGGCAGCGAAGGTAGTGAGTTGGTGGACTTTTTTCACCTGTTCGGCAAGGAATTAGGTATAGCGTATCAAATTTGTGATGACATATTGGGAATTTGGGGAGCTGCGGAAAGCATTGGCAAATCTGCCGGCGATGTCTCTCGAAGAAAGAAAACCTTGCCCGTAGTTTACGGACTGCAAAATAGTGAGGGTGTGGCCAGGAAGAGACTCGAGGCACTTTATTCTCAAAAATCCATCGGGGACAAAGATACTGCGGAGGTCATGAAGATTCTGGACCACTTAGGCGCCAGGGATTATGCTGAGAATTTGGCTGAGCAATACCATTGCAAAGCTTCAGCACACCTCGAGGCCACACGGCTTGACAAATCCAGGCAAGCTCCACTGGAACAGACGGCTTGCTTTCTACTGAAGCGGGACTTTTAGGAGGGAAAATGCCGAAAAAGACTGTTGAAGATATAGAGGTCAAAGGCAAGAAAGTTCTACTCAGAGTCGATTTTAATGTCCCACTGGATATAAACACTGGCGCCATCAGCGATGACAGCCGCATCCGAGCTTCGTTGCCTACTATCAAATATCTTGTTGACCATAAAGCCAAGGTAATCATCTGCTCTCACCTAGGACGCCCTAAAGGCAAAGTAGTTGAGGATTTGCGGATTGCGCCAATAGCGCAGAGGTTGTCACAACTTGTGGGCTTGCCTGTCAGCACGGCATCCGATTGTATAGGTCCGGAAGTGGAAAACAGAGTAGGGACACTCAAAGAGGGCGATATTTTGGTTTTGGAGAATCTGCGCTTTCATCCCGAAGAGGAGGAAAATGATGCCGGCTTTGCCCGGAAGCTAGCCAGTCTGGCTGATATTTACGTTAATGATGCCTTTGGCACTGCTCATCGAGCTCACGCCTCCACAGTGGGCGTGGCTAAATATTTGCCCGCGGTGGCTGGGTTTTTAATGAACAAAGAGCTAAGGGTCATGGAGAAGCTCTTGCATGATCCGGAGCGGCCCTGGGCCTGCCTTATAGGCGGTGCTAAGGTGAGCGATAAAATAGAGTTGTTGCAGAATATGTTAAAAAGGGTTGATATGTTGCTGGTTGGTGGTGGCATGGCCGCTACTTTCTTAAAGGCACAGGGATATGAGGTAGGGCATTCTCTGGTAGAGGACGACAAACTGGACCTGGCCAAGAAATTGTTACAGGAAGCCAAGGAATGGAAGGTGCCATTTCTGCTCCCCGTTGACGCAGTTGTGGCGGGAGAAATCAAAGCAGGAGCCTCAACCAGAGTAGTGCCAACAACTAGTATACCTGCGGGCAGCCATATCGTAGATATCGGTCCTAAATCTATTGCGCTTTTTCAGAATGAGCTGAAAAAATGTCGTACCGTCATGTGGAATGGCCCCATGGGGATTTACGAGATGCCTCAATTTGCCCAGGGAACCAGGGCTATAGCCAGTTTTCTATCTACCCTTGGTGCCACTACTATCATTGGCGGTGGCTCCTCTGCTGAGGTAGTCCAGGAAATGGGATTAACTGGTAAGATGACTCATGTTTCCACAGGGGGTGGTGCCAGTCTGAGGTTCTTGGAGGGCGCTACCTTGCCTGGTGTGCAAGTTTTGCTAGATAGAAAATAAGATAGGAGGGTTGTCAAATGCGCATTCCTTTTGTTGCCGGCAACTGGAAAATGAATACCACAGCGGCTGAAGCCGAACGGCTTGTTCTCGAGATGCTTGAAGAGCTGGACAGGATAGAAGGAGTGGAAAAGGTACTTTGTCCGCCATTCGTATCGCTGGTTGGTTTGAGTATGATGCTTCAGAGTTCATCTATCAGGCTCGGTGCCCAGAATATGTATTTTGAGGCTAAAGGGGCTTATACCGGTGAAATAGCTCCGCTGATGCTCAGGGAGTTATGTGACTTTGTCATACTGGGACATTCTGAGCGGAGATGGTATTTTGGGGAAACCGATGAAATAGTCAACAACAAGGTAAAGGCAGCTCTGGCAAACAGGCTTAAGCCTATCTTATGCGTTGGGGAGAGACTTGAAGAGAATGAAGCCGGCAAGACAGAGGACGTGGTTAGTAGACAGGTGACGACAGCTTTGAATGGCATAGAACCTGTCGTTCTGAGCACAGCGAAGAATCTCGTGATTGCGTATGAGCCAGTCTGGGCTATTGGCACAGGGAAAGCGGCGAACGGCAAGCAGGCAGCAGCCACTATCCAGTTTATTCGTGATGTTGTGGCCAAGTTATGGAATAAGAGCATAGCTCAAGATTTACGCATCCTTTATGGTGGCAGTGTTACCGGTGCTAACATTGCTGAGTTTATTTCCCATCCCGAAATCGATGGTGCCCTGGTTGGCGGCGCCAGCCTCAAAGCCGACGAATTCGTGAGTATTGTCGAGAAAACTGCGGAAATCAAGAAAAGAAGTGGCCAGTAGTCAGTAGTCAGTGATTGCTATTGTCGGTCCCACTGCAGTAGGGAAAAGTGAGCTTGCTCTGCATCTTGCTCAGTACTTTCCCCTGGAGATAATAAGCGCCGATAGCCGGCAGGTCTATCGGTATATGGATATCGGCACTAATAAGCCAACTCTGGCTGAAAGGGCGTCGGTCCCTCACCATATAATCGATGTAGTGGACCCCGGCCAAGATTTTAACCTGGCTATGTATCACCGGCTAGCCTTTGAGGCGCTGAGCGCCATTCAGAAGAAAGACACATTGCCCTTACTGGTTGGTGGCAGCGGCCTATATGTGTGGTCTTTAGTAGAGGGATGGAAAATACCTGAGGTGCCACCCGACCAAAAGCTAAGACGCCAGCTGGAAGACAGAGCAGAGCGTGAAGATAGTCAGAGCCTTTATCGGGAATTGCAGGATATTGACCCTTCAGCAGCAGAAAGGGTCAATCCGCGTAATGTCCGTCGCATCATAAGGGCCCTGGAAATCTATCGTGCGACAGGTCAACCGCCTTCTCAATTACAGCGTAAAGAGGCGCCGGCGTTCTCCGTTCTGGTCATCGGCTTAACTCAGGAAAGGAGCGAGCTATACAAAAGGATTGATTGGCGGGTGGATGAAATGATGAAAGAGGGATTGGTCGATGAAGTGGAACAGCTACTCAAGAAAGGCTATAGCCCTTCCTTGCCTTCTATGTCGGGAATAGGTTACAAGCAGATAGGCCAGTTCCTTCGAGGTGAGATGACTTTGCCCGAGGCTGTTGATAAAATGAAACATGAAACCCATAGACTGGCGCGTCACCAGTATGCCTGGTTTCGCCTCAGCGATAGCAGAATTCGCTGGTTTGACGTAGGTGAGACAGAAGGAAAGGCCAGCGTTGTCGCCCTGAACAAAATCAAGGGTCTCATAAAAGGCTTCATATCATGAAGTTCTCGAAGTTACAGGCTACCGGCAATGACTTCATCCTGGCAGATGGATTCACCGAGCGACGAAAAGCTGATTGGGGAAAGTTGGCTCGAGCTATGTGCGACCGCCATTTTGGCGTGGGAGCCGATGGCCTGATACTGGTGCAGAATTCGACCATCGCTGATTTAAAGATGCGTCTTTTTAATTCCGACGGTTCTGAGGCTGAGGTTTCCGGGAATGGTCTGAGATGTTTTGCCAAGTATGCCATAGAGAAAGGATTAGCTGGCAAAATCTCATCTCGAGCGGGGCAAAGCAGTTGCTCTCTGACCATAGAGACTTTGTCGGGGGTAAGAAAGGTTAAGGCTTATATGTCGGATAGTAAGGTCAATCGGGCCGAGGTGAATATGGGCTTGCCCCTGTTCCGACCCGAGCAAATTCCAGTCAAAGCTAAGATTGCCACAATACCAATACTGGATTATCCTCTGGTGATAAACGGGAAGAAACTGATTTTGACCCTTGTATCCATGGGGAATCCGCACGCCGTGAGCTTTTCATCACGGCCGGTTGCTGATTTTCCCTTAGCTGAGATCGGACCGAAAATAGAACGACATCACATGTTCCCTCAAAAGATTAATTTTGAGGTGGCGAAGGTCTTGAGCAGGAGGAAGATAGAAGCCAGGGTGTGGGAGCGGGGTGTAGGGGAAACCCTGGCCTGTGGGAGCGGCGCCTCCGCCATAGCTGTGGTGGCCCGGCTATTGGACTATGTAGATGGGCAAGTTGACATAATGCTCGCAGGCGGAACCTTGACCGTATCCTGGGATAGGGTGGGAGAGGTATTGCTTACCGGTCCAGTGGAGGAAGTTTTCACAGGCGAATGGCTTGAAGAAAGGAGTTGATGGAATTAGCCAAAAGACTTAATAGATTGCCTCCGTATCTTTTCGTGGAAATAAACCGAAAGATCGCCGAGCTTCAGGCCAGGGGGAAGGATATAGTCAATTTTGGTATCGGCGACCCTGATTTGCCCACGCCATCGCATATCATCGAACGTATATGCCAGGCGGCACATGACCCCGTAAACCATCGTTATCCTGAAACCGGCGGCTTGCCTGAACTTCGTCAAGCCATTGCCGAATGGTATGCGAGGCGCTTTGGGGTTATCTTGAATCCGGCTAAAGAAGTCTTGCCGCTCCTCGGCTCCAAAGAGGGAATTGGGCATATGGCGCTATGCTTTGTTGAGCATGGTGACCTGACTCTGGTTCCTGACCCGGGTTATCCGCCATTTTCTCTGGGCACCATATTAGCGGGTGGCGAACCTTACTTCATGCCTTTGAGGGAAGAAAATGATTTCTTGCCTGATTTTGAGGCTATTCCGGATGAGGTCGCCGATAAGGCAAAGCTCATGTGGCTTAATTATCCCAATAATCCCACGGGCGCTATAGCTGACCTTGATTTCTTTGAAAAAGCAGTTCATTTCGCACAGCAGCACGACTTAGGAATCTGCCACGACGCTCCTTACACCGAAGTCGCCTTTGATGGCTACAAGGCACCGAGCTTCATGGAAATACCTGGGGCAAAGGACATAGGCGTTGAATTTCATTCCCTGTCCAAAACTTACCACATGACAGGATGGAGAATAGGTATGGTGGTGGGTAATGCCGACATGGTGGGAGCCTTGTTCAAAGTCAAATCCAACCTGGATTCAGGCATTCCACAGGCAATTCAATATGCTGCTGTGGAAGCTCTGCGCGGCTCCCAGGAACACATCGCTAAGCATAATGCTATTCTTCAACGGCGCCGAGATAAACTGGCAAAGGTCCTTAACGAGGTAGGGCTAAAGGCCAGGATACCCAAGGCAACCTTCTATATCTGGGCTAGGATTCCTCAGGGCTATACATCTATAGATTTCACCAAGAAATTGCTGGACGAAGTCGGCATAGCGGTAACTCCGGGAACTGGCTATGGGAAAGAGGGAGAGGGTTACATCAGATTTTCCCTGACCATTTCCGATGACCGTCTGGAAGAGGGGGTGAAGCGCCTGTTGACTTGGCACGCCCGAAACTGTCATTGCGAAGAGCATTAGCGACGATGCATTCCCTAGCATAACAGTAGGATGATTAAAGGACAGAAGATACGAAATCCCAAATCTCAAGCACCAAATCCCAAACAATGTCAAAATACAAAACATAAATGACCAAAACAGTTTAGTGCTTTGAATTTTAATATTTGGATTTTAGAATTTGGAATTTGGCCACAGAGATTGCCACGCCCCGACAAGTCGGGGCTCGCAATGACAAGAAGTGTAGGAGGAGGAGATAAAGCAGAAATTTTTTACTACTGAGTCCAGGGTAGAACAAGCACTCCTGGTGGGGGTAGGAAGCAGGGTCTCCAACCATGAATGGTCAATCACAGATTCCTTAGAAGAGCTATCCCATCTGACGAAAACAGCAGGCGCCAATGTGGTGGGTACGCTGACTCAGAAGCTGGACGCGCCTTCACCTACTTATTATATAGGTAAGGGCAAAATTGAGGAGCTAATCAAGCTCAAAGAGCAAACCAAGTATGACACAGTAATCTTCGATGAGGAGCTGTCGCCGCGGCAGCAAAGAAATCTCGAAGAGGCATTGGGAGTCAAAGTCATTGACCGCACTGCTCTGATTCTGCACATATTCGCCCGAAAAGCTCGAACTCATGAAGGAAAACTCCAGGTTGAGCTGGCCCAGCACCAATATCTTCTGCCCCGGCTCATAGGGCAATGGAGTCACTTGGAGAGACTTGGTGGTGGCATTGGCACCAGAGGTCCCGGAGAGTCGCAATTGGAGACCGATCGCCGTCTTATCCATAAGCGCATCAGTCTCCTTGAGCACAAAATAGAAAGTGTCAGGAGACAGCGAGCGCTTTACAGGAGGCGCCGTAAGGAGACCGGCACGCCCATTGTGGCTCTCGTGGGCTATACTAACGCCGGTAAGAGCACTTTGTTTAATAGCTTGAGCAAAGCCGGCGTGGACGTGGGAAATAGGCTCTTTTCTACTTTGGACCCGGTGACCCGGCGGCTGACTCTACGCACCGGGCAACAATTTCTCATCACCGACACAGTTGGCTTCATTCACAAACTTCCGCCTTCCATTATTGCTGCCTTCCACGCCACCCTGGAAGAACTGGATGAAGCTGATTTGCTCCTACATATAGTTGACATAACACATAAGAATGCTGCTAATCAGTGTCTGACAGTAGAAAAGATACTCATAGAGCTAAATCTGGCAAATAAACCAAAAATTACGGTGTTCAACAAGCTGGATTTGGCTCTAAGCAGCGAAGTAGAATTGGAGGCACTAACTGCTATTCCTTACTTCGAAGAAGAAATCGTGTTGCCGAGTGAGGATGTTGCTCTCATTTCTGCCGTCAAGGGATGGGGAATAGACGAGCTTCTAACTAAGATAGGTCGTCATCTCTGGAGACTGAGCTAAATAAAGTCATTAGACCCAGCCCCTTATTAGAAAGTGAGAATTATAATTGTTTACGACAACGAAATAAGAAAAGCAGGGCTAAGACGAGGTTGGGGATTTTCTGCCCTTATCGAGGATGCAGGGGCACCGCCAGTTCTATTTGATACCGGTGCTGACGGTCCCACGTTACTACATAATATGCAAGAGCTTAATATTGACCCGCAGGACATAGGTATGATCGTAATTTCACATGCCCATGACGACCACATTGGAGGGCTTTCCGAAATCCTTGGAATAAATGGGATTGCTGAACTTTATCTCCCAAGCTCCTTTAGGAGAGCATTTCCAGGAAGGAAGGTAACCATGGTCAAAAATTCCGTTCAGATTCGTGAGAACGTCTTTTCCACTGGCGAACTTGAAGGGGTAGAGCAATCCCTGGCCCTCAAAACGGATAAAGGGATAGTTGCGCTTACAGGTTGTGCTCACCCTGCGATGGAAAGCATTCTCGCCGCTGCCACAAAGTTTGGCAAGCTCTATGGAATTGCCGGCGGGCTGCACGGATTTCATAATTTTGAGGCTTTCCGTGGCTTATCGTTGATTTGCCCCTGTCATTGCACCGTGTACAAGCGGGAGATAAGAGATTTATTTAAAGACAAAGCTTTAGAGTGCGGGGCGGGGATGGTAATCGAATTATGAGGAACCAATCCTCTCGCCAAATATCTTAGTGCCTATTCTGATTATATTGGCGCCTTCCTCCAGGGCAACTTTATAAGAATTAGTCATGCCCATGGAAAGATATCTCATCTCGACATTGGGTAACTGCAGCTCTTTAATTTTTTCAAATATTTTTCTTGTCTCCACAAGATAAGGTCTGGAATCTTCAGGGTTTCCAAAACGGGGTCCCATAGTCATAAGGCCCATCACTTTGATATTTCCGAGATCGGATGTTTCTCTTACTAGTCGTTCCACATCTTCCGGGAGCACACCCGATTTCTGTGGCTCTCTGCCACTGTTTACCTCGATCAATACTGGCATTATCTTGCCAATTTGTGCGCACTTTCTATCAATTTCCCTGGCTATTTCTAAGGAATCGACAGTTTCTATCATGTCGAATATTTCGAGGACCGTTTTCCTGACATTATGCTTTTGCAGGGTTCCAATAAAATGCCATTTCGCTCTCTTTCCAACCACTTCATATGCCTGTTTGGCTTCCTTGACATAATTTTCTCCAATGATTTCTATTCCGGCCTGAACAGCTTCGACGACTTCCTCAGGTGTCCTTGTCTTTGCTGCTGCCACTACCTTAACTCCGTCAGGGAGTCCAGATAACAATCTGGCGACATTTTGTTTGATCGACTCTGTGGTCACGCCATGATTGTAATCCACTAGGCTTACCAGTCTCAAGTGAAAGGAATTGTGTTGGTGTGTAAGATGTTCGCGTCTCTGACTCAAGTTGGGATGCCTGAGAGCAGAAATTTAAGAGGCTCGGTCTAGAAGGCGATTTTAGGGGCTATGATAAGGCTGGGATACATCTTTGTATGCCCCGGGCTCTTTGAGGACCAGCTTAGCTCAGGCTTTCGCGCCGGGCTGCAATGGAGCGAACCATTTAGAGCGAGTTGTGAGTGTTGGCAGCAGGTGGGGCGAATGACTAGGTGGGGTGGCGATTGCCTTAGGCGGTTATATCCCTCCAACACCTGGGTGGCGTCTTTTTTGCCTGCGAGTGGGGCGGAGCGTATTACTTTGGCTTGAAGCTTGAAGATAGGGAGACACTTGACATGAAAGCGCAGAGGTATTAACATGAAGTCGTGTCGCAAACTGTAACTTTTGCGACAAAGAGCAATTTGTGAAACATAGAAGGGAAATATGACCCTCGAGTCGCTCATAGCCGAGTTCTTGGAATACCTGGAAATCCAGAAAGGGTGTTCTCCTCTCACCATTCAACGCTATCGACATTATTTGCGGCGTTTCCACAACTGGCTTAATGAAAATCACCCTGCCACAAAACCCGCTGAAATAGACTTGGAGCTTGTCAGAAGATACAGGTTATATCTAGCTCACTTGCGTGCAGGCGATGGCCTTCTGCTAAAGCGCGTCACCCAGAGCTACCATATTGTTGCGTTGAGGGCCTTTCTGCGCTATCTCTTAGTCCAGCGTGATATAGCCACGCTGTCCCCTGACAAGATAGAACTCCCAAAACAAAGCTCGCGTTCTATTGCTTTCTTAAACCCGGAACAGATGAAGAGACTATTAAGCAGCCCAAAAATATCAAATATAATAGGCCTGAGAGACAGAGTTGTGCTGGAAACCTTATTCAGCACAGGACTAAGAGTATCGGAATTGGTTAGTTTGAATCGTGACCAGGTAGACTTAGAGCGCAAAGAATTCGGCGTTAGGGGCAAAGGAAACAAGATACGAGTGGTGTTCTTGTCGGACACCGCAGCAGAGTGGATTGAACGTTACTTGCGGGCGCGTAAAGACAATTTCAAACCACTGTTTATCCGGCATAGTGGGGCCGTAGATATGCAAAAAACCGGCGAAAAAATGCGATTGACGACAAGGTCTATCCAAAGAATCGTGTCTAGGTATGCCAAAAAGTCCGGTTTGCCAGTCGAGGCCACTCCTCATACCTTGAGGCATTCCTTTGCCACAGATTTGCTGATAAGCGGAGCTGATATTCGCTCTGTCCAAGAGATGTTAGGCCATGAAAGTATTAGAACAACCCAGGTCTACACTCATGTCACTAACAGGCATCTAAAAGAGGTTCATAAAGCCTTCCATAGCAGAAACAGACAGGCATAGGTCTTATGTCAAGCAATGCTGGAAGATTTGCAGAAACGGGATTGCCGTGGCACATTGTCGAAGAGGCCATCAATCGCGAGAGCAAATGGCTGCAGACGGTCATTGAGCAAGCGTCCATAGATGAAGTGCCTGGCTGTGATTGCTGTCGATACACTTTCAGGAAAATCGCGCTCTTGATCATCGCCGGCAGAATTACAGCAAAAGAGTTGATTGCTAGAGATGGGCATGACTTATGGGATGACCTGACTCAGAAGCATGGCATGAAGGGATCTGCGCGTCATGGTGGCAGCTGGCATAAAAAGATGATGGATGTAATTACCGAGTATTTTGAAAATCAAGGATTTGAGGTAATTCCCGAACCCTTCCTTAATAAAGGACGTGCCGACTTAGGTATCTATAAAGATGGGCACATGGATTTATTTGTCGAGGTAGGTACTACTTCTGCTTATAAGTTATGGTGGAACTTGCAGATGTTGATGAATTCCAAAATTCTACTAGTGCCTGATGAGAAGCGAGCCATAGAATTTACCTGTCGGGATGAGAGGCATGACATACTTCGCAGGCCATAGGAAGATAGGACCAACCAAATATGCTGCCACATGTTGATGACTTCTTACTGAATCTACAAGCCAACAAGTATTCTAGTGAGACAACTTACAATTATGAACGTGATTTGAATGTTTTCAGCAATTTTCTGGATGAAAGCAATATCGAGTTTAATAAGGTAGACAAGCGCGCTATCACCTACTACAAGGCGTATTTAGTTTCGCGGGACCGCAAAACAGCAAGTCTGGGAAGGCAAGGCGAAAAACAGCTTGATTCCCGCTCTATAAACCGCATGCTGTCAGCGCTGAGAGGTTACCTTCGCTACTTAATTGACATTGATTACCCTTGTCCCGTGCCACCCGAAGCGGTCAAATTAACCAAGGCTGGAAAAACATCCCCAGGTAGCCGACCTTGGCGATTTAATTAGACTGATTGAAGCGCCGAATTCGTTAGAGTCAAATGTCAGAACGGCTTTAAGAAACCGTGCCATGCTGGAAGTGCTATTTGCCACTGGGATGCGCATCTCTGAGCTATGCAATTTGAATCGCAGTCAAATCGACGATACCGGGCGGATCTTCATTACCGGCAAGGGTAGAAAGCAACGCTTTGTTTACTTAACTCCACGGGCCAGACAGCACGTGGATGCGTATTTGGCGACTCGCCAGGATGATTGTGCAGCCCTTTTTATCCCTTATGCCGGCAGGAATGCTGCTAAATCAAGGAAAAGGATTTCCACCAATTACCTCCAGGATAGAATTAAAAGATACCGGGAGAAATTGAAGATCAACGTCCCTACTTCAGCACATTCCTTAAGGCATGGTTTCGCTACTTATCTGGCTGAAGAAGGTGCTAATCCGGCAGCTCTGCAAATTCTGCTGGGTCATGAGTCCCTGGATACTACCACCCGCTATGTCCATGCCTCCGATAAATATGCTGAAGAGACCCACCGCAAATATCATCCCCTGGCTAAGGCAGGATAAAATCAGACGAGTGTAACATTATGTCAACTACTGTTAAGAGGGGACTGCCTGGCGAGAACGAGATGCCCGATTTTCAAGTGCATTACAGCAGAATTTTGACAAATAACACGCGTTAAATTGAGACTCTGGAGGAAAGTCTGGCCTTTTCCAAGAAACACCCTACCCTATCCCTGGCCAATTTATTAAGCAAGCCCTTCCTATAAGCTAGCGCATGCAAAAAGAGCTGTATATGTTGCGGCACTTGCCAGAGTTTCTTCTCGGTGTAGCGATAGCCGTATCTGGCGGAACTGCCCATCTTAGCGGTAGTAATCTTTTCACTTCTATAGCCAATATCTTTGACCAGAGCAGGGTCAAATCCATTCCTTCTGGCTATATCGTCCAATACGCCATGGATACCTGTGCCATGCTGTATAGCCAGTTTTTCTCTATTGGCATATCTCTCAGGAATGCCCGTTTTGATAGCTACTTGACGGTGCGGATGTTTCCCCAGGTAGTCTTCTTCAGAGGCTACTTTCAATTCAGGTGCCACGCTCATAGCTACATTTACCACTTCGGTATCTAAATAAGGGAAGAATAGCTCGACACCATGCGCCATGGCTATCTTATTTTCTCTATCCAGGGTCTCTATGTCCGCCCTGGTGAAATCGTCCCACATCCTGCGGGAAAGTTCCTGACGACCGTCTTTGCCTAAAACCTTGGGATACCAGTTGTAACCTCCCCATAGTTCATCGGGCCCTTGTCCAGAAAAAACCACCCTGGCGCCATCTTGGCTAGCCATGTCTATCGCAGCATAGAGGCCGATGCCGGTCTCTACTTGTACAAAATCGCTGTCCTCAATTGCTTCAATGACTTCGGGAATGTACTGTTCGACCTCGTCAACGCTTAGTATTTTCATCTCATGTTTGATGCCAAGTTCTCTGGCAAATTCCCGGGCAAAGTCTACATCCGGCGAATCGGATAGGCCGGCAGTATATGCGATTGTGTCAATTCCTAGACCGTCAGCAGCGTCGTGTACTAGCTTAGCTATCAGACAACTATCCACGCCGCCGGATAATAGCACACCTGCTTTACGTGCATGATTCATCTCGGCTAATCTTTTTCTCACTGCCGAGTGAAGTGCCTGTTCATAGGCATTCACAGCCTGTGCCATGCTATTTATCTCAATTGCTTTCTTACGGAGAGGCAAAGCTTTTTTTGGCCTGACTCCCTCGTGGTCGAAAACAGCGAGCATGCCAGCCCTGAGAGACCTGACTTCACCTAAGCCTATCTTCCACAGGGGTTTCTTGTTGGAAGCGAAGGCAGAGAGTTCGTTGCTTTCGGCAAAGTACAGTGGCTTTGTACCTAGAGAATCTCGTGATATCACTAATTGGTTGGGCTCGCTGACGGCCAGAGCATAATCGCCATCCAGACCCATCAACGCCTTCTTAAGCTTTTGTTCTAGACTGCCGGGCGATTCCGCCAGCAAATAGGCGAAAAACTCGGCCGCCGTCTTATTTGACATATGCTGGGCTCGAGAGGATCCGGATCGCGCGTTTTTGAAATCATAAAGATGGCCATCATATATTAAGGTAAGCCCTTTCTGATGATCTGCATAAACATGTTCTGGAGGTGTTCCTTCGATACGGTGAGACACTTCTACGAGGGCCCGGCCATGAGCATCATCGAAGATGGAGCTCATGGAAAGGGGATAGGCAGTTGAGGGTCCGTTTGCCGGACAGGCAGTTTCCATCATGAGGGCTAGTTTTTTTCTTAGCTCGCCCTGGCTCATATTGACCTTGCTGGAGATACCACCTATCCAAGTCATAAAGAGACCTCCGATTACGACATCATTCTGCCTACGTATCTGGCAATGGCAAGGGAGGCAGTGAGTCCTGGGGATTCTATCCCAATTAGATTTATCAAGCCCGGAAAGCCTGCTTTCTCTTCATTAGTAATGACGAAATCTCGGAAGCCGTCTCCCGACCCCTGAAGCTTAGGTCTTATGCCGGCAGATTCGGGGGCTAAATCTTCAAATCCCAGAAGAGGCAGGAATTTTTTGGCTGAATCGTAGAAATATTGCTTGTGAGTCTCGTCCACCGTGTAATCTATCGCTTCAACATAGTAGGCACTGGGGCCTAGTAGCACCCTGCCGTCGAGCGCCTGTCTCCAGTGAATCCCGTGTCCAGCTTGCTCCGGGGCTGGATAGATGAGCCTGCTTACAAGATTTCTATATTTTGAGTCCAGACTGAAGTACTCGCCTTTACAATAATGAAGCTTGTAACCTGCTTTGCCTATGTCTATGCCGGCAAGCTGAGCTATCCTGTCGGAGTTTAGGCCAGCGCAATTCACTACAGTACGGGCAACGAGAGCAGAAGTTCCATCCCTGTCCTTGATTTGTACTTTGTACTTTGCACTTGCCCTTTCTATCCCTATCACTTCAGTGCCGAAGACGAACTGAGCTCCCTTTTCCCTCGATTGGCCATAAAGCAACTTCAGCAGATTGTGGGAATCAAGAATCCCGCTGGATGGAGATAATAACCCGGCTCTAGCTTCGATGTTTGGCTCGAGTTTCTTCACTTCCGTTCGGGAAAGGAGCACTAGGTCGTCCACGCCGTTTTTTCTTCCCTGTTCATGAAGCTCTTCGAGCCAGTTAGTCTCGTTTTCGTCTGCTGCCACGATAATCTTGCCGCACTTCTTATAGGCGATATTATGCTTGTCACAAAGCTTGTAAAGCAGGTTCTTGCCTTCTACGCAAAGCTTAGCCTTAAGGGAGTCCTGAGGATAGTAGATGCCGGCGTGAATTACTTCACTATTCCGGCTACTAGTCTCGAGCCCAAAAGTGCGGTTCTTTTCAAAGACAAAAATCCCTTTTCTTCTTTGTGCGATTTGACGGGCTGTAGCCAGGCCAATCACTCCGGCACCGATGATTGCCACATCGATCTCGGCAAGCATTTATCCTCTTGGTTCCTAACGGTACTCGAGTAACTAAGTAGATGCCTTATTATCCTGCGAGTCTAGTGTCTCAGTCAAGGATCGCATCTAGTTCTCAGCTTGCTGTACGAAGAGTCGGGACAGACTTTCGTGATGGCCATGCCTGCCGGTGTGCTGGCTACATATTGACAGAGGCGACTCACGGTGGTGTGGGGAGGTGCTTAGCGCCAGAGTGTCACCCTGTGGTCTGATGTCTGGAGCGCCGTCAGGCGGTATCCTCTCTCCGTTATCCTATAATCTTCTCTGCCTCCTCCCTGTAGGCATCCATGACGTAAGGGATGCCCGAAATCTTTGCTGCCTCCTCCGTCAGTGCCATGATATCTTTGCGGGAAATTGTGGAAAGGTTGAAGTTTCTACTACCGGCCATCAGTTGTTGTAGCCCTGTCTTGATTTTTTGACAGAATGTATATACACCGACTGCACCGAGCGGAATGTTCTCGATTTCCTTACCATACTTCTCTTTCAAAGTATCGTAGGTGACAAAGATCTCCTCTGGAGTGCTACCATATTTGGAAACTGTCTTCGGCAGTCTGTTGTCCTTGATCCATTGTCCGATGTTCTTTCCAACCATACCTGGAATCAACAAGGCCCTGCCCATACAAACAGCTTTCACATACGGAGCTCCCATAGCAATTGCCTTGAATACGCCAGCTTCCTCGGAAAACCCACCAGCCACCGCTAAGTCCGGAACCCTCAATCTCTTGCTGGCCAGTTTTTCCGCGAACTGATAAGCAAGAGCTTCCAGGTAGAAAGTCGGTATACCCCATTCGTTCATCATCGACCACGGACTCATTCCAGTTCCACCAGGAGCGCCATCTATTGTAATAAGATCGATTTTTGCTTCTGAACCATAGCGCAGCGCCATAGCAAGCTCTACAGCGGAATAAGCTCCAGTCTTAAGTGTGATTCTCTTGAATCCGAGTTTGCGAAGACGCTCCACTTCCCGTAGAAATGCCTCTTTGGTAACGAAGCCGAGGCGTGAATGGCGCTCGAATTCCTTGATCGCCCCGGCTTTGTGTGCCGCTTGAATGTCGGGACTCGTTGGATCAGGCGTAATCATGTAGCCTCTCTTCTTAAGCTCCGAGGCTCTTTCCAGTGAAGCAATCCGTATCTCACCACCAATACACTTTGCGCCTTGTCCCCATTTTAGCTCGATGGTGTCGAGGTTATGTTTTTCCAGTACGTATTCAGCTACACCGAATCTCGTGTCTTCTACATTCATCTGGACGAGAATCTCCCCGTAGCCCTCGTGGTATTTCCTATAAGCTTCTATACGACGATCCATGTCCGGAGACTTCTTGATCTTGCCATTCCTATGTAGCTCAAGTCCGGGGTCAATTCCACACACGTTCTCTCCACATACGACCGTGATCCCGGAAATGGCAGCCCCAACTGCAAAATGCTCCCAGTTTCTTCGGGCTATTTCTGTGGAACCCAATGCGCCAGTGAAAACGGGTATTCGCATCTTGACCTTTTTGCCCCAGCCGTATTCTGTCTCAGTATCAACATTGGGGAAGAGTGCTGTATCAGGGCCAGCTTCAACTCCTTCGGGCAAACCCTTTGCTCCGACCGCATATCCTTGAATATTGAGATGAGAGTAATCGACTGGATAGTTCTTGTCAGCACCGGCAGTTGTCTCTCCGTAGGGTCCCGGATAGAGGACCTCTCGACCTCGAAACGAAGCTAACCAAGCCTCACAACGTCCTGCGCACCCGTCAAGGCATGTTGTGCAAATCCCGGACATAGGGACGATGCTCCGTGAGCGATTGGCAGTCTCTGTTGCTTCGTTGGCGTTTGGTCGTCTTAGGTTCACAGTATTAACCTCCTTTATATTCTCACTGGTATTCCCTTTTGCTCAAGGTATCTCTTGGCCTCAGGTATCGAAATTTCCCCAAAGTGAAAGATGGATGCGGCTAAGACCGCCGAAGCCCTGCCAATTGTCACAGCTTCATACAGATGTTCCAACATCCCTGCACCTCCGGAAGCAGTGACAGGAATTTTGACGGCTTCAGCTACGGCCCTGGTCATCTCCAGGTCATAGCCTGCCTTGGTACCGTCGGCATCCTTGCTGGTGAGCAGAATCTCTCCGGCTCCCAGCTTCTCCACGCTCTTAGCCCACTCAACAATATCTAGACCTGTAGATTCACCGCCGCTTTGGACGACCACTTCCAATCGCGGAAGGCCGCTTCCATGCGGATTTTTTCGCCCGTCTATGGCAACAACGAGCTTTTCCCTGCCGAATTGTCTCGAGGCCTCTCTCACAAGTTCAGGGTTCTTTACAGCCGCGGTATTTACCGAGACTTTACTCACGCCAAGATCGAATAAGGCTTTCATGTCTTCGGTATTCCTGATCCCACCACCCACGGCAAAAGGGATGGTGACCTTTTCCGCTACCCTCTTGACCCACTCCAGCCTCGTTCCTCTGTTCTCTACCGTAGCGGAGATATCAAGGAAGACGAGCTCGTCAGCGCCTTCGCGACAATATGCCTCAGCGGCCTCGATGGGGTCTCGGACATCTCTCAGGTTGATGAATTTTACTCCCTTCACGACCCTGCCATCCTTCACATCCAAACAAGGTATGATTCTTATCCATTCCATTTCACAACTCCCGAAATGCAATCAAGTCTCTATATTGCATGATAGCGCTCATAGCATGGGTCTCCACTTCTATGCCAGATTCAACAGCAGCAGCCACAGGATTGAGTCCACCAGTGAGTATCATCCCTATTTTGTTTACCTCTACGGGAACGCCGCAGACCGGCTTGCTGACTTCGCCCATCATAAGCAATCCATTCAGGTTGGCTGCTTCTAATTTGGCAACGACCTTTTCTGCTACGGGTTGGCACATAGCTGGTATTTCTCGAAAGTTGGCCAGAATCCTTCCTTGCCCTTCTCTAGCCACTCGTTGCACACTGGTCATTCTGCTGGCGATGTATATCTCTGAAGGGTCTAAGGATGAGCCCGAATATTGGATGAGCTCTACAAACCGCAAGGGCTTGTGGTTCTTGATTTGGAGGATGCCACCGAACCTGGAATCCATTGGAACACGAGCTTTAAGCAAAGCACCATTGATTATGATACTGCAAAGGGTAGCCAGGCCTATCTTACCCTGGGGCACAATTATCTCCCCCAGTTTTTCACCCTGACGGGCAACAGCAACAAGCTCACTAACGCAAATTCCGGCCTGAAAAACGGTCCTCATAGCTTCAGTCGCCTTCTTGAATTGTCTATCGGGGAAGAAGGAGACATTGACAGGGACTTTGCCCTGACGCTTGTCCAGGTCGAAGTCTGTTTGATAGGCAAGGAGCTCGATTCTGGAAGCTACAAAGCCAACCTTGTCGGTGACTAGAGCGCTCCCCAACTCTTCACGGCCTAGGTGTGTGATCAACCTCCCATCTCTTCCCACGCTCTCCGTGAACCCACGTTCATCCATCAACTTAAGGTGATATCTGACAGCACGTTCACTTAACTCGATGCCCTGTTCCTTAAGATTATGAGAAATGACTCTAGCACCAACCGGCTCGCTGGCTTGGCCCAAAATCCTGAGGATGGCGATGGTCTTTCTTTCTACATCCTGTGTTTCGAAACCCATAAAACCTCCTCGTATAATGGGTAGTAGGAAACCGTTTTCCACAATATCAGAACAAAGTCATAATTGTCAAGTGTAACAGGAGCTTGCTTAGTTCCGTCGCTTGGTGTATCATGAATCCTAGCTAAAGGATAATCACTTGAGTCTGCGGTTCAAGCACAAGTCTAGCCGTCAAAAATCCATTCAGGAAATTGGCAAGATATGAAGGTGGGTGTTCTCGCTCTGCAGGGAACGTTCATAGAGCATATTGATATTCTGCGACAATTGGGTGTGGAGGCCCCTCCAATTCGCCTGCGCCATGAGCTGGATAGGCTGGATGGGCTTATTATCCCCGGCGGGGAAAGCACTACCATGCTCAGGCTTATGGATAGTTTTGAATTGATTCAGCCCATAAGAGAGCTGGCTCTTGATGGCTTACCTATTTGGGGAACTTGTGCTGGGATGGTCTTGCTTGCTAAGGATGTCTCCAACTATGAAATGGAGACACTGGGCCTCATGGATACGAAAGTCAGGCGCAATGCCTTTGGTAGCCAGGTTGATAGCTTTGAGGCAGACTTGGACATACCCATTGTGGGCGAAGAGCCATTCCATGCTATTTTCATTCGAGCCCCGATTATCGAAGAAGCCAAGCCAGGTGTCGAAATCCTGTCCCATCTTCCCGATGGCACTGTCGTCGCCATAAGGCAAAATCAGTTGCTGGCCTGTGCTTTCCATCCGGAGTTCACCGACGACTTGAGATTCCATAATTATTTCCTGGATATAGTCGGCCGCAAAATGCTCCGCAGTTCTGACGATGAAATCCTTCGAGGTAGCGGGCTTGGATCGTGAATAATTGTAGGCTTTTGGAAGCTATAGAAGGGTAAGTCTCTTGTTTTGGATCGAGGTCTCGGTAAAAGCCAGGTTTCCCGACCCTGAGGGAGACAGACTGGAGAAGGATATCCGTGACATTGGCATCCCGACTGTAAAACAGGCGAGGGTCAGCGATGTATATCTTCTGGAAGGGGAGCTGAATGAAGCGGAGGTAATAAAGATTGGTCAAGAATTACTGGCTGACCCTGTAGTTGAGGACTTTTCTTGGGGTGAAGGGCCGTTATCTCTTCTTGAGGGTGGGGATACCCACGTTATCGAGGTAGCCTACAATCCAGGCGTGACGGATCCCGTGGCAGGGAGTGTCGGCAAGGCAATCCGCGACCTCAGCATAGCTACGGTTACGTCGGTAAAAACCGCCCGTAAATACTCCATACGAGGCGATCTCTCGGAGAGGGACCTTCAATCCATCCGCGATAAGCTGCTGGTGAATAGCCTGATTCAGCATGTGGTTACGAAACGGGAAGTGGTTGCTCTCCCCTCCCCAACCTACAAATTTGTCTTGACTACTGTAGACTTGGTCAGCCTAGATGATGAAGGTCTGATGGAGATGAGCAAGGACAGGCTCTGGTTGAATCTAGGCGAGATGAGGCGCATTAAGGATTACTTCTCAAGCCTGGGCCGCAATCCCACGGACGTGGAGCTTGAAACACTGGCGCAGACTTGGTCCGAGCACTGCATCCACAAGACCTTCAAGAGCAAAATCAAGCTAGGTCAGCTTGTTATCGATAATTTGCTAAAGAGCACTGTGATGAGAGTCACCGAGGAGTTAAGAAAACCTTGGTGTCTTTCGGTTTTTCGAGATAACGCCGGCGTGATAGATTTCGATGGCCGATACGCCATCTGTTTCAAAGTGGAAACGCATAATCATCCTTCGGCGCTGGAGCCCTATGGAGGGGCAGCGACTGGGATAGGCGGTGTCATTCGTGACATCCTGGGGACAGGACTGGGAGCCAAGCCCATCCTGAACACCGATGTGTTCTGTTTTGCTCCTCCTGATTTCTCCTACGATAAACTCCCCCATGGTGTGTTGCATCCCCGCCGCATTTTCAAAGGTGTCCGTGCCGGCGTGGCTGACTACGGAAACCGGCTCGGCATACCCACGCTAAATGGTGCTATCCTTTTTGACGAGCGATATACAGGAAATCCTCTGGTCTTCTGCGGGACGGTGGGTCTGATACCCGTGAGCATGAGCCAGAGGGGACAACAACAAACTGGAGACTTGGTGGTCTTGGTGGGGGGCAAGACAGGACGTGATGGCATCCACGGTGTCACCTTCGCTTCGGGAGAACTTACCAAGGAATCGGAAGCTATCTCCAGCAGCTCTGTTCAGATTGGCGACCCCATTACGGAGAAAAAGCTGATTGATGTCCTCCTCAAGGCGCGGGACCAGGGGCTATACCGGCGAATCACCGACTGTGGAGGTGGTGGACTTTCATCGGCGGTTGGAGAGATGGCTGAGGAAACAGGCGTGCGTGTTTACCTGGAGCGAGTCCCTCTGAAGTATTCAGGGCTCTCCTACACAGAGATATGGATATCCGAATCTCAGGAACGGATGGTACTGGCTGTGCCGCCAAACGTTGCCGACCAATTGATTTCTCTTTTCCAAGGTGAGGGGGTGGAGGCTACCATCATTGGAGAATTCACCGATACCAGGCGGCTTGAGCTTTTCTACGAAGGCAATCTGGTTGGCGATCTCGACATGGAGTTCCTGCATAAAGGGTTGCCCCAACTAGAGAAAGAGGCCGTCTGGGAACAGCCACGGCATGTCGAGCCAGATCTTCCTCAGCCAACTGACCTGCGTGAAGACCTGTTGCGTATTCTGGCCTCGTGGAATGTTTGCAGTAAGGAATGGGTGATACGCCAGTACGACCATGAGGTACAGGGCGGTAGCGTCGTCAAGCCTCTCACCGGGGTAGATAATGACGGCCCCAGTGATGCTGCCATTGTCAGGCCGATACTCGATTCAGATGTCGGCATCATAATTGCCAACGGTATCAATCCCAAGTATGGCGACATTGACCCCTACTGGATGGCTGCCTCTGCCATAGATGAGGCATTACGACAGGTCGTGGCTGTTGGAGGCAGTCTCCGTAGGGTGGCGCTGCTGGATAATTTCTGCTGGGGCAATCCGGACAAGCCGGACAGACTGGGTGGCCTCGTGCGGGCGGCGCAAGCCTGCTATGACATTGCTCTTGGCTATAAGACTCCCTTCATTTCTGGGAAGGATAGCCTCTATAATGAGTTTGAGACTGAGAGGGGGAGTATCTGTATTCCACCCACGCTGCTCATCTCCGCAGTAGCGGTGATTGATAATGTAGAGAAGGCGGTTACGATGGATTGCAAGCGAGAGGGCGACCTGGTCTACATTGTCGGCGCTACGTGGAATGAACTCGGCGGTTCACAGTATTACGGTATTCATGGTTATGTGGGGAACAGAGTACCCCGAGTTGACTCCAGAAAAGGGAAGAAGCTCATGGATGCCCTCAACGCCGCCATGGAGAAGAGCTTGGTCAGAGCTTGCCATGACCTGAGTGAAGGGGGCATCGGGGTGGCCGCCGCCGAGATGGCCTTCGCCGGGGGTTTAGGGATGGTAATCCATCTAGGGAAAGTGCCGTTAGGCGAAGCCATAGATCGAAACGATTACGTGCTCTTCTCTGAATCGAATACCAGATTCTTGGTAGAGGTGACCCCGAAGGATAGGCGGCGGTTCGAGAGCATGATGGCTGGGGTCGAATTCGCCGCCGTTGGTCAGATTACAAGCAAGGAAAAGGTCGAGGTCTACGGTCTTAATGAGGAAATAGTGCTTTCAGCTCTCATCGCTGAACTCAAAGAGGCCTGGCAGAGACCTCTTCGCTGGTAGGACTCGACATGGCAACTAAGGTAAAGACACTGATACTGCGAGCCCCGGGGACAAACTGCGACGTGGAATCCGCCTTTGCTTTCGAACGAGCCGGGGCACAGGTGGACTTAGTTCACGTGAATGGGCTTATCCGTCGGCAAAGCCTCCTCTCCAATTACCAGATAATGGTCATCCCCGGCGGTTTTACTTATGGGGACGATATCTCGGCCGGAAGAATCCTGGCCAATGAACTAAGCCTCAAGCTGAGGAGCGAAATTCAGAAGTTTGTTGACGATGGCAAGCTCATTCTGGGCATCTGTAATGGTTTTCAGGTTTTGGTGAAGGCTGGCTTGCTACCTAAATCAAAGGGTGGTGACTCGCAATCACTGACCATAGCTGGCAATGATTCAGGCAAGTTTGAGTGTCGCTGGGTCTACCTTCGTGCCAATAGAACAAGCCCCTGCATTTTTACACAGGGAATAGATCTTATGTATCTTCCAGTGGCCCACGGAGAGGGCAAGGCGGTGATCGGACCGGGGGCGCTAGAGGAGCCAAATGTGGCGCTTTACTACGCTGACGAGACGGGCGACATTCGAGCCGGCTATCCTCACAATCCCAATGGTTCAATAAACAATATAGCAGGCATCTGTGATGCTACGGGTCGCATTTTTGCCCTGATGCCACACCCGGAGCGATTCATCCGTTGGACGCAACATCCCAGGTGGACTACAGAGCCTCGGCGGGATTATGGGGACGGTTTCCGTATCTTTATGAACGCTGTGGAGTGGGCCAAGAGCATTTGAACAAGAGGGCGGTCTGTCCTGTATCAGCCTCCATAGACTACGGAAAATGATTATTGATGTTTGCTATACTATTTGTTGCTATAAGGAGTCAAATTGCATAACATCAGGTTTGGGATGGCTCAGATTAATTCCACTGTGGGTGACCTCGGTGGTAATACCAGGAAGATAGTGGAATTCATTGACCGGGCAAGATCGCTGAGAGTTGACCTGCTCACTTTTCCTGAACTGGCTATAACCGGGTACCCCCCTGAAGATTTGCTGCTTAAACCACAGTTCATCAGGCAGAATAAAGAAAGCCTTGACAAGATAGTAGAGCACAGCTCAGATTTGGCGGTAGCAGTGGGCTTCGTTGACAGCGATGCCGATATATATAATGCCGCCGCGGTGCTCTACAACAAAAGATTGATTGGGATTTACCGCAAATTCTATTTGCCGAACTATGGCGTATTCGATGAAAACAGGTATTTTCAGGCGGGGAAAGAATGTCCCGTTTTCGTCATTTATGGCATCCCCGTAGGCATAACCATCTGCGAAGACATTTGGTATGAAACCGGGCCGGCAACAGTGCAAGCTTATGCCGGAGCTAGATTGTTAATCAATATAAGTGCCTCTCCATATCATGCTGGGAAGGGATTCTCTAGGGAAAGGATGCTGGCTACCAGAGCAGCCGACAATGTAGCTATCGTTGCCTACAGCAATCTAGTTGGAGGGCAAGATGAGCTTGTATTCGACGGCAATAGCGTAATCTTCAACGAACAAGGGGAGCCTATTGCGCGGGGCAAACAGTTTGAGGAAGATCTTATAGTGGTCGATCTGGATATGGAATCGGTGTTTCGTTCACAATTGCACGACCCTCGCCGGAGGAAAGAGACACCGTGGGTCAAGAAGGAGATGGAAAGGGTTACCAGGATCGAAATATCGAATGAAGGCCCTGTGGCAGCCAAGCCTCCTTTGACACCAAGACAAGTTGACAGATTAAGCGAGATTGCCGAAATATACCAGGCACTTGTTCTTGGCGTCAGAGACTACGTGCACAAGAATGGCTTTGAGAAAGTAGTCATCGGCTTATCTGGCGGAGTTGACTCAAGCCTCGTGGCCGCCATAGCAGTGGATGCTCTGGGGCCTGAAAATGTTATAGGCGTTTCCATGCCTTCTCGTTACTCGTCGCCTGGGAGCAAGTCGGACGCTGAAGCTTTGGCAGGAAACCTGGGCACAGAATTCAAGGTGATACCTATTGAAAGGGCGTTTAGCTCTTATTTAGAAATGCTAGCTGAGCCTTTCAAAGATACCCAGCCGGATAGCACCGAGGAGAATATTCAGGCGAGGATCCGGGGAAACATCCTTTTCGCCTTGTCGAATAAGTTCGGCTGGCTGGTGCTTGCTTGCAGCAATAAAAGCGAGACAGCTACTGGCTATACTACCCTCTATGGGGACATGGCTGCAGGATTTATCCCTCTCAAAGACGTGCCCAAAACAATGGTCTACAAGTTAGCGCAATACAGGAATCAGCGAGAGGGAAAAAAGACAATACCAGCTGGTGTTCTGACTAAGGCACCGTCGGCTGAACTGAGGCCCGACCAAAAAGACACCGATACCCTGCCCCCGTACGAAGTACTGGATCCTGTTCTAAAAGCTTATGTGGAAGACGACCTGGCGATCGACCAAATTATGGCCATGGGCTTTGACCGCGACACAGTCGTAAAGGTGGCCCGCTTGGTGGACAGGAGCGAATATAAGCGCCGCCAGGCTGCCCCCGGTATCAAGATAACTCCCAGAGACTTTGGGCGGGATAGGAGATTGCCCATCACTAATCGATTCAGGGAGAAATAACTTGAGGAAGATCGGCGGTATTTTGCTGGCAGTCGGCCTGGGGATCTTGATAGGCTGGGGGCTTTATTGGTTCTTCCGTTTAGCTTTCCTGGAGTTGCCCCTACCAGTTAAGATTGCCATCGCCGCCATAACCATAGGGCTTATCCTACTCCTCGCATCGCTGGGTTGGGAGAGATATCAAGCATCCGGGAAGGAAAAGGAAAAATTCAAGGAGGTAGAAAAATGATTGTGGTTACCACAGAGCAAATAGAAGGCAAGAGGATAACGGAAACCCTGGGTTTGGTTAGAGCCAGCACTATCCGGGCCAGGCATATAGGGCATGATATTATGGCTGGCTTGCGCAACATTGTTGGTGGCGAAATTAAGGATTATACCGTAATGCTGGCACAGGCTCGGGAGGAAGCGTTACAAAGGATGATTGACCAAGCCGAGAAAATGGGGGCTAATGCTATAGTAGGCGCTAGGTTTGCAACTTCGATGATAATGTCCGGAGCTGCCGAAATGGTAGCCTATGGAACAGCCGTGAAAGTGGTGTGAGTTTGATTAATAGACTTAGTGTATTATGTAAAGTGTTATCTGGAATCTAGCAGAATACCTTCACGTAGATTCATAACTCCTTGAATTTGTATCCTATGTTTCGCACAGTCTCAATAAATGTATGACTTGAGTCCTCGATTTTGCTTCTCAGTCTCCTGATGTGCACGTCTACTGTTCTGTCACCGCCGTAGTAGTCCCAGCCCCAAACTCTATCCAGGAGGACATCACGGGTAAAGACCTTTCCTTTGTTGTGCGCCAGAAATTTAAGTAACTGATACTCCTTGAAAGTCAGTATTATTGGCTTACTGCATAGTGATACCTCACACTTGGTCGAATCTATAGCTAAGTCGCCACATCTAATTACATCTTCGCTTTCCGGGCCCCCTTTCTGTCTCAGCACTCGCTTTATCCTCGATGTGACCTCGGTTGCCTCATAAGGCTTGATCACGAAATCATCTATGCCAGTGCTGGAATCAAGGCCATTGATTTTCTCCCTGGAGACGAGGGCGATGATGGGTGTATATCTTTCTTGCCTTATCCTTTGAGCTCGTTCCCATGCTTCTGAACCAATTGCCGCCTCATCCATGTCAAGCAACATCACCCCAAGTGATTGCCCAACAGTCTGTTCGATTGCTTCATCCTTATTAGGAACAACGAGGCAATCGAACCCTCTCTGAGCAAGTTCCGCTCTTAGTTTCCTTGCTTGTGTACTTTCGTTAGCTATGATGAACACTCTAGGCAAAGCTGTTCTCCCTTAGATCGTGACTGTCCGCCTGTTTTCTATGTCGCCCTGAGTCAGACAAAAGGACACAGACATCGTTCGGTCGCTATGCTCCCTCAGAATGGCATTATACATTATGAGGTCTAATAAGCGTAAAGTCGGCCATAAGGGCGGAGGCAAAGAGGAAAGAGTTTGGTGAAGTTATGTTTCAATATTTCTTCGGCATCATAGTTAAAACGAGAGGCGAACTCACCCACGAGCCCCTTCAGATTCAAGTAATCGTCTTCATTCAGTTCAGCGACACCCACTTCTTTGCCTAGTTGAAATTCCTGAAGCTCACCTCTCATATAGATAACACCACCGTGCATGCCTGTGCCGATGAAATTTGCCTTGTGCTGCTCCCCTTCTTGGAGGGTTAGCCCCAGAAGTATTAGAATTCCACCTGCCATATATTCGCCTAAGAAATCCTGTGCCGTGCCACCGATAACCATTATCGGCTTTTTCTCAAGATATTCTTTCATATGAATGCCTGCCCGATAACCGACATCGTCTCTAACGAAGATCTTGCCTCCTCTGGCTGACAGACCAAGGATGTCCCCGGCATGACCGTGAATGGTTATTTCTCCGCTGTTCATAGTATTCCCACAGCCATCCTGGGCATTGCCGTGAACAATAATTCTGGGACCATCCATGAAAGCCCCTAAATCGTTACCCGGGGTGCCCAATATCTCAATCTCGACTGGCTTACCCAAACCTGTGCCGATGTATCTCTGGCCGTAGACATTTCGTAACTCGATCTTTTGGGTTCCATTCCATGCCGCTTGCCTCAGTCTAGTGTTGAGTTCCCGGTAGAAAATGCCTTGGCAATCTATTGCTACAACTTCGTTCATCTTAGCTTCCTGCCATCCTTACTCCGAGAATTTCCAATTCAGTATCGGTAAGTCCCACGCCTCTGAGGTGGAGGCGATTGCCACGGAGACTTTCCAAGGCATTGATACCCATGCCGCCCAGTATATCCTTGAGTTCAAGACTCCAGCCACGGAGAAGGTTGGACAGCCGTCTAGCTCCGATATCGGGGTTAACCCTCTTGGTCAACCAGGGATCCGGAGTACAGATGCCCCAAGCACATTTTCCTGTGTGGCATTGTTGGCAGAGGGTACAGCCGAGGGCAACGAGAGCAGCAGTTCCAATGTAGATGGCATCGGCACCTAAGGCAATGGCTTTAGCTACATCGCCGCTATTTCTGATTCCACCTGCGATGACAACAGAGGCTCGGTTTCGGATGCCTTCTTGCCTGAGGCGGTCATCCACGGAAGCGAGGGCTAATTCAATGGGAATGCCAACGTTGTCGCGGATGACCTTCGGCGCAGCGCCCGTAGCGCCTCGCAAGCCATCGAGGACTATAACGTCCGCTCCCGCCCGCACCATGCCACTGGCGATGGCTGCTGAATTGTGAACAGCAGCTATCTTCACCGCTACTGGTTTAGTGTAATTCGTGGCTTCCTTTAAGGCGTAGACAAGCTGTGCCAAGTCTTCAATGGAGTAAATGTCGTGCTGGGGCGCCGGGGATAAAGCATCAGTTCCTCTGGGAATCATGCGAGTCATGGCTACCTCAGCACTCACTTTTTCTCCGGGGAGATGTCCACCAATGCCGGGCTTAGCCCCTTGCCCAATCTTAATCTCAACTATCCTCGCCACATCGAGGTATTCAGGATGAACGCCAAACCGTCCTGAAGCTACCTGGACCGTAGTGTGATCTCCATATTTATAGAGCTTGGGATGAAGTCCACCTTCACCCGTATTCCACAAGGTTCCCATCTCAGTGGCGGCTCGGGCCAGGGATTCCTGCACATTCAGGCTTACTGCACCATAGGACATGGCTGAAAACATGACAGGAATCTCGAGCTTGACCTGGGGAGCCAGTTCTGTCTTGAGACCTACCGAGCCAAACTCCACCCTATCGGGTTTCTGCCCCAGATAAGTGGTCAATTCCATCGGTTCGCGCAGAGGATCAATAGAAGGGTTGGTTACTTGGCTGGCATTGAGGACCAAATGGTCCCAGTAAATAGGATAGCCCTTATCATTCCCCATTCCGGTAAGAAGCACGCCGCCGGTCTCAGACTGCTTGATGATGTCTTCGATGATCTCAGGGCGCCAGTTGTAGTTCTCTCTATAGTCCAGTGGATTTCTTCTAACGGTCAAAGCTTTAGTGGGACAGAAGACTACGCAACGGTGGCAGCCAACACAATTCTCTTCATGGCTCCTTATCTCGTCGTCCTCAATATCATAAGAGTGAACGTCAAAGGTGCATTGGTTGAGGCATACCTCGCATCGAATACACCTAGAATCGTCTCTCTCTACCATGAATTTTGGCGGCAAATACGTCTTCATCTTATCCTTTTCTTACAGGTATTCCTCTCGCAGCTAAATAGTCTTTCGCCTCGTGAATGGAGTAAATCTGATAGTGAAAGATGCTGGCCGCGAGAACAGCGTCGGCCTTGCCTATGACTAGGGCCTCATGGAGATGCTCCAAATTGCCTGCGCCACCACTGGCGATGACCGGCACCATTACTGCCCCGCTGATAGCACGAGTCAATTCCAGGTCATATCCAGCCCGCTGACCATCAGCATCCCAACTGGTAAGGAGCAATTCCCCGGCCCCCAGAGATACAGCTTGCTCAGCCCATTCGATGGCATTAATGCCGGTAGTCCTTCGTCCTCCGTGGGTGCAGACCTCCCATTTAGCACCATCACCACTTTTTAGTCGCTTGGCATCAATAGCCACGACAATACATTGGCTGCCAAACCTCTCTGCCCCTTCAGTGATAAGCTTGGGATCTTGCACGACAGCGGTATTAATGGATACCTTATCAGCCCCTGCCTTCAGCATGCGTCGCATATCTTCAGTGCTGCGCAAACCTCCGCCGACTGTGAGAGGAATGAAGACCTGTTCCGAGACCCGCTCGACAATATCGGCCATAATATCGCGTCCCTCGGGAGTAGCCCCGATGTCCAAAAAGACCAACTCGTCAGCACCCTCCTTGTAGTAGAAAGCAGCTAGCTCCACAGGGTCACCAGTATCACGAAGATGAGTAAAGCTGGTGCCCTTGACTACTCGCCCTTGAGTAACATCAAGGCAAGGGATAATCCTTTTAGTTAACATTTGCATAAACCTTCTAAATGCTCGTCTTTACGAAACCTTTGTTAGAGATTGCCGCGTCGCTTGTGCTCTTCGCAACGAGGGCAGGCTCAAGGGGCTTTTCTAAACTGCCGACAATAGGCTCACCACCCGTGGGAATCCAGGTTCTGTCAAGGTCTGGGCAGACAAGACGTATGGCTGATTCTTCTGAAGAAAGGTAAAGCACTGACCCTTTCACTCCCACAGTGAGAGGACGTAACCTTATCCTGTCGGTGAGGCCAATCATTTCTCCTTGATGAGCGATGATTACAGTGAAAGGTCCGTTCAATAAAAGACTGCCATATACTTGGCGCAATGTTCGGAAAATTCTTTGCTTGTCTGGCGAGCAGCGCTCTATCTGACTCCACAAGGGAGATGCTAGTACCTTGGCTGCTATCTCTGTGGAAAGGCCGTGTTTGCGCATTAAAAGGTCAATGGCATAGGCTATCACCTCGGTATCGGTCTGCATAGTGCAATTGTAGCCAAATTGCTCCAGATAACGTCGGTTTATCCCGTAAGAAGAGATTTCACCATTATGAACCACTGTCCAGTCCAGGATATTGAAGGGATGTGCTCCACCCCACCAGCCAGGAGTGTTGGTAGGGAATCTGCCGTGGGCTGTCCAGAGGTAACCCTCATACTGCTCCAGGCAGAAATACTCTGCTATCTCTTCGGGATAACCCACTCCCTTGAACACTCCCATATTCTTGCCGCTGGAAAAGACGAAGGCATCTTCTATCTTGGTATTGATTTCCATGACCCTATCCACGACATAGTCGTCTTCCGCTTGGCCGTTAATTCCCTCGTTTTTCACTTCGAGGAAATAACGCCATACCAAAGGAGGCTTCACTATGACTGGAATTGGCCTGGTGGGCACCTCTTCGGCATAGATCATGTGGAATTTTTGCTTGAGGAAATCTTGTACTCCGGCTTGCCCCTCGCGACTCAGATACATAATATGAAAAGCATAGCAATTGGCATATTCGGGGTATAACCCATAAACGGCAAATCCGCCACCCAGACCATTACCCCGAGCATGCATGTTGGCGATAGCCTCTATTACGTCCTTACCGGAAAATCGCCTCCCCGCAGTATCCATCATTCCGAAGATGGAACAGGCATCCATTACCTTATCATCGTGATAAAAGTTGTTTACCCTGCCTAATTCTTTCAATGGCTTAACCTCCTCAACAAGATAGTTACTCACACATAAAGGTTTCCTCTTCCGTTTGAATAGATAGAGCGCTTTGAGGAAGCAACTCTGGCGGTGTTCCCAACCGCTCTTGCCACAATGCCCGGGGGAAAAACGCCAGGCCGAAATTGTCCGCCAGAAGCGATTGCTTAAAGCTTTCTACATTGACTTTGTCCCTCATAAGACCGAAAATTATGCCCGACTTCTCAATATTTCCCACGGACGTCATTCCTATTATGAAATTATCTTTCAAAATGACCTTTTGGTATGTACTGCTCTCCTGCTTGGTGATAACCTCGTAGCCGTCGTCGGGAGGTGCAGTGGGCATTCCCGCAGAGGCGATGTCAATTCCAAAATAGTTAAGAGAATTCATAGCTGTGCCGCCGGGGTATTTGGTTGGGATGCCAGCCATGTTAAATCCGGCAGTCCTGCCTCCAATATAAGCATTGGGCCAGATGGGGCTGAGTCTGTTCTCTCCATGCACAAAATCATATGCCTCAGCCGCATCCCCACAGGCATAAACACCCGGATGGGTTGTAGCCATACGAGAATCCAGTACTACGCCGCGGTTCACTCTTAACTTGGCATCCAGTGCAAGTTCTAAGCGCGGTAACACTCCGATAGCCACTAACACTAATTCGCAAGGGATCGTGTCTCCATTATCTAAGATGGCTCCCTCAACTGATTCTCTTCCGTTGACCTCAACCACGGTGTGGCCAGTAACAATTTCCACGCCGGCTTGCTTAATAATCTCTTCAACCATTAAGGACGCCTGTTGGTCGAGGATAGTATTCAATATTCTCTCTTTCATCTCCACTACTGTTACATCGATTCCTCGCTTCATTAAAGCTTCTGTTACGCTAATTCCGATAAGCCCCCCACCAATAACTACTGCCTTTCTGGCGTTGTCTAAGAATCTGTTAACCGCCTTAGCATCATCAAGGTTGATGAAGGCAAAAACACCTCTCCTGTCACTTCCCTTCATCTTAGGGAAGATAGGTTTCCCTCCTACGGCGAGTAGAAGCTTTTCCCAGACAATCTGCTCGCCGTCTTCCAACCGGGCAGTCCGGGCATCCAGCTCTAAGTGCGTCACTTTCTTGCCCGGGAGAAAGAGAATATTATTCTGGTCATAAAAGTCGAGGGGACGGAACAATATTCCTTCTAAGGTGCGTTCTCTTGCCAGATATTTTGAGATAAGAGGGCGTGAATAAGCAGGATAAGGCTCTTCGGAAATGATGGTCAGAGCCCCTTCTTTATCCACCTGGCGTATGGCTTCGGCAGCCCCAATGCCGCCGGCCGAATTTCCTATGATCAAATATCTGGTTTGCATTTGTTTCTACCTCTTGCTTAACGCTGTGCTCAAAAAATTGGCGTACATCTTTAATCCATGTTCACCACTTTTCTCCGGGTGAAACTGAGTGGCAATCAAATTATTCTTAATTACCATGCTGCACATAGACACACCGTAGCTTGTCGTGCCTGCCACAACCGACGTGTCTTCAGGCTCGGCATAGAAGCTGTGGACAAAGTAGAAGTTTGCTTCATCTGGTATACCCTCGAAAACCGGGTGGCTAAACCTTTGTTTCACCTGATTCCAACCTATGTGAGGGATTTTGAGTCCCTGGGGCAGCCTTCTTACCTTGCCGGGAATCGCTCCCAAACACTTGTGCCAGCCTCCTTCTTCAGTTCCTGAGAACAGTATTTGTAGTCCCACACAAATAGCGAATAGTGGTCTTCTCTGTTGTATCAGTTGCCGAATAGCATCGGTCATACTTAATTTCTCCAAGCTATTCATAGTGTCAGCAGCGGCGCCGACACCAGGGAGAATAACTGCGGCAGCATTAAGCACTTCGCGTGGGTCGCCTGTTACCATCGGCTGGTATCCCAATTTTCTGATGGCGTTGGCGACACTGCGCAAATTTCCTGCACCGTAGTCGATTATGGTGATCACTTCATCCATGTCACTCCTTGGTCTCATCTGCGCCCAGCATAAGTGCTTCGTTAGGACAGTTAATTACGCAGGCAGGTATCTCTCTGCCGGGACAAAGGTCGCACTTGACGACAGTTTTGCTATTCAGGTCTCGGGTAAGTGCTCCATAAGGGCAGGCTATTATGCACGTCCAACAGCCAATACACCTCTCCATATCAACTGTAACCTTGTCATTTGTAGAGTCTTTATGCATTGCGCCTGTAAGACAAGAATAAACACACCACGGCTCAGCACAGTAGCGACATTGAATCGGAAAGGAAATTTCTACATTCCTCTCCAGACGCACACGTGACAAAGGACGCGGACTCTCTCTTCTAAATGCTTTGATTGGGTCCTTGGACTGAGAGTGCTCCACTCGGCAATAAACTTCACAGAGTCCGCAACCGATGCAGGCCTCTTCCTTGACATATACTCTTTTCATAGTCTAAATTCCTTTGACTGTTCGTCGGACGTAGGTAACTGTTTACCTACCTCCTTTGTCAATGTTAGCAACACGGGAATATCTTGTCAACATGTAACAAAGATTTAACCTGTTTGTAATATTCTGGAAATATAGGAATTCTATGCTTTGACCAAGAAACTAGCATGGACATAAACCAAATTATAGAGCTGTGGAGAAGTTTATCACCTCGCTTGGCTGGAGCTATCCCTGGTAAAGAGTCTCCCAAGGGTGAATATGGCCGTGAGAAAAAGAACGATGGACGTAACGAAGACAAGACGGTTGGCTCCTTTGAAAGTGATCATGAAGAAGACGGTGTTTACAAAAGGGACTTCAAATGACTATTGATACCGGCGACACTGTTTGGTTGTTGATATCCACGGCCTTGGTGTGGCTTATGACGCCGGGCCTGGCCCTGTTTTATGGCGGCATGGTGAAAAAGAAAAACCTTCTTGCCACGATGATGATGAGCTTCGCCATCATTGCCATGGTATCTGTGCTCTGGGTGCTTTACGGGTATAGTTTGAGTTTCGGACCTGACAAAGGTGGCATCATCGGGGGACTCGACTGGCTGGGCCTGAAAAGTGTAGGACAGGATCCTTCATTTGTGTATGCAACCACTGTTCCCCATCTGGCCTTCATGATGTTCCAAGCCACATTTGCCATTATTACCGTAGCTTTAATCACTGGGGCAGTGGTCGAGCGAATGAAATTTAGTGCCCTGCTTACCTTTTCTGTCTTATGGTTGACTCTGGTTTACTGCCCGGTGGCGCACTGGGTATGGGGTTCAGGGGGCTGGCTGGCTAAACTGGGGGCTCTTGACTTCGCCGGTGGCACTGTAGTTCATGTAAATGCCGGTGTCTCTGCATTGGCTTTAGCTCTGGCGCTGGGGCCACGCAAGGGATTCAAAGAAAGGGACCCTATGGAACCGAATAATATTCCTATGGTGGTGATTGGCGCAGCTCTCCTTTGGTTTGGTTGGTTTGGTTTTAATGCCGGAAGCGCTCTCACGGCGGGCGGGCTAGCTTCTAATGCTTTTGTGGCTACTAATACTTCTGCTGCATCTGCTGCTTTAACCTGGATGATTCTTTCTTGGAGTAGCCGTAGGCCGTCGTTGCTTGGGGCTGCCACCGGAGCTGTGGTTGGATTGGTCGCTATCACGCCGGCTGCTGGCTTCGTACATCCCTTGGCTGGCATTCCAATAGGAGCTATAGCTTCGATGCTCTCCTACAAAGTTATGACATGGAGAAGCAGGGCAAACAAGGTGGACGAATCCCTAGATGTATTTGCTTGCCATGGCATCGGTGGAATCTGGGGGGCTTTCGCTACCGGCGTTTTTGCTACTATGGTTGTGAATCCCAGCGGAGTTGACGGTTTGATCTATGGAAACGGGATACAAGTGCTGAAGCAACTGACTTCGGTAGTTGCTATTGGGGGCTATTCCTTTGGAGTCTCTTGGTGCCTGGCAAGGATTTTGAAAGCTACTATGGGACTAAGAGTCAACGCCACAGAGGAAACGGTGGGGTTAGATATTTCACAACATGGCGAAAGGGCTTATGGAGGTATGCTGCGATGAAGTTGCTAGAGGCGATTATCCGGCAGGAAAAGTTAAATGCCGTGACGACGGCGCTTGAGGCTAGCGGCTATTTTGGTATGACGGTGAGCGAAGTGAGTGGTAGGGGGCGGCAGGGAGGGCTCACGTTGCAGTGGCGGGTAGGAGAATACAAAGTGGACTTACTGCCCAAGATTAAGGTCGAAATAGTCGTCCTGGACGAAGACGTTGCCAGAATATTGAATGTCATTACTACAGTGGCAAGAACTGGAGAGATGGGTGATGGCAAACTCTTTGTCTTGCCGGTCGAGAATGCGGTGCGTGTTAGGACCGGGGAAGAGGGCAACAATGCTATTTAGGTCGATAGGGGAGAGCACAAAATGTAAATAATCGAGTAATAGCGAACTAGGAAAAGCTTGATATAATATACAAAATAAGGAGGATAGGCATGACGGACAAAAAAAGCAGAGAAGAAGCAAGGCAGTATGTTCTAAAGATGGCAAAGGAGCATGATGTAAGATTTGTCTGGCTGTGGTTCACCGATATTTTGGGTTCTCTTAAAAGCCTTTCCATCGGAGTAGATGAGTTGGAGACCACCTTGGAAGAAGGGATGGGTTTTGATGGCTCCTCAATTCAGGGCTTTGCCCGCATTGATGAAAGCGACATGGTTGGTGTGCCTGACCCGGACACTTTTCAATTACTCCCGTGGATGCCCAGGGAGCACACGGCAGTGGCCCGCATGTTTTGCGATATCTTGAAGCCCGGAGGCGAGCATTTTGAAGGCGACCCCAGATTTGTATTGAAGAAGAATTTGGAACGAGCTGCAAATCTTGGTTACACATACTATGTCGGCCCCGAACTGGAGTACTTCTATTTTAAGGACTCAAAGAGCTGCGAGGGTTTGGATGCGGGAGGATACTTTGACATGACCCCGCCCGATGCGGCTCACGATCTCAAACGAGAAACAGTGCTCACACTAGAAGCAATGGGGATAGGTGTTGACAAATCTCACCACGAGGTTGCTGCCAGTCAGCACGAAATAGATATGCGGTATACCGATGCTCTCACTATGGCTGACAATGTCATGACCTACCGCATTGTGGTCAAAGAGATTGCGCTGAGGCATGGAGTCTATGCTACTTTCATGCCCAAGCCGGTCTTCGGTATCAATGGCAGCGGTATGCACGTTCACCAATCGCTATTCAATGGCAACCGCAATGCCTTTTTTGATAAGAGCGGCAAGTATCACCTCTCCAAAATAGCTTTAAGCTTCCTTGCTGGACTCCTGAAATATGCTCCTGATTTTACCGCGATTACCAACCAGTGGGTCAATTCCTATAAGCGGCTGGTGCCAGGCTGGGAAGCTCCGGTCTACATCTCGTGGGCGACACGCAACCGCTCAGACCTGATCAGGGTACCGGAATACACGCCGGGCAAAGAGGATGCGACCAGATTCGAGCTTCGTTCTCCTGACCCCGCATGCAACCCCTATCTTTGCTTCAGCGTGATGCTGGCTGCTGGACTAGCGGGAATTGAGGATGGATTGGAGGCACCGGAGCCTGTGGAAGCCAATGTCTATCACATGTCCGAGGAAGAAAGAAAAAAGCGAGGAATAGGTAGCCTGCCGGCTAGTCTCCTCGAGGCAATTCAGCTCACTGAAAAGAGCGAGCTGGTGCGAAAAGCCCTTGGCGACCATGTTTTCAATGCTTTTATCGAGAATAAGAAGATCGAATGGGACCGCTATCGCGTCCACGTTACCGACTATGAGCTTGCCAGATACTTGCCCATTCTATAGTCTGATGTCATGTGAATTGTTGTAGCTAGTCTGCTCACCACCCCAAAAATGAAATGGGGCTAGGCGGTAGCTATTCGTGTTGATATTGTGAAAACAAAGCGAGTTTGGTCGGCCATCAAACGAGGGGGGAGCGTTTCTTAAGCCGGATTTAGGCCTATTTTAACTCTCTTTTTGATTTCTCCATTACTTTGGCAAACTCCTGGCTGTATCTTTTTTCCTGGTTAGAGAGAAAATCTCGCCATTGAGGAAGCTGTTTTATCGCCTCATCAACAGTGAGTTGAATGACCATTGTGTTTTGTCCTTGCTGAACTTGTTTTACCCTTAGTCGGGGATTTCTTTCCACTTCAGCTCTTATGCCATTATAGGCTTGCTCTATTTCTGCCCTATACCCCTTTTGTAAGTCCTCCATCAGGTTTAAATTTAGTTCAATTATAGAAGTATTCTGTTCTTTCTTGAGGGTCTCTATGGCTAAAATTCCGTCCCTTTTCCTTTGCAGCTCGGCTGGAGTACTCCCAAAACTAAGGGAATCTACCAGTCTCACCTGGGCTTCCCTCAAAAGGGATGGCTTGCCTTCTTCCTTTAACCTCTTCCACAAGCTTTCGGGGTCAATCTGACCTTGGTAGAATTCCGAGAGTAGAGAATTCACCTTCTCAGAATCTACCATCCTATCTTTTTCTTCTCGGGTCAACTCACCAATCTTGGCTAATCTTTCTCTAGCGATTGGTGAAAGGTCTTTCTCCCAATTTTTCATTGACTATCTCCTCATAAATAGACGACAGCTATTTTACATCACGGCAGACTAGAAGATAGTATATAATATGAAATCAGATTTGGGGAGTGCGATGGGAATCAGACTTTATCAGGAGTTGCAGCTTGAGAACCCGATTTTGATAGCTAGTTGGCCGGGAATAGGAAATATAGGGATCATCGCTGTTGATACTTTAAGAGGGGTATTAGAGGCAGAGGAGTTTGGAGAAATTGAACCCTGGGATTTCTTTTATCCCAAGCGGGTCTTGATCAGGAAGGGAGTCCTGGAACATCTGGAATTTCCCAGCAGCAAATTTTATTTCAAGAGAATAGAGAGAAAAGATACAATATTTTTTATTGGAGAAGAACAGCCCACCGAAGGGGGGAGGATGTATGCTGAGGGGAAAAAGGCCTATCACATGGCTAACCTGGTTTTGGATGTAGCCGAGAAATTTAAATGTCGCAGGGTTTATACTTCAGGAGCGGCTGTGGCTTTGACCCACCATACTACAAAGCCCAGAGTCTGGGCTGTGCCCAATAGCGAAAGTTTAATTCCTGAGATAAGAGGGTACGGTAACACTGTACTCATGTCCGACATCGAAGGAAGGGGAGGACAGGGAAATATCACCGGCTTGAATGGACTCTTGCTGGGAGTTGCCAAAAAAAGAGGTTTTGAGGCTATTTGCCTGATGGGCGAGATACCAGTATATCTTCAGGGATTGCCTCTGTCCTACCCCAAAGCTTCAAAGTCTGTGCTGGAAGTCCTCAACCACAGTCTAAAAATAGAGGTTAACCTGGACAAATTGGATGAATTAGACCAAGAGGTAGGACGAAGAATTGAAGAATTTTACCAACAAATCCCCTCGGAAATAAGGGGGCAACTGGATAGGCTGAAGCATGCGCCTTATGACCGACCGGCTGAGCCTGGGCCGATTACCGAGGATGAAGAGAAAAAAATTATGGAAGATGTTGAAAACTTCTTCAAAAAGCGAGGTGGGGGAGGTTGAGCCAGGGATATCCTATTACAATCTATAAGGAACCAGACCTTCGCCAATCCTCTTTAGTGCTGGGTTGGAGCGAGGATGTTGGAAATTTGGGGCGAAAAGCCACTGACTACTTGAACCAAAAGCTGAAAGGGCAAGAATTTGCCGAGATTGAACCGGAAGATTTCTTTCCCCTGGGTGGAGTTGTCATAGAAGGTAATCTGGCCCGGTTTCCTGAAAGCAAGTTCTATGCCTGTCAGGAACATGAACTGGTGGTTTTCCAGAGTGGCTCCCCCGGTGCGGAGTGGTATAAATTTCTAAACTCAGTTTTGGATGTGGCTGAGCATCATTGCCGGGTGAAAGAGCTCTATATCCTTGGGGCTATGATTAGCTTTAGTGCTCACACTACTCCCCGGGAGTTGCTTGCCGTAGTTAACTCAACAGAAATGAAAAAAGTCTTGAGCCAATATGACTTGGCCAGGGATATGGATTACCAGACTCAACCTGGCGAAAGGCCGACCTTGAATTCCTTTCTCTTGTGGGTAGCTAAGGGGAGAAATATTCCCGGGGTGAGCCTATGGGTGCCAATACCTTTTTACCTGGCAGCGATGGAAGATGCCCAGGCTCAAAAAAAGGTCCTGAGCTTTTTGAATGAAAGGTTGAACCTGAAAATTGATTTTAGTGATTTGGACCAGGAGATTCGAGAACAGAATGAGCTACTGGCTCAGGCAAGGTCTCGCTTTCCTCAAATCGATGATTATATTAACAGGCTGGAAAGCAACCTCATGTTATCTGAGGAAGAGAATGGAGAGCTAATCAAAAAAATTGAGGAATTTCTAAGGGAAGGCGGTTGAGCCTTACTTAGATAAAGGAATTTCATCAAGATGCTAGCCAAGGTAAAAAGTGCTGCTGTGGTGGGTCTGGAGGGAGCCGTGGTGGAAGTAGAGGTGGATTTATCACCAGGCTTACCTTCTTTCACGATCGTTGGACTACCCGACAAAGCAGTCCAGGAGGCCAGAGAAAGAGTGAGGTCAGCCATAAGAAACTCCTACTACAAGTTCCCTAACAGACGTATTACTGTCAACCTGGCGCCAGCAGACTTAAAGAAGGAAGGCCCTGCTTATGACTTACCCATAGCCGTAGGCATACTGATAAGCTCAGGGCAGCTAAACGCCGACCCCTCCCACAGTATCTTTCTAGGGGAACTATCATTGGATGGGAAGCTACGCCATACCCATGGGATATTGCCCATGGTAGCTTTAGCCAGGGATAAAGGCTTGTCTACGGTATTTGTGCCTTGTGACGATGCCAAAGAGGCATCCCTCATAGACAATATACATATATTCCCTGCAGAATCGTTAGCGCAGCTAGTTGTGCACCTTCAAGGCGAGCCAGTCATCCCCGAATACCGTAGTGAGCTAAATTGGGAAGAGGAATTTCGCCCTAGTTACGCGTTCGACCTCAACTATATAAAGGGTCAGGAACACGCCAAGAGAGCTCTGGAGATAGCGGCAGCGGGAAGACACAATATTCTCATGTGTGGCCCACCGGGGAGCGGCAAGACTATGCTGGCTCGTTCTTTGCCCTCGATACTTCCCCTGTTGACCATGGAAGAGGCTGTCGAAGTGACCAAGATTTACAGCGTTTGTGGATTGCTGCCGCAAGACACACCTATTGTTGTAGAGCGTCCTTTTCGCTCTCCTCACTATACTATTTCCCATGCTGGCTTGGTGGGAGGGGGACAATGGCCCAGGCCCGGAGAGATAAGCTTGGGGCACCACGGAGTGCTTTTCCTGGATGAATTCCCTGAGTTTGGGCACATCACGCTGGAATCGCTGCGCCAACCCATAGAAGAGAGAACAATTACCGTCAGCCGTGCTCATGGGAGCGTTACCTTCCCTGCCAGCTTTATGCTAGTTGCTGCCATGAATCCCTGCCCCTGTGGTTATTATGGCGATCCGTTTAAGGAATGTAAATGTTCATCAGGAGAAATCTCTCGCTATCATAAGAGGATAAGCGGTCCCTTGCTGGACCGTATTGATATCTTCGTTGACGTTCCTCATATTGAATACGAAAAACTGACTGAAGACAAGCCCGGGGAAAGCTCAGATAAAGTTAGAGGCAGAGTCAAGGCAGCCCATGAAATACAACTTGAACGCTTTAAAGAGACGAAGCTGAAGTGCAATGCTGATATGACGCCCAAGGAGGTAAAAGAGTTCTGCACGGGGGAACCAGCAGCCCAGAGCCTGCTTCGCACCGCCATGAAGCAGCTTCATCTCACCGGTCGTGCCTTCCATCGCATCCTCAAGCTTTCCCGTACCATCGCCGATTTAGAGCACAGTGACATCATCAAAACACACCACATGGCGGAAGCTCTCCAGTATCGGCATAAGGAAATAATCTAAACCTGAAACCTGCTCGTTGTACGTGACAATCCAGGAGCACAAGGCGTCAGCACCAAACCCTGAGGCGCGAAGAAATCTTTTCCTTCACGAAGATATTTCTAGTATTATTATCGGTGAGATGGCGTTTTCAAGGAGGTCAGGACAATGAAACATAGTAAGAGGATGTCCCCGAGTCAGGTCGGCAGGAAATTAAGAGCTCAATTCGGCGCAGGGATTCTCGTTGTTGTGCCGATTGTTATTGCCATATTGATACTAGTCTGGCTTTTCAATTATATCGATAACATAGCGCAGCCTGTAGCCAAGTCGCTACTAGGGCGCACTATTCCCGGCCTGGGCTTTGGCATAACGGTACTGCTAATCTACTTGACCGGAGTGGTAGCGACCAGCGTTATCGGAAAGAGATTGATTCGTTACGGTGAATCTCTATTGGCCAGAGTGCCCGTGTTTCGATATATCTACACAAGTATCAAGCAAATCATGGAAGCCTTCGCCGCTCCTCAAGAGGCCGGATTTCTACAGGTGGTCCTGGTAGAATTCCCCAAAAAGGGGATGCGAGCTATAGGCTTTGTAACGAGTGAATCACGAGTCGAGTGTGGTGAAAACTTGCTGAACGTGTTTATACCGACATCCCCCAATCCAACATCTGGCTATCTAGAGATTGTAAGGGAAAGCGACATTATCCGGACCAATATATCAATTGATGATGCGCTGAAAATGGTCTTGTCTGCCGGCAAAGTGTCACTGCAGGAGGTCACCGATAAACTGGGCGCTGAGAATTAACTACCCATGCATTTCACGGGCTGAGAAGAAGATTAAGGCGCAATATACCACAGAATGCCGCCAATAATTAGCAGCACAACGCCAACAATAAAGGAAGTCCAGCCTCCTATCTGCCAAGCGTGTAGCCAGGGACGGTCTGGTTCATGGGTTATGGACTCCTTTATATCTCTTCGGGTCAACAGAATAGAATTGTAATATTTCTTCTTTTCCCTCCTGTTACCGAGAATAAAAATAATACCAAGGAGGAGGAAAAATCCCCCCATCGCTAAGATTATGTGGCCCTGAAGCATGTTACTCAACCTCCCCCCTCAAGAATTCGAAAATCTTCAGATGGCTCTACTTAATCTCTACAGTTGCTCCAGCAGCTTCTAATTTCTGCTTTATTGTCTCGGCCTCTTCCTTGGGGATGCCTTCTTTTACTACCTGTGGAGCAGCTTCCACCAAGTCCTTAGCTTGCTTTAATCCTAGAGTGGTTACCTCGCGCACTGCCTTGATGACTTCGATTTTTTTCTCGCCGAAGCTCTTTAAGGTGACGGTGAATTCTGTTTTTTCTTCCACTGAGGGTGCTGCCACTTGCGCGCTAGGAGCAGCTGCCGGCCCCGCTGCCGCTGCTACCGGAGCAGCGCTAACTCCGAATTCAGTCTCCAGGGTCTTGACCAAATTAGCCAGGTCCAGCACTGTCATGCTTTTAATGGCAGCAACAATCTCCTCCTTGGTCAAAACCTTGGCTTCTTTCTTCGCTGCTGTAGCTTCCTTTACCTCCTCTTCCTTAACTTCCTTCTTTGCCCGTGAGGTTTTCTTTACCTCCACTTCTTTAGCTTCTTTCTCTACTTCTTCTGGTGACATGATTTCCTCCTTTGTTATTTGCTTACGGTTTGAGCCCTGTTCTGTAATACGGTCAAAAGCCCCTGCAAGGGAAAGCTGAGGATGTTATGTAAAGTTCCGATAGGGGCTTGCAATTGCCCAAGCAGTCTGGAGATGAGAGCTTCTCTAGGTGGCAAATTGGCCAGGCTTACTAGCTCCTCTGGGAGCAAAATTCGGTCTCCCAGCAATCCTCCTCTAATCTGCAAAGACAATGCAGAGGATTTGACGTACTGGTTAAAAGTCTTAACTGCATTAACAGCATCATCGTATCCAAAGGCCAGAGCCACAGGACCCTCGACTATATCTCTCAGCTGTGGCTTACCCGCCTGGTCAGCAGCACGATAGACGAGGGTGTTTTTGACTACATGATACCCGATACCTGCTTTTGTCAGAGCATTACGCAAATCGGCCATTTGCTTAGCAAGCAGGCCCTGATAGTTGGTGGCGATGATAATAGTGCTCCGCGACAAGTCATCGACCAGATTGCTCACTATTTGCACTTTTTTTTCTTTTAACATATATTCGCCTTCTTTTTCACCCCTCTCCTTACGGGAGAGGAAGTCTATAACAAAAAATCCCCGTGCCGGTGGACACAGGGTTACTTAGGCCTCGGCAGGCAAATCATTTAAACCCTCAGGGTACCCGCTGTCACCGGCGTTGATTTATTATAACACAAGTAGTTGATTAGTAAAACAAGGCTGAAATTGAGAGCAAGAGCCGATTCCTTATACACATTTTGTCATGGTGAGCCCTCTTCCAACGTGATTGCGGTTTGGTTACCTCTGTACCAAGAGAAAGTGCTAAGATTACGTTAACTAGGAGGATCAAAAAATGGGTGATATTCTAGATGAAGTCACGGCACTTATCAGATGCAAGGAATGTCCCTGGTACAAAAACTGCCTGACTCCGGTTCAAGTTAGCATTGAAGATATCGCGCAATTCAGGATAGCGATGCAGGGGACGAATCTGCCTGAACAAGCCAAAAGCGAACTGGACCAGATTATGGAAAACGTGGCCTCCATGAGTCAGGAGATGGTTCTTCAGAGCTGCCCTGTATTTACTCAGCGTCTTAAGGAGGATCCCAGACTTGCGCAGAGAATCAAGAAGATTATGCAGAACTGGGGAAAAGAAGGAGAGCCTGGCGAGTAGTACCATGGAAAGCCTGTTTTGCTCTTTTCCAGTTAAACTCATCTCAATAGGAAGTGCCTTGGGCTTGAGGGATTTCTTTGTTGGGAGTTGAATATCCATGCCAGAGCAACTAGGCAAAATAGAGAGGCTTGAAGTTGAGGCCTTCAAACAAGGAAAGAAGCTTTACCTCGTCCCCATTGTGTATTCTGGGGAGGGAGCGCCTGATGAATACAGAGAAAGATGTAATCGTTATTGGCAACAAGTGGCGGAACAGTTGACCAATTTGGCGTCGAAGATAGGAAGGGTAAATCGGGTGTATCACGAATCAATCTTTCAATCTGGTGAGGATGGTATGAAGGCTTTGGAGAGGCTTAACCCAGACAGTTATCAGATTGCCAAAACTGAGTGTGGCAACGGCGCTGTGTTTGAGGCAATTGAAGAGAGGGAATTACTTGAAGAGGTTACGGACTGGCAGAGATGCCTGATGCTTGGCTTTATGAGCGATAAGGTGGCAGGTCGAGTTTCTGAATTCTATGTTGAGGCGACAAGGAAGAGAAATGAATTTATAGCTAAAAAGATAAGCGAGACGCTCAAAGACGATGAGGCTGGGCTTTTGTTCATTCGAGAGGGACACTCAGTACAATTTCCTACAGATATAGAGATATTCAGTATCTTTCCCCCAGCTCTGGACGAAATGCATCGCTGGCTCCGCGATCAAGCCAGGGTGGGAGTTGAAAAGCCTGCAGAAGGCAGTAGAGAACAGGCCGAAGCAGAGAGCATAGGAGATCGAGAGAAAGACCAAGAAGAGGATAAAAAGAGAGATTAAAGAGTAATCTTGGTTTTGGGGGTAGCCTATGAGTATAAGAAAATCCGCTGTTGCTGGTATGTTCTATGCTGGCACCGCCAGAGAATTAGAAGAACAAATCGAATGGTGCTATAAACATGAGCTTGGGCCCGGAACTATACCTCGGGTGAATAGCAGAGGGCCGAGGGAGATTGTGGCTATCGTTGTCCCCCACGCCGGCTACTATTACTCGGGGCCAGTAGCGGGCCATGCCTATAAGGAGCTTGCTGAGGATGGGATATTCGATACCGCGGTGATACTTGGTCCCAACCACACTGGCTATGGGTATTCTGTCTCTGTATGGGCGGGAGCCAGCTGGAGCACACCCTTGGGCGAGGTAGAAATAAACAGAAAACTTGCCCAAAGGCTTCTGGGGGAATTAATCAAGGCGGACGAGACAGCCCATATACACGAGCACAGTATCGAAGTGCAATTGCCCTGGCTGCAATACCTGTATAAGAAGGTGAAAATTGTGCCCATAGCTATGCTGGCTCAAGACATAGAAACTGCACGGATGGTGGGCAAAGCTATTTCCCGGGCAGGCGATAACATAGTGATTATCGCCAGCAGTGATTTCACACACTATGAATCTCACTCTGTAGCTATGGAAACGGATAGCTCTGTGATAGAGGCCATACTTGCTCTTGATGAAGAAGAGTTGTACAAGCGCTGTGATAGCCTCAATTGTACCATGTGTGGTTATGGTCCCGTGGCTTCGGCTATTGTCGCCGCCAAAGAAATGAAAGCCCAAAGGGCAAGTTTATTGAAGTATGCCACCAGTGGAGACACAAGTGGCGATTTTTCACGAGTGGTTGGCTACGGCTCCATCGTGATAAGACGGTAGGCAATCACGATCGGGAGCCAATTATTTCCCCTCGGGCGTCTCCATTAATGGTGAGAATGCCAAAAGAGTCTGCGGCCTTTCCGGGATTGAGAAAAAGAATATCCTTGATGACTTTGTTTTGGGATCGGTGAGAATGGCCATAGACGATAATATCAATCCGGTCTGATTCAAACATTTTCCTTACTCTCTCTTCTATTCCCCAAGGACCGCCTGAGCCATGAGTTATACCGATTCGCTTGTTTTCTACTTCAACTATTTCCTTGATAGGGAGCACAGTCTTTAGCTCTCTTGAATCCATATTACCCTGGACTGCCTTCACCTCCCTTAATTGCTTCAGCTCCTGGAGTAGTTGGACATCGGTGAAGTCTCCGGCGTGGATTATCAAATCTACTGCGGAGAGGGCAGCAATTATCTTCTTAGGGAGGTATTCAAGCTTGTTGACGTGAGTGTCAGCAAGTACCGCTATCCGCATAACAAGTCTCCTTGAGGTGAAGGACTGCAAAACACTTCTTACTGACGGTTTAGGGCAGTAACTTGTTTCACCAATTGGATGGTTTTGTCCATGCTAGATAGTGAGAATGATAAGCCCAGCTGCTTAAGGTCTTTGTAACCTAATCCCTGGAACAACCTTCCTCCGGCTACTCTGGTCATTTCATCATAAATAGCCGGCCACTCTGCGGTCCGCCTCTGGGCACAAAAAAGAACAAAATCCCTGAGCTGGGGGGATATGTCATCCATACATTACTATTTTAATGCTCGGGACGCTGGTTTAACAAACTTGTTTATGGCCGTTGGGGTGCTATCCTCACCCTTGTTCTCTCCTTGGATAACCCCTCGGTCAAGGCTTGAGTCTCATCCTTGTCCTTTGCCGTATATAAGAGCGGGAAAAATTTTTGGACGAGTAAACCTGTAAGCCGAGTTCTGTACTCCGACAATGTCGGAGTGGTGACCATCCATCTAGCCCTGATGTTACCATCAGGGTCAAGCGACCAACCCGAGGGTCTCGGCCGAGCACCTTAAACTTATCCCAGAGTCGTGAGACTTCGGGTAGTTTGGCCCTCTTATTCGGTCTTGCTCCGGATGGGGTTTGTCCAGCCAACTAGTCTCCTGGTTGCTGGTGAGCTCTTACCTCGCCATTTCACCCTTGCCCGCGCTGGCTAAGCCGGCCGCTGGCGGTATGTTTCTGTGGCACTTTCCGTAGGGTTTCCCCTCCTGGGTGTTACCCAGCACCCTGCTCGGTGGAGCTCGGACTTTCCTCCCCGATTGTATCGGGGCGGTCACCCGGTTTGCTCGCCCAAATCTATTTTATAGTTAACCAGAACAGAGGTCAAATTCGCAAATTGCCCAGGGCAAGATTGCCTGCTGGCAAAAACACAGCCTCCCATAGTTCGGCGGCAACATGACGCCAACTTGGGAGCTTTGATTTGAAGCTAACGGGCAAAGGTGAGTCGTGGCACAGCAACAAAACCCACCCTTGATGTATAATATAGGAGGATGATGACAAGGCTCGAACAGTACCGCCGTAGGGTGAGCCAAAAGTAAGACTGGAGGTGAACCGATGCAACCAGAAGAGATGACCTGGGTTGTCGCAGGTAAGCGATACCGGACAGACAAAGCCACGCTGATAGCCCATGACGAATACTGGAATGGCTATAGCTGTGAGCAAGGTGGCCGTAATACATTCTTATTCAGGACTCCAAATGGCAATTTCTTTGCGCAACATCAAACCCTGCTGCAGGGTGAGATTAATAGAATTGTCCCCCTGAAGACAAACGAAGCCATATCTTTATATCAATCGTTACACAGGAAGGAGGTTCCCTTCAGAATTGCCTTCCCAGTCATCAAAGTAGAGGACGCTTAACATTCTTCGCCTTGTTTCTGGCCGGCCCCTGTTACGCCCTCGTGCCAAATCGCTTCTAGAAAGGTCCGCTTCCCGAAGAATCCAGTCGGGCTTCAAATCTACTCAAAATTGACCCCAGCGTGGCGGGGACAAAGTATTTGCCATCAGAGATTTCAGGTCTCTCAATTATGACTTGATTCCGGTATATGTCCACGCTGATGTGGGCACCACCTCATATATTGTTATTCTCGGCTCTGACACCAAGAGTGTCTCTGCCTCTCGTAGTAGCTGCTGTCTGAGTTTTGAACTCTCCCATATCTCCCAATTCTCAAGTCTCTCCCAATTGTAAAACAGCGCGGCAATAGAGCTGCTGCCTTTCACGCTTCTGATATGCTCAACACTAATGAAACCCGGAAACGTCATGGCAGATGATCTGAGCTTTAGAAAAAGAGGTTGTATATCTGCGCCCCTCTTCAGTTCATAACCTTCAATAACCTTTATCATCCTTCTCCTTAATGAAGTCTACCACACGAACCTTGACTGTTCCAATAGCAATGTTATAGCCCGCTCCCGTGGCTCACAGTCTGGCGGAGATATGGGCACAAGGTCGACAAGATTGCCTGAATAGGCCGCTTTGAAGTAGAATTTGGAGCCAGGAGGGGTGACCGAGTGGCTTATGGTGGCGGTCTTGAAAACCGCTTTCGCCTCTTTTGGCGAACGTGGGTTCGAATCCCACCCCCTCCGCCAGTAAGGTCTGGCAGGAAAATCGGAAGTTAAATACACGGCTCATCATGGCAGAGTCTGCTGAGGCATTAGCCATATCTATTGAACGATTGATTAAGTAGAAAAAAGAACGCAGGAATGGACGATATATTTTTCGAAATATTTGAATCCTTGCCGCGACAGGGACCAGGTGATGACAGGTCAACGAAGAGAGCTTTTCAAGTGCTTACCGGATTGTCCGAGTATTCTGAAACACTTGATATAGGATGCGGAAGCGGCGCCCAAACTCTGGTGTTAGCTGAACTTAGCTTGGGCAACATTACTGCCTTGGACAATCATGCTCCATTTATTGACATTCTGAAACGCAAAGGCCGCCGGGCAAAGCTTGAGAAAAGTATCCATTGTGTCGTGGGAGATATGGCCGCAATGACTTTCCGCGCTGAAAGCTATGATGTGATCTGGTCGGAAGGGGCAGCGAACATTATGGGATTTGCCGATGCCCTCAAATCATGGAAAGTGTTACTTAAACCCAGAGGATATCTAGTTGTGAGCGAGCTTGTATGGTTCAAAAAGGAACCGCCGCAGGAAATTGAACATTTCTTTGAAGGGGCATATCCTGACATGAAATACTATGAGGATGTTTATGCCGTTATAAGGTCGGCTGGATACGAAATGACTGACTATTTCCCATTGCCGAGCAAATCGTGGTGGACTGATTACTATGCACCAGCGGAGAAGAACCTTGGCGAAATGAGACGCAAATACCAGTCCAACAGGCATGCACAGTCAATACTTGATTCATTTCAGCTGGAAATCGACATGCATAGGAAGTATTCTGAATACTACGGTTACGGTTTTTACGTTATGAGAAAGACGGCTTAATAAGAGATATAGCAAAACACACGAAATGTATCAAGGATGAAGATGGCTATAGAAAGGAGAGCATGTGAAAATCCACGAGTATCAGGCCAAGACACTTCTGGCTCAATATGGCATCCCCGTTCCCAGAGGAAAGGTGGCTTCCACCCCAGCCGAAGCTAAGAAGATAGCTACTGAGATTGGCGGGAGAGTGGTAATCAAAGCCCAGGTCTATGCTGGGGGAAGGGGCAAAGCGAGTGGCATAAAGATAGTCAATAGTCCGGAAGAAGCAGAAAGGGCGGCGAGACAATTGATTGGAACGAGATTGGTGACCCATCAAACCGGATTGGAGGGAGCGCCAGTACGTAAGGTTTTGGTTGAGGAAGCAAGTGATGTGGCACGGGAGATTTATCTCAGCATCCTTGTTGATGGGACCAGCCATTTACCAGTGATGATGGCCAGTGAAGCCGGAGGCATGGACATCGAAGAAGTGGCTCAGTCAGCTCCGGACAGAATATTCAAGAGCTATATTGACCCTGCTATCGGTTTTCAACCGTTCCAGGGTCGCAAGCTGGCCTACGGGATGAATTTGGATGGAGGACAGGTAGGTGAGGCCACGTGGTTGATGACAAATCTTTATAAGCTCTTTGTGGACAAGGATTGCTCCCTGGCGGAGATAAATCCCTTGGTGGTTACTGCTGACGGAAAACTGCTGGCTCTCGACGCTAAACTCAATTTTGACGACAATGCCCTGTACCGGCACAAGGATATTGAGGAACTTCAAGATAAAGAGCAGGAAGAGCCTCTGGAAATTCAGGCTCGTGACCGGGGGATTAACAATTATGTCAAGATGGATGGCAACATCGGTTGCATGGTCAATGGTGCCGGGTTAGCCATGGCAGTTAACGACCTTATCCAATATTGTGGCGGTAGAGCGGCCAATTTCCTGGACATAGGCACGCTTAATAATCCCGAGAGGGTTGTAAACTCGTTCAAGATGTTCATTGCTGACCCCAGAATCAAGGCTGTCCTGGTGAATATATTTGGAGGTATGGCTAGAGTGGACGTCATCGCCAGGGGGATAGTTGAGGCTTATCAGCAAATGAATATTCCCTTCCCTGTAGTCATTAGGCTGGCAGGGACAAACCTGGAAGAAGGTCAACAAATCCTGGCTGATTCAGGGGTAAGTTTCATCCGGGCTGGGGATTTCTGTGATGGCGCCCGCAAGGCAGTCGAAGCGGCCAAAGGAGTATTGAAATGAGCATCCTTGTTGATCAAAGCACCAGGCTTTTGGTTCAGGGTATCACTGGCAGCGAAGGTAGCTTTCACACCCAGCGTTGTATAGAGTATGGCACCAGGGTTGTGGCCGGTGTCACACCCGGTAAGGGAGGTAGTAAACACTTGGGTGTGCCCGTGTTCAATGCTGTAGAGAAAGCCATGGCTGAAACTGGAGCTAATGCCAGTCTCATGTTTGTGCCCCCGGCCTTTGCCGCAGATGGCATCTTGGAGGCGGTTGATGCCGGCATGCCCTTGGTCGTGTGCATAACTGAGGGCATACCGGTATTAGACATGGTGAAGGTGCACTGCTATCTCAAGGGCAAATCGACCCGGCTCATCGGTCCTAATTGCCCGGGAGTTATGTCCCCCGGTAAATGCAAGGCTGGGATTATGGTGGGAGAAATCCATCTTCCCGGAGGCGTGGGGGTAGTCTCCCGCAGCGGTACCCTGACTTATGATGTCGTGTCTCAACTCACCAGCCTGGGGATTGGACAATCCACTTGTGTAGGCATCGGCGGCGATGCTCTGCCCGGAAGCACCTTTGTTGATATCCTGCAATTATTTCAGGCAGACCAGGATACCAGGGCTGTGGTTCTTATTGGTGAGATTGGTGGCACCATGGAACAAGAAGCTGCTGAATTTATCAGTCGCAAGATGACTAAACCTGTGGTCGCTTTTGTCGCTGGTAGTACTGCTCCGCCGGGAAAAAGAATGGGGCATGCTGGAGCTATCATCACGGGTAGCGCTGGCAAAGCTTCGGAGAAGATAAAGGCGCTGTCACAGGCGGGGGCTACCATAGCTCCCACCCCCGCGGAAATTGGCCTCACCACCAAGAAAGTGTTGGATAACTTGTAGGTATTGCTCATAGGATGATGAAAAATCGCTATCCATTAATCGAAGAAGTCTTTACTTCGTTGAGTGCACCTGAGCTTTTTGAGCTAATCAAGGACAGATCTTACAGCTTCTTTCTGGACAGTGGCATGGATCCTCAAAAGCTAGGGCGATATTCTTTTCTGGGCAGTGAGCCATTTCTGGTGATGAGCAGCCGAGGCTCCGAGATCACTTTGATTCGTGGACAGGAACACGAAGTGCAACATGGTAATCCGTTTGATACCATGGGCAAGCTGCTGGAGGTATGTAAATTAGACCATTGCCCGGCACCCGTGCCTTTCCTGGGTGGAGCGGTTGGCTATTTCAGCTATGATCTATGCCATTTCGTCGAATGCCTGCCATCCACAGCTATAGACGACCTTAAACTCCCTGAGTGTTATTTTGCATTCTATGATACTGTGGTGGCCTTTGATCACCTCGAGAGGAAGACTTACCTCGTTGCCACGGGCTTCCCAGAGATGGAGGAAGGGCAGCGGCTAAGGCGAGCTAGAATGAGACTTGAAGAGATGAAGGACTGGCTTTTCGCTAGCCGTCCGGTCATTGCGGTGAGCAAAAGCCCTGAGCAAAGCGACGGAGAAGCGAGGCAATCCATCGATAGAGCTTCCTTCGTCGTTGCTGCTCCTGGCAATGACCCGGGAACTAAAGAAATGACACTTAAGTCCAATTTTACTCCTGAGGAATACAAGAAGGCTGTAAATAGAGTGCGGGAATATATCGCCGCCGGCGATGTCTTTCAAGTCAATCTTTCTCAAAGATTCGAGGCTGATCTAAAGATTCCGCCCTATGAGCTTTATAAGCGACTGAGGACAGTTAATGCCGCTCCATTTGCCAGCTATCTCAACTTCCCTGGCGTAACCATCGTCAGTGCCTCTCCCGAAAGGTTCCTCAAAGTCCAGAGCGACTTGGTAGAGACGCGACCCATAAAGGGCACGAGACCACGAGGTAGAAACGCTGTCGAAGATGAGCGCCTGGCTCATGAGTTGATCGACAGTACCAAAGACCACGCAGAAAACTTGATGATTGTCGATTTGGAGAGGAATGATTTGGGACGAGTCTGCCGCTATGGCACGGTAAAGGTCACCGAATTAACTATCCTGGAGACTTTCCCTACCGTATTTCATCTCACCTCTACTATCGTGGGCAGGCTACGCCGGGGCAAGAGCAACATTGACCTGCTTAAGGCTGCTTTTCCCGGCGGCTCTATTACCGGCGCTCC